>Ga0307474_10004418_pt1 | contig 10130 bp, 8 predicted proteins | sample atmos_gasesECM1C_2_FD_203312 | JGI IMG/M metagenome (GOLD analysis project Ga0307474, IMG submission 203312) | Hardwood forest soil microbial communities from Morgan-Monroe State Forest, Indiana, United States - atmos_gasesECM1C_05 | ecosystem: Environmental > Terrestrial > Soil > Temperate...
AGACGACTGCAGTCGAAATAGCGTCAGGCGTCTGCATCTCAACGAACAGAGCAAGGGCTCGCTGAGGAGTGTCATTGTAATTCCTGAACGGCCGTTCTGACGGTGTTGAGTCCGCTGGCACAACGACGAGGGCTGAGCTCCCTCCCGAGGCTTCAAGCGTTGGAACAGCAGTTGCTAGTCAATTGCTGACGTGATCGAGGCAGACAAGCTCACAACGGCGAATTGCTCCAATAAATGCGATGAAGCCAAAATAGCTGTGCCGGAATAGTGTTCGATGAAGATCCACTTGGCGAAGTCCGGAGGTATATCCTGACGTGTTGACCCTATCACGACAGAAAACTAGAGTTGAGGGAACTCTGCAACACCAGTCCTCGACGGCTGCGGGCTACAATCAGCTCACAATCGATGAATATCTGCGCAAACGGCTAATGCCTGTTGAAGGGGCGATTCCGCATCTGCCTGGGATCGAGATGTACGGGAATTCCATTCCTGCGGGAACCGTCGGCGGAGACCTTTTCGAGTACATAAATTTTCAGCAGCGCTATGACATCGATGCTCGCATCCGGCGGGCCGTAGAACTGTCGAAGGATTTTCTTGAACCGTTACGAGCAGATGAGCTTCCGCGTAATGCGGTTGACGATCATGTCGATTGGTTAAAGTCCAGACCAGGATTCAGATCCGAAATGGAAACCGAATACAGGGCGGCGCGAAGTTCGGAACAGGTGCGGGTGGCAGAGGACTTGGATGAGCTTTACACGACCGCGGGTGTGCTACTCGTGGACGCCCAGGGGCACGGCATCATCTCAGCCAAGATTGCGTCAACGGTTCACGACACATTTCATGCATTGATGCTTGCCGAACTTGACCGGCGCGGAAAAACCACACCCGAGCTATTCGAGAAGCTGAATCTGCGATTGGCGCAATCGGTGACCGCACGCAATGCGCTTGGCAGAAGTGAAGACGAAAGCGGTCGCGAGATCGCGACGATGCTCTATGGCGAAGTGCGCCCTAACGGTCATTTTCGTTTTGTGAATTTCGGGCATCCGCCGCCCCTGGTGTTTTCGGCTGAGTACCGCAAGTTCGTGGATGTCGACAAGAGCCGGATGGCGCAATTCCTGCCGTTGGGCCTTCAGATTCGGGAAGACGACCCGGACCGCGCTCGGTACTTTTCGCTGCAATTCCGACAGCGGGCAAGCACTTCTGATGTCGACGAAATCACGCTGATGAGTCCCGGAGACATTCTTTTTCTTTATACGGACGGGGTATACGATGGCAGCGATGTCCAAGACCGCGGCAAACTTGAAGCAGTATTACGCGAACACTGCCTGTCTTCAGCGAAAGACACCTGCAATGCTTTGCTTGAATTCGCTGTGAGGAAAGACGATTCTCTGCTCCAAACTGGAGAGGGAGACCAGATTGATGACAAGACAGTCTTTATCATCAAGAAAAACTTAAACTGCTCCAACGTCGCCGGACCATCTGATCGCCATTCATCCCTGCTGATCTCGCCGTGAAGCTCATCACAGTTGTCTTACTCGAAGCCAAAGTAGAACCCAAACACCGCCAAGGATAAGCAAAAGAGCCAATATTGCGATGATGGTGGCTGTATTGGCTTCTTTGTCCTTCTCCGGTTCGTCAGGGTCCAGGTAGCGAATAGCCGACCAGACTTCTTGCTTGTCAATTTTTTCATCTTCCATGAGACTCTTCTGAAAACTGCGCGATCAATGTTTCACTTCCGATTTCAGCGCGGTGGGGGTTCTAGCCGCCGCTGGTGTCTTTTAGATAGAAACCCAATATGAAATACTTCGCTTGATTCCGTTCCTCCGGTGTAAGCAACTCATTGTCTTTCCGAAGGCCTTGCAGCAAATGGCTCGCTTGCTTCCGTGTGCAGACCATGTCTGGAAAGCTACCTGCGACTGTGATTCGAGATTTCTTGTTCCGGTTTGTTATTCAAGCTTCTTGAAAGCGCTCTGACCTCGCGCTTGCCGCTAATCTTCCTGATGTGAACCAAGCATCGGTGATCAACACAACTAAAGAGAAGCTCCCAGCGCCATGCGGATCATCGCCGACACGATGTTCTTCGAGTAGAAGAGAGCAATGACCCCCGCAAGAGCGGACTGCAGAATGCTTTGCGGGACTCTGCGATGCTTCAGCGGGCCGTGCCCACCAGCCAATTCAACGTTCGCATGAGTCGCGTGAAACATTGCTGTGATTCGAGGCGTTTGTTTCGAAGGGGCGGCGTCTGACATGTGGCCCTCGAGGTTCGCGATTGCTTCTTCGTGCGACGCGAAGCCCAGGCCGATGATGCTTGGAGCAGCTATGAGATCGCGCAAGCAATGTTCATCTTGGTAGGCAATAACCAATCGTTCAGCCCTGTCCTTGTTGGTGGATGTCTGTATGACGGCGTAGCGCACACCTAAGCAACGAACGTGGACTCCCATAAGATCACCATCGGTTTTGGCTTCAACAAATCCTGACACTCCTGGCTGAAGCAAGTCGAATTCCAAATGTGTGATGGATGAACAATCGGGGTGGACCAAATGCCGAGGCTAAGAAAGGATCTCGTCACGTCCTCGATTTGTTCTCAAATGCAGCAGCGGCGTTGTGAACAGGCGTCGGGGCGTCACATGTCTTAATTGCGACTTGCGCGATGAGAGGATTTCACAAGTAGCAAAGAAAGTTTTTCAGCAAGCGGTCGTATAAGTGCCCTGTGCACAAGCGCGTTGGAGCGAGTCTGCCCGTTGCGTTTCGTTTGGCAAAGCGAGTGCTTAACTCATATCGCTATGCAACGACGTATTGGATTTTGCGATTGCACTGCTCGACTGATTAGCTGGTGTCGCGGCGATGCATTGAGTCACTTCCAGCGTAGCACTCACTTGTACTTGCGCCGACCCGCATGCCTGCTGAGCGTTCTCCTGAGCCTGATATTGGTGGGCCCGTTGTCGGCTCAAACAAACTCTCTCGCATCCGATGACGGAGGGGCGTTGTTTGAAACGCGACCGCGCCAGTATTTATTCGGCGACTGGGGCGGAAAGAGAACGGCCTTGGAAGAAAAAGGTGTCAAGTTCGACTTCTTCTACGTTGCCGATTTGCAAGCCAATCCGAGCGGCGGCTTGCAGCAGACCAAAGCCGGGTGGGAAAGAATTCGCGGAACGATAGACATTAATTTCGACGAGTTGATGAAATGGCAAGGCCTCAGCTTTCACGCCACTGGACTCTGGCAAGTCGGAGCCAACCTGGGAGCCAAAATTGGGACCCTAGCCAATCCCAGTGATCTGGTTAGCGCTCATACCACTCGCCTGGATTCCTTCTGGCTCGAGCAAGACTTCCTGAACAGCAAGGTCAGATTGCGTGCCGGACAGTTGGCGGGGTTGGATTTCTACGGCAATCAAGAATACGGCGGCTCGTGGCTAATTGAGCCTATGGGCTATGCGTTCGGCAATCTCTTCAGTTCAATATTTGAATCGTTCAATCCTGCTGGTACCCCTGGTGCCGAGATCCGCTTTGCGCCCAGACGGAACTTCTACGTTAAAAGCGCTGTTATGGCTGCGAACAGGAACCCTTATCAGGATGACCCAACTGGAACCAACTTCCAAATTCGCGATACTCCTGATTTCCTCTTCGAAACGGGTTATCTGGTACACCCATCAGACGGCACGCAAGCAATGGCATCCCCGGGAGGAGGCAAGTCTTATCCCGGAGCTTACAAATTTGGCGGCGTGTATAACGGTGGCAAATTTCCTGACCCTGAGGGGCACAGGAGCAGCGGGAACTATCTCGTCTACGGTATGGCTAGCCAGGCCGTTTTCCGGTCCGATGCCGGATCGAATCGTGGCCTGGATGCGACATTCGGCTTTGACTATAGTCCGGGTGACGTGAGCCGAGAAAACGTTCAGCTCACGGCAGGGGCGCGCTTCAACGCTCCGTTTGGGCGCCAAAAAAAAGACCGCATTGCTTGCGCTTTCGTGTACAGCAAGATCAGCGATCCGTTCCGACAATTCAACGAACTGCTTGGTGGGGCGCCGCTTGGCTCCGAGAAGGCATTTGAAGTGAACTATGCCCTGCAGGTCACCCCGTACTTCTTGCTGCAGCCGACGTTTCAGTACTACGTCAGTGTAGGAGCCAACTCTAATTTGCCGAACGCACCGGTCTTGGGTTTCAGGACGAAAGTCACGTTTTGATCGGTGGGAGATCTATGAAGAGCAGAACCGAAGAACTCGACAATATCGCCGGTCATGAGTTTCAGTTGTGCGTCATTGGCGGGGGCGCAACAGGATCGGCCTGCGCCCTGGATGCGCAGCTGCGTGGAATCCCAACGGTTCTGCTGGAGGCAGCCGATTTTGCCGGGGGAACCTCCAGCGCAGCGACAAAGATCATTCATGGCGGAGTGCGTTATCTCGAACAGGCCATCAAGGAGGCCGATTTTCAGGAATACCACGTCCTGGTGCGCGCCCTGCACGAACGTGTCCGCATGATGGAAAACGCGCCGCAGCTCACTCGAAGATTGGAGTTTCTTGTCCCGAGTTATCACTGGATCGATGTGGCCTACCTCGATATTGGGTTGAAGATATATGACTGGCTAGCCGGGCCGGGTCGCATCTCTCCGAGCAAGTTGCTGTCACGTGAGGAAACGTTGGACCGCATGCCGGAACTAAACCCGGAGGGATTGGTTGGCTCCGTGGCGTACGCCGATGGTCAATTCGATGACGCGCGATACAACGTTGCGCTCGTAGAAACGTTCACCAGGGCTGGCGGCCATGCTCTGAATTACGCAAGGGTCTCGGGTTTCCTGCGTGACTCGACGGGCAGGATTTCTGGTGCCACAGTTCAGGACCAAGTGAACGGGAATGCGTTCACTGTAAAGGCCCATGCCACTGTGAATGCCACCGGGCCCTTATCAGATTCCGTTCGCCAACTGGCAACGCCTGGGTTGAAGAAACGAATGAGGCCTAGCAAGGGAGCTCATATCCTCCTGCCTCTCGATTTGTTCCCGACCGAGGATGCCTTACTGATACCGAAAACCGAAGATGGACGCGTTCTGTTTGCCGTTCCATGGGGAGGAAGATTGCTCGTCGGGACCACGGACGAAGAGGTCTCACCGGATGCCGAACTGGTAGTCACCGCCGAGGATGTTGATTATTTGCTCCGGCACCTCAACCAATATGTGGCCAGGCCGATAACTCCAGGCGACGTCGTCAGCGGCTTTGCCGGTGCAAGGCCACTGGTGGGGTCAGATAGTTCCACCGACACCAAGAAACTGGCTCGCGACGATGTAATCGAGGTTGATCCTGCCAGTGGACTGATCAGCATCATGGGCGGCAAGTGGACTACACACCGCGCCATGGCAGAGGACACGATCCACACCGCTCAGCAAGCTCTAGGACTCTCGCAGACGGAATCAAAGACTCGCCACCATATTCTTTCCGGTGGTGAGGGCTTCACCGATGACTACTGGAAGAGGCTCTGCCGCGAACATCAGATTTCTGAGGGAACTGCGCGCCATCTCGCAGGTAAGTTCGGAACCGCATCCCAAAAAGTTCTTGAGCTGACAATCGATAACCCGGATCTGCTGCAAACGATTCTTCCTGGAGGTCGGGCTATCAGGGCTGAAGTGGTGTACGCCGTTCGCTACGAAATGGCAGCCACGATTGAAGACGTGCTCGCCCGCCGGCTTGGGATGCAGTTCTATTCATGGAGCGACTGCCTCGACGCGGCTCCAATCGTGGGCCCCCTTATGCGGAGGGAACTCCAATGGAGCGACCCGTCAACGCGTGAGGCGATCACGAACTACATAGAGAAGATCTATCACTTGGTAGAAACCGCAGGTTTACCCCGCGAAGGGTATGCATCATCGCGAAGCGAACAGTCTGCCGCGGACTGAAAAGCAAGACGACGTGCGGGCAAGTCCGTCGCACCTGACGAGAGGCTTTGGAGGACGACGTTGGCAAACTACATTGGTGCAATTGATCAGGGCACGACGAGCAGCCGGTTTATTGTCTTTGACCGCTCGGGACGCACCGTGGCAGTCTCGCAGAAAGAACACGAACAAATCTACCCCAAGCCGGGATGGGTGGAACACAATGCCGAGGAAATCTGGCAAAACACACGTATGGTTATCGCGGAGGCGATGGCGAAAGCGAGCCTCCGGCCACGAGACCTGGCCGCGATTGGAATCACCAATCAACGTGAGACCACCGTCGTTTGGAACCGAAAAACCGGCAGGCCGGTGGCAAATGCACTGGTGTGGCAGGACACGCGGGTCAGTGATTATGTTCGAGAACTCGCCGAATCAGAAGGGCAAGACAGATTCCGTAGCAAAACCGGGCTGCCGCTTACAGCCTATTTCAGCGGTCTGAAAATCCGCTGGATTCTCGAGCATATTGAAGGCGTCCGGGAAGCCGCCGAAGCGGGGGACGTCCTGTTTGGCAACATCGACACGTTTCTTGTGTGGCACATCACCGGCGGCAGCCAGGGTGGTGCGCACATCACGGATGTTACCAACGCCAGCCGAACCCAGTTGATGGATCTCAACACCCTGTCGTGGGACGCGGAAATTCTGAAGACGTTCGGAATTCCGCAGGCGATGCTGCCGACAATTCGCTCCAGTAGCGAAATGTATGGGACGGCGAAGGAACACGCGGTAGAAGACGTCGCCGTCACTGGAATACTCGGGGACCAACAGGCTGCACTGGTGGGCCAGACCTGCTTTGAGCCTGGAGAAGCCAAAAACACTTATGGTACCGGCTGCTTTCTGCTGATGAACACCGGCCCCCGAAAAATTGACTCCAAATCTGGGTTGCTGACCACTGTGGCCTACAAACTAGGCGATCAGCCGACTCATTACGCGCTTGAAGGAAGCATTGCGATCACGGGTGCTCTGGTGCAATGGGTTCGCGACAACCTCGGCCTGATTGAGAAGAGCTCAGACATCGAATCGCTCGCACGCACGGTAAACGACAATGGCGGCTTATATTTCGTTCCAGCATTTTCCGGTCTCTATGCCCCTTATTGGAAAGATAATGCGCGCGGTGTAATTGCCGGGCTCACACGTTATGCGAACAAGGGGCACGTTGCCCGCGCCGTCCTGGAAGCAACTGCGTTTCAAACCCGGGACGTGCTCGAAGCAATGGAAAAGGATTCCGGTATCAAGCTGGACGTGCTCCGAGCAGACGGTGGGATGGTTGCCGACGATCTGCTGATGCAATTTCAAGCAGACATTCTCGACAGGTCGGTCATTCGTCCGGTAACCCAGGATGCAACGACGGCGCTGGGTGCGGCCTATGCCGCTGGCCTGGCGGTCGGGTACTTCAAGGATCTAGCAGATCTCCGGGCAAACTGGTCGGTCGACCACACCTGGAAGCCGAATCTGACAAATGGAAAGCGCGAGCAAATGTACAAACTTTGGAAGCGAGCGGTGACCAAATCCTTCGATTGGATTGACTGAAGAGAGCAAAGTTTTGGCTGGAGAAGGAGACTGGAGATGTTGGGGAAGTGTTTTGGAGAGTTCATGGGTACGCTCATTCTAATATTGCTCGGTGATGGCGTTGTCGCAAACGTCTTACTCAAACGCTCGAAAGCAGAAGGCGCGGGCTGGATGGTCATCGCAAGTGGGTGGGCGTTCGCCGTCATGGCGGGTGTCTTTACCGCGATCGCCTGCGGCAGCAGCGACGCGCATCTGAATCCTGCGGTGACAATTGGCTTTGCTGTATCGAGTGGTCACTTTGCGAAGTTCGCTCCGTACCTCATAGCGCAAGTGGCGGGCGCCTTCGCGGGCGCCATTCTCGTCTGGCTTCATTTTCTGCCGCATTGGGAGCAGACTCCCGATCAAGGCCTGAAACTCGCCTGCTTCTGCACCGCGCCTGCGATCCGCAGGTTTGGCGCGAACCTGATCAGCGAGATCCTCGGAACTCTGGTCCTGGTTCTGGTGGTCGGTGCGATTTTCTCGAAAGCCGTCGCCGATTCGGGGCCGGCTTCGGGTTTGGGGCCATACCTTGTAGCAGCACTCGTCTGGGGTATTGGACTTTCGCTTGGGGGAACTACGGGCTATGCGATCAATCCCGCTCGGGACCTCGGACCTCGACTGGCGCACGCCGTGTTGCCCGTCGCGGGTAAAGGGCCTTCCGACTGGGGCTATGCCGTTGTGCCGATCCTGGGCCCGCTCATCGGAGGAGGACTGGGCGGGCTCCTTCTACGAGCAGTAGCCCGATAGCCTCGTCATTTATAGGGACGAATATGCACTCGATCCATCGGCTTCTCTAGGAATAGCGCGAACCAGTTCAGCTTGGGAAAACTGCTCTATGTGCAGCAAACGGCGACGCAGGTCCACCATCATTGGGCAGTGGCAAGACTCGCGTGTGTCTTGTTCCTGGCATCCAGCGTCCGTCTTGCACAGCGCGTTGTGACTGCAAAGGCAAACATTCCTTTCGATTCTTGGTCGGGAGGTCAGAAATTCGCCGCCGGCGGGTACACTTTTGATACGGGTTTCCCCGCCTGGCACTCACCTATCAACGGAATTCCCTGCCGCGACCTCCCATTTCCTGAGATCAATTCGGTAGTTGTGTTGAGCCTGCTGAACCTGACAAATGCCATAAACCCGCGGATTGGCGCCAATCACGGGAGCAGGTGCTCACACCAACGCGATCGAGATTAAATCGAGTGAGATGAGTGGCACTCTGGACAGCCCAATGGCCGCTTGGCTCGCTTACCGGAAAGGCCCAGGCATTTCTTGTTTGCAATCGGACTGGAAGCGCGGGCTCCATTGAGTGGATCAGTGTGCGGTAGTACCCCATCCCTGCCTGTGCGCGTAGTGGGGAAGATCATGCGGAACCGCCAATCTGACTTTGATGTTTCTCCACCTGGCCATCGCGCCGCGGACCGTCTGGACTATAGCCGCGGATGTGCTCGGTTGCACAACTCGGTCTCAGTGCCTCCAGTGATCGCGGGAAGGTCGTTGGATTGTCGAGAGTGCATGCGCTAGCTCCGGTCCGACTACTGATTTCTGCCAGAAGCTCAGGACCGAGACGTTCTTCCTGAGTCCGACACTCCCTCATGACCGTCACGGTTACGAGCACGAGTTCCACCGTTGTTCGAATGGCTCCCAATTGATGACTGGCCAGCATCGGTTTGTTCTAAGTCTCTTCTGATGATCAGCGCGAATCTGTCGGTCCGGGCAAGCTGGGCGATCTGTATCGCGGCATCGCCGGATAACAAGATTCCAATTCGCAAAAACCAATTGAAAACATCACTGGTCACTCCGGAATGCCAAAGTGCTCCCTCAATGCAGCCTGACCGTCGAACAGTGCTTTCATCTCGCGTTGCCTCTCTTTCGAAACATCGCCGCCCATCTCGTTGAGCAGTTCGCTGAGACGCAGAATCTTCCCCCCGTTAGCCCAGTGCCCGGCAGGAATCTCCTCGTAGATCGCAAAGACTCCAGAAGTGTCATCGTCATCTTCAGCACCCATCGCGTCACGCAGATTCCTCGTGACCTCGGCCAGTGCCTTCGACTTGAGTTCACTGTTCAGGATGCCCTCGGGGGCGATGATTCGAGCGAGTCCCATCTTTCTACCCTTAACGTAAGTGTCATCAAACCGACCACCTACTGACCATGAGGTTCCAGGCAGAGTGTGGAACCATACCCAACCGATCGCCCGTGCATGATCGGTTGGGTGACCGATCTCGAGGTTCATCATCGTAACCAGTAGAGTTTCGGCAAGCTTGGAGCGTGCCGCGTCTGACAGTTCTTCCCGTGTGAATACTTGTACGAATGGCATGGACACACCTCCTCTAAATTCACCGCTGTTGTCTTCAAACCACCTTTTTCTGCCGCACCGCCAATCCGATTTGCGTCTGGCCTTCGCGGTATAAAGTGCAACCGGCGCATTCGGGTGAGGAGGTTCTCGGGTTTCGGCGTGCCTGCAAAAGATTCCCATTTTCATTCAAGGAGCACGCACCTCCTCGCCGATCATCGCTGCGTCAAGAAGGTCGCGACGCTTGGAGTTTCGCGGTGTTGACCTTGAGTTCGGACCAGCGATCGGGGTCCTTATCAGAACCGATAATGTGTCCGATCTCGAGCGCCGACGTTTGGCGCCCGGCCCACACCCAACTGCCCTCCGGAATCTCGATGAGCAAAA
>Ga0307474_10004419_pt1 | contig 10130 bp, 8 predicted proteins | sample atmos_gasesECM1C_2_FD_203312 | JGI IMG/M metagenome (GOLD analysis project Ga0307474, IMG submission 203312) | Hardwood forest soil microbial communities from Morgan-Monroe State Forest, Indiana, United States - atmos_gasesECM1C_05 | ecosystem: Environmental > Terrestrial > Soil > Temperate...
TACCGCTGGGCCAGTTCGGAGACCTGCTTGGCGATCTGCCCCTGGTACGACTTGGGCGCGTAAGCGCTGCGGCCGTACAGGTCCCGGTACGCGTCCACCAGGTCGGGGAAGTTCTCGCCCAGCCAGAGCAGGAACCACTCCCGCGCGCCAGGCCGCAGGTGCAGCACGATCGGGGTGACGTGGGCCGCCCCGGCCTCGGCCGCCAGCCGGACGGTCGCGTCGAGCTGGGCGGGGGAGTCAGTGAGGAACGGCAGCACCGGGCCCATCAGCACCCCGCAGCGCAGGCCGCGTTCGGTCAGCGCCGCGCAGATCCCGAGCCGGCGCTCCGGGCTGGGCGTTCCCGGCTCCACAGATCGAGAAAGCGATTTGTCGACAAATCCAACGGAGACGTTGAGGCCGACCTCGGTGACCTCCGCCGCCTCGGCCAGCAGGTCCAGGTCGCGCAGGATCAGGGTGCCCTTGGTCAGGATCGAGAACGGGTTGCGCGCGTCCTTCAGCGCGCCGATGATGCCCGGCATCAGCTGGTAGCGGCCTTCGGCCCGCTGGTAGCAGTCCACGTTGGTGCCCATGGCCACGTGCTCGCCCTGCCACTTCGGCGCGGCCAGTTCCTTCCGGGCCAGCTCCGGTGCGTTCACCTTGACCACGATCTTCGAGTTGAAGTCCTCGCCGGAGTCCAGGTCCAGGTAGGTGTGCGTGTTGCGGGCGAAGCAGTTGTGGCTCACCACGCCGTCGGCGATGAAGTCGCCGGTGCCCGTGGTGATGTCGAACATCTCCAGGTCCAGGCCCATGGGCTCGATCGAGGTGACCCGCAGCCGGGCGTCGCGCTTGATCGCCATGCCGTCGATGGAGCGCTTCCTGGTGATGGCCGGGTCGGTGGTGTGGAAGAACCTGAGCACCTCCCGGAGGCCGCCGCGCAGCCGGACGCACGCCATGCCGTTAGGAAGGACTCGATCCTCGGTCACCACGTCAAAGCCCAGGGATCGCAGCGACGAGACGGTCTGGTCGATGATCTGCGGGTCCGTGTCGCAGACCCGCCAGACGCCCTGGCTGTAACCGCCGCCGGCGTCGAAGATGCCGGCCAGGAAACCCTTGCGCCAGTCCGGAGTTGGCGAGTGCGGCCACTCGATCAGCCGCTCGGTGCATTCGACGCCAAGGTCGGCGTGGAAGAGACGCGCCCGCTCCAGTGCTTCGCTGTCGGCGTGCGCGAGGCTGCCGTCGCCGCGGATCATCCCGCACAGGTAGCCGCGGCGGTAGTCGATGGTTTCCTTGGGCGGCTCGGCGAACGCGCCGACGCCCATCAGTTCGTTGTTGAGGGTCAGGTGTGGCCGCTGCAACGGGCCGCCGTACCCGCTGCCGGTCACGTACTTCCAGCCGCGGTTGCTCAGGAACCGGTGGTCGCCGCCGGCGAACAACCTCGTGCCGTCCTCGAGCGTTATCGCGTAGGCCGGTTTGATCGTGGACCAGTGCGCTAGCACTTCGGTGATCACATAGTGCCGGCCGGAACCGCGCCGGACGGTGCCGTAGATGGCGTCCCCCGGCCGGACGTCGGCCAGCGGCTTGGTACGCCCGTCGGCCATCATGATCGGCGTCCCGCCGATCATGCAGTAGCAGCAGGAATGGCTGCACCCCCGATAGGGATTTATCGTCCAGCGGAAGGCCATCCGGGACGCGGGCGGGACCTGGTTGATGATCGAACGGGCGTGCACCTCGAAGAAGGTCATTCCGCGGAACCCGGGAGTGTCGAACGTCCGGGCCACCGCGTCCCGCTCGAACAGGGCCGGGGCGGATGCCGATCCCGCCGGGCCGGGCTCCTGGTCGTTGCTCAGGCGCAGGCTATCCCATCGCATGCGGCCCAGTTTAGAATAATCGTTCGAGCATCTCAAACGTGGCCCGATCGGCTTCGATGCTGTGTCCAGCCGCGGCCGGAAACTCGGCCGGCAACGTCTTGCCGTCCGCCGGCAAAGCGCGGGTAAAACCTCATCAAGCGGGGGATAGTAGAAGTGGATCCCAACCCTGCCGGGCGCGGCAGCGTTGGCCGGAAGTGGTGCGGAGGTGGGCCGTGGCGTTGTCCATGGACGAGCAGCGCATCCTCGACGAGATGGAGCGCAAGCTTGCCGATGACGATCCCCTGCTGGCATCCAGGCTGAGCTCGTTCGGCCGTCCCGCTCTTCCCGCGCTGATGCGGTCTCGGCGGGCCAGGATCGTTCTATCCTTCATGGCCCTCATCGTGATCGCCGCGGTCTCGGTCGCGGTCTACGCGCTGACGCCGTTCCGGGCCGGGATCACCGGGCGCTCGGCCACGGCGCACGTGACCAAGACCGCGGCCCCGGCGTCGGGACGCTCGGCGTCCGCTCAGCCCTGACGGACCCGGCTCAGGACTCGCGCCAGAGCTGGACCAGGTACTGCTCGAGACCTTCCAGCTTCTTGCGCGCCTGCTGGAACTCATCGCCCAGAGGGTCAACGTTCATCTTGAACAGCTCCGCATAGCGGCGCACGGCCTCGGCGCGGTTGCGGGTGTAGACGTGGACCCCGTAGTCGCCGACGCCGCCGGCCAGTCGCACACCGCCGACGGCCGGGTCGGACCGGCCGGTGTCGATAATGCTCAGCCTCCCGCGGAGGTACAGGACGCACTTGGCCTCGTCCTCATAGCCGTCGCTGAACGGGGGCGGCGCGTCATCCCACTCCTCGACGGTGAGCTGGACGCTAAGGTGCTCCTGGGCGCAGGCGACCAGCATCTGTTCGCGGCTGGTACTGATCAGCCCGCTGATGGGCGGTACCGGCCCGCCCGGCGCGTCGGGATCGACGGCCGGGTCATGAACCCGGAACACCCCTCGCTCCGGGGTCACCGGGATTTCCAGCCGTAGCAGCCTGCGGCCCACAAGCCCCCCCTCTGGCAGACGACATCCCTGGAATACAGCATGGACCGTGCCGGACCGCTATGTACCTGCAATCGGCCATAAAGGCGCGTTACGCTGGTCCGCTACGCCACCACGCGACTGAATCTTCCCGCTATTGTCACCACGCCGTTATCCTCCGAACATGGCGCTGCACCAGGACGGCCGACCGGGGGACGCCCGGCCAGAGGACGACCAACGAGGGGATCATAGACCCGGAGACGACCTGCCCGGGGTGCGGCACCGCTACGTGGACGCGCGGGGGCTGCGCATGCACGTGGCCGAGGCCGGCGAGGGCCCGCTGGTCGTGCTGCTGCACGGGTTCCCCGAGTGCTGGTACTCGTGGCGGCATCAGCTCACCGCGCTGGCCGAAGCCGGCTTCCACGCCGTCGCGCCCGACCAGCGCGGCTACTGCCGGACCGGCGGCCCGCAGGCCGCGGACCAGTACACGATCCTGCACCTGACCGGCGACGTGATCGCGCTGATGGACGCGCTCGGCGAGCAGCGGGCCTTCGTCGCCGGGCACGACTGGGGCGCCCCGGTGGCCTGGCACACCGCGCTGCTGCGGCCGGACCGGGTCCGCGGCGTCATCGGGCTCAGCGTCCCGTACCGGCCGCGGGGGAGCAGCCAGCCGACCGCGAAGATGCGGTCCCAGATCGGCGACGGCTTCTACATGCTCTACTTCCAGCAGCCCGGCGTCGCCGAGGCCGAGCTCGGCCAGGACCTGCGGCAGACGTTCACCCGGGTGCTCTACGGAGCCTCCGGCGACGCTCCGGTCGGCCTGCCGGTCGTGCCGCCGGGCGGCGGGTTCCTCGACATCTGCCCCGAGCCGCCCCCCGGCCAGGCCTGGCCAAAATGGCTGACCGGCCACGACATCGACGTGTTCGCGGCCGAGTACCGGGACGCGGGATTCGCCGGCCCGCTGAACTGGTATCGCAACCTGGACCGCAACTGGGAGCTGACCGCGCCCTGGCATCACGCGCCGGTCACCGTGCCTGCGTTGTTCGTCGCCGGGGATCGCGATCTGGTGGTCGCCTTCTCCGGCGGCCGCGGGATGCTGCCCCGGCTCCGCGACTGCGCGCCGGCGCTGCGCGAGCCGCTGCTGCTGGACGGCTGCGGCCACTGGACACAGCAGGAACGCCCGGACGAGGTCAGCCAGGCAATGATCGCCTTCGTCCGCGAGCTGGACCGAGCCTAGGAGCCCAGGGAGCCCCGATGACCCTCGTAACCGAGCTCGACCTGCCGAGTATCGACCTGACGTCGCCCGAGCTGGCCGGGGACCGGTACCACCGGCTGCTGGCCGAGCTGCGCGGCCAGGGCTGGCTGGCCAGCTCGCCGCTCGCCTTCCTGGTGCTCGACCGCGAGGCGGGCGAGTTCTTCCTGCGCGCCCGGGAGACGGCGTTCCCTGGCCGCGAGATCGCCGAGTTGTTCGCCGTGCCAGCAGGCCCGTTGCGGGAGCAGATCGACGCCAACATCCTCAATCAGCAGGGGGAACGGCACCGGCGGCTGCGCGCCCTGGTCGGGCCCGCGTTCACCCCGCGGGCCGCCGACCGGTGGCGGCCGGCCATGCGCGCGTTCCTCGGCCGGCTGTGGCAGCGCATCGACGGCGCCGGAATCGGCCCCGCGGGCCAGGCCGCCAGGTGCGACTTTGTCGCCGCGCTGGCCAAGCCCTACCCGTCGCTGACGATCGCCGCCGTGCTCGGCGCTCCGGACCGGGACGCGCCGCGGCTGCACGAGTGGTCGAGCCTGGTGCAGCGGCAGTTCGACATCCGGGCCCTGGCCAGCGAGGTGCCGCAGATCGAGCGCGCGGTCGTCGAGCTGCAGGCTTACGTCGAGACGTTGCTCGAGCAGCGAAGGACCGCGCCCGGAGACGACCTGATCACCGCACTGCTCGACGCCGAGGATCAGGGCGACCGCCTCTCCCACGACGAGTGCGTGAACTTGGTGCTGAACGTGATCGCCGGCGGAATCGACACCACCCAGGCCCAGCTGTCGCACGCGATGCGGCTGTTCGCCGCGCACCCGCGCCAGTGGGAGCTGCTGCGCGCGGACCCGGGCCTGACCCCGCAGGCCGTGGACGAGGTGCTGCGGGCCGAGCCGATCACCCCGTTCACCGCGCGGATCTGCACCGCGGACCTCGAGTTCCGGGGCGTCATGTTCCCGGCCGGGACCATCGTCGCGGTCTGCGCCGAGCGGGCCAACCGGGAGCAGGACGGCGGCGAGGACTTCGACATCAGCGCGCCGCGGGACGGGCGGCTGCTGACCTTCGGCGCGGGCCCCCACTACTGCCTGGGCTCCAACCTGGCCCGCGCCGAGCTGGAAGAGGCGCTGACGTTCCTCGCACCGCGGATGCCGGGTCTGGCCGCAGCGGGTCCCGCCGCGCTGGGCGGGGTGGAGGGCATCTACGGCATCGACGAGCTGCCGCTGAGCTGGGGCAGCCCGGCGCGCTCACGCGCCTCGGCCCAGAGCTCGGCGTAGCGGCGCGCGGCCACGCTGCGCGGCGCGAACGCGGTCACCGGGGCGCGCTGCACCGACATCTGCTCGATCAGCGATATGGCCGGGATCGCGGTGGCCGCGACGTCCGAGCGCTGCGCGGGCAGCTGCTCGCAGATCTCCCGGTGCAGCCGCTTGCGCCGGTCGAGCATGGAGAAGAAGGCCAGGATCTGCGGCCGGCTCCCGTCCAGCCCGCCGATGAAATCGGTCAGCTGGTCCAGGGTGCGGACCGACAGCGTGGTCGGGATCAGCGGGACCAGCAGCGTGTCCGCCGCGTTCAGGACGCTCTCCGACAGCAGCGAGATGCCCGGCGGGCAGTCCAGGAACACCACGTCGTACTCGCCGCTCAGCGGGGCCAGCAGGCTGCCCAGCCGCTGCTGGGGCTTCTTCGCCGCGTCCAGCACGAGGTCCAGGTTGCGGTAGGTGAAGTCGGCCGGCAGCAGGTCCAGGCCGTCGAAGTCGGTCGCCTTGATCGCCTCGTCGATCGTGCGGGTGCCGCGGATCAGCGCCTTGCCGCCGCCCTTGACCCGGGGCTTGATCCGGAACAGGAAGCTGGCCGCGGCCTGCGCGTCCAGGTCCCAGAGCAGGACCCGGTAGCCGTCGGCGGCGGCGAGGTAGCTGAGGTTGACCGCGGTGGCGGTCTTGCCCACGCCGCCCTTGATGTTGTAGGTCGCGAAGATCTTCATGCCGCGGCGACCCCGGTCAGCGCCCGGATCCGGCTCTGCCCGGCCGGGCTGGCGAAGTCGCGGAACCGGCCGGTGAACTCGGTGCGGGCGCGCTGCTGCCGGGCGGCCAGCCCGGCCGCGATCTCGCCCATCGCGAGCAGCGTGGCGGCGGGCGCGGCCCGCTGGTCCATCATCTGCGCGGCGAAGTCCCGGATCTCCTCGCGCTGCACCTGCGTGTCCTGGAACTCGCCCAGGCAGTCCTGCAGCGCCTTCAGCTCCCTGACCGCCCGCCAGTGCTCGCCCGGGTCATACAGCGACCCGAAGAACTCCAGCAGGTAGCGCAGCTCTTTGCAGCGCTTGCGCAACTCGTGCAGGCTTTCCGGCGGCGAGGCCGGGGTGATCGCGCGGCCGTCGCGCAGCACCCGCCGGTGGGCGCGGGCGATCCGGGTGGCGGCCAGCCGCGCCGCGCTGGGCCGGGTCGATGCGGGCCGCGCCGCGGCACCGGCGAGGGCCTCCGGCCAGTCCCGGCGCAGCCGGGCGAACCGGGCCGAGCGCAGCCCGCGGGCCAGCTGCCGCTGCGCCGCGGCCCGGCTGCGCTCCAGATGGGCGTGGAACGGCTGCAGATCCTCGGCCGTGGCCGCGACCAGCCCGGCCGCCATGTCCGGGTAGCCGAGCAGGTAGACGTCCAGGTCCCGGGTCGGGGTGGTCAGGTCGCCCAGCCACTTGAACTCCGGCCGGAACCGGGCCGCCATCCCGCCCGGCAGCACGTCGCCGGCCAGCTTCAGCGCGGACCGGGTGCGCCGCACCGCGATCCGCAGGTCGTGCAGGAACTCGGTGTCCAGGTCACGGACGGTGCCGTGCACGTTGGCCAGGAGCGTGTCGAACAGCGCGGACAGCAGCGCGACCAGCGCCGCCGCGGCCGGCATCCGGGGCGCCATCCTGACATTGATCTTGCTCGAGTAATCGCCCGGGCGCCGGCCCGCCGCGGCCAGCGCCGCCTCGAGCCCGGACTGGCTGGCCTCGGCGACCCCGGGCGCCTCGGCCAGCAGGTCGGCCACCTTCAGGGCCTGGTTCTGGTAGCCGCGCAGCGCGGACACGGCCAGGTGCATCGGCACGGCCGCGGCGGCCGGGAACGTGACCGACATCCGGTCCACGGTGATCCGGGCGACGGTCTTCTCGTCGGAGTTCAGCACCCGCGCCTCGCGGACCGTGCTGACCGCCCGGGCCACGGGCAGCAGGGCGCGCACGCCGACGACCGGGCCGAGCCGGTCCCGCAGCGGGCCGAGCGGCAGCGTCTCGAGCAGCCCCGGCCAGGACGGCCGCGCCCGCCCGGCTCCGTCCGGCCCCCCGGCGGCCGCGCGCCCGAACCGGTCGGACGCCAGCACCTCGCCGTCGCGCCCGGTGAGCGTGAGCTCGGTGACCCCGGCCCGGCTGACCTGCTCCAGGGCGAGCCCGGAATGGTAGAGGCGCCAGTCGAACGTGTCCAGCCACAGCCGCCGCAGCGTCATGGACCTGGACGTGCCCGACACGGCGAACGCCGATCCCGGCAGTTTCAGGACCTGATCGGGCTCCGCGCCGTCATCGCCGTCAAGCAAAAACTGGCGCACAACGCTCTGCAAAATAGAACCTCGCGCAAATTAGCGATAGCTGGAAATGAGGCCAGAGGACATTCGCCATTAATTGTCCGGATAACACTCTAGCAGCGTAGGACAACCGCAGACTAGCGAAACAATGCAGGCCAGCGTGACCCGGGCCTGAGAAGCCTCCGTACCCGCGGGACAAACGCAATCCCCGGACGCGGATGGCGGCGCCCGCCTTCGCGAGCGATCCAGCCAGTTTACCTGTTGTTAACCATGTCTGAGCCCATCCGTCAGGTTTTTTCCTAACCCTTAGGCTCGGGGCGTGGACTGGACCACCGTCGCCTCTCTGGGGACCGCGGCCGGCCCGCTGGTGCTGGCCGCGGCCACGTTTGCCTCCGTTCGCTCGGCGAACCGGGCCGCGCGCGCGGCGCAGCGGTCGCTGGACCGGAACGATCCCCGGTAGACCGGGCCGGGGCGCTCAGAACGGCGTGGCCGCCAGCCACGCGCTGAGCACGGACGGATCGCCTAGCACCTGGACCTGAGCGTCGTCCGGGGGCAGCCGCCGCACCAGCACCAGCCACAGCCGCCCGGCCGGCCCGCGCAGCGCGACGTCGCCCTTCGCGTGGCCGTGCTCGACGGTGACCTGGTCGCCGTCGCGGCGCACCAGCCACTCGCCCGCGCCGTCCTGCAGGCCGTCGTCGGTCGCGTGCACGTGCAGCACGCCACCGTCGGGCAGCGCGCTGAGCCGCGGGTCTTCGGCCGCGGAGACCATGGCACCGACCCCGGACAGGAAGCCGAGCCACTCGTCGATGCCGTCGGCGGCGACGTCGGGCGCGATCTGCGGATCGCGGCCGGCGGCGAGCTCGGCGTCGGCCCGGTGCACCGCGGTCTCGTGCGCCATCCGCCGGCCCCAGAAGCTGGCCGGGCGCTGCGCGTTGAATGCCCAGACCGGGTCGCTGCCCGCGGCCCGCACCGCGTCGATCAGCTGGGCGGCGCCCGCGCGCAGCCACGGCGCCTGCTGCGCCGGGTCGTCCGGGATCCGGCCGTCGGGCACCTGCCGGAACGGGATGAACTCGGCCGACCGGGTGCTGGCGATCTGCCCGGCCCAGCGGTGCGCGCGGCCCACGTGCGTGGCCAGCTGCCGCAGCGTCCAGTCGGGGCAGGTCGGCACCGGGACGGTCAGGTCGGCGCCGTCCACCAGCCCGGCCAGGGTCTCGGTGCTGGACTCGATCTCGGCGTACCAGCGGTCGGCACTGATCGGCATCGCGGTCCTCCTCCGGCGGCGCAGGGGCCTGACGGCGCCAGGCTATGGCCGGGCGGGCCGGCCGGGCAACCGGCCGCGCTGTTCTGCCGCCATTTCCGAGAATGACGGATACATTTCGCCAACCCGACGATCGGCGCATGCTAGACGATTAAGAACGCTGGAAACAGGCTCGGCAGTTAATCGCCGCGGTGCCTGCCCCGTCACGGAAAGGGCCATGCGATGACCCGGCACATGGGGCGTGGTAGCACCGCCATCCTGGCCGCGGCGGCCGTCGGCCTCGGCGCGCTGGCCGCCGCCCCCGGTACCGGCCGGGCGGGTGTCCAAGCGCGGCTGGGACGCCGTGACCATCCCGGGCTGGCAGGTCGCCGGCGGGCTGCCGGCCGTGGTCAGGTACGGCGCGCGTGGCTTCCCGCCGGCCGCCGACGCCGGTTCGGGCCGCGGCCACCGGCTGTCGGCCAGGAAACCACCGGCCCGGTCGGCGGTTCCGGGACCACCCGGCGTTTCGACTGGGCGTTCAGAATCACGAATGGCCTGGTGCCCGCGCAGCGGCCGTCCTATTGCGCGCAGCACGTAGTCCCGCTGCAAGAACTCCAGGGCGACCTCGCGCACGCGGCCAGCACGGTCGCTGGCGATCATCACGTTCGACGAGGACAACTACGACTTCCCGAGCGTGCTCGGCTCGCGCGGCGTGCGCCAGGGATACGTGTCCCCGGCCCGCTACACGCACTACGGCCTGCTGCGGACCATCGAGGGCGCGCTCGGGCTGGGGACGCTGACCGCCAACGACCGGTACGCGCCGGCGACCAGCGGCATTTTTATCGCTAACGCCCCGGCTCGCCCCGGTCTGGCCACGCCGACGGCCGGGCCGGCCCGGGGTGTCGCGGCGGGCCCGGTCCCGCGGTCCGCCCGCGTTCGTGGTCAACTACGGCTCGGACACGGTGACCCCGGTCAACACCGCGACGCAGGCGGCGGGCCGGCACCGGCCGGGCGGGCGCGCCGATCCGCGTGGGGTACTCGCCTGCATCGGTGACGGTGTCCCCGTCCGGGGCAACGGCCTACGTGGTCAACACGATCTCCGGTACGGTAACGCCGGTCGCGGCCGGCACCGGTGCTCCGGACGGCCCGATCCCGCTCGGCCGGTACGACTATCCGCTTGCGATGGCGTTCGCGCCGGACGGGGGTTCGGCCCTGGTGCTCGACAGCTACGCGGGCCAGGTCACCCCGGTCGACCCGG
>Ga0307474_10004420_pt1 | contig 10129 bp, 7 predicted proteins | sample atmos_gasesECM1C_2_FD_203312 | JGI IMG/M metagenome (GOLD analysis project Ga0307474, IMG submission 203312) | Hardwood forest soil microbial communities from Morgan-Monroe State Forest, Indiana, United States - atmos_gasesECM1C_05 | ecosystem: Environmental > Terrestrial > Soil > Temperate...
CGGCTGCGTGAGCAGGGCGCCGAAGTCGTCGCCGGCGATCTGCGCGACTTTCCCGTGGTCAGCGCGGCGATGACCGGCGTCACCGCGGCCTACTTCAACTATCCGATCGCCCCGGGCTTGGTTGAGGCCACCGCGACCTTCGCGCAGGCCGCCAGCGAAGCCGGTGTGCACGCGGTGGTGAACATGTCACAGATCTCCGCGCGCCGCGAAGCCAAAAGCAACGCCGCCCGCGCGCACTGGATCGCCGAACGGCTGCTGGACCGCACCGCGCTGGTCACCACCCACCTGCGACCTACCTTCTTTACCTTCTGGCTGAACATGTGCTGGATCCGGCACAACCACGAAGGCATTTATCGGCTCCCCTTCGCTGATGCCCGCCACGCCCCGATCGACGCCGCCGATCAAGCCAAGGTCATCGCGGCAATCCTGCAAAACCCCGACCCGCACAACCGCCAGATCTATCCGCTGTTCGGCGCCGACGAACTCGACTGGCACGGGATTGCCGCGAAAGTCGCCAAGACACTGGGCATTCCGGTCACCTATGAGCCGATCGACATCCCCACATTCGCCGCGGGACTGACCGCCGCCGGCGCGTCGCCGTATTTTGTGCAGCACGTTAGTAACGTGGCCCAGGACTACCGCGACGGGATCTTCGCCGGCATCAACAACCTGGTCGAGGTGATCGGCGGAACCAAACCCATCACCGTCGAGGACTATGTCGCCGCCACCCGTTCCCAGTTCGACACCGACGGCCACTTCGCGATCACCGACGCGCGACTGCGCGCCGCGTGACCCTGAGGCCAACACGCCGGCGACCGGGAGGCGGCCAGCGGCAAGCACCTCACTACATCGTCGCCACTCACGGCCACCTCGACGTACTCGTTCGGTCTGATGAATATGGTGGCGCCGCCGGCGAGATATTCTTCGGCTGTCGCGTCCAGTTGAACATTCCGCATTCCAGACTTACTTCCGCGGAACGATGTTGCGAAGTCCAGAGTTACCTTGCGAGTCGCTGCCGGCCAATCCCGACATGACACCTCGCCTGGGCGATACCGCCGCGACGACCGCGCTGATGCAGCGCCTGCACCCGACACCCGCTGTTCAGCTTCGATCGGACAACTCGTCTGCGCTACGAATTCTGTTGCCGCGCCGGCCCGTCGATCGGCGACTGGCCCCCTGCGCTGTCCACTGGCCGATGCGACCTTCGCCCGTCGCAGCGGAAATTGGGGGGAGGTGTTCACCGAGCCACAGCGCATTCTGATCGGCGGTCGAAGGGTCAGCGTCTCGATGAGGCGGCGATCGGGAGGGTAAAGGGACTGGACAATGACAACACGCGAAACATACGCGGAGGTTTCGAACCAGACGGTCAGCGCCGCCAACGGCGTTGAGTATGTGTATCGGGATGCGGGCCAGGGTGGCGTTCCCCTGGTCCTTCTCCAGCACTTCCGTGGCAACCTCGACAACTGGGATCCGGCGCTGATCGACGAGCTGGCATCGTCTCGCCGTGTCGTGACGTTCGACAACGTGGGCGTCGGCGGCACCACCGGGAACACGCCCCACCGCTTCGAGCAGATGGCGCACGACGCCATCGCTTTTCTGAACGCGATGGGGTTCGACCAGGTCGACATCCTGGGTTTCTCCATCGGCAGCTTCGTCGCCCAGGAAATCGCGCTGTTAAGGCCGGCACTGCTCCGGAAGCTCATCTTGGCGTCGTCGGCGCCCCAGGGCGCCGCCGGGATGCACGGTTGGGCTCCCGACGTTATCGACGCGATCGGCGCGCGACAGTCAAACCCCGAGGGGGTGCTCGACGTGTTCTACGCCCCGTCTGCCTCCAGCCGGCAGGCCGGGCAGCAAGCCCTCAAGCGCATGTTCTCCCGAACACAGGGCCGCGACCTGCCCATCACGTGGGAAACCCGACAAGCTCAGTACGACGCCGTTTGTGCATGGGGAGTTCCGAATCACAGCGTGCTGGAGCGAGTAAGCGCGATCGACGTGCCGGTGTTCGTGGCGAACGGTGACAGCGACCCCATGATTCTTCCCCATTACACGTACCTACTTGCAGGCTTGATTCCACAAGCTCGCGTGAAGATTTACCCGGACTCGGCGCATGGCTTTCTGTTTCAGCACCACTGCGAGTTTGCCGACGACGTCCAAGCTTTCTTAGACGCATGAGGGTCACGGCCAGCGCGTTACTGGGCTTCGACTCGACTGCAGGTCCTAGCTAAAGACGCTGCGTCGAAAATGCGGAGCCGCTGTATCTATACGAAGCGGATCATCGACGCGCACTGGACTTTCGGGATCGATACTTAGCGGCAGTGGAGCGCGGCTACGCCCGCTGGTCGTATGTCATCGTCCACACGGCTTTGTCGCCAGGGTGATATTCGTTGCCCGCCCATGGATCTCCGCAGATGTGCAGGTGTGCATACGGTGTTCCGGCGAACATGATCATCGTTCCCGCGTCGCGCATGACCGTTGATAGTCCGCTCGCTTCGGCGTCGAACGGCCAAATCAGCATCCAGTGTGGGCCGATGGGGATCAGCGGGCTCGTCCTGTCGAATGGATCGGTGTAGCTGTGCTGGGCCGCCCCGTTGAGCATGTAGATCAGTCCTGGCGCAGCGTTGGTCGGCTTCGGTTTCCGCCTCACCACCAGGTCCGTGAACCACTGCATGCCCATCGGGTCGGCGCACATGTCAGCCTGCCCAATCTCCACGCCTGGCATGCACACCCACTCGTTGGTGCCCGGGCGCAGGACGGTCATGTTGCCCCGCTCGTCCATATCCGCGACGGTGGCGCCATCGCGGATGGTTGCCGGCCCCGAAAGAAGTGCTCGCGCCACCCTGGCCTCAACGTTCGGATCATCCATGGTCGCACCCCTTGGTTTGATGGTTGGCGCTATCCCGCGATGCCCTATAACGAGGGCGATCGAGATTAGAACCGGAATGACTATCGTCGAGCGTTGTTCGCTGAGCCCTCGCTCGCATCCGCTTATGGACAGTGCGAGTGGTCAGTCGTGGCCGGCGATCGCGATGCAGTGCGGGTGGTCAGTCCTGGCCTATGCGAACCACCCGGACATCGACTGGCGCCGCGTCGGCTAGTGCGGCGCGATGCTGCCGGGGTCGCTCGGTAGGACGCGGTCAAGTTGGCTGCGCGAGGTGATGTCGAGCTTGCTGAAGACCTTGCTCAGGTGGTACTTGACGGTGCGCGCACTGATGAACAGCCGGGCCCCGATTTCCGGATTGGAGAGACCATCGCGGGCCAGCCGCGCGATAAGGGCCTCTTGGGCGGTCAGCTGGACGCTGGTTTCGACGGTGCGTTTACGGGCGGTTTCCCCGGTGGCCGCCAGTTCGCGGCGGGCCCGCTCGGCGAACGCTTCGATGCCCATCGTGTCGAGCATGTCGTGGGCGGTGCGCAGCTGGGTGCGCGCATCAAGGCGGCGGCGTTCGCGTCGCAACCATTCGCCGTAGAGCAGGTGAGCGCGAGCCAGTTGAGCGCGGGCGCGGGTGTGGCCCAGGTGCGCGATCGACTCGCGGTAGAAGCGCTCGGCGGCTTCGCCCTCGCCGAGCAGGGCGCGGACTCGGGCCTCGGTCCCTAGCGCCCAATGGGTCGGCGTGACGCGTGTGCGTTCCGACATCCAGTCGAGTGCGGCACGCACGAGCGCTGTGTCACCGGTCCGCGACGCCGCTTCGGCGAGCTCGGGCACGACAAACGGCCCGGCACCCAACGAATCGAGCTCGAATACCCGCTGAGCGGCGTCGCGGGCGGCGCCGTAACGACTAAGGCCGTTGTACAGAACCGCGCTCGCATAGATCGCTACGTCGACCATCATGCCCAAACCACGGTCGGTGGGCTCCCGCAATGTCGCCTCGATCAGCTCAGAGGCTCGCGGCTGCTGGCCCCGCCAGGCCATGAGGATCATCTCGGCGTTCCCGACCGGCGGGTTCCCGGTGACCTCAGCGATGAGGCGATCTTCGTCGACCATCAGCCCCGCAATACTCAGCTCGCCCGCGAGCAGCTGGATCCTCGCGAGCGAATTGAGCGCGTGCTGCAAGTGGCCGAGCGCGCCGGCGTCCCGGGCAAACTGTGCCACGCACTCGGCCAGCGCATGCGCGGAGTCGGCGTCCCATAGCTCGAAGGCGACCTCGGCGCTGGTGGTTGCACAAAGGAGCCAGAGCCAACGACCGACGTTGTCGCTCGGGACATCGACAGCCAGAAACAGCTCGACCGTACGGGCGAGCGTGGGCGCGGCCGCTGCATATCCCTGGGTCCAGCGCAGCACCAACCCGTCGAGCAAGACGTCGACCGCGCGCGGTGGTCCGCGACGCGGTGGTACGGCGCGGGCGGCCTCGGCCACCTCGGCCAGGCCGCCGGGACTTCCCAGACCGGCGGCCCAGATCGCGGCCGTGAGCGCTTCCAGGTGCGTGTCGCGTGCCAAATCGGAGTCAAGCGGCTCAAGACGTCTGGCCGCGTCAAGGAGCAGTCGAGCGGCGTCGGCGCCGCGTCGCTGCATCATCGCGATCTGCCCGCGCAGACGCTGCAGCTCGATGGCCTGCTGCGGGTCAAGCGGGGCAGCCTCGACCGCGACCAGCAGGCCAAGTGCCGCGTCGAACGCGCCGGCGTCGCGCTTGGTTTTGGCCGCGGCCAGCAGGCGCCGGCCACGGCGAGCAGGATCGGGTGTCAGCATCGCGGCCCGTTCGAGGAACGCCGCCGCGGCAGCCAAACCACCGCGGGCCTGTGCTCGGCCGGCTGAGCGTTCGAGTTCCTCGGCGACGTCCTCATCGGGTCCGGGCGCGGCCTGCGCGCGATGCCAGGCACGCCGGTCGGGATCGAGCTCCGGATCGGTGACCTCCGCCAGCGCGCGGTGCACGTCGTGTCTGTCCTGAACAGGCGCCGAGCGATAGGCCACCGAACGCACCAACGGGTGACGAAACAGCACCCTGGCTCCGAGCTCCAGCAGGCCGGCCCGTGCCGCCGGCGTGGCCGCCTGGGCCCCAATCCCGAGCCGCTCGGCTGCCCGCCACACCAGTAGCGGTTCGCCGACCGGTTCGGCGGCTGCCACCAGCACCAGCCGCCGGGTCTCGGTGGGAAGACTCTCCAGCCGCCGCCGGAAGCTCTCCTCGATACTCTCCGAGAGTCGAACTGTGCCGGCGAAGAACCCGCCCGCCAGTTCCGCCGGCGTCAACCCGCGCGGCAGCTCCAACAACGCCAACGGGTTACCGCGCGTCTCGGCCACAATGCGGTCGCGCACCGCCGCGTCCAGTGGCCCGGGAAGCACCGAATCCAACAACGTGCGCGCATCGTCCTCGCCCAGACCCTCGAGCACCAGCTCCGGCAGTCCCGCCAGGTCGTCGCTGGGCTGGCGCGCAGCCAACACCAAACCGACCGATTCGGCCTGCAGGCGCCGGGCCACGAACGCCAGGACTTGCACCGACGCGCGATCCAGCCACTGCTCGTCGTCCACCACGCAGATCAGCGGCTGCTGCTCAGCAGCCTCCGCGAGCAGGCCCAGCACCGCCAGCCCCACCAGGAACCGATCGGGCGCCGCACCGGAACTAATGCCCAACGCGGTCGCCAGCGCATCGCGTTGAGGAACCGGGAGCCGTTCGAGGTGATGGAGCATCGGCGCGCACAGCTGATGCACGCCGGCGAAGGCGAGCTCCATCTCGGACTGCACACCAGCCGCACGCGCCACCACACAGCCCGACGCGTGACCGGCCAGGTAATCCAACAGCGCGGTCTTGCCCACACCAACTTCGCCGCGCACCACCAGTACCCGGCTTTCACCCGCCCGGACAGCTGCGATCAGCCGGTCAAGCGCCTGACATTCGCTTCGCCGGCCCTGCAGCTCCGCGATGCCTCCACGACGAGGGAAAACGACTGCCATCTAATCGGCGTCGGTGTTGGCGCTGAACAAGATCGGCAAAACTGGCCGGATCTGCGCGCTCATCAGTCCAGCATACTGAGCGGACGGTGAAGCGCGCGTCCACGGGGCAGCTGCATCGGGCGCCCTCGATCCAAATCTTGAGGGAGGCCACGCGAGCCGATGACGCCGTGCGGACGTGCTTTACGAACAATTCCAGCTCGTCAGTGGCGGGACGTGTGTTGTGGCCATCCCGCCTCGACTGGATTGCTGAGGTATCCGATCCCGTCCACTCCGACCGTGACGGTGTCCCCAGGGTGCAGGAACTCTTGCGGGTTCCGTCCCACACCGGTCCCACCGGCGGTGCCGCTACTCATCAGGTCGCCCGGCTGCAGGGTGACGGTCTGAGTGAGGAACTCGAGAAGCGTTGGGATGGAATAGATCATGGTGTCGGTGGTGGTCCGCTGCTTGTACACACCGTTGACTCGGGTACTGATCTCCAGCGGGTGGGAGTTAGGATCGGGCACTTCGTCCGCGGTCACGATGTGCGGTCCGATGGGGCAGAAGGTGTCGGGGCATTTACATAGCGTGATCTGTAACGGTTCGCGGTCCATGACGTCACGGGCGCTGACGTCGTTGATCATCGTGTAACCGAAGATGTATTCATGGGCACGCTCGGCCGGCACCCGATACGCGGGCTTGCTGATGATGATGGACAGTTCGGCTTCCCAGTCGGTGTGCGTCTCGGGGGTGGGGATCTTGATGGGTTCGTCGGGACCGATCACCGCTGAGCGAAGTTTGGCAAAGAACACCGGCTCGGTGGGATGTAGCCCGGTTTCGGCGAGGTGGTCGGCGTAGTTGCCGCCGGCCAGCAGAAGCGTGGATGTCGGCGCAATCGGAGCCCTCAGTCGCGTCGGGGAAACCAACTGGTGTGGGCTTTCACTGGCGTGGCGCAACCGATCCAGTTCCCGCGGTCCAGCTTTGATCAGTGCCGCCAGGTCGGCATGGCCGGTGGGCAGCACGCCCTCTTCGAGGCGGACGCCGATCGCCGGACGGCCGGCGTCATCGGTGTAGGCGACGATCTTCATTCGGATCTCCTTGCGGTGCGGTCAACTGACAGCCGTTGGGCGGCGCACGGACAGGGCCCAGAACGGGATATCGGCAACGAGGGCAAGCGGTTACGCGCCATAAAGTGTCTGCTGGCTGTCGTGAAGTCTTCGCGCGAGAAGTGGAGCCGAGTAGGTGTCAGTGATGACCTCGATGTAGGCGGCGGTGTCACCATTGCCGGCGATCTTCATCGCGTGATCCAGTTCGGCGCAGGTGGTTACCCGGGCGGTGTACCAGTCCACGCAGCCCAATGCGCCGGGAATGTCTGCGTAGTTCCAGGAGGCGACATCGTTGTAGGAGATGTCCGGGTCCTGACATAGCAGCCGTTCAATGAGGTATCCGTTGTTGTTGAGCACAAAGATGATTGGCTTGAGACCGCGGCGCCCGAACTGGGTGATCTCCTGAACGGTGAGCTGGTGGGATCCATCACCGGTTACGAGCACCACACGGCCCTGCGGGTTTGCCACTGCGGCACCGAAGGAGGCAGGAGTTGCCCAACCGATGGATCCCCAGAGGGTCTGATTGTGAAAGGTAGCGTCGCGCGGCAGATGTGCAAACGCCAAACCCATGGATGCGGTGCCTGTTTCAGCGATGATGGTGTCGCCGGGCCGGAAGAACCTCTCCCAGCGCGGGTAGAGCGCATCAGCGCTGATCGGGTCATCGTCGTCTCCGACGATGTGACCCAGTGAGCCCGCGCGCAGTGAGCTGGTCATGCTTCGTTTGATCACCCGCCGGCGCAATTCGGACAGCATGTCGCGCATTTCGATGTTCGAGAACACTTGGGATCCCACTCGGGTGCGGTGGTGACCGATGTCGATGGTACGGCTGGGTTCGAGGCTGGCGGTGAAGGCGCCCGAGTTCAAGTCGCTCATCATCGTGCCTATGCATACAACCTGGTCGCAGGATTCGACAAAAGCCCGCACGCTTTCGTCCATCAGCTTGCCGTCGTACATGCCGATGTATGACGGATGCTGTTCGTCGAGGACCGACTTGTCGGCGAACATCGTCGCGAACGGGAGCCCCGCTGCGTCAACGAATTCCTGGAGGACATCCCGGACACCGACGCGGGCGGCCAGCATTCCGGGCAGGACGCAGGCGGTGCGTGCCGCATTGAGCGCGTTGACGATTGCGTCCAGCGCGGCGGCGAGGCTGGTTGGGTCGGTCAAGGGTAGATCGAGGGCGTGGGCATGGGCCATGACAGGTTGGGTCGCCAGGTCCGATGGAAAAGCCAGGTAAACCGGTCGCTGATGGTACAAGGCAGCTGCGATCAACCGGTTCGTCTCGTAAACAACGTTCTGCGGTGTCAGGATGGCGCTCGCGCACACCACCGGCTCGGCCATTTGTCGGAACAGATCGAATTCGCCGTTGCCCAAAGTGTGATGGACCAGTGAGCGTGCCGACTGCACCGGCATGGTGGGCATCCCGGTGAGGTGGAAAACCGGAAGGTTCTCTGCGTAGGAGCCGCCGATAGCGTTGATCGCACTGAGTTCGCCAACCCCGTAGGTGGTGCTCAGTGCACCCACGCCGCGCAGGCGCGCATAGCCGTCAGCCGCATAGCCTGCGTTCAGTTCGTTGCAGCAGCCGATCCATTCGATACCGCGGTGCTTGACGATCGCATCTTGAACGCTGAACGCGAAGTCCCCAGGAACACCGAAGATCGCGTCGACTCCGATCTCTTTCAAACGACGCAGAACATGCTCAATCACCGTCTCGGACATACATTCTCCTCAATTGTTTCGACCGTGTCTTGGCTTGTCATGATTGAGGGTCGAGCGGCTGAGCGGGGCTGGCCGGGAGCGAGCAGTACCTTGCCGCTGTGTGCCGCCAACTCCGCCTCGGTGACGGCGGCGCGAATGTCGTCCAGGCCGAATTGCTTGCCCGGTGAGGTGTTCAGGATACCGGCGCGGATCAGCTCGACGATCTCGCCGATCAGCTGCGGGATGGCGGGTCGGTCGGGTGTGAAGAAGCCGGACTCGTTGAGGCGCGGCAGCCAGTAGCCCAGCCAGTACACCTCTAGGGTGCGCCGGCCTGACAGCGTTAAGCGCGGGTCTTCGCCCACGCTGATCCCTTGACCACTCAGCGATCCGTAGACCAGCATGTGGCCGTCCTCGGACAACGATCGGAAGATCTCGGTGCCGGTCTGCCCGGCGACCGGGTCGATCGCGAAGCCGACACCCCCCGGGCCCACGATGTTGTGGACCTGTTCGTCAATGGGCGCGTCACCGGACACGATCACTTCGTCTGCGCCGAGGTCCTTGAGTTCTTGCGCTGCTTCGCGACGGCGCACCACGTTGATCGTGCGGATGCCGTCGTGTTTAGCGAGCCGGATGATCATGCGGCCCAGTTCTCCGCCAGCTGCGGACTGCAGCAGCCATTCCCCGCGGGGTACGGCCAGCACGTGGCGCACCATGAGGATCGCCGACGCCGGGTTGATCATGAACGACGCGATCTGCTCATCGGGGATGTCGTCGGGCACCGGCCAGGCCTTCTCGGCCGGCACCACCGCGTACTGCGACCAGTTGCCGCCGGCGGAGTTGCGGGCGAGGACCCGCTGGCCTACGAAAAGCCCCTCGACGTCGGGGCCTATTGCGTCGATGACGGCGACTCCCTCGAATCCGGCGCCGGACGGGAAATGCGGTGTCACACCGGAATAGTGGCCCCGGACGTAGAGCAGATCGGATGGGTTGATGGGGCTGAACCGGATCTTCACCCGAACTTGGCCGGGACCGGGTTGCGGGACGGGCTGCTCGGTGACGGTCAGAACGTCTTTCGGTTCTCCGTAGTGATCGAAGCGAATAGCCTTCATTTTCTTAGCCTTTCGGTCGAGGGTTAGGTAATGGCCGCTGAGGCTGGCGGGCCAGGCTAGTGAGGAAGTTGTCGAGGATCTTGGTCACCGCGGCGGGCTGTTCGACGTGGGGCCAGTGGCCGGCGCCAGATACGTTGACTGTGCGGGCGTCGGTGAATCGGGGTGCCACGACATCGCGGATCAGTTCGGCGGAGGAGAAGGTGTCCTCACTGTCGATCAACAGCACCGGCGGGCGGACGGCGGAGGGTTGGTCTCCGAGCGGGTGCCCCGCTGTCCATGCATCGAGCTCCTGGGCGGCGACCACCGTCGGTGTGGAAAGTGTTGCGCCGACTAGCGTCTGCATAACCCGCGCTGAATCG
>Ga0307474_10004421_pt1 | contig 10126 bp, 9 predicted proteins | sample atmos_gasesECM1C_2_FD_203312 | JGI IMG/M metagenome (GOLD analysis project Ga0307474, IMG submission 203312) | Hardwood forest soil microbial communities from Morgan-Monroe State Forest, Indiana, United States - atmos_gasesECM1C_05 | ecosystem: Environmental > Terrestrial > Soil > Temperate...
GACTAAATCCTGGGCCGTCCGAGTGGGATTATAAGGAGGTTGAGGCGCTAATCCGCCGGGGGTGACAATGTAATGACAAAGCGGTGACATTGCGCGTGATTGCTCCAGGTCTAACACGCTTTTGTGCCGCAGACCTCAATGGAAACGCGCATTGAGCATGCATTCGCGACGCCCTCCTATACTGAAAATGGGTGGAGTTTTCCGCCTCGAGGTCGCGGGACGATTGAACTTTCTGGAATGGGTGGCAGCGGGCTGGTCGCGTTTTCTGGCGTGGCTGGTGCGGCGGCTTCCGAATGAGCAGCAGCGCCTTTTAGGCTTCACCATTGTTGCGGGAGGGCTGTGCGGACTGGCCGCGGTGGCGTTCCACGTGGCCATCAGGCGGCTGCAGGCGGTGCTGATCGACCCTGCCAATCACGCCCCGGGGCATAGCTGGATCTTCTGGACGATCGTCACGCCGGCGCTGGGCGGCCTGGCGGTGGGGATTGGCCTCACGTACTGGGCCCCGGCGGCGGCGGGCAGCGGCATTCCCCAGGTGAAGGTGGCATTTGCGCTGCGTTCCGGCCTGATTTCCGCGCGCGAGACGATCGGGAAGTTTGTTCTCTGTGCGGTGCAGATCGGGTCGGGCGCCTCGCTGGGACTGGAAGGTCCGACGGTACAGATTTGCGCGGGTGTGAGCAGCCTGCTGGCACGGGCAGGGAGGCTCAGCCCGCAATACCGGCGACGCATGACGAGCGTGGGCATGGCGGCGGGCATTGCCGCCGCATTCAACGCTCCCATTGCGTCGATCACTTTCACAATGGAGGAGCTGATCGGCAACCTGGACCAGACGATGCTCTCGGGTGTGATTGTGGCGGCTGCACTGGCGGCCGTGGTGGAGCACACCATCCTGGGGTCGGATCCCGTCTTTCATGTGCCCGGTCAGTATGAGTTCAAACATGCGTCGTCCTTGATCTGGTATGCGCTGCTGGGGGTGCTTGCGGCCGTGGTCGCGGTGACGTTTACCGATTCCCTACTCTGGCTACGAGCGAAGTTCAAGCGGTTGACGATGGTTCCCAGGTGGGTTCATCCAGCCATCGGCGGGGCGACAACGGGTGCTCTGGCGGTAATCGGGCTGGAGTTCTTTCAGTTGAACGGGATCGCCGGCGACCCGTACAAGACACTGACGATGGCGCTGACGGGCAGCCTGCCGGTGACGCTGATGGCGTCCTTCTGCGTGCTCAAGCTGGCGGCTACCGTGTGCTCGTATTCGAGCGGGGGTTCGGGCGGCATCTTTGCGCCGTCGTTGTTTATGGGCGGGATGCTGGGCGGCGCGGTGGGCTACATCGACGTGACCGTGTTTCACCACTCGCAGGATGCCATTGGAGCATTCGCGGTGGTGGGCATGGGCGCGGTCTTCGCGGGAATCGTGCGCGCGCCGATGACGTCGATCCTGATTGTCTTCGAGATGACGGGCGGGTACGGGCTGGTGCTGCCGCTGATGATCGCCAATATCAGTGCATTCGCGCTGGCGCGGTATTGGAGGAGCGAGTCGGTCTACGAGGCGCTGCTGGCCCAGGACGGCATCCATCTTCCCCAGGGCAACAAGCCGCTGGACCCGCCGGGCGACACGCCGTTGCCGGAGCATGAGCTGCCCATGGGGCGGACGGAGGATGCTACGGCGTAACGAACAGCCGGCAACCGCTAGCTTTTTGGAGCGGGCTGATCCGGTGGTTCGGGCGCGGCCGGTTCTTTTCGCACTGCGTTGACGGCAGAGTGCAGGGTGAACTCCAGCGACTCGCGGGGAATGCTTTCGACGAAGGGGCGAACGATCCAGGCGAGACCGCTGGGGATTGATCGGGTGAGGGAGACGGACTCGATCTGCAGGTAAAGGCCGCCGTCGCGCTCCTCTCTCGTCCAATAGGTGTTGAGGCGCCAGAGGAAGCCGTGCGCCTGCGCGGGGGAAAGGACGCGCTCGGAGGGTGTTCCGGCGCCTTCAATCTCGGAGATCTCGGTGCTGCGGGAGAGGCTGTAGCCGTGCTGGGGATCGAGACGGGCGAAGGTGACGTCGTAGGTGGTGTCGAGGACGACTGTGATGACGTGGTGCTGCCGCACGCGAAGGCGGGTCTGGAGGTGGTCGCCCTCCTGGGAGAGGATGGCGGCCTGCAGAACCTGGGGCGCGAAGTACTTGGGGTAGGAGTTGAAGTCGCGCAGGAGATGCTCGAAGTCGGCCGCGCCGGTTCCCGGGACGAAGGCCGTACCGCGCCAGTGGAAGAGCAGCGCGCCGGGAAGCTCGAGGGGCGGGTTGGGCGTGAGGTTCTCGATAAGGAACTCACCCTTGCGCAGGCGGGCGTCGGCATCGGGAAGGTTGACGGGCGCGAGAAAGGCGTCCGGCTTCTGGTGCTGCTCGGCGAGTCGAGTTTCGAGCGTGTGAATGTAGGTGTCAAAGCCTGCGCTGGCAGCTGGGTCCGGCTGGGCGAGGGCAGAGGCCGTGGATCCTGCGCAAAGAGACAAAAGTGCCGCGAGAGATGCAACTGACCAGAGGGCGGCTTGCCTTCGGCGCGAAGCCGTCATTGCGGCCTCATGTTGTACATAAACACGGCGCGAAGTTCGAGATAGGGCCCATGGAACTCGCGGGGAAGGGGCGGGTAGTTGGAGCCGGTGAGCGCTCCCCAGGCGGCGCGGTCGAGGGCGATATCGCCGGAGCGGCCTTCGAGGACCATGCCTCCGTCCATGAGGCGGCCGTTGGGGAGCACCTTGAAGCGGATGACAACGACACCGGATTTGAGGATGGGCGGGTTCACCTCGTCTGGAATCAAGGGATCCCAGGTGCGCTCGGTTTCGCGGTGCCAGCGGAGAATCCAGGAGTTGAAGTCGACTCCCTGGGTATCGGAGAGGACTTCGACGCCGCCGGTACCGGCTCCGGGATGCATGGAGAGCCCGCCGCCTGAGGGCGCCTGGGGCGCTCCGTAGCCGGGACTGCGAGCCGCGCCGCGCATGGCGTCGTGAAGCTGGTCGGCGGGGTTCTGGGAGCCCAAGGCAAAGCTGGGACGCGCCGGCACCGCTTTGGGCTGGGGCGCCTCGACCTGGGACTGCGACTGCTGGCTGGGAGGTATGGGCGGAGGCTGCAGCTGTGGCTGTTGCACCTTGGGCGGCTCCGGCGCGGGCTGCGGGACAGGCGGCGCCTCGGGCTTGTTCAGGGCTTCGAGCGTCTTCTTATCCACCTGCGGGCGCTTCTGCGGGACCGGCTTGACGTCGACCTTGGGTTGGAGTCTCTTGACCAAGTCAGGTGGCAGGTCCAGGTAGCTGAGGTCTTTGCGTTGCTTGATGGCATCGAAGGGATCGATGACCGGAGGAACGCGGAGAACGTACCTGGGGATCCAGGTGGCGGCTGAGACAAGCAGGATGTGAAAGAGCAGGGCCCAGAGGATGCCTTCGCGCAGGCGCGCCCAGCGGCGCTCGTCTTCGAGCTCGCCGATCATCTCCAGCAATTCATGGGTGTCATAGTCGATCCAGCGGGAGCCGCGAACGACCGGGGCAGGATCTTCGCGGGGCTCTTGCGGCGTTGGAGCCGGCTGGCCGGGACTTCCCGCCGGGGGCTCGTTCGGCTCGTTCACACTGGTTGGCACTACGCTGAGAGGCATTGAGTCTGCGGGAACCAGCGGAGGGCACACCTCCCCCGCGGCTCCGTCCGAGTCCTTTCCTTCATTCTCTCATCCCTCTCGAATCGGGCCAAACCCGCCGGCAGACCCGTAAATTCACTCTGCCAGGTGGGTTCCGACGCGAGGAAGGGCGGGAACAACCGCAACGTACAATGGACTTTCTGATAGACGGATGAAGAGCGGTTTGGAGACTCCTGGAAGACGGAAGGGGAACGGAGTTTGAAGCAATTCATCGCACGCTGGATGACGAAGTGGAAGGTGATCATCCTGCCCGCCATATTGAAATTCGGGATCTTGGGGGCGGGCGCGGTGGCACTGCTGGACTCTTCCACGATTCCGGTCCCCATGGACATCCTGATTGCCGGCTGGGTATGGAACGACCAGAAACGGTTCTGGCTTTACTGCGTGTCAGCGGCGGCCGGGTCGGCTGTTGGCGGGCTGTTGCCTTATGGACTGGGACGCGCGGGCGGCGAGCTCTTCCTGCTCAAGCGCATCAACCGGGAACGGTTCGAGAACCTGAGAGCGCGGTTTGAGAGGCAGGAGTTCCTGGCCATGACCATCCCCTCGATGCTGCCACCGCCCACCCCGTGGAAGCTGTTTGTCTTCGCCGCCGGGGTGTTCGAGATGCGGGTGTCTCTCTTCATGCTGGCGGTCTTCTGCGGACGGCTCCTGCGCTGGATGATTCTGTCGCTGCTGGTGTTGAAGCTGGGGCCAGGCGCCGTGGACGTGGTGTCGCACCATGCGTTGACGGCGTTGCTGGTCGTGGCGGGACTGGCACTTGCCTGGTTCGCCTGGTGGTGGATGCGGCGGAGGCGGAAGACGGAGCTGGTTTGAGGCGGCCCGCGAAGAATGGCTTCGTCAGTCGAGAAGCTTCTGAATCTCCTGGAGATCGAAGCGGCAGACGCTTCCGGGCAGATCGAAGGCTGCCTCAGGGAGCTTCTCCAAATTCCCAGCCATGTAGCGGAAGTGCTTTCCGCCGGGGTTGAGCAGGAGAATCGTCTTAATTCCCATCTGCTCGTAGTCAGCCAGTTTGATCAACAAGCGGTTGACCGTATCTTCTGGAGAGAGGATTTCGAATACGGCGATGGGCGGGTGAGTAATGATCTGCTCGATTGGGAGAGTGCGATCGAGGATGGTGACGTCGGGCACGCGGAAGCGGTCGGAGGTCACCTGGATGCGCAACTCCGAACGGACGCGGATACCCCATTCGGCCGCGTGTTTCGCAAACCAAAGCTCAATTGCGTGCTGCCACGAAGAGTGATCGTATTCCCCCTTCGGTCTTTCCTCGATCATGCCGTCGACGTACTCCGCGTCGGGCTCAAAGGAGGAATTCAGATAGATTTCCAGTCGCGTGGGCTGCGGTGGGGCCGCCACGACGATCTCCTCCTGCTGGAGAGCCTTGTACTGCCGAAGCGCCTTGCCAGGTGTGAGGGCTATCGTGCGGTCGCCGCAGGCACTTCCGCGCGCTGTATGCGGCGAATGAGTACTGGAACACCAAAGGCGAGCCCGGCAACGATGGTGGTGGAGAGCAGATCGTTGCGGTAGAACGGCAGCCCCGCGATGTAGCAGGTTCCCAAGCCAGCTAGAGTGCGGGAATACATGGGCGCGGACGACCTGATCGTGATAAACCAGACGGCAAAGTTGGAGATGAGAAAGAACGAGGTTGGGCCAAGAATGACGGCTGCCGCGAAGCGGACCAACGTGGTGCGAGCGCGCAGCAGAATCTGTCCAAGAACCATGGCCGCCACGTACCAGATCCAAGTAGGGATGTAGCCCTGCCAGTGAAAGTCGTAGTGGTAGGAGTAGACGGTGAGGACGTAATCGGTCGCCATCAGGGCTCCGAGGGGGGCGAGCATTTCGCGCCAGGAGCGCCGCGCGCCGAAGTAGAGCAGGGCGCCGCCGATCGCGGTAAAGTTCAGCCAGCTGGGGTGCGGCATGACCGTGAAACGACTCACGATGGCAACAAGAATCAGCAGATAGGCAGGCATCACGACCTCATGGATGGGTTGGTTGTCATTTCCCCGGGGACGGTCGCCTGACGAGGAATGCGGCTGGGACTCTTTTCATTCTGGGGGTCAGGGACGGAAGGGTCAACCGGAGGCCAGCTCATGAGGCCGCCCTTTTCGTGTCGTGAACAAATATTTTCATCAAGCCGCTAGCCGGTGAAATGTAGGATTTACTTCTGCTCGTGGCCGCCCATGAATTCGCCGCCGTCTTCCCGGCCGTCGACGATGTAGACCGCCCCGGTGAGACCGGAGGGCGGGCGCACCGACTCCCCTCCGACGAAGGCATAGGTAAAACGAAGATCAGTGAACTCGACGGTGGTCCAGGTGCGGCCGGCAGGCAGGCGGGGGGGTTCGGAGCCCGGGATCGTCTCCTGGCCGAGGTCGCGAACCACTGCCCACCTTCCCCAGTCGAGATAGGCCCGGCCGAGCGGCGTTTGTTTAGCGGCCTGGACGGCGGGGGTGTCGGCGGGCTTGTAGAGGACGTCAGTGTCGGGGTCACTGTCGACAGTGCCGGAGCGGGTGTCGACCTCGGCGGTCTGGTAGAAGCCAGGGGTTTCGATAATCGCGTGCCAGCGCCAGGGGTTAACAGGGTAAGGCTCGGCGGCGGAGCGAGTGACCCGTGCGGTTGTGACCTGACCGTTGCCGATGAGCGTGAGCGCCTGGGCGTGTTCGGCCCAGCGCCAGCAGCCGAGCGCAAGCATGGCTAAGAGGGCGAAGAGAGCCCAGCCACGGCCGCGAAAGAGCGGGCGGCGCACACCGATCTCGCGGTCGGTGAGGCCCAGAAGCCAGGGAATGGCCAGGGCGAGCAGGAAGAGTCCCCAGAGCACGGGCTCGGCGATGAACATGAAGCTGCCGGCATACCAACGGGGGTTGAAGGGGAAGAACGGACGGACGCCGTAGTTGTTGGTCCAGTCGAGGAGGATGTGGCTGAGGGCGGCGATCAGAGCAATGGCATAGAGCCAGAGCCATCGCAAAGGCGGCTTACGGCGGGAAGGCGGCAGATCATCTTGCATACCCGAGCGGGCGCGTTTGCGGGCGCGACGGGCTTCGAGCCCTTTGAAGCAGAGGCCGATGACAGCGACGATAACGGCGGCGACAAAAGGCGCGCCGAGGAAGGTGTGGGTAATGCCGCGATGTCGCTTCAGCTCTTCGACCGGGCCGTCGAAGCCCCAGAAGACGTCGAGATCGGCGGCCTCGGCGGCGAGCACTGCGACCACCGTGGCGCAGGCGGTCTTGCGGTTCAGTCCGGCGCGGCCGATGCAGGCGCCGGTAAGGAAGTGCGTGAGTGGCTCCATGCGTAGTGACCACCATACTAAATCGGGTGGATGGAGCGACGTGCGCGGCGGGAAGAGGCGGCGCGCGACCTCCTATAATCCTGCCCATGGACGGTCAAGGGCTTTCCCCTCAACAGGCTGCAAAGCGCGCGGAGAAACTGCGCGAGGAGATTCGACACCACGAACACCTCTACTACGTGATGGACGCGCCGGAGATCTCCGATGCTGCGTTCGACAAGCTGATGAACGAGTTGAAGAGGATCGAGGCGGAGCACCCGGAGCTGGTGACGCCCGATTCGCCGACGCAGCGCGTGGGCGGCAAGCCGGCGGAGGGGTTTCAGAAGGTGCGGCATTCGCGGCCCATGCTGAGCCTGGATAACGCCTACAGCGAGGAGGAGCTGAGCGACTGGGACCGCCGCGTGCATGAGCTGGCCGGCAGCCTTCCGGTGGAATACACGGGCGAGCTGAAGCTGGACGGCCTGAGCCTGGCCCTGCATTACGAGGGAACGCCGGATGGCGGGGCGCGGCTGGTGCGCGGATTGACACGAGGCGACGGGCAGATTGGCGAGGACGTGACGACCAGCGTGCGGACAATTCGCAGCGTGCCGTTGAGTATCCCGCCGGAACGGCTGAAGAAAGCTGGCGTACCCGCGGACTTTGAAGTGCGGGGCGAGACAGTGATGCCGCAGAAGGCCTTTGAGCAGATGAACAAGGAGCGGGAGGCGCAGGGATTGCCTCCCGCAGTGAATCCACGCAATGCGGCTGCAGGGACGCTGAGAACGATGGAGCCGAGCATTGTGGCGCAGCGACGGCTGGATGTGTATGCGTATTTCCTGCTGAGCGGGGGCGAGTACCTGTCGATTGGGCAGGAGGCCACGTTGGATGCGCTGACGGCGCTGGGATTTCGCGTGAACCCGCATCGTGGCAAGGTGCACACGGTCGAGCAGATGATGAAGTTCATCCACGCGGCCGAAGAGCGGCGCGAGACGCTGGGCTACGAGATTGACGGCGTGGTGCTGAAGGTGGATGCGCAGTCGACGCGGCTGCGGCTGGGCTACACGGGACGTGCGCCGCGGTGGGCGCTTGCTTACAAGTTTTCAGCGGAGCAAGCGGTCACGCAGATGGTGGGCATCATGATCACGACGGGCCGCACGGGCAAGCTGACTCCGACGGCGATGCTGAACCCCGTGTTCGTGGGCGGAGTCACCATCAGCCGGGCGACGCTGCATAATGCGGACTGGATCGAGCGCATGGGGCTGCGGATCGGCGACTGGGTAAAGGTGGAACGCGGCGGCGACGTGATCCCGAAGGTAGCTGAGATTGTGGAAGACGCGGAGCATCCGCGGGGGAAGGAACGGTATGTCTACCCCACGCACTGCCTGGTGTGCGGCAATCCCGCTGTGCGCGAGGAGGGCGAGGCTGACTACCGCTGCGTGAACCTGGACTGCCCTGCCCTGCTGCAGGGAGCGCTCGAGCACTGGGGCAGCCGCGGGGTGATGAATATCGAGGGGCTGGGCGAAGCGTCGGTGGCCGAATTGCTCTCCCATGGGCTGGTAAAAAGCGTTGCAGATCTCTACTCGCTGACTCCGGAAGCGCTTGCCAGCATGACAAATCCCGTGACCCGCACGAACAAACAAGGAAAAACGGAAGTCAAGCAGCAAAGGGTATTCGGACCGGTGGAAATCCGAAAGCTACTTGATCAGATTCAGAAGTCCCGGGGAGCCGGATTAGCGCGCGCGCTTATGGGCCTGGGGATCCGGTTTGTGGGTGAACGCACCGCGGAGGCGATTGCGCAAGAGTTTGGATCGATGGATGCGATCATGAACGCCAGCGCGGAGGAACTGGAGCGCGTGGAGGAGGTGGGTCCGCGCATCTCCGCGGCGATTACGGATTTTTTTGCGCGACCCGCGAACCGGGAGCTGATCGAACGGCTCAAGGCCGCAGACGTGAATATGACCGCCGAGAAGAAGCAGCGGAGTTCGCAACTTTCAGGGTTGACGTTTGTGCTGACCGGAACGCTGCCGAACCTGACGCGCGAAGAGGCGAAGGCGCGGATTGAGGCAGCAGGCGGCAAGGTTGCGGGATCGGTGAGCAAGAAGACGAGCTACGTTGTGGCGGGCGAAGAGGCCGGATCCAAGCTGGACAAGGCGCACGAGTTGAAGGTCCCGGTGCTGGATGAGGCCGGGCTGCTGGAATTGCTGGCGAAGGGCGCGAACGGGTGAGGATCACAACGTCTTGCGGTGTCGCGAGCTGGATTCAATGCGGCGCTCGACGGCGTGGAGAGCGCGCTCGCGCTCCCAGGCTTCGGCTCGCCAGCGGCGCGAGGCGTAGTTGGGTGGCTCTCCAAGGAGCGGCGGCGCCGGCAGCGCAGGTGGTTCTTCGATCGGAGTTTTGGGCTGGATTGGAAGCACCAGGGCGACCGGGGGCTTGAGCGGGACGATCGCCTCCGACCTCACAACCGCACTCGCGGCGAGCTGAAGCTCAACGTAGGCCGTTCTTGCGGTGAGGCTGGCGTCGGTTGCGGGCCGCGTTTCGGTGAGCTGCGCGGCTTCGGCGGACGGAGTTGCAGTTCGGCCGGCAATGGTGCGAGCCACAAACTCATCCATCAGCTTGTGAAGGCAGGTCTGCCCGCAGAGGTGCTTGGTGCCGGCGCGCAGACGGTTGCGAGAGCTCCAGCCGCTGACGCGCAGCTCGCCTCCCTGCTCGCTGGCGACGAACCAGTGGTTGGTCTGCTTTTTCTCTGCTCCGCAGATGTCGCACGAGATGGCCTGCCGGATCACCGCGTTCCTCCTGTCCGCCTGGCCTCGCCGAGGCTGGAGCGGCTGCTCGCCTAGCAGCGTACATAGCTTTAACCCATATATCGATGCGCCGCAGCGATTGGAACCGCTCTCTTATTTGATCGCTGTGGAGGCGCGATGGAATGAGAGGTTGTTCTATGGAACTCGCGGAGTTTTCAAATCGGGAGTGCTCGTCGTGAGCTGTGTCGAAATGGGACGATGCTAGGGCGAGGCTTTTCCAGCCGCGCCGCTTCCCCCTGCGTATGGATCAAGCAGGGAGAAGCGCTATTGCTTGGGGAAGTAACCCTTTTTGGCGCGCACCTGGTAGTGGCGATCATTGCAGTAAAGGTAGATTGGACGAAACGGGCCACCGGCCTTAAAGTCTGCGGGAATGTATGTGAGCGCGTACTGGCTGCGCAGTTCCTGCTCAA
>Ga0307474_10004423_pt1 | contig 10125 bp, 9 predicted proteins | sample atmos_gasesECM1C_2_FD_203312 | JGI IMG/M metagenome (GOLD analysis project Ga0307474, IMG submission 203312) | Hardwood forest soil microbial communities from Morgan-Monroe State Forest, Indiana, United States - atmos_gasesECM1C_05 | ecosystem: Environmental > Terrestrial > Soil > Temperate...
CGGGCTCTCACTCCGAAGCGGCAGGGTGTGGACATTGCTATCGAGGCGGTGGGCATTCCGGAGACGTGGCAGGAGGCGGTTGAGCTGGTGCGCAAGGGCGGCACGGTGAACTTCTTTGGCGGATGCGCTGTGGGGACGCACGTAACGCTCGACACCAACCGGATTCACTACAGCGACATCACACTGCGCGCGACGTTCCACCACACGCCGGCTATTTGCCGCAAGGCGCTCGATCTCATCGCCGGCGGTCGTTTCCAGGCGAGCGCATTCATCACCGGGCACGCGCATCTCTACGAACTGAACCGCGTCTTCGAGAAGCTGATGAACCGCAGCAGCGAAATCAAAACGGCGATCGTACCCTAAGGGCGTTCATGACCACGGTGATACAACCGAACGAGACCACGAGGCTGATTGAGCGGGGCTGGGCTGCGTTGCCGGCTTCGTATCGGATTCCCGAGGTTGCGCCGACGCTGGACGAGGCTCGCGCGTATTGCAAGAACCTGGCCGAGACGCACTACGAAAACTTTCACGTGGCCTCGTGGTTTCTTCCCAAGGCGCTGCGCCCTCACTTTCATTCCATCTATGCGTACTGCCGCATCTCCGATGATTTGGGCGATGAAGTCGGCGACGCCGAGGTTGCATTAGCTCTGCTCGACCTGTGGGGCCGGGAGCTCGACGCCTGCTATCAAGGGCGCGCACGGCATCCGGTTTTTGTAGCATTGCACGAGACGATTCGCGATTGTTCCATCCCCAAGGAGCCGTTCGCCGATCTGCTCGTCGCCTTCCGCCAGGACCAGACGATCACCCGCTTCCCGACCATGCAGGATGTTTTTGCGTATTGCCGTTACTCGGCGAATCCGGTGGGCAGGCTTGTTCTGTATGCATGCGGCGAGGCGAGCGAAGAGAAATTCAAACTGTCCGACGCAACGTGCACGGCGCTTCAGCTTGCAAACTTCTGGCAGGATGTGCGCGTGGATTATGCCAAGGGACGGATCTATCTTCCGCAACAGGATATGGAGCGCTTTGGTGTGAGCGAGGCTACGATTGCCACGGGCACGGCCACGCCCGAGTTCCGTGAGCTGCTTCGCGACGAGGTCAACTTTGCACGCGGGCTCTTCGAGCAGGGGCTGCCGCTGGTCGGCATGGTGAATCGCGAACTCGCGCTCGATCTCGATCTGTTCAGCCGCGGCGGGCTCGAGATATTGCGGGCCGTCGAGCGACAGGACTTCGACGTGCTCAGCGCGCGGCCGGCGGTCAGCAAGAGCACCAAGCTGCAGCTCGCCATGCGCGCGTTGACCGGGAAGTTTTTGCCGTTTTTGCGGCTCGGACCACCCGCGGCGGGGAAGGCGGCTTGACCACTGCTGTGCAATCGGATGAGCTGGTTATCGAGCGCGCCTACGCGGCATGCCGCGCCATTGCCCGGCGCGAGGCTAAGAACTTTTACTATTCCTTTGTAGCGCTCCCCGAACCGCGCCGCAACGCGATCTGCGCCATTTACGCCTTTATGCGCAAGGCCGACGATCTGGCGGACGACGAGTCCCGCTCACGCGAGCAGCGTCGCCGCGACCTGGACCAGTGGCTTACCGACTGGCACAGAGCCGCCTCGGGCGGAGACACCGGCGATCTGGTCTTCGTTGCGGTGCGCGACGCGGTCGAGCGCTTCGCCATTCCAAACACACTGCTGGATGAGCTGGTCTCCGGAACGACGATGGATCTCGAAAACGCGGCGCATGACACGCCGGACACGTATGCGACGTTTGCGGATCTCTATCGCTACTGCTACCTGGTTGCCTCGGTCGTCGGGCTGGTGTGTATCCGCATCTTCGGTTACAGCGACCCGCGCGCCGAGAAATTGGCGGAAGAGACGGGAATCGCATTCCAGCTGACCAACATCCTGCGCGATGTGGCCGAAGACGCGGAGCGCAATCGCGTGTACCTGCCGCTGGAAGATCTGGCTGCGCACAACCTGTCGCTCGAACAGCTGTTGAAGCGCCGAACGGGCTCAGCGCCGAACGCAGAGGAACGCGCGCTGCTGGCCGAGATCGGACAACGCGCCGAGCATTACTACAAATCGGCTGCCGCCTTGATGCCTCTGATCGATCGCGAAAGCCGGCCTGCTTTGTGGGTATTGGTCCGCATCTACCGAGCGCTTCTGCGCCGCATTCGCCGCGCCAACTACGACGTCTTCTCGCGCCGCATCCGTGTTCCGACGATCCAGAAGGTGGAGATCCTGGCGGTGGGAATGGCGCGCATGGGTTGGGCGCGCTTGGTGCACGCGAAGACCGCCTGATGCTACCAATGGAAGACAACCTACGCGGCGAAGATTCGGTAGCGGTCATCGGGGGCGGCGTGGCCGGCATGAGCGCGGCCTGCGGTCTGGCAGGAGCGGGCTATCGCGTCCAGTTGATTGAACGTCGCGGCTACCTGGGCGGGCGTGCCTCGTCGTACCTGCATCCGGGTGTGAATGAAGTCATCGATAACTGCCAGCATGTGGTCTTCGGGTGCTGCACGAATATTGTTGGGTTCTACCAGCGGATTGGCGTTGCAGACAAGATTCACTGGACCAGCGACATGACGATGATCGAACCTGGTGGACGGCGTTCGCGCCTGGGACCGACGAGGCTCGGGCCAATCGCTCTTCCGGCGCCACTGCATGGCATGCCCAGCCTGCTGGGCGCGAGCGCGTTCAGCCTGGCGGACAAGCTTGCGCTGGGTAGGGCCTTTCAGGCAATGATGAAGGCGCGGCCTTGGAGTTACGGCGACGAGTCGCTCGGAGACTGGCTGCGGCGTCACAAGCAGACCGAGGGGGCCCTGAATCATTTCTGGCGCCTCGTGATCGCCAGCGCGCTCAACGCCGACATCGACAATATCGCCGTCCATTACGCCGCGAAGGTCGTGCGCGAGCTGTTCATGAACTCCGCCGAAGCGGGCAGCATGGGCATGAGCACCGTGCCGCTGAGCGATCTCTACAACGGCGCCCAGCAGTTTCTTGAACAGCGCGGATCCAGTGTTGTTTTCAACGCAAACGTTGAGTCGCTCACATGGAATCCCTCAACGCGGCAGTGGACAATCACCACGCGCACAGGCGCGCATGCGTCGGACTACGTGGTGCTCGCTTTGCCCTTCGAGGGGCTCGCCAAACTGCTGCCGAATTTGCCCGCCGTGCCGGGCGTCGAGTTCCTCTCGATGCAGGTTGAGCTGCTCAAACACTGGCCTATCTGCAGCGTGCATCTCTGGTTCGATCGCGAGATCACGGAACTCGACCATGCAGTATTACTCGACCGCGAGATTCACTGGCTTTACAACAAGGGGAAGCTGCAGCCCTGGCGCAAGGTGAAGGGCAGTTATGTGGAGTTGGTGGTGAGCGCATCGCGGCATTTCGCCATGCTCTCGCGGGAAGAGGCGATTGGGCAAGCGGTGAGTGAGCTTGCAGAATTCTTCCCGGCCGTCAAGTCTGCAAAGCTCGAGAAGGCAGCTCTGATCAAAGAGATGCGGGCCACCTTCGGCGTGCCGCCCCGGATTGACGTGCTCCGGCCCACCGCAACGTCACCGTGGCCAAATTTCTTCCTGGCGGGCGACTGGGTGGCCACGGGATGGCCATCAACGATGGAAAGCGGAGTGCGCTCGGGTCATCTTGCAGCGGAGGCTGTCTGCCGCGCGGTCGGCAAGCCACGGAACTTCCTGGTGCCTGATCTGAAACCGCAGGGATTGATGCGGTGGATGGGCCCTCGTCAGTCGTAGAATGAGCAAGCCAGCGGCCTCAGTGCGCCAGGAGATAAACCCCGATACACACGAGCAGGGCCGCAGTCCAGCGCCGACCGTCCACGTTCTCGTGCAGAAACAGCTTGCCTGCAACCGCGTTTGTGACAAGCGTGAGCGAAGCCGACGCCGGCGCGACCAGGCTCAGGTTCAGGTGGTTGAGCGCGAAGAGGAGAGCAAAGAACGCGAGCGCCAGGAAGCCCACACCTGCAAAGAACAAAGGGCAGGTAACGACCGCGCGGATCGCGCCCTTCATCCCGGAACGCGCGCGTATCTCATCGAGGTCGCCGATGGACTTCATTGCCGCCGCGGTCAGTACCTCACCCGTTGTGGAAGCGAGCACGATGGCGGCGATCATGCCGGAGGCTGCCCAGGGACCAGTCGAACCGGCAGGGGAGGGAATCGTCATCGCACGCCCTCCTCTTCCATTGCGCTCGCGTCTTCGATTGGTTCGGCGGCCGGGCGCTCCGTCAAGGCCGGTCCCTGCGCCACAAAGCCCACTCCTACGGTGATGAGCACAATGCCGGCCCAGCGCTCAAGCGAAATCGGCTCATGCAGCCAGAACTTGGAGAGCAGCGCGACGATCACGTTGCCGAACGCGGTGGCAGGAAGAACGAACGTGAGATCAGCCCAGGAGAGCGCCGTAAGGTAGCTGGCGAAGAAGCCGATCAGCAAGGCGATGCCCGCGGCGATCCAGGGAGTGAAGACCGCAGCGATCAGCGACGCCGGGTGTGCCAGCGAAATAGGTGGCAGATGCGTCATACCGCGCGACAGGCACGTATCTCCGAGCGGCGCGCAAAGCGCCACCAACCCGAGAATGAGGTATTGCCGCGCGGTGAGCCGATGATCCATGAATGCGAAAGATCCCTCCGCTGCCTGAAAGAAAAGAAGGGCGGACGCATCGCGCCGCCCTTCGCACAGTTCAGTGAGCTTACGCGCCGGCGCCCACGGTCGCGGGTGGATCCGCCTGGCGGCTGCGTTTTTCCTTAACCGCCCTATTGCGCTCTGCGCGGAGCTTGAGGAAGGCCTTGGCTTCAACGTAAAGGCGAGGCACGTCGCGGTTCACGATTGCCTTCCAGACCACGCGGAACGCCGCCTTCGGCCGGAAGTAATACTCGTCGTAGAAGCGATGCACCATCTCCATCACGTAGTCGGTAGGCAGGCCCGGATACTCGATGTGGGCCATCTGGTGGCCGCCGCCGTCTTCCATGCGCTCGTTGGTGATGAACCCGTTGGTCTTGGCAAACTCGTAGAACTCGGTGCCGGGATACGCGTGCGCAATCGACACCTGGATGGTTTCTACGTCCAGGCTCTTGGCAAAGTTGATGGTGTTGCGAATCGATTCCCTGGTCTCTCCGGGCAGGCCGAGGATGAAGTCGCCGTGAATCACCAGGCCCAGATCGTGGCAGTCTTTCGCGAAGGCACGCGCGCGCTCAACCGTGGCGCCCTTCTTGATGTTCTTGAGGATCTGCGGATCGCCGGATTCAAAGCCCACGATCAGCAGGCGACAACCCGCATCTTTCATGGCCTTGAGTGTTTCGCGATCGGTGGTGACGCGCGAGGTGCAGCTCCAGGTCAGTCCCAGCGGCTTCAGCTTCTCGCACAACTCGATGGTGCGCACCTTCTGGATATTGAAGGTGTCGTCGTCGAAGAAGAACTCCTTCACCTCGGGGAAGTTCTCCTTGGCCCACTTCAGCTCGGCGGCCACATCGTCGGTGGAGCGCTTGCGCCATGCGTGCCCGCTGAGGGTCTGCGGCCAAAGGCAGAACGTGCACTGCGCCGGGCATCCGCGCGTCGAGTAGAGCGCGATGTACGGATGCAGAAGGAACGGCACGTTGTAGCGCGTCACATCCATGTCGCGCTTGTAGATCTTGGTTGCCCACGGCATCGCATCCAGATCCTCTACCTGCGGACGGTCGGGGTTATGGATGATCTTGCCGTCCTGCTTGTAGCTGATGCCGAGAATCTCATGCAGCGGCTTGCCCTGCGCAAACTCCACCACCGAATGGTCGAACTCGCGGCGGCAGATGAAATCCAGTACCGTGCACTCGTTCAGCGCGCGGTCAGGAGAGGTGGTGACCGGCGGTCCAACGAAGGCGATGCGAATGGAGGGATTGGCCGCCTTGATGGCCTCAGCGAGGCGCTGATCGCCCTCCCAGCCCACCGTCGATGTGAAGAGGACGAGGAACTCAAAGTCCTTGCAGATCTTGATCGTCTCGTCCGCCGAAACGTGATGCGGGGGCGCATCCAGCAGCCGCGATCCCTCCAGCATGCCGGCCGGGTAAGCCAGCCACACCGGGTACCAATAGGACTCAATCTCGCGGGTTGCAGGCCAGCGCGAGCTCGCGCCGCCGTCGAAGTTCTCAAACGAAGGCGGGTTCAAAAACAGTGTCTTCAAGGGCATAGGCATCCTTTCCATCTTAACATCCGGCTAACTTTCAGCCGCCGGATCGAGGCTAAGTTGTTTACTTTGTGTGCAACTCATGCAGCCAATCTTCCATGTGGCCCAGGGCCCGCAACAGCCCCAGCCGAGCCTTCGCAAGGCCGAGGGCGGCCTCTTCGGCCTCGGCGAACTTTTGACGCTCGTCGATCTCCGCAAGTTGCTCAACGCGGGGCGATGCCTGCGCGGGGCCTCCCTGAGCCGAGCTCGCTCCATTTCCGTTTTCAATCAGGGTTCTGACTGTCTTCAGCCGTTCTGTCGCGATCTGCAGCCTGAGTGCGGCCACTTCGGCCTGGGCGTCAAGTTCCCGCAGCCCGCTGGTTAACTCCGTGATGGCGACGTCGTTTTGCCGCTCAGCCTGCTCCGCTTCTACCGTGGCGCGCAGCGCGTCGGCCGCGGATTCATGTCCTTTTGCACGATGTCCCATGTCGAAGAGCGGAATCTGAATCGAGATGCCGGAGGCGAAGTTATTTGCCGGAAGTGGCTTCGCAAAGAATTGATTCACGCTGTTGAGGATCGTCGTATTGCGGTAGTACTGCAACGCAAAGCCGAGTTGCGGGTAGTAGTTCGTGTCCTGGTCGCCTTTGGCCTGGTCGAGCCGCGAATGCGCCAGGAGGCGCGCTGCCTCGATTCCGGGAAGCGTGCGCGGCTTCTCGTCGGCGTGCACCTGAGGGATCTCCGGAATGCTGGCGTGGTCCGGTGCAATTGAACCAACCGGGAGTCCTGTGAGAACCGCGAGATCTTTCGACAGCTTCGCCGCGCGTGCCTCGAGATGCAGATGCGCCAGCTTCAGATTCGCGGCTGTGAGCTTGGCCTGCAGCAATTCGCTCAAGGAGTCAACTCCCTCTTCGGCGCGCTGCTGCTCGATGTCAACGAGCCGCGCTGCCATCTCCCGCTGTTGATCCGCCGCCGCAAGCTCACGGTTCACTGAGTCGAGTTCCACGTATGCCTGGCTGGCGTCGAGCGCAGCCTGTTCCCGCGCATCCTTGAGCCGGCTTGATGCTGACAGGAAACCGGATCGCGCAGCGTCGATGTAGTGCTTCTGGGGGATGCTGAACACCAGCGACTGCATGCTCGCGCTCCAGACCGACGGCGGCTGGCCGGTGAAGCCTACCTCGGGGAACACGGGAACACCAGAGCTGACGCTGAGCGAAGGAATAATCACGTCCTTGCTCTCTGAGTAAACCGCGCGCGCCTTCGCCACGTCAGCTTCCGCAAGCTTGACGGCGTCACAGTTGCGCTGGGCCAGATCGACGACGGTAGCAAGAGACACCTGGGCTGTGAGCTGTAGAGGAGCCAGAACGATTGCCGCGCACATCAGCAGCTTCGTGGCAAAGTCCCGGGGATGGATGCTCGTCGTCAACAGGGTTTGATCCAATTAGAACTTCAGCTCCTGGGCAGGCTTGTATCCGTTGGCAAGCGCCAAGGCGTGCGTGCGCTCTTCGCGTGCTCCCTCGGTGTCTCCCGATCGTGCCTTCAACCGCGCCATCCACACATGCGCCACAAAGGTAGGGGCCTCTTCCGTTCCGCTGGGGGAATCCAGGTACATCTGCAAAAGCTTTTGCGCCAGTTCCGGATTGCGATTGGCCTTGATCAGCACGGAAGCACCGTTGAACAGGGCCACGCTGGCATGGCGGTCACGTTCCGCTGCTGCCTTGCCGCTTTGCACAGCGTTCTCCATCTCCGGCCATCGCTTGTTCTTGCGGTAGAAACTCGCCAGCCGCATCCACTGGAAGGCAGGATGCGCGCTTGCTGCAATCGCCAGCCGCAGTTCGTGCTCAGCCGTGCCGAAATCACGATTCTCCTGCGCAATTTCAGCGCGCAGTTCGTGTGCCCGCGCGGCGTCCACGTAGTCAAGCTTGGCGGCTGTCAATGCAGCCTTGTCGGTACCTCCGCCAACAACTCCCGGCGCTGCGCTGTAGAACTCGCCCAGGTCTGCGAGCGCCTCCGCGTTATGCGGATCCAGCTCAACGGCTCGTTCAAACTCGGCGCGTGCGTGCTTTGCCAGGCCGTAGGCAGTCACGAACGATGCCCGGTCCGCCAGCTCTCCCATGGCCCGGCCGAGCCAGAGGTGGTTCATCGAGCTCTGCTGGTCCAGGTTGACCGCATGCTGGCACTCCTCCACGGCCGGCTCCCATTGCTCCAGCGTGAACAGTACGCGGCATTTGAGATTGTGCGCCTGCGCCGATCCAGCCTCGCCGTCCGGCAGCGATTGCAGCAGCCCCAGCGCCTTGTCTGCCTGACCTGCCTGCAGAGCAATGTTCGCCTCGGTCAGCCCGCCATGCACCCCCTGTGCGCACGCGAACCCACCAAGGGCCATGCTCAGCACCGCCGCGCACACAGAGAACGCCGTTCGCTCCGCGCCCCCGCAAAACCATACGCCCGCCTTGCTCACCGCACCACCTTGATCGGCATTTCTTCTTGCAGGGGCTGCCCGCTGGTCGAGCCGGTGGCAACCAAATCACCTGCATTCAACCCGGAAAGGATTGCCGCCTGGGTGAGGTTCTGGCTTCCGTAGCTGACCGGTGTCCGTTTCAGCTGGTCGCCGACGACACGAAACACAAAAGCCTTGCCGTTCTCCACATGCAGAGCTTCGCGTGGAATGCTCAGTGCATTCGACTGCGTAGAGGTGGTCACCGTAACCGTCACATTGGTGTCGGGCAACAGTTGCCCATCGTTGTCGTCGATCCGCACCAGCACCTCGCCCACGTTGCGGGTGCCATACGTGGTCACCGTAATGGGAACGCGTTCGATGTGCCCGTGCCACACCTGCCCCAGCTTCGCATCCCACTTGATCAGGATCGGCTGGCCCACCGCGAGCAACCCGATGTCCGGTTCGTCGAAGTACGCGCGCACCCGCTCGTGACGCAGATCGGCCATCTGCAACAGCAGCTTGCCCTCCTCCACAAAGTCCGTAGCCTTTACGTTGAGGGTGTAGATGGTCCCCGCAATCGGTGCCCGTTTCGTTGTGTTCGCTTCCACGTCGCTCGCTGCGGCCAGGTTTGCTTCGGCGTCGTTGAGGGCCGCCTCAGCGCGTGCAACCTCCGCGGGCGAATAGCGGTTCTTGGCGCTTGTCTGTGAGGCGTTTAATGAGGCGTTCGCCGCGTCCAGCCGCTGCCTCGCAGCCGCAACCTCGCTCGCCGATGCAGCTCCCGTGGCGTTCAGCTTGATCAGGGCGTTCAGGTCCTTCTGCGCCTGGTCGCGATCCATGCGCGAACGGGTCACTTCGGCGGCCGAAGCCTGCTGCTGTTCCAGCGTGCCGTTGTTCCGGGCGGTCTCAAGGGCGGCCTGTGCCGCTTTGACCGCGCTTTCGGCGGTCGCCACCCGGGCCCGCGCCTGAATATCATCCATCGCCAGCAGGAGTTGGCCGGCTGCAACCTCGTCGCCCGTTTGCACATATACCCGCTTCACCGTGGTCGCCAGCGGGCTGTGAACCTCGAAGTACTCCTCAGGTTCAACGCGGCCGTTGGTGCTCCTCGTGCTCTCCAGCGACTGCCGCGAAACTTCTACGACGCGTATCTGAAGCCGCTCCCGTGTGAGGGACCGTACCGAGAAAAAAACCAGAACCAGAATGACGGCGGCGCCAAGCCACACCCAGCGCCAGTTAAGTTCCTTGCTCTCTTTGGCCATTCATTGCAACCTGAGTCAGTATATCGGACGCAAACTGACCTTAGAGGTCGCACGAATTTCGCCCGAAAACCCTGTTTTGTCCGATGGTTACCATTCTTTACAATGAATTCATGGCAACCGAACCGCGCTACACCGACGACCACGCCAAAGCGGGCCTCGATTTCAATTTCCCGCTCATTGAGACGTGGCAAAACCAGTTTCCCGGCTACGAAATCCTGATCGACGACCCCGAACTGACTTCTGTGTGTCCCAAAACCGGCCTTCCCGACTTCGGCATCCTCACCATCCGCTACATG
>Ga0307474_10004424_pt1 | contig 10124 bp, 5 predicted proteins | sample atmos_gasesECM1C_2_FD_203312 | JGI IMG/M metagenome (GOLD analysis project Ga0307474, IMG submission 203312) | Hardwood forest soil microbial communities from Morgan-Monroe State Forest, Indiana, United States - atmos_gasesECM1C_05 | ecosystem: Environmental > Terrestrial > Soil > Temperate...
CGACTGTTTTACCATCGCGAGGGGCGAAACCTTATCGCTCGTCCAGACTTCGTCGGTGCCGTCGTCCTTCTTCCAGTGCGCGCAGCTGAACGTCCCAGCTGGCACAGTGATCGTTTCCGTCCCAACCTGGCTCCACTTCGCCATCTCTTCCTTCATCTGAGCGCGATCTTTTTCGTTCGGGTTCATGGGCATCTCCATGGCACTCTGCCCCGGCATCTGGAAAATCATCTTTGTAAACTGAAAATCCTTTGTCATCAGAACCTTGGAGTACATTTTCTGATCGCCTTCGCGACTCATCGTCATTTCCATCCAATAGCCTTCGCCCGACGGTGTCATTTCTTTGCCGACAATCGTCATCTCCATCTCGTGAGGGGGCCGCTTGCCGTCAGCCGAGCCTTCCTGATAAACCGCTCCCTGACCAACGACTGGTTTAAAAATATCGGCAATATTCGGCTTGCTGAAAAAATTCATCCCGCCCAGCTGGGCGCCAGCGCCGCTGGCTAGACACAAGCTACAGGCAGCCGCCAGCAAAACGAGTTGCAGTCGCTTCATGCTTCTCTCCTTTGGATGGATCGTACTCGAGGGCACAGCCAGAGGGATTATACGGCGAAGGTTTGAGGCCAACAGTGATTTCTACGCGAAGGTGACCTACTCGTATGCGAGCGCGACGACCGGGTCATAGCCTGCAGCGCGCATCGCCGGGTACGCTACGCCAAGCGCAGACCCAATCACCGCCAGCGCAATCGCCGCAGCCACCCAGCGCGCCGTGATCAGAATGGTCAGTCCGGGATTCACTTCCTTCAACACCGCCGCCGTCAGAAATGTAATCAGGATTCCAAAACCGGCTCCGAGCAACGTCAGCACCATGGTCTCGCCCAGCAACATCTTCACGACGTCAAATCGCGAGAAGCCAAGCGCCTTCAGGATCCCCACTTCCCGAGTCCGCTCCATCACCATCGTGTGCATGTTCAACAGAATCACGAGGAAGCTGATCACCACGCCCAGCCCGACCATCGACCGCACGAAGGGCTTCAACTGCGGCAAGCTCGATGAACTCATCAGCGTCACGTATTCCGCCATCGATCGAACGCGATTGGTAGGTGACAATTTCAAAATCGCAGCGCGCGTCCCTTCGGTATCGCCTTTGCTTCGAACGTAGTACATCGATACGCGGTCTTCCACGCCGGCAATCTCTTGCGCGGTCTTGAGCGGTATGAAAAACCGCGCGCCCTTGCCGTGCGCCACGATGCCACTTACCGTGAACTGCCGATTCAAGAGCGTAATCCGGTCGCCGACCTTCAAGTGCCGCTGCTGCGCCATGATGTCGTCGGCGATGAGCTGGTCGGGTCCGTCAAACGGCGCGCCTGCACGAAACAGAAATCCCCGGCTCAGCGCGTTATAACGCTTGTAGTCAATGCCGTAGACCATCACCAGGTTTTTCGGTTCCGATAAAATTACGACAGGAGAAACCTCATCTACTTGCGGCAGGGCCTCGATCTGCGGACCCAAGGATTGCGGCATCACCGCACTCGCAAATGCCAGAAAAATCGAAGCGTTGGGCGGCTGCACCATGATATCGGCGCCGACTCCCTCTGCACGCTTGCCCCACTCGGACACAATGCCCGAGGTCAGCCCGACGATCATCAGAACAAGAATCACCTGAATCGCGATGGCGATCACGCTGAGCGTGCCGCGCAACGGCCGCGCCGCGATGTTGCCCCAAAACATCTGGATCAACGAAAAAGGCCCTTCGAACGTATCGTTCTTCATGATGGTGATCCGTCCGTTTTCGTGACCACCGCGACCGTCGCAGCTACATGCAAACGAAGTTCCGAATCTTCGCCGCAATATTTCTGCTCTGTAAAGTTTTCAACACAAGTGTTGATAAGTCGGTGGAAAATGGTGGTTTCTCTAAGGCTAACTACATATCTCTCAGTAGTCTGAAGCGGTTTGCACCATTTGGGTGCAAGAAACTTTGCTGATCCACAAATTCAGAACTCCAAAAATCGACAACTCCAAAAACTTTTTGCGATGCAACGTAGATTCAACCACTTGCACGAACGCACGCGAACAGCCTAGCGCAGCACTTCAAATTCAGCCTCGCTCAGTACCACTTCGGCGGCCTGTCGAGATGAATCTTGATCGTCTGCTTGGTCTCGGTAACGTCGTACCACCGACCGAAGGTCTTCCAGCCATCGGCCACGACCTGAACCAGCGCTCGGCCCATCGGTGCGTCGGGCACGTGCGCCGTACCTTCGCGATTGGTCTTCACGTTCAGCTCGACGGTCTTATCGTGCTTGATCTTCCGTTCTTCCACATACTTGATGTACACGCTGGCGTTCTCGATTGGCGTCGACTTGTCTCCGCCGGCAACCTCAATCGTGATCCGCGACGTCTGATCGATCGACGGCTTGGCAGGCGGCGGCGTTTCGCCCTGCGCGCCGGCCTTGGCAGGCGCCAGGAGCGCCATGGCGATCGCAATCATTGCGGCTAATCTCGTCAGTCTCATGCCCGTCGTTACTCTATGCTCCACGGACGGCGCGCCGCGGTCAAGTCCGGTCTGTCATTTCGCATATCTCCGTTCTTGTCGTTCGCTTTGGAAACATCGTCACCGGCGTGTTTGACTCACCTCGTTTGCTACGTTACCTTTTTCTCCGGATCCATCCCGCTGACAAGGGGCCACTTGCAGCGAGATCAGTGGGAGCTCGCTCGCAATCGGCTGGCACGGCCCCGCACTTCAAGCGGCCCTGCCGCAGACGATCTGACCTCCGCGACTTCACCAACTTCTTCGGGCTCGCGGACCGCACGACGGGAATCATCGGATAGCTTTATTTTGTGTTCGCTCGGGAGACAGGAGTTCTCATGGGTTTCGCCACAAATGCCATTCACGTCGGTCAGGAGCCGGATCCTTCGACAGGCGCCGTCGTCGCTCCGATCTACCAGACGTCTACCTACGTGCAGTCCGAGTTCGGAAAATATAGAAACGGGTACGACTACGCGCGCACCAACCATCCGAACCGCAAAGCGCTCGAGCGCACTCTCGCCAAACTGGAAGGCGGCGAAGCCGCTTACGTTTTCACTTCCGGCATGGCGGGCATCGACGCCGTCTTTCGCCTCCTGCGTCCTGGGGATCATATCGTTCTGTCCGAAGCTGTCTACGGCGGCGTCTACCGCCTTTCGACGCAGCTTCTGGTTCACTTCGGCCTCGAATTCAGCTTCGTAGACACGTCGAAGCCTGAAGACGTCTACTCGGCGCTCCGGCCAAACACCAAGATGCTCTATATCGAGACGCCGACCAATCCTACGATGCGCGTCACCGACATCAAGGCCATGGCGGACCTGATTAACAAGCGCGACATCAAGCTTGTCGTCGATAACACCTTTCTCAGCCCGTATCTTCAGCGCCCGATTGAACTTGGCGCCCATATCGTCGTCCACTCGATGACGAAATATCTCAACGGTCACAGCGATGCAACCGGCGGCGCCGTAGTCCTCACGCGCCAGGAAGACGCCGAGAAAATTTATTTCATTCAGCGCTCCGCTGGCGCCGGCCTCGCGCCCATGGATTGCTTCCTGATTTCGCGCGGTATCAAAACGCTCGCCGTGCGCATGCTTCAACACAATGCTAACGGCGTTTCGGTGGCACGCCATCTCGACGCGCATCCGAAAGTGAAAAAGGTCTACTACCCGGGGCTCAGCTCTCACCCGCAACACGAGCTCGCTCGCAAGCAGCAGCTGGGACCTGGCGCGATGCTCTCCTTCGATCTCGAAACCCTGGACGCCGCTAGGCGATTTCTGAACAAGGTGAAGCTTTGCTCGCTCGCTGAAAGCCTCGGCGGTGTCGAAACCCTGATCTCGCTTCCCGCTTCCATGACGCACGCTTCCATGCCCGCCGACGTCCGCAATCGCGTCGGCATCACCGAAGGACTCGTCCGCCTTTCCGTCGGCATTGAAGACGTCGACGACATCATCGCCGATCTCGATCAGGCACTCCTGCATATCTGACAGCGCTTGCGCCGCTCCGCCATTTGACTCCCGCAACACCCGCCCATAGAATCCCCGCGATGCCCGATTCCCCCACCTTGGTCGGACAATCGATTTCCCACTACCGCATCGTCGAAAAACTCGGCGGCGGCGGAATGGGCGTCGTCTACAAGGCCGAAGACGCCAAGCTCGGCCGCTTCGTCGCTCTCAAATTCCTGCCCGAGGATGTCGCTTCCGATCCGCAGACCCTCGAGCGATTCCAACGCGAAGCACGCGCCGCCTCCGCGCTGAACCATCCCAACATCTGCACCATCCATGACATTCAGGAACACGACGGCCGCGTCTTCATCATCATGGAGTTCATGGAAGGCGCCACGCTCAAGCACGTCATCACCAACTCGCCCATCGAAATTGAGCGCCTGCTCGAAATCGGCATCGACATCTCCGACGCGCTCGACGCCGCCCACTCCAAAGGCATCATTCACCGCGACATCAAGCCTGCCAACATCTTCGTCACCGCGCGCGGCCACGCCAAGATTCTCGACTTCGGTCTCGCCAAGCTCACGCTCGCAAATCCTTCGCCGTCTGGTGACACCGCCTCCGCCGCCGTGGGCGGCCTCACAGAAGACCACCTCACCGGTGCCGGTAGCACGGTCGGCACGGTTGCCTACATGTCGCCCGAGCAAGCCCTGGGCAAGACTCTCGACGCACGAACCGATCTGTTTTCTTTCGGCGCCGTCCTCTACGAAATGGCCACCGGGGTCCTGCCTTTCAAAGGCGACACCTCTGCCGCCATCTTCGACGGCATCCTTCACAAAACGCCCACCGCCCCGGTTCGCTTCAACAGCGAAGTCCCCCCTGAGCTCGAACGCATCATTCATAAAGCTCTCGAAAAGGACCGCGACTTACGCTACCAGCACGCCTCGGACTTACGCGCGGATCTGAAACGTCTCCGCCGCGAAACCTCAGGCCGCTCGATGGTCCAGCCCGCCGTCGACGGCGAAGAGTCTGCAGTGCTTCCCGCGCCGCCGAGAAAAGGCTCCAGCGGCCGCCAGAAGCTTGCCTCTGCGGCCAACGCCACGACCGCCGAAGGAGCGACGCGCGGCGGCATCCAGAAAATCATCGCTGCGGCCGCTTTCCTGTTAGTCGCGCTGATTGCCGCCTTCTTCTACTCCCGCTCGACATCGTCCGCCAAGCTCACCGACAAGGATCCCATCGTCATCGCCGACTTCACCAACACCACAAACGATTCAGTCTTCGACGATGCCCTGAAGCGGGCTCTCGTGATCCAGCTCGAACAATCCCCGTTTCTCAACGTCATCTCCGACGAAAAGGTCGCCGGAGTCCTCAAGCTGATGAGCCGCAACACCAACGACCGGCTCACGCAGCAGGTGGCTCGCGAGGTCTGCCTTCGCTCGAACAGCAAGGCCTATCTGACCGGCTCCATCGCCAGCGTCGGCTCCCACTACCTGATCGGATTGAAAGCCGTGAATTGTCAGAACGGCGACGTAATCGCCAGCACCGACGCCGAATCCGAAAATCGCGACTCGGTTTTGAAGGCGTTAAGCCAGGCGGGCAGCGCGCTTCGCGAGAAGCTCGGCGAATCCATCAACTCCATCGCAAAATTCAACAAGCCCCTATCGCAGGTCACCACCTCTTCGCTTGAAGCTTTGGAAGCTTTCTCGCAGGGAATTCGTTTCAGCTATTCCGTAGATCAGGACGCGGCACTTCCCTACTTCCTGCGCGCGGTTCAACTCGACCCCAATTTTGCTCGCGCGTATGCTGCCGCCGGCAGCTTTTACAACTCGCACAATCAGGCCAGCCTCGCGATTGTGAATTTCAAGAAAGCGTTCGAGCTCCGCAATGGCGTAACCGATCGCGAGCGTTATTACATCGAAGGCACCTACTACGGCACCGTTACCGGCGAGCTGGACAAATCCCAGACCACCTACAAGGAATGGTCGCAGGCGTATCCAAACGATGACGTAGCTTTCAACAATCTCGGCGTGATCTACTCGCAACTCGGGCGTTTCGACGAGGCTCTGCCCGCGATTCAAGCTGGCGCGGCCCTGGTCCCGAATAGCGTCAATGGCTATGGAAACTTGATCGGCTGCTATCTCGCTCTCAATCGTTTCGACGACGCGATGAAAGCCTTTCAAGAAAGCCAGCAGCGAAATCTCGACGGTTCCTTTCTTCGGCTGAACCGGTACGCCGTTGCGTTTGTGCAGCAGGACGCCGCCGCCATGAACGAAACGATGACTTGGGCCGCGGGAAAGACCGGCATTGAAGACACCTTTCTGTCGCTCCAGGCGGATACCGATGCGTTCCATGGGCGCTTGTCCAAGGCTCGCTCATACGCGGTGCGCGCCGTAGATTCCGCGAAACGTTCGGGCGCTCCTGAGACGGCCGCGTTTTGGGCAGTCTCACAGGCGATTCGCGACGTTGAACTCGGAGACCCTGCAGCTGCTCGCCAGTCAATTGCGAACGCGCGCGCGCTTTCAAGTGGCCGCGACGTCGAACTGCTCTCCTCGCTGGTATACGCACAACTCGGCGATGCAGCCGCGTCGCAAAAAATTAGCGATCGCATCAACCGCGAATCGCCGGTAGATACGCTTATCCAGGGTTTCTGGCTTCCTTCGATCCGCGCATCCTTGGAGTTGTCGCATGGCAGCGCGCAACACGCCGTCGAATTGCTGGAAGCAAGCCAGCCCTACGATCTCGGCCAGCCGAGTCAATTTCAAGTCAGTACCGCTTTCCCTGCCTATCTGCGAGGCGTGGCTTATCTCAAGGCCGGCAATCCCGCTCAGGCGATTCCTCAGTTCCAGAAAATCATCGACAACCGCGGCGCCGTTCTCAATTTCATAACCTATCCGCTCGCGCAGTTGGGCATCGCCCGCGCCTACGCCGCATCCGGCGACACCACAAAAGCCCGCGCCGCCTACTCCACATTTCTCGGTCTTTGGAAAGACGCCGATCCCGCCCTTCCACTTCTTCAGCAAGCCAAGTCCGAATACGCCAAACTCCAATAGGCCCGCCGCAGTGGGGCCGCGATTCCTCTCGCATTGACGGACCCGCCCACCCCAAATAGAATCCATCGCACATGCCCGAACCCTCTTCCCTCATCGGTCAAACCGTCTCGCACTATCGCATCATCGACAAACTGGGCGGCGGCGGCATGGGCGTCGTCTACAAAGCCGAGGACACGCGCCTCGGCCGCTTCGTCGCTCTCAAATTTCTTCCCGACGATCTCGCGCACGATCCGCAATCGCTCGATCGATTCAAACGGGAAGCTCGCGCCGCCTCCGCTTTGAACCATCCCAACATCTGCACCATCTACGACATCGGCGATGACAACGGCCGCGCCTTCATCGCCATGGAATTTCTCGACGGCTCCACGCTCAAGCACGTTGTCACCGGCCGCCCTCTCGAACTCGAACGCCTCCTCGAAATCGGCATCGAAGTCGCCGACGCGCTCGACGCCGCCCATCGCGCCGGCGTCGTTCATCGCGACATCAAACCTGCCAACATTTTCGTCACCAAACGCGGCACCGCAAAAATTCTCGACTTCGGCCTCGCGAAAATGGCCGACGCCGCTGCGCCCGGTGGCGAAACCGAAGTCGACCCCGGCGCCACGCAGGGCGCGCGCCCCGAACACCTCACCAGCCCCGGCACGACTCTCGGCACCGTCGCCTACATGTCGCCTGAACAAGTCCGCGGCAAGGAAGTCGACGCGCGCAGCGATCTGTTCTCCTTCGGCGTCGTACTCTACGAAATGTCCACGGGCACGCTTCCTTTTCGCGGTGACACCAGCGGCCTCATCTTCGAATCGATCCTCAATCGCGCAGCCGTTTCTCCCGTCCGCCTCAATCCCGATCTTCCCGCCAAACTCGAAGACATCATCAATCGCGCTCTCGAAAAAGATCGCGACCTTCGCTACCAGAGCGCCGCCGAGGTGCGTTCCGAACTCAAGCGTCTCAAGCGTGACACCGATTCCGGCCGTTCCGCGATTCTCCCGGCCCTCGACAACATTCCGGCGGCGAACCCTTCAAGCGCGACGAACCCACAAAGCCCATCAGGCTCGGCGCCCCGGGTTTCCTCGGCCTCCGCCTCGGGCGCTTCCAGCGCGCCGATCACGGCCGCGGCCATCCCCGGCGCCACGGCAACCGATCCACAGCCGGTCACCTCGAGGCGAGGCCGTTCCCGCGTTGGCAAAGCCTCGGCTGGCGTCGCCGTTCTCATCGCCGCCGTCGCGTTCTTCTATTTCCACACCACCCACGCCGCTAAACTAACCGACAAAGACACCGTCGTCCTCGCCGACTTCACCAACACCACCGGCGATGCCGTCTTTGACGGCACGCTTCGCCAAGGCCTTTCTTCGCAACTCGAACAGTCTCCGTTCCTCAATCTCCTCTCTGACCAAAGAATCGCGCAGACACTCGCGCTCATGGCGCAACCGAAAGACGCCCGCCTTACGCGCGACCTCGCGCGCCAGGTCTGCCAGCGCACTGCCAGCGCCGCCACCATCGAGGGCTCCATCTCCAGCCTCGGCTCTCAATATGTCGTCGGCGTCGAAGCCGTGAATTGCCACACCGGCGATCGCCTCGCGCAACAACAAGTCACCGCCGACAGCAAAGAGCAAGTCCTCAAATCTCTCAGCGACGCTGCCTCAACAATGCGCGAGAAACTCGGCGAGTCCCTCGCGACTCTCCAGAAATACGACGTGCCCGGCGATAACGTCACCACCGCGTCCCTCGAGGCCCTTCAGGCCTACAGCCTCGCCTACAAGACGATGAATGTGAACGCAGACTTCGCCGCCGCCGTCCCACTCTTCCTTCGCGCCACTCAACTCGACCCCAATTTCGCCATGGCCTGGGCGCGCCTCGGCACGAACTACTCCAACGTTGGCGAGGATTCCAAATCCGTAGAGGCCAACATCAAAGCTCACCAACTTCGCGACCGTGCCAGTGAACGCGAAAAGCTTTACATCGACTCCCACTACGACGATTTCGTTACCGGCAATCTCGAGGCAGTCCGCAGGGACTACGAAACTTGGGCGCGCACTTATCCCAACGACGAGATTCCTCCCGGCAATCTCTGCGTCCTTTATTCGCAGCTCGGTGATCCCCCGAAAGAGCTAGCTACCATTCGCATTGCGATGAAAATCGTCCCCGATGGCATCACCTACGCCAACATGGTCCGCTCTTATAAGGATCTCAATCAGTTCGACGAGGCCAAAGCCACCATTCAGGAAGCGGAGTCCCGCCACATCGAAGCTCCTTACATGTATCTCGACGCCTACCTTATCGCCCTGCTTGAAAAGAATGCAGCCGGCATGGAAACCGCCGTATCGAAGCTTTCTAAATTCCCGGGCTATGAGGACCAGTCCCTAGGTCAGCAGGCGGCCGTTGCCGCCTCTCGCGGCCAGATGAAAACCTCAGGCGAATTGACGCGCCGCAGCGTGGACGCCTCGCGACGCCTCGACGCCAAGGATCGCGCCGCGGTCTCGCAAGCTTTCCTCGCGCTCTATCAGCACGCCGCAGGTGACACTGCCGGTGGCAATCGCGCTGCCCACGACGCACTCGCTATTTCTGATGATCGCGCTGCAAGAGGTCTGGTTCTCGTAAGTCTTGGCCTCGGTGGTCAGTCCGCCGAATTCACGCGTCTCGCGCAAGAAACCTCGAAAAAATATCCGGAAGACACCGGTGTTCAATCGATTTTCCTGCCGCTGGGTCGCGCCTCCTTGGCCATCGCAGAAAAACGCTCGGAATCGGCCATCCAAACTCTGGCTCCAGTCGAACAATACGATCTCGGCAATATCATTCCTGGTTTCGCGCTGACCGCCACATACATCCGCGGGCTCGCCTACCTCCAGGCCAAACAATCCGACCAAGCTCAGGCTCAATTCCAAAAGATTCTCGATCACCCCGGATTAGCGGCTGGCAACATCATCGGGCCGCTCTCTCACCTCGGCATCGCGCGCGCCGCCGTCTTTGCCGGCGACACCGCCAAAGCCCGAACCGCCTATCAAGACTTCTTCGCCATCTGGAAAGACGCTGACCCTGACGTCCCCGTTCTCCTCCAAGCCAAATCCGAATACGCCAAACTCCAGTAGTCCCGCCCACCCTCTCGATTCACTGTCA
>Ga0307474_10004426_pt1 | contig 10117 bp, 7 predicted proteins | sample atmos_gasesECM1C_2_FD_203312 | JGI IMG/M metagenome (GOLD analysis project Ga0307474, IMG submission 203312) | Hardwood forest soil microbial communities from Morgan-Monroe State Forest, Indiana, United States - atmos_gasesECM1C_05 | ecosystem: Environmental > Terrestrial > Soil > Temperate...
CCAGCGGTGACATGATAGACTGTGCGGGAATGCTTCACTGTCGCGGCACTGGCAGAGGCACATAGGGTCATCAATAGCCCAAAGACCAAAAGAGAACGCATTGTCATGGCTTGTCTCCTGTGAGAGAACGCGGCCGCCGATTTCAAATCAATTCGTCGATAGAGAGCTTCAACCACTTTGGGCCGAGCATGGTCGTTCTGTCTGTGTGATACGTCACAGAGCGGCGGAAATAATTGACCTTGACCTCGGCGACCTCGAGGTCGGCTTCGGGGTCACAGCCCGACTCATGCACCGCAACAACAGAGCGCTTATTCGATCACCTCGTCGGCGCGGGCGAGCAGTGGCGGCGGCACGTCAATCCCGAACGCCTTGGCGGTCTTGAGATTTATTACCAGCTCAAGCCTCGTGGACCGCTGAACTGGCAGATCGGCCGGTCTCTCGCCCTTTAGAATTCGTCCTGCATAGACTCCAAGCAAGCGATACGTCTCGGCGAAGCTACCACCATAGCTCATCAAGCCACCCCTCGTCGGGAAGCCTCGCTCAAAGGATATCGTCGGCATTGCATTGCGGGGCAACGGTCCGGGTGAAGCTGCACTCCAACCCGTCATGTCTGATGCCAGATGACGGAGGTTACGGTGGCGTCGCAGCGAGACACCCCTAAGAGACTACGGCACGCCGAAATCGACGACGTACACCCCCGCCACATAGCGGTAGAAATTCGAGTGTGCCGGATTGAAGCGGCGAAGGCTGCATTGTTCGCGCCAAATCCCCTGGGAAACCGCCGCTGAGAAGCAGGCCGACGGCGCTGGGACGACATGCGCAGGGGTGGTGGTAAGGAAGGTGGCACCCCTTGTTTCGAGGCGGGGAGTAACTTCAGGGGAGGTATTTCTGGCGGTTCTAATTAGATCCCACCAGTTGACTTCTCTGGAGGGACAAGGTCGCTCATACCGGGCGCTGTGGGGAAACATCATCCGCGCGCATCACATGTGACGCTTGCTGTAATTTCACCGACAAACGCCTGGGCTATTGGACGACATGCGCAAGGGTGGTGGTAAAGAAGGTGCCACCCCTTGTTTCGAGGCGGGGAGTAGCTTCAGGGGAGGTATGTCTGGCGGTTCTAATTTGATCCCACCAGTTGACTTCTCTGGAGGGACAAGGTCGCTCATACCGAGCGCTGTGGGGAAACATCATCCGCGCGCATCACATGTGACGCTTGCTGTAATTTCACCGAGAAACGCCTGGGCTATTCAGTCCCGCGTCGGTTACGCCGCCTGTGGGGGCCTCGAGCCCGCCGCTTCAGCGCGGTCGGTCATCTGTTTTGCTTTGGCTGACGCGGCAAGCTGTTGATTCTGGCTTTCAGGCCGATGCCTTTGAGGTGCCGCCATTGGGGCCGGCCGCGCAAATTTGGCGGCCCAACGCTGTTCGCATTTTTTTTTGAAGATCCAGAGGGACACTCATGACCCCACTCCGGGACCTTTGAGCACGGGCACTTACGGTGACAGAGCGGGCCGTCTCACGATTTAGTTGAGACACGGAGTCAGTGAGACAGATGAGACACTGGAGCCGGCGTCCATGCGCAGGCTGCGGGTGCTCGTGCGCAGCAGAATGCCATGGCTGCCTCCCTCGGGAGGAGATCATTGCTACGCGGCGATAGCAGACGCCACGCTCGCGAAAACGCGAACGGCGAAGTGCTGTGCATCTCCGCTTAATCTCTCGTGAGCGGCGCCGCCGTGCCGCTATTGCTGTCGAGATCGACATGTAGCGCGGAAAGGCGCGGCAGCGAACGCTTGAAAGAACGGTAGTGACTACCGTTTTGCCGCCGGGGGTGCGCCGCGGAAAGGTTGCAAACCCCTAGCGTATTTCCTTCAGCAGGTGCATGCTACCAGCGCCGTTATCCGACCACACGGACGTTGGGGCTCCTGGTCGGGCTGCGAGGAGGGCCTGCTCATGCGTCACAAACGGCTACTCGGCAGGCAAATCGCATACGCTGCGGGCGGGATTGGTCTTGGGTTACTCCCGGTCGCGATGGCGGTCGCCGCGCTCCTCATTCCGTGATCCCTAGCGTTTCGTCTGGCCGATGCGACGGATTTCAACCTGTTCTCGCTGGTACTGAAGCCTGCGGTAACAGAGATTCTCGGTGGCACCGGCTGGCCCGCCGACATTGGCAAGTGGGGTGGTCTATTGGCCATGGTCGGCCTCTTGGGCTAGGCGCTGGGCGGCATGAAGACAACGATGTCGCTCAACCCGACGGGCCGCATGGGAACGGCGGAGGAAGTCGCAGCGAGAGTCGTTTTTCTGGCAAGCCCGAGGGCGAGCCGGATCTCCGGGACCAACCTGATTATCGATGGCGCGCTAACGAGAGCTGTTTAGCTGCCCAGCTCGGACCGGACCAACCCCACTTCCGGCGTTTGCGCGCCGGCCTGTCAATCGGCCTGACCCAGTCAGTTGCGCGCCAGCACTTCGACGCGCCAAACACGGCGTGATGGAAATATTTGGAAATGAATAGGCACGATCAACGAGGGCGAATTCGAGGAGTTAGTCGCTGGCACGCAGGGTGAGGGCGACGTTGATCTTGATTATCTCCGCCACGCCCGCTTAGATAGCACCGTTTATCAAAGACACTTACTAGCGGCGCGTCCGCTGCCGTAAGGGCCGCGAGATCAGCCCATGGAGTTGATTTTATGAATGAAAGACCAGCCGGCCGTCGGGAAGCGGAACGAGCTTCAGCTTGGTCATAAGTTGCGCTGCGTCAGCCCTTATAGGGCACAAAGACCAGATCGCGGTTGACAACCACCCGCACCGGGAAGCCCGGCCGGATGGTCAGGGTCGGCTGCACATTGAGCTGACGGCTGACCAGTGTCTGTCCGGTCTGGTTGACGGTGTTCTCGGTGCCGGTGCGGAGCGCCTCGACGACCGCGTTGTTGCTGTTGAGCACGAGTTCGCTCGAGATACCCAGCAGCGTCGAAATCGCGGCCGCCTTGAGAAGATTGCCCCAATGATAGTCGACATCGTCCTCGAGCCCCGCATAGCCCGCGCTGTCTGCTCCGGGCTGATGCTCCAGCACGATGGACGAGCCGTTGGGCATGATGACGCGCACCCACACCAGAAGGACGCGGGTCTGCCCGAACGAAATCTGGCTATCATACTGGCCGATCAGGCGCGCCCCCTGCGGGATCAGCACGAATTTTCCGGTCGGGCTGTCGTAGACATTCGCGGTGACCTGCGCCGTGATCTCGTCGGGGAGGTCCGAGCGGATGCCGGTGATCAGGGCCGCAGCGATCACCGAGCCCGCCTGCACGATGTAGCGTGACGCCGGCCGAGCCAACTTGTCGGGACTGACAGCGCGTTTGTCGGTCTCGGTGTTCAGGAACGCAAGCTTGCGGTCCTGCATGTTCTGCAGGGATCCCGGATCGAGCGGCGGCTTGCTGTCGGCCGCAGACGACCCGGTTTGCGCGTTCGGCGCCGCTGCGCCAGCCGCCGGTTCTTGCCGCACATTCGTGTTGGCGAAGAGCCGGCCCACCCGTGCCGCCTCGTCCTCCTGCGCGATGCGTTGCTCGTCGGCCGACGGTGCGCCGCCTTGCGACGCATTGAGAATGGGGCGGCCGAGATCGCCGGGAAGCGGAGGCCCGAGCTGCGGGATGGAGCGCGGCGCCGGCGCTTGCGGCAGCCCGGAGTAGTCCTTTGGCAGTTTGTCTAGTTCGTCGGCGGTGGTCTTATGGTCGGTCGAGTAGAGCTCGGTCGATTCCTGGCGAAGGCTTCGCGACTGCAACGCAAACACCAGCGCGCCGAGGATCGATAGTGTCGCGATCGCCGCGAGCGTGGCCAGCACCTTCCGCGACAGCCGGGTTACCGGCGGCCGCTCAGGCCGCAGCCGCAGTTCGGCAGCGAGCCGCTCCTCTCGTGAAGGATCCGGTTCATTCACCATGGCTTCCACCCGTCGGTGCGTACGATCCGGACCTTCTGTTGGTTGTCGCCGCCGAGACGCAGTTCGGCCGCAGCGAACAGCCGATCGACGACGTAATAGTTCTGTCGGGCGCGATAGTTGACGAGCTCGGTGCCGCCGTCGCTGCCAATCACGAACAGCGGAGGCATTTCGCCTTGCGCAATGCCGTGCGCGAACTCGATGTAGATTTTCGATCCGTCGTCGAACACCTGCGTCGGACGCCACGGCGGATTGTCGCCCTCAATCGCGTAGCGGAAGCGCAGCTTGCCGATGTCGATACCGCTGTCGATCGGTGCTGCCGCCTCGGCCGCCTCGTTCTGCCGCCGCAGCGCGATGAGCTGATCCTGCGGATACTGCCAGGACACTGACGCCATGTAGGTCTTTTCGGTCGAATGCAGCTCCAGGAGATAGGTGCGCCGGTTGGTGTTGATGACGAGGTTGGTGACGAGATCGGGCCGCGTCGGCTTGGCCAGGATATGGATGCGCTTGGACGCGCCGGCGCCGCTCTCGGTGTCGCCGATCACCCAACGCACAGTGTCGCCGGCGGCGACCGGACCCGAGCCGACGAGCTGCTCGCCTTCCTGCAGACCGATATCGGTGACCTCGCCCGGCGCGGCATAGACCTGATAGAGGGCGCCGTCCGCGAAGGGATAGACCTGCACCGCATTGAGATATCCGTGCCGGGTTGGTTGTACACGCGCAGCGTCGTTGGCCTGGGCGACGCGCTCCTTCGGATCCTTCGCTTCCGGGACAGCCGTCGTCTTGGCCGGCATCGGCTTGAGCTGGCCGGGAAGGGGGAGGGGTTGAGGGAGTTCGACGATCTCAACGGGCTTGGGCGGATCGGCCTGCAGCGTGGCCGGCTCGAGCTCGTCGTAGGAAACCTGTGGCGGCTTCCAGGCGTTGGCGGCGCAGCCGGCAAGGGAGAGGGCGCAGAGAATAATGTGTGGCGGCCGCATCAGCCGAGCTCCTTCGACCAGTTGATGGCATGGACGAACACCCCGAGTGGATTCTTGCGCAGTCGGTCGGCATCATGCGGGGTCTCGATGGCGATGGTGACGATCGCAGTCCAGCGCTCGGTCGCCGCCAGAGCATCGTTGTCGTACCGGCGCTCCACCCAGGCGATCCGGAACGAATCCGGCGAGGCGCGGATCACGCTGGAGACGTCGACGGCGACCTGGGCCTTACCGATCCTGGCGAACGGATCGTTAGTCCGGGCATAGTCGTTCAGCGCCAGCGCGCCGCGGTCGGTGACGAAGTCATAAGCCTTGAGCCAGTTCTGCCGCAGGATGATCGGATCGACCCCAACCGAGCGCACCTGCTCGATAAACTGCGCCAAGTACCAGGCGATCTGCGCGTCGCTCGGCAGGTAGTCAGCGCTCGCCGGCGCTACCACTTGCGCTTCCCCGAGCTTGTTGACCTCGACGACCCACGGCACGATCGTGCCGCGCGTCGCCTGCCACACCACGGCCGTGGCAAGTCCTGCGGCAAGCCCAAGATTCCCGAAGGCCATCAGCCGCCAGTTGCGCGCCTGCACCCGTGCCGAACCCATGCGCTCGTCCCAGACTTGTGCGGCCTTCTGATAGGGCGTCTCGGGGACAGGCGTCTTGCCGTAGCGGACGCTCGGCCGGCGGAACGGATTCATGGGCGCTCCTCCTGATCCAGGGAAACTGAGTTCGAACCACCGTGACGTTCCGAGCGCACGACATGGAGCGCGGCCTGGCCAGCATGACGGGCGCCGCGCCGCAGGCGCTGCGCCCAGGCGGGAGGTCCCGCGGGCGAGGTGGAAGCCGACGCCGCCGCTGATGTCGCGGGCGCCGCGGCCGAACCGGACAGCCGTGATACGCCTCGCGCCGCGGCGCCGATCCCCGAACCCGCGAGGCCCACGGCAGCACTCGCCCCAAGGGCGGCCACAGCACCAAGGCTTCCGGCGGTCTGCGCCGTGCTGACGGCGGCGCCGGCGCCGAGCTGCGGCGCGCCGGAGACGAGGCCGGTTGCGATGCCCGGTCCGAAAATGCCGAGCCCGAACAGCGAGAGCGCACCGAGCATGATCGAAAGCGCATCCTCGATCGTCGGCTGGTTGCTCCCGAACCCTTGGGTGAACTGGCCGAACAAGGTTGAGCCGATGCCGACGATGACCGCGAGCACCAGGATCTTTGCGCCGGACGCGACGACATTGCCGAGCACCTTCTCGGCCAGGAACGCAGTCTTGTTGAACAGTGCGAACGGGATCAGGACGAAGCCCGCGAGCGTCGTCAATTTGAATTCGAGCAGGACGATGAAGAGCTGGATCGCCAGCACGAAGAACGACAGAACCACCACAACCCAGGCGACCAGCAGGACGAAGATCGGGATAGCGTTCGTGACGATCGAGACATAGCCCGTCAGGCTGGAGGCGGCGGCCAGGATCGGCTTCCCGGCATCGATGCCGACCTGGGCGAGCTTGCCGGGTTGCAAGAGCGTCTGCGCCGACAGCGTGGAGCCGGCCGCCTCCAGCCCGAGCCCGGAAAAGCTCTCATAGACGACCTTGCACAGGCTGTTGAAGTTGCCGATCACAAACGCGAAGAAACCCACATAGAGCGTCTTCTTGATCAGCCGCGCGAGGATGTCCTCCTCGCCCGCCATGGCCCAGAACAGGCCGGCGAGCGTCATGTCGATCGCGATCAGCGTCGTGGAGAGCCGGCGGACGTCGCCGCCGACCAGACCGAAGCCGGAATCAATATATTGCGTGAAGACGTTGAGAAACTGGTCGATGACGCCGGTGTTGTTCATGAGTCATTTCTCCGCGGGCACGGGCAGGATGCGGTGGCGCGCCTCGGCCCAGGCGCTCTGGCAATCGGGGTCGTTCGAGGCGTTGGCGCCGAGGGCGGCACACCGCGTCAAACGGGCATCGAGGGCGGTGCCGTCGTCGGGCGGAGCCGCGGAACGGCTGCTCCAGCTCGAAAGCGGAACGGTGCAGCCGCTCACGACACAAGCGAGCAGCAGCGTTGGAATCGCACCGCACTGACGCATGCTCGCAGTCCTCAATGGAACATCTGCGCCGTCTGGGGCTGATAGGTCTGGCCGTTGTTGAGGAAGCGGCTAGTCTGCTCGCGCGCCTGGTCCTCGGCGGCGGCCTGGCGCGCCAGCTCCAGCGCCGCCGCGCGGCTTTGTGCCGCGACCAGCGCTGTCAGGTCCGACAACTGCCGCGACTGCACCCCGAGGAGCTGGTTGCCGGCCTGTGTCGCCTGGAGTTGGCCGACCGCCGACTGACTGGCGCTGACCAGCGTGCCAGTCTGTGTCTGCGTGGCCGAGAGATTATTGACGGTCGTCGCGCCGACGCTGAGCGAGTGCTGGAAAGCGTCGATCGAGGTCTGCCATCGCCCCTGCGCCAGCGCAATGAGCTGCTGGTCGCTCCGCGACGCATTGAAGTGCTGGTAGCTCGCAAAGGCCTGGCCGATCGCCTGCACGTCGTAGGTGATGCGGTCGACGTTGCGCAGGATGTTCTGCGTTTGCGTGAAGGTCTGGTCGATGGCGCTGACCAGCGAGGTCGGCAGGCTCACCAGATGCTTCGCCTGGTTGAGCAGCATCTGGGTCTGGTTCTGCAGCGCAGTCAACTGGTTGTTGATCTGCTTTAACGTATTGGCTGCGGTCTGCAGGTTTTGCGCATAATTGGCGGGGTCGAAGACCTGGATCTGGGCCGTGGTCGGTCCCATGGCCAGGGGAATGGCGACTAACAGGATTGCAATGATCGAGCGGATACGGATCATCGGGAAGTCTCCGGTGCGAGGGTAGGAAGGAGTTCGGCGGCCCAGGCGACCTCCTTGTGGGTGAGCCAGGCGGCGGCGAAGCCGCTCGCGCCGTGGACGGCAAAGAGATTCGCGATCGCGGCCTGGTCGGATTTGGAGGAGGCGGCGGTGAAAGCGAGGGCGGCCGCGCCTAGGCCGAGCTCGAACAGCCGGTTGCCGCGCCGCGACTGGCAGTAATAATCCCGCTTCGGAGTGGCGCGGCTGATGATCTCGATCTGGCGGTCATTGAGGCCGAACTGGCGATAGACCGCCATGATCTGCGGCTCGATCGCGCGCTCGTTGGGCAGGAACAATCGCGTCGGACAGCTCTCGATCAAAGCGGCTGCGATCGCGCTGCCAGCGACATCGGCAAGCGACTGCGTCGCGAACACCACCGAAGCGTTCTTCTTGCGCAAGGTTTTCAGCCACTCGCGCAGTTGCTCGGCGAAATCCGTGTCGTCCAGCGCGAGCCAGCCTTCGTCGATGATGAGGAGCGTCGGCGCGCCGGAGAGCCTGCCTTCGATACGGTGGAATAGGTAGGACAGAACGGCGGGTGCGGCGGCAGTGCCGATCAGGCCTTCGGTCTCGAATGCCTGCACGTCAGCCTCGCCCAGCCGCTCGGCCTCAGCGTCAAGCAGCCGGCCGAACGGACCGCCGATGCAATAGGGCCGCAGCGCCTGCTTCAGCGCGGAGGATTGTAGCAACACGGCGAGTCCCGTGAGCGTGCGCTCGCCTGATGGTGCCGAGGCAAGCGAGCTCAGTGCGGTCCACAGATGCTCCTTCGCGTCCGGCGTGACCGCAAGTCCTTCGCGGGCCAGGATTGCGGCGACCCATTCCGCGGCCCATGCCCGTTCCGCGGCATCATCGATCACGGCGAGCGGCTGCAGGGCGACACTGTTGGCACCGTCGTCGGACAGCGCGCCGCCGAGATCGTGCCAGTCGCCACCCATGGCAATGGCCGCGGCGCGGATGCTGCCGCCGAAATCGAAGGCGAACACCTGGGATGCAACGTAGCGCCGGAACTGCAAGGCCATCAGCGCCAGCAGCACCGACTTGCCGGCGCCCGTCGGCCCGATGATCAAGGTATGACCAACATCGCCAACATGAAGCGAGAACCGGAACGGGGTCGAGCCCTCGGTCTTGGCAACGAAAAGCGGGGGTGCACCGAGATGCTCGTCCCGTCCCGGCCCCGCCCACACTGCCGATAGCGGGATCATGTGGGCGAGATTGAGCGTCGAGATCGGCGGCTGGCGAACGTTGGCGTAGCTCTGGCCGGGCAGCGAGCCGAGCCACGCCTCGATTGCGTTGACGGTCTCGACGATGCAGGTGAAGTCGCGGCCCTGGATCACCTTCTCGACGAGCCGCAGCTTCTCGTCGGCGGTGCGCGGATCGGCGTCCCAGACCGTAAGCGTCGCGGTGACATAGGCTTCGCCGATGGTGTCGCTGCCGAGCTCCTGCAAAGCGGCATCGGCGTCAAGTGCCTTGTTCGCCGCATCGGTGTCCAGAAGTGCCGAGGCTTCATTGGTCATCACCTCCTTGAGGACCGATCCGATCGACTTGCGCTTGGCAAACCATTGCCGCCGGATCTTGGTCAGCAGCCGCGTGGCATCCGTCTTGTCGAGCATGATCGCCCGCGTCGCCCACCGGTAGGGAAAGGCGAGCTGGTTGAGCTCATCGAGCACGCCAGGGAAGGTCGCCGTCGGAAACCCGATCATTGAGAGTGAGCGCAGATGCCGGCTCCCGAGCCGCGGCTCGAGCCCGCCAGCGAGCGGCTCGTCGGCCAGCAGCGCATCGAGATGCATCGGCACCTCGGGCACGCGCACGCGATGCCGCTTGGTGGAAATGCAGGAATGCAGGTAAGTCAGCGTCTCGCTGTCATCGAGCCAGGCCACGTCCGGCACGAATCCTTCGACCAGCTGCAGCACCCGCGAGGTGCGGTCGATGAAGCCGCGCAGCACCTCGCGGCCGTCGACGCCACCCTTGACGCGGCCTTCATAGAGCCAGGCTTCGGCGCGGGCAGCGTCTTCTGCCGGCGGCAGCCAGCACAACGTGAGGAAATACGCGCTCTCGAAATGCGCTCCTTCCTCCTCAAACTGCGCCTTTCGCTCGGCGTCGACCAGCGCCGAGACTGCATCGGGAAAACGGCTTTCCGGATAGCGGTTGGCGGCATCGCGCTGTGCCTCGACGAAGATCGCCCAGCCCGAGCCGAGCCGGCGCAGTGCGTTGTTGAGCCGCACCGTGGTGCCGATCAGCTCGGCCGGAGTAGCAGAATCCAGATCGGGGCCACGAAAACGCGCCGTCCTCTGAAAGCTGCCGTCCTTGTTGAGCACAACGCCTTTGGCGACCAGCGCGGCCCAGGGCAGATAGTCGGCGAGCAGGGCAGGGCGCTTGCGATATTCGGAGAGGTTCA
>Ga0307474_10004428_pt1 | contig 10115 bp, 8 predicted proteins | sample atmos_gasesECM1C_2_FD_203312 | JGI IMG/M metagenome (GOLD analysis project Ga0307474, IMG submission 203312) | Hardwood forest soil microbial communities from Morgan-Monroe State Forest, Indiana, United States - atmos_gasesECM1C_05 | ecosystem: Environmental > Terrestrial > Soil > Temperate...
CTCGGTCGGCCTGAAATAGCGTGGGTCGACGTGAACCAGAGTCTTGCCCGAAGCTCTGTCGATCCCGACTTCGTCGATCCCTTTGCCTTTCCATTCGATGCGCATGCCTAAACGGCCGCCGGCAGCTGCCACGAAATCGCGCACTGAGTGCTGTGTTCCCGTGGCGATGACAAAATCCTCCGCCGTGTCCTGCTGCAGCATCAGCCACTGGGCGCGAACGTAGTCGCGAGCGTGACCCCAATCCCGGCGCGAATCCAAATTTCCTAGATGCAGCGTGTCTTGAAGACCTACCTTGATACGAGTCAACGCGCGGGTGATTTTACGTGACACGAAGGTCTCGCCCCGCAGCGGCGACTCATGATTGAAGAGAATTCCGTTGCAGGCGTAAAGGCCATACGCCTCGCGATAGTTCACGGTAATCCAGTAGGCATAAACCTTGGCAGCTCCATACGGAGAACGGGGGTAGAAAGGCGTGGTCTCCCGCTGCGGCACTTCTTGGACCTTACCGAACATCTCGGACGTAGAAGCCTGGTAGAAGCGGGTCTTCTTTTCCAACCCCAGAATCCGAATGGCTTCCAACACCCGCAGCGTGCCCACGGCGTCAGAATTGGCGGTGTATTCCGGGGTTTCGAAAGAGACCGCCACGTGGCTTTGCGCGGCCAGGTTGTAAATTTCGTCCGGCTGAACCTCCTGAATGATCCTTATGAGGTTGGTCGAATCGGTGAGATCGCCATAGTGCAACTTTAACCGTATGTTCTTGTCGTGTGGATCTTGATACAAATGATCGATGCGATCGGTATTGAACGACGAGGCACGGCGTTTGACGCCGTGAACGCTGTAGTCCTTGGCGAGCAGAAACTCAGCCAAATAGGCTCCGTCTTGTCCCGTAATGCCCGTAATTAGCGCTGTTTTCGACAACTGATCCTCCAAGAGCAACCGGGATTTTTACAAATTCCTAACACTCGCCGCGATCAGTAACCACGTTTTGGAGGTATCTTGACGCAGGATTCGCAGATAACGCCGCAGGCACCTGTCTGTCAGGTGCTTGGGTACCGGAAAACGCATCAGTTTATAGCGACAGAACGCAGCGGTCACCCCCTGAAAAACGTACATGAACATTGCGCAAATTTTTCAATTACCGCTCTATTTCTTGAGACTCGCCTCCGCCAGCGTCAACGCTTCCCCAACGTTCGCGTTACGCTCAAGGAGGAACTGTGTCGCCGTCACGCTACAGATAGCTATCTTTGTTCACGGATAGGCTAATATGTCGTTAGAATACAAGTTGATGCAGCGACGCATCAGGGCCGACAAAAATGACAGTCGCTCTTCGGGAGGGGTACAGGCAGGAGATAGTTAACCGTATTTCAGCGTGGCGCTTGCTGTCATCTGGAGTAGGCACATGAGTTTAAATGTCATTGATAACGACAGGGAACAGTTGCATGCCACACGAACTTCAGGTCTGTTGCGAATGAATTCAAATTCCCAGGTAGCCCGCGCGCGCAAAGACGTACATGCAGAAGCGATCAAGTCTGCAGATCAGCTTGTCGCCGACCCGACTCAGGCCGGCCGTGAGTCCGGCCGGCTTGGCACTGATCAGATCCGCGTTACCTATTTGCCGGTCGATCGGAAACGCCGTTCCGCAGCCTTTGCCCATACGAGGAGTTTGAATCCCGCCTATGAGGTCACCAAGCGCGCGTTCGATATCACTTTCGGCGCGTCACTGCTGCTGGTCGCCACACCCATCATATTGATCGCTGCGGCAGCGATTCGACTCGAATCCAAGGGCTCGCCGTTTTTCGTGCAAACGCGACTGGGAAAGAATGGCCGCCCTTTCAAGATCGTAAAGCTTCGCGGGATGTTCAAGGACGCGCGAGTTCGTTTTCCCAACTACTACGACTACTCGAATAAGAGAGACCTGGATTTCTGTTTTCACCACGAGGACGATCCGCGCGTCACGCGCGCCGGGAATTTCATTCGAAAGACCAGTATCGATGAACTCCCGAATCTGTGGAATGTCGTATTGGGCGATATATCGCTCGTTGGCCCGAGACCGGAGATCCCGGAAGTCATGGCGCTTTACGGTTCCTATCGAGACGAGTATTTGTCGGTCAAGCCCGGCGTTACCTGTCTGTCCAAGTGCACGGGCCGGGACCGACTGACAAAGCGCGAGACCATTGAATACGACTTGGATTACATCCGGCGACGCAACCTTCGGATGGATGTGCGGATACTTTGGCGGACATTTTGCGGCGTCGTTTTGCGCCGCGATGTGTTTTGACGAGTTCGCGAGAGTAGCTCCGCAGGCACACGCCGCATAAAATTGAACCATGCGAATACTAGTTCTTGGCGGCTCGGGTTTTTTGGGATCGCATATCGTCGACAAATTCTTGTCCGAGAAACACGATGTCGTGGTCTACGATCTATACCCCGAAAGATTTCGCCGTTCACCCGCAGGAATCAAGTTCCACACAGGCGACTTTGGCAATGTGGGTGCGCTCAGTGAGCTGATAGCCACGGGATTCGATTCCGTCGTTCACTGCGTGAGCACCACTACTCCGAAAAGCTCGAACGAATCACCGGAGTTCGACATTCAATCGAATGTCATTGGTACTTTGTACCTTCTCGATATTTGCGTCAAACATAACGTCGGCAAACTCGTGTTCCTATCCTCCGGAGGAACCATTTATGGAGATATCGGCGACATAGACATGGTCGATGAGACTCATGCCGTGAGACCCATGTGCTCATACGGCGTGTCGAAATTGACCATCGAGCATTACCTTGATGTCTACAGGCATCTGCGCGGTCTTGACTACGTCGCTCTGCGGCTCTCGAATCCCTACGGTGAACGTCAAAGTCCGCTGCGCGCGCTGGGAGCGCTCACGGTGTTCCTGCATAAAACGCTTAAACGCGAAAACGTCGAGGTTTGGGGCGACGGCCGGGTCACGCGCGATTTCATCTACGTCGGCGACGTTGCAAATGCGGTCTACCTGGCGACGGTCAATCCCGTTTCGGGCATTTTCAATGTTGGAACAGGCACCGGACTGTCGCTGCGCGACATACTGACCCAAATATCCCACGTCGTCGGTCACGAGCCGTCCGTGACTTGGCTTTCTTCCCGATCTTTCGATGTTCCTCGGATCGTTTTGGATGCCACTAGGCTCAAAAACGCAACAAACTGGAACTGCCGCACCGGCCTTCAAGATGGGATGGCAATTACCGCGGAGTGGCTGCGCACTACTGACATCTGATGAGTGTGACTTGAGTATCCCAAGAAAGCGGATTGTGGTGGTCGGGGCGGGCGGACATGCCAAAGTTGTAATAGAAGCAATATGGGCGATGGACGAGTTCGAAATCGTTGGCGTGGTCGACCCCAGGCCCGCAAACACAGAGGTTTTGGGAGTACCGGTGCTTGGCGGCGACGAGGAACTGCCGAGGCTGCTGACGCAAGGTGTCACCACAGCGGTAGCGGCAATCGGTGCAAACACCACTCGACAGAGAATTGGCCACGCACTTCTCGTCATGGGCTTTTCTCTCCCGTCGATTAGGCATCCATCAGCGTTTATTTCTCCGAGCGCGACCATTGCCCAAGGTACCGTTGTAATGGCAATGGCCGTTGTGGGCACTCTCGCCCGCGTTAGAGACCTGGCCATCATCAATACGGGAGCCATTGTAGAGCACGACAATGATGTAGGAGAGGCGGCGCATATAGCACCCGGGGTCGTACTCGCCGGACGAGTGCGCGTAGGAAATCGCGCGCTGGTTGGTGCCGGTACCGCAGTAAGACCCTGCGTCATCATCGGTGACGATGCAGTTGTAGGCGCCGGGGCAGCGGTGGTCGCAGATGTTATGGCGGCAAGTGTCGTTGCCGGCACGCCGGCAAAACTCTTGCGAAGACACACGTAGGGCTCGTCAGCTGTTGGCCGGATGTCTTTGAGTTACCCAGCGCGCGATCTCCAAAAGGCACGTTCCGGCCTCACGCTGACGCTTGGATAGCTGCTCAAAGACCGCTTCAGAACTCATTCTTTGCGGAGGGCTCGACAACATCTTGAGCATCGCGTCTGCAAGATCTTGGGGCGATCCTGCTTTGAAAAACTCTACGATCCCAATATCGATCTCTCGATTCACTGCAATGTCAGAGACGATTGCCGGGGTGCCGGATGAAACTGCGTCGTACACAGAACCGCCTCCCGGTCCACCCTCAAACAGGGTCGGCTGGATCACGGCAACAGAATGCCGCATCATTGCCAGCTGATCGTTCTTGGGAATCATCCCGAGAAAATGCACTTGATCCTCGATACGCTTTTCGGCAATGAGTGATTTCAGCGCGTTGAAATGCTTTGGCCGACGATAGTCATGCGGATTGCCGGTACACACGATGTGGACTTTGAATCCCGCTTCACTTACCAGCCCCAATGCGATGAACGCAGTTTCATGAGACTTGTGCACCCAAAACTGATTCGAGATCATGAAGTATCTATCCGGCAACGTATATTTGTTGAGCAACTCCGAATTTTCACCGAATACGGCACGATTTGCCGGCGGGCAAAAAGGCAACGAAAAAAGCTTTGCTCTATGATTCGGATAGTATTTCTCGATATCGCAAATGACGCTTTTGGCGTTAACGACGACGGCCGCGGCGTCCGCCAACAAACTGCTGAAGACTTCATCGCGTTTCGCACGGTCTGTAGCGCTGAAAAAATGCGGCAGCTGCTTGTGCTGCAAGTCGGGAATATATCCGATCCAGCCGTAGGGAAAGGAATTCCCTAAAGTCCGTGCGCAGGGAAACAGAACTTCGGCGCCACGTTGGGTCATGATCTTGATCAGGCCGGCGTTCGAGTTGCGATACAGGCAAAGGTTGATCAGTGAGCCGGTATTGGTGATCGCGTCTTTCAACTCACTTACTGAGACGCCGCGGCTAAACGAAACCTTTCTCCCTGCTGCTGCCAGCACCGCGTTCAAGATGAAACGAGCCGCGGCGCGCACTCGCTGGTTCAGCGTCTTCCGGGGAAGCAACAGATCCCAGGTTCTTTCCGGCGCCGCAGAACTCACCGCGCCAATGCAGAATCGCAAGAAATCAACTCCACCGGTCCAGGTAGCCAGTGATTCTCCGAGGAAAATCAGTTGCGCGGCCTCCATGTCAACCGCTGACTCCCGCATTTGCAAACTCATCCTTTCGTTGCCGCCTTATCTTTACTTCCCGCTTTGAAGTATGTTGCGATGACGGCGCAGATCTCTGCGACTGACTGCTCTTCAAGATCGGGATAGCTGGGCAAATTGATGCCACGCCAGCCTAGATCCTCCGCTACTGGGTGGCGCTGAAAGCGCTGAGAATACATTGGCATGCTGTGAACTGGGTAGAAGACAGGCCGCGTCTCAATTCCGTGCTCCTTGAGCACATGCCGCAACGGTTCCCGGTCCGCGGAGTCTGGCACGAGAATCGAGCACATCCAGTGGGAGTGCTTCACGTCACCTACAGCCTCGTGAAGCTCGACCGATAGCCCCTTCAATCCCGTCCGGTACCACTCGGCGATCTGGATTTTTTTCGCTATGAGATCGTTGGCCTTTTCGAGTTGCGCCAGCCCGATTGCAGCGCACACATTGGTCATTCTGTAATTGTAGCCAATCACGTCGTGCCAATATTCCCGGTGTTTTGCAAGTCCCTGCCCCTTGAAGTGAATCACACGATCGTGCAAGGTTTCATCATTGCTGACGACCATCCCGCCCTCACCCGTCGTTATGGTCTTATTCCCAAAGAAGCTGAACGTGCCGATGTCTCCAAAAGTTCCAACGTGTCGCCCCTTGTAGAGGGTGCCGAAAGCCTCGGCACAGTCCTCAACCAAGAACAAATCATGCTCGCGCGCAATGTCTACCAGCGCGTCCAGCTCGCAGGGTTGGCCATACAAGTGAACCGCCATGATGGCCTTGGTACGAGAGGTTATCTTTCTTCGTACATCATCAGGATCCATCTGCCACGACTTCCGCACCGAATCGCAAAATATTGGCTTCGCCCCGGTGTAAGCAATCGCATTGACCGAAGCGACATAAGTGAGGGTCGGAACGATGACTTCAACGTCAGGTCCTATACCGAGAGCCAGAAGCGCCAAATGAAGCGCGACGGTTCCGTTGCTAACCGTTGCTGCGTGGCGTACCCCGACATATTGCGCAAAACTGCGCTCGAACTCCAAGACGAACTTGCCTTTTGACGAAATCCACGTGGAGTCCAAGCACTCATTCACATATTTCTTCTCGTTGCCATTCAATGACGGCCTATAGACAGGATATTTGTACATGATTGATTCCTGAACCCGCTCTTAAACACTTCTCATAGTACCACCGGGCCCAGACAGCCAATTCCCGCAAGTTCGAGGAGCTTTAGTCCCTTGGCAAATCGCCGCGCCGGCGTGATCTCAAGACCCAGCTTCGCACCAGTGGCCAGCTTAAACTCAACATCAATACGAGCACGCGGTAAAAGGCCTTATAGTAGACCTCGTCAATTCGCTTCGGGTCTACGCGCCCCCCGAACGCCCGTACACGTGCGATGCTAGCCACCATCCTGATATCCCAAGCGGCCTTGCACAAAAGCGGCAAAGACACGCGGAGAGCCAACAATTCATTTCTAAACAGAGACCTTTTTTCCTCAATCAGGCGGCCGCTGCGGAAATTGGCGATCGTAAGTTGTTCAGCATGTTGACGTATCCGACAGAGGGCTTCGGGCACGATGACCAGCGAGCCTTTGGTTGCGAGATGCATCCACATTTCCAAGTCCAAAAGCTGGCTGTAGTGCGCATCGAAACCCCGTGATGCAGCGTTCCTGCGAAACAGCACTGCACTCGGCTCCCCAATGCGGTTTCCGCGCGCTATGCAATTCCTGATGACTTTCAAGCCGTCGACGATTTCGCGTTTCGCCCGCCCAACGACTCTCAAGGGTCGGAGTTTCGCGTTTACGAATGTTCGCGCGCAAGCAGCCAGAACGGACGCAGGGTTGGCGGCAAGTTCCGAAACCAGCGCGCTCACGCAGCCATCCTCCAAAATATCGTCGGAGCACAGTATTAGCACGTACTCCCCGCGTGCAGCGGCGAGGCAAGTATTGAAGTTGCCCGGCATCCCAACGTTCTGCGCTTGCTTTAAATAGTGAAGCCGCGGATCCCGCGACATGAAGCCCTTCACAATCAGCTCGGTATCGTCAGTCGAACAGTTGTCGACAACCAATACGTCGAGGTGTTCATAGGTCTGTCTTAGGGCCGACTGTATCGCCTCGGCGAGCATCCCGGCATTATTGAATGTTGGGATGCAGATGCTTACGGTCCCGGCTTCGGTCTCTGCGCCGCGCGCATTCTGCGCTGCTAGGCTGGTTCTCTGCAGCTCCTCGCCATTTCTTGCGGCCGATTCTGAAGGACGCTTGTTACCGGTATTGTGCAACAAAATCTCGTGTCTCGTTGATTTGGAGACACCGCGGTGTGCGGTCGTCACTAATCCTTTGAACGAAGCGTAGCCTCAGACTAACACCGCGTCGAGAGAAAACTCCAGCGGTTAAGGGCCGCAAAATCGCACCAGTGAACCGCAACCGTTAGACCAGGTAGATTAGGTCGCCAATTCGCCCGCTCGTCGTCAGTTCGATTTCCAAATCATTTGCGTACGCCGGCAGGGAGGAAAGCGAATTCCCGACACCTGTGGCCGCTCCACTCAGGGTTATTACGCGACCCGAGATGGCCTGAGTCAGATTCATTCCAGTAAACTGAAATTGCCCTGCATTGCTGCTCAAAAGAGAGCGCGAGGGCGTAAAAACCCTGTCGGAAACTCCGATGCTCGAGACAATCGTTCCGCTTCTCAGCGAATAGGCACCGACCACGGTTTCAAAATGGCACATTGTAATGTCTGAATCAGTACCGCCCGCCGTTTCGTTCACGGATGATATAAGGCCCTTTGCCCGGATCTGGATTGTGCGCGCCGCATGGTTACTGACCACAGTCGGCAGCACCACGATTGCCACTGGTCTTGGAGCTGAACCGTCTCCCGGACCTAGATACAGGCTAGTCTTTAGCCGCTTGATTTGTCGATGCGCATTCATCCAAAAATTAACATCGGCCAATTTCAAATCGAAACTATTGACGGTTCCGCAGAACAGCGCGGGAATCAGCGGTGCGGACCCGTAAAATTGCGCAAGCGTCTGGTTGCATTCAATTTCGATGTTTGAAATGCTTTGAGTCGTGGCACCTCCGTCCATCACTCCGGAATACAAAATCAACGGTTTGCCGGTAGGTTTTTCGGGCATGTCGTACCAAACGCCAATTCTTATGGAGTTCAGCTTTCCGCTGAATACGCTAGACGCGCCCGGATTGATCTCAAATATGCCATGTGAACTCGTAATACCGGCGCCCAACGTACAGCTTATGTCCCAGCCACTCAGCTCGGCGTTGGCCTTGTCGACGGAAAGTAATGTCTGTCGCGCCTCGAGCTTGAATCGCCCACGACAGCCCTCCAGAGTTCCACCGATGACGCTTATGCACTTATAGCTCGAACCGACGGCGCCGACGTTGATGTTGGCGAGGTACATATTTCCAAAATCGGTGCTGTTGGCGCCGTGCATGACAATATTCGTGCCTTTTTGGTCCCACGTGACCGCCATGTTCTCCCCGGTGAATGTGGTCATGCCTTGAGAATGACTCTCCGGAATCGCGCCATGCTGGTAGGGCGATGGATAATTGACGGAAAAGAAGCCGTAAGAGGTACTCAAAAAGAACGGTGTATTGCAGAAGGTCTGCGTTCCAATAAAGGTATTTTCCTCCGAACCCACCATGCCCCAGCCGATCGTTCCATAACTCGCAGGCGCAGAGCCGTTGTAGAGCTGCACGTAAATTTCACGAAAAGTGTGATAAAGCGATTCTTTGAACTTGGTTGAACACGCGATGAATCCCCCGATGCTGGGGTTCGCCTTGCCTTGAACGAAGTAAATTCCAGCCCATGAAGTCCATGCAGAGCCGGATAGGTCGACCGCCCATGAGCCTGTCGAGCAGGTGATTGTGACCGCGCCGCGTCGCGCGCCGCCTAAGAATTGAATTGCACTGCGATCTAACGTGTTATCCGACGTGCAATTCAGGCACGCGGTAATCAAATAGTTGCCCGGATCAAAAATTACTTGACCGGGTCCGTGTGCCGCGACATTGATGCAAGCCTGAATTGCAGGCGTCATGTCCGTTACGCCCGGGTGCGTGTTATTTCCGTACCTCAAAACATGGTTCGGTGCGTAAGCATAGTTGACCGGCACCACACCCGCGGCCATCTCAGCGGGAGTTTGAACAGTCTTCAATTGCAGAGCAGCCCAGGCTTTGGTCGATGTGCTCGGCGTATTTCGGATGTTGTCGTTGGCGATGGACTGGTACAAAAACCCGTCATCGCCCCGCACAATGTCGCCAAGCATATAGGACTCTTCCACATCGTAGTCGGCAATACCACGACGAGAAAAATAACGAACGCCGTTCGAACAGTAGTTCAGAATCCAATTGAGGAATTGACGCGCTGGCGGAACATCACTCGGTTGCCAGCCTGTTGCCGCGAACCCATCGCCTGGGTCAACGACATTTTGGGGCGCGCCGACGCTCGCCCATGCTCTTCGCACTTTAGGTTTCGTGATAGACATCTGGCGATATTACCACCGGAACAAAGGCACGCCTCCTGTCGAAATCGATGCGCCCTACGCTCTCGAATACGCCAATCACCGACGGCATCGCGGCTATAATACCCCTGGAAAGCTCTCTTCAACGGCCGTGCGAAAGAGGCGGCGGAGGTTACTTATGCTTAGAAACAAACCAGCATCTCAGCCGCGATTGCTTGACGGAGCAAGAACATGAAATCGCTCGCACGGCGCTTCAGGACAGTCAAGCAATTGGTCTCGACTATTTCGCGTATTGACGAGCAATTTGATCAGGTCAAAATAAATCAGGGTTTAATTCTTGCCTTGATGCATGAACGTCAAACAACAAGAAATCTGAGAGACTATGAATTCAAAGTGTTTTCGCAATGGGGAGAGGACGGAATCATCCAACACCTTTGCAGGTCGGTGAATATAAAACACCGGACATTTATTGAATTCGGTGTCGAGTCGTTTTTTTAAT
>Ga0307474_10004432_pt1 | contig 10112 bp, 5 predicted proteins | sample atmos_gasesECM1C_2_FD_203312 | JGI IMG/M metagenome (GOLD analysis project Ga0307474, IMG submission 203312) | Hardwood forest soil microbial communities from Morgan-Monroe State Forest, Indiana, United States - atmos_gasesECM1C_05 | ecosystem: Environmental > Terrestrial > Soil > Temperate...
ACCGCCCGCGCACCGCGACCAACTCCCCCTGGCGGATCGTGAACGAGACCCCGCGCAGCGCGTGCACGGCCGTGCCGCCGTGGCCGAAGGTCCGGGCCACGTCGCACACCGTCACCAGTTCGGGCGCGGTCTCGGGCAGCGCGCTCGCCACGTCAGGCCTCCTCGCCGGGCCGGTCCGGCGAAGCCGGCGGAGACGGCGAAGCCGGCGGAGACGGCGAAGCCGGCGGAGACGGCGAAGCCGGCGGAGACGGCCGGTCCGGCCAGACGCCGATGTGGTCGGGCTGCTCGGCCAGCCGGACCCGGTCGCGCATGCCGATCCGGCGGATCATGTCCCTGGGCAGCTGCACCCGGCCGGCCCGGTCCAGCACCGCGTACTCCACCGCGACCGCCGCCGCGCTGCCGTCCTCGCCGGGCACGCCGTCCTGGCGCAGCGTCTCCGAGCTGGTCCGGCCATCGCGGATCGCGACCGTGCGCCGCACCTGGCCGGAGACCGCCGGGTCGTGGGTCACGACCAGGACCGTCGCGCCAAGCTCGGCGTTGGCCGTCTGCAGGGCGGCGAACACGTCGGCGGCGCTGGCCGTGTCCAGCTCGCCGGTGGGCTCGTCAGCGAGCAGCAGCCGCGGCCGGTTGGCCAGCGCGGTGGCGATGGCGGTCCGCTGCTGCTCGCCGCCCGACATCCGCTCCGGGACCCGCCCGGCGCAGTGAGCCACGCCGAGCGACTCCAGCAGCTCACCCGCCCGCCGCCGGCCGTCACGGCGGCCGACTCCGGCCAGCCGCATCGGCATCAGCACGTTCTGCAGCCCGGTCAGGTACGGCAGCAGGTTGCGGGCGGTCTGCTGCCAGATGAAACCGACCACCGAACGCCGGTAGGCGAGCCGGTCCCGGCCGGACAGCATGCTGAGGTCGTGCCCGTCCACCCGGACCGTGCCCGCCGTGGGACGGTCCAGACCCGCCAGGATGGTCATGAGCGTGGACTTCCCGCTGCCCGACGCGCCGATGATCGCGGTCAGCTCGCCCTGAGCCACCAGCAGGTCCAGGCCCTGCAGGGCCTGAACCTCGATCCCGTCCCCGGCATAGATGCGGACCACGCGGTCGCACACGATCAGCGCGCCCTCGCCATACGCCTCCCGCTCGTGGCGCCGCTCCGCGTCGAGCTCGGCGATACCGCCCGCGCCGCCGCGCACCTCCAGCTCACTCATTTCTATCCCTCCGTCATACCGGTCACTCGCCCAACCGCAGCGGCCGGGCCACGCCGCGCCGCCGGGCCATCAGGACCTGCGCGGCCAGGGCCGCCGCGGCCACCAGGATCAGCCCGACGGCGCACGCGACCAGCGGCACCGGCTCGGTCCTGATCGCCACGCCGGCCGCCGAGCCGGTGAACGCCGCCAGGCTGATCGACGGCGCGATCAGCGGGCCCAGCACCAGCGCGCTGGCCACCCCGCCGGCGATCGCGGCCGCCACCTGCGGCAGGGTCTCCATGCCGACAAGCCATCGGGCCTGGCCCCGGGCCAGGCCCATCGTGGCCAGCCGGGCCATGGTCATGTCCCGCGACTGCGCGCTCATCAGCAGCGAGATCAGCAGGATCAGCGCGCTGAACGCGGCCGCGGCCGCGGCTCCCTCGATGATCGAATCGTGGGCGGCGGTCGGCAGCGGCGCGCCGGTGAGCGCGGCCAGGGCGCTCCGGCGGTCGGTCACCGAGGCGCCGGGCAGGACGCGCCGGACCGTGGCCGCGAGCCGGCCGTCGTCGAGATGGGGCCCGACGACGAGCATGACCGACGGCGACGGCAACGCCCCGCCGAGCGCCCAGGACGGCAGCACCACGAACGAGCCGGCCGCGACGCCGGGAACGGTCGCGACGCCGGGAACGGCCCGGGCCCGGCCGACGGGCCGGACGGTGAGCCTGCGCGCGCCGATGGTCAGGCCGGTCCCGCCCGAGGGCAGTGCCTCGGCCGCCGACGCCGACACCAGCACGGGCACCGGGCCGGCCCGCCGGGCCAGGGACGCGGCCGGGAAGGCCGGTGCCGGGGTGCCCGCGACCAGCCTGGCGTAGGCGGCCGGGTTCACCACGGCCGCGGTGACAACGGACCCGGACGCCAGCGTGCCCGGGCTGACCGCCACCACCGCGGTCGCGGCGGCGCCCGGCACCGCCGCGATCTCCCGCGCCGCCGCGGGCGTCAGCGCCCGGGGCGAGGTGGACGCGTTGATGACGGCGTCGGCACCGACCTCGCTCCAGGACTCGGCCACGTCGCCGCGGTGCACGGCGTCGTCGATCATGGTGCCGAACGCGACCACGGCCAGCGCCAGGACCAGTGCGAACACGACCGCGATGGCGGCCGGCGCGGCCCGGGTGGCCCGCGAGAGCCCGACGAACGCGCTGACCCCGTCCCGGCCCCGGGCCAGCCGCAGCAGCAGCCTCAGCACGACCGGGTAGACGTGCACCACGGCGATCGCGGCCAGGATCGCCACCAGCACCGGCGCGACGCTCGAGAACACGTCGACGCCGCCAGCGGACAGCCCCTGCCGCCGGAGCACGATGATCCCGCCGACCGCGGCCGCGGCCAGCCCGCCCTCGACCACCACGCGCCTGGCCAGGGCAATCCGGCGCGCCGTCGCGCCCGCGGCGCCCGCGGTGAGGTGGGCGCGTCGCCGCCGCCCGCCGCTCGCGGCGCGCAGCCGGGCCATGGCGACCAGCGGCACCCCGGCCAGCGCCGCGGCGAGCGCGCACGCGCCCAGCCACCAGGCGACGGCCGTGCCCTGGCCCGGCGTCAGCAGGACCGCCAGCCCGGCTCCGGCCGCCGCGGCGGGCAGCGTCAGCGCGGCCGACGAGGCCAGCGCCCGCCAGGCGACCTGGCGCAGCGACGCGCCGCGCGCCCGCATCACCGCGAACTCGCGGCCGCGACGGGTGGCCACCAGCGCGGCGGCGAGCACGACGGTCACCACGCCGATGGCGGCCAGGCTTACGTACATCAGGCCGAGCACGTCGCCGATGGCCTGGTCCTCGGCGGTGAACCCGGCCAGCACCGCGAGCAGGCCGGTGCTGAGCGGGACCTGGTCGGTCAGGTGGCCGCTGTTGCTCACCAGGCCCCCGACGGCGAGCGCGCCGCTCAGCCGGCCCGTCAGCCCGGTGACCTGGCCGGCCGACAGGTGCGCCACGGACAGCGGGACGACCCACGAGACCGTCACCGGCCGGGTGGTCTCCAGCAGCGGGACCTCGGCCGGGCTGATGAAGCAGGAGCCCTTCCAGTACGGCGGCGCCGCCGACGGGGGCGCATCGCGCAGCGGCGGCGGCACGCTCAGCTCGGGCGCGGCGGCGATCGGGTCCACGCCCCAGAACGCCGACCCGGGATCGGTCGGGGTCACGATGCCGGTGACCTCCAGGGTGACGTCCGGCGCCATCCCGAGCCGCGAGCCCGGCCGGAGCCCGAACCGGGCCGCGGTGGCGCCGGTCACCGCGACCTGCAGCACCACCTGCCCGTGGCTGACCACGCCGCTCCCGGGCAGCCGCCCGGCGGTCAGCCGGCTGGAGCCGGCCAGCCGATCGCGGTAGAGGATCTCCATCCGCGGCGCAAGCGCGCTGACCGTGCCCGGGCCGGCCCCGGTGACCACAGTGTAGCCGCTGGTCAGGCCCGACCAGAACGGCACGGAGGCCAGCGGCAGGCCCCGGCTGGCCAGGCCGATGGCCAGCTGGTCTCCGGCGGCGGTCAGGTCGCTGGCGTCGGACGGCCCGCTGAACGCGACGTCAAACGTCGTGTAGGGCAGGCTGCCGAACACGGCCAGCGATGTGGCCGGGACCGCGGCCAGGGTCTGCCGCAGCGCGACGGTGCGGTGGCCCACGCTGGCCCGGGGCAGGGCCACGGAGATGGCGACGGTGGCGAACACCAGCAAGGCCAGGGCCACGCTGGCCGCCGCGCCGGAGCCGCCGATCCGCACCCAGGCCCGGGTCATGACGCCTCCGCGGCGCGCAGTTCCGCGGCCGGATCGGGTCGCCGGGCGATGCTGGCCGCGGCGGCCAGGACCGGCAGCGCCGCCAGCACCGCCGCCAGCAGGACGGCCCGGCCCAGCGGGATCTGGACCAGCACCGGCGGGAACGGGCGGCCGCCGGTGGCGGTCAGGGTGATCGCGGGCACCAGCAGCCGGGCCAGGCCGGCCCCGGCCAGCAGCCCGGCGGCGGCCGCCGGGACACTGAGCATCAGCTGCTCCAGGCAGAGCTGACCGGCCTGCAGCGACCTTCCGGCGCCGAGCGCGGACAGCACCGCGCTCTCGGCCCGCCGGGCCTGCACGCTCGCGGCGACGCTGATCGAGAACCCGATCGCGGCCAGCAGCACCGCGGCCAGGCCGATGGCCAGCGCGGCCTGGCGCGGCAGGAGCGACAGCGGGTTCCGCCGCAGGGCGGCCGCCTGGGCGGCGCGGCTGGTGACCGATGCGCCGCGCAGCGCGGCCGGGACCGCGCTGTCCGACGTGTCCAGCCACCAGCTGGTAACGGGCAGCGGCGTGGCCCCCGCGCCGGCCAGGATGGCCTGGACCGGTGCCTGGTCCACGATGAGCGCGTTCGGGGTGCCGATGGCCGGGAATGCCCTCACCGAGGCGACGACCCGCACCAGGATCGTGACCCCGTTGACCGTGACCGGGAGCTGGGAGCCGACCTGGGCGTGCGCGGCCTGCAGGAAGGACGCGGTCGCGATGGCGGGGACCGGCCCGGCCGCGGGGCCGGCGGCGAGGGTCAGGCCGCCGGTGAAGCCCGCGTCCGGGGTGCTCTGCGCGGCCAGCGCCGCGGCCGACGGGGCGAACCCGGGCAAGAACCGCAGCTGCTGCGAGGCTCCGGTGGCCCGGCTGCCGGTCAGCTCGGGTGGCGAGCCGTTCGCCGCGGCGGCGGCCGCCCCGGCCGGCTGGCCGGTTATTCCCAGCCCGACCGAGGATGCCACGGCCGACCAGGAGGCCAGGACCGCGCCGGTGGCGAACGGCCGGGCGACGGGCGTCGTGGTCATCCCGCCGATCACGAGCCGGGCCGGCGGGCCGTCCGCTGGCCGCCGGAACGGGCCCGGCGACGCCGGGTACAACGGCAGGTTGTAGCCGAACGACAAGGAGAGCAGCCGCAGCGGGTACGCCGCCTGCCGGGCCGGGGAGAACTCGGCGGTGAGCGTATGCATCCGGCCGTCCGCGGGCAGGGTGCCCGCCGGCAGCAGGTAGACGATCCCGTCCGCGTCCTGCACCGACATGGTGGCCGCCGCTGCGCCGGTGGTGGCGATGGCGGAACCAGGGGTCAGGCTGGCCATGATCGTCAGGCTGCCGGGGTGACCGGGAATGGCCAGTCCGGCGCGGGGCCGCGCCGGGACCAGGCGCCGCCAGAGCTGCGCCGCCGGGTACGGGGACAGGTCGCCGCGCAGCAGCACCGTCGTCGGGGCGGCGCGCGCGTCCAGGGCGACCAGTTCCCCGGCCGACCCGGTGCTCGCCGTGGCCACCGGCATGGCGGCCCGGATCCCCGGCGAGCTGGCGATCTGGCCCGCGGCCGGCAGCGGCAGCGGCACGGCCAGGTCGGCGCGCAGGTCCGCGCCGGCCGCGAACGCCGCCTGGTCGTCGGCGGACCCGGCCGCGCTCTGGTACTGCGACAGGGCGAGGGTGACCGCGGCGATGGCCAGGATCACCAGCAGGAACGGCCCGCTCTGCCGGAGCGGGCGCCGGGAGATCTGCCAGCCGGCCAGCGCGGCGGCCAGCCGCCGCCCGCGCGCGGCGACCAGCTCCAGCAGCCTGGTCGCGGCCGGGAGCAACCGCAGCGAGACGACCGTCACCGCGGCCAGCGCGAGCGCGGGCGCGACGGCGATGACCGGGTCGACGCCGATCCCGCCGCCGACGGAGTGTGCGACCGCCGAGTAGCTGCGCAGTTCCCACACCGCCAGCGCCGCCAGCACCAGCAGGACCAGGTCCGCTCCGGCGCGGGCCACCCCGGCCAGCGCCGCCTGGCGGCCGCGGCGGGCAGTGCCGGCTCCGGGCGGGCGCAACGCGGGCCAGATCACGATCACCGCCGCCAGCGCGAGCCCGGCCAGCGCGGCCAGCCAGGCCGACGCCGGGATCCCGGACAGGCTGATGCCCAGCCCGGGCTCGGTGACCCGGACCAGCAGCGCCGCGAGCCTGGTGCCGGCCAGCACGCCGACCGCCGCGGCCGCGCCCCCGAACACCAGCGTCTCGGCCAGCGTCGGCCTGACCAGCTGCCACCGCGTCGCTCCCCTGGCCCCGAGCAGCGCGGCTTCTTCCTCCCGGTGGCGGGCCAGCAGCCGCGCGGCCAGCGTCAGGGCGGCCACGGCCAGCAGCAACAGCTGCAATGCCCCGATCACCAGCAGGGACCTGGCCACCTCCAGGCTCGTGGCGAGCCCGTCCAGCAGCTGCGGCATGCCGGTGCTGACGTTGAGCCCGCCGAGGCTGTTCGAGGACTGCAGGGACGCGGCCGTCTGGCTGACCTTTCCGGCGACTGCGGCGAGATCGCCGGTGCCCATCGCCGCCCCGTCCGGCAGGGCGATCCACGACACCTTGCCGACGGCCAGCCGGCCGGAGCCGTCCGAGCCGCCCGGGCTGGGCGAGCCGAACGCCGCCGGGCTGGCCACCGCGGGACCGTAGCTGACGAACTGCGACTGAGCGCTGACCCCGGAGGTCGCGATGAGGTCGACGCCCCAGTACCTTGAGGCGGGGTCGGCGGCCCGGTAAACGCCGGTGACCAGCAGCGGCACCCGGGCGTTGGTGATCCGGTCGCTGGACGGCAGGATCGTGCCGGGCCGCGCGTGCAGCTCGCGAGCGGCAAGGGCCGGTAGTGCCACGCCGAGCGGCTGGCCCGGGGCCGGCGGGCCCGGCCACCGGCCCGCAGTGAGCACCGCGTGGACCCGGATCCGGTCCGCCGCCGCCACCTCCACCAGCGGGACGGTCGCGCTGCCCTTGGGCGCCGGGAGGCCGAGCGGGTCGGACCAGAGCGCCCGGTCCAGCTGGTAGGGGACGCCGGCCAGTGCCCCGGCCAGCGAGGAGGCGATGGTCGAGGACGCCGTCCCGGCCTGCGACCCGTTCATCGACCCGTTGATGGCGATGGAAAGCGCCGGGGATCCGGTCAGCTGAGTCCGTACCGCCTGCGGGAGGCTCTGCGCCGCGAAGCTGGCCAGCGCGGCACCGAGAGCCGCGGTGATGAGCACGCTCAGCGTGATCGTGCCGAGCAGCAGCCGCGCGGCGTTGATCCGGCGAGCCAGGAACGACCCGCGGATCATGACGGTCCTCCCCGAGTGGTCCCACCGGCGCCGATCACTGCCCTAGCGGGAAGATTACGGGAAATTCCGGGCGGGGCCGGCGCGGCGGCCCCAATGGTTACCCGAGCGTTAGCCGCTCGTTGCGGCCTGGAACCGCTCGATGACCTGTTCGGCGGTGAGCCCGAAGTCGTCCAGCGAGTAGTGGTGCGACGGCCGGGCGCCCGGCCCGGCGCCCCCGGCGGCCAGCGCACGCATCGCGTCGGCGGCCCGGCCGCTGAGCGTGAGGCCGAACCGGGCGTAGACCGACTCGATCACGGCGACCGGGTCGGCGGTGAACTCGGCGTACTCGACGTCGCAGAACCGAGCCGGGTCGCGGCGGGCGCGCGCCGCGGCGAAGCGCTCGAGGCCGCGCGCCCAGAGTTCCAGCTGATCGCGCCCGATCACCTCGCCGGTGAACGTGGCCGACCACCCGCGCGACGCCTGCCCGGCCAGGCTGCACACCGACGCGATCGCGGCGGCGGGCTCGCGGTGGGTCTGGATCACCAGCGCGTCGGGGTAGACGGCGAGCAGCGCGTCGAGCGCGAACAGGTGGCTGGGGTTCTTCAGCACCCAGCGCCGGCCGGCCTCGGGCAGCCCGATGAGCTGCAGGTTCCTCCGGTGCCTGCGGTAGGCCGGCGTCCAGTCCTGACCGCTCAGCCAGCGGCTGTAGGTGGGCAGGTGGGCCAGGCATTCATAAGATATGGAACGCCCCGACTGCCGCAGAATCTGCCAGCATTCTTCGACCTGGTCGGCGGCCATGAAGTGCACGCCCATGAACTCGGGATGCTCGACGTGATGGCGGTCGAAGCCGGCCTGGATCTGCCGGAACACCGGGTTGTCGGCCCAGGTGTCGCGGGGCGGGCGGGGACCCGGCGCCTGGGTCAGCCACATCTCCAGGCCCTGGTGCGCCGGGTCGGCGGTGAGCAGCCGATGCAGCGCGGTGGTACCGGTCCGCGGCAGCCCGGTGACGAAGATCGGGCGCTCGATGGCGACCCCGGCGTAAGCCGGGTACGAGGCCCACGCCGCCTCGCCGAGCAGCCGGGCCACCAGCGCTCCGCGCAGGAACGACCGTTTCACCCGGGCGCCCAGCGGCGTCAGGCCCGCGTCCCTGGCGTAGGACTCGAGCAGCACGGCCAGGCCGTCGGTGTAGTCGTCGGCGCCGAAGTCGGCCAGCCCGGTGATCCTGGTCGCCGAGGCGTGCAGGTCCGCCACGGTGCCGACGTCGACGCTGCCGTCTGAAGCGGTCCCCATCGGCGGTCAGTGGTGGAACTCGCCGCAGTTGACGTCCAGGCACTGGCCGGTGATCGCACGGGCCAGGTCGGAGGCCAGCAAGACCACCGCGTCGGCGACCTCATCGGGCTCCGGCAGCCGGCGCAGGTCGATCGCGGCCGCGGTCTCGTCGTAGACCTGCTGGACGCTCACCCCGCGCTGCTCTGCCAGCTGACCGAAATACCACTGCAGCGACCCGGCCCAGATGTAGCCCGGCGCCACCGAGTTGACCCGGATCCCGCGCGGGCCGAGCTCGGTGGCCAGGCTCTGGGCCAGCGCCAGCAGCGCGGCCTTGGCCATCTTGTAGGGCCCGAACGTGAGCCGCGAATGCCGCAGCACCGCGGAGTTGATCATCACCACCGACCCGCGGCTCTCCGCCAGCGCCTCGGTGAAAAGCCGGGTCATCCGCAGTGCGCCGAACACGCTGGTCTCCAGCCCGGCCCGCACCCCGTCGAGGTCGACGCCGGCCAGGTCGGTGATCGGCGGAATCGCGAACGCGTTGTTCACCAGCGCGTCGACCCGGCCGAACGCGTCCAGCGCGATCCCGGGCAGGCTCGCGGCCAGGGCGTCGTCGGTGACGTCGGTCACCGCGGTCACCGCCCGCCGCCCCAGGGCCGTGATCTGCGCCGCGGCCTCCTTGCACCAGCGCTCGGTCCGGGCGGCCAGCACCACGTCGGCGCCCGCCCGCGCGCTCTGCACCGCGATCGCGCGGCCGAGGCCCGGGCCGACGCCGCATACGACCACGACCTTGTCCTGCAGCAGCGTCATCAGCCGAGCATCCTCTCGGCCACCGCCGCCTGGCGCGCGGCGATCCGGTCCGCGAACTCGCCGGGCGTCGCGCGCGCCTGCTCGTAGTAGGGCAGCGCCGCTGGCAGGTCGGCAACCGGCACCACCTCCACCTCAGGGCCGTCGTCCGGCCCGAGGTCACGGGTCAGCCGCTGCCACCGGATCTGCACGTAACCCTGGGAGTGGCCGGTGCACTCCAGCCAGTTGGCCAGCCCCGGATCGCGTTCGCTGATCACGAAGCGCATCCGGTCGTCCGGGTCGATCCGCGCCTGGTCCGCGGTGAGGCTGGTCTGGTGGTTGATGTAGTCCAGCGAGATGTACCACCGGCTGCCGAGCTGGATGCCCTGGTACGGCGCGGTCTCGCGGCCGGCGGCGGGCACCGTCACGATCATCGCCTGGTCGTCTCGCAGATCGTAGTGCCCGGCCGAGGAGAACTGGGTGGCCAGCCCGCCCGGCGTCGGCCGCGGCGACGTCATCGTGTTCACCGGCAGGTTCAGGTAGAACCACTCCGGGAAGGCAAGGAACGTCCGCAGCCGGGACACCAGGATCTTGCCCGCGACCCGGTAGCGCTTGGCCGCGGCGTCCGGGGCCGCCGCCGGCGGGGCCGACCCGCGCCGGTCGGCCCGCTGGATGGTGATCGTGCCGCGCCGTTCGCGGCCCCAGTCGCTGTACACCTCGCGGACCAGGAGCATGGCGGCGCCCGGGCCGAGGGTCACGTAGCCAGGCCCCGGGTCGGCGCGGGCCGGCCCGAACCGTAGCTCGAACGTCCCGTCGGCACCGATCTCGATGTCCCGGTCG
>Ga0307474_10004433_pt1 | contig 10109 bp, 5 predicted proteins | sample atmos_gasesECM1C_2_FD_203312 | JGI IMG/M metagenome (GOLD analysis project Ga0307474, IMG submission 203312) | Hardwood forest soil microbial communities from Morgan-Monroe State Forest, Indiana, United States - atmos_gasesECM1C_05 | ecosystem: Environmental > Terrestrial > Soil > Temperate...
CTGGAGTGTGACTGCTGGCGATCTTCTGGAACCGTTGCCGCGTGGTGACAGCTTCGAGCTTTATCGGATCACGCATAAAAGCGAACCCGACCTCAGTGATGCCACGGTGCAGGAACGAATTGACGAACATTTACTCGAACAACACTTCGCCGAATTGGTGCGCGATCATGTGCAGGTCCGATCGGAAACCGCAGCGCAAACGCAATGAAGGGACATGACACAGATGTTGTTCGGCGTTCCTCGGCATTCCGATTTCTTTCAGACGAGCATTTCGCCGCGATCGAGTCACTCTTGCAGGAAGAACATTACGATTTCGGCGATACTATCGTTAGGCAAGACGATCCCGCCGATGCATTTTACATTCTGACCAACGGTCGCGCGCGCGCGATCAAAGCGAAACCCGATGGAGAAGAGATTCCCCTGGGGGTGTTGAAACCTGGCGATAGCTTCGGCGAAGCAGCCTTAGCGGAAGGCGGCCGGCGCACGGCGACAGTCCGCTGCAGCACCTCGGTCGACGTCCTGCGTATCGATCGCAATGATTTTCTATCCCTCGTCGCGCAGGCTCCTGAGCTCAGGCATTACATCCAAATCATCGGCCGCAATCGTGCGGTCCAAAGTTTCCTCTACCAATTCAGTAATTTCGGTCGTCTGCCCGGGCCTGCCTTGCGCGGTATGATCGACAGGCTTGTCCCTATCGGCTTCTCCAAGGGTAGTCTTATCATCCGGCAGGGTGATGCGGCAGGACCGATGTATGTCATTGAGAAAGGACGTGCGCGCGCGTTCGCCGGCGGTGGGAACGGACAACACCGTAACTTGGCATTCTATCGCGAAGGCGATTTCTTCGGTGAATTGTCGATCTTGAACAACGCACCGCGGGCGGCATCGGTTGAAGCGTTCACGGATTGCCAATTGCTTGCGCTCGAACCGAAAGCTGTCCTCGACCTGCGAAGTCGATTTCCGGAATTCGACAAGTTATTGAGGGAGCGACTTGCGATTTACGAAGCGAAAACAGAAGCACGCATTCCGCTCGACTTCACAGAAGAGCTTTTACCCGCCGAAACCCGCCGCGCCGATAAGACCGAACTGGATGGCGAGGCCGCCACAGTTGAGCCGGAAAACAAAGATGAACCGTTTGCAGATGAGCACGGGTACTTCCGGAAAAGGCAGAAGCGGATCCCCAAGATCGAACACATTCAACAGATCGACGAAATGGATTGTGGCGCGGCAAGTCTGGGAATGATTTGCCGTCATTTTGGACGAAAAGTGAGTCTGGCGCGGATTCGCCAGCTTTGTCACACCGCGACGGATGGAACCAGCTTAAAAGCAATGGTGCGCGCCGCCAGCGAGCTCGGACTGGCCGCCCGCGCGCTGAAAGTTTCGCTTCGCAACCTGCCGATGATGCCGCTCCCGGCAATCGTCCATTGGGAAGGCAATCACTGGATCGTGCTTTACGATGTCGATCCGGAATTTGCGCGTGTGGCTGATCCGGCTCTTGGTTTGCGCAAACTTCCGCGGACAGAATTTGAAGCGAAGTGGACCGGTTACGCGGCCCTTTTCGATTACACGACGGCGTTCGAGCAGGCCCCAGAGGCCAAACCCGCGCTGACATGGATGCTTCCTTTTCTGGCCCGGTTCAAGACGTTGCTGTTGCAAGTGCTCGGTTTAGCTATGGCTGTCAGCGTTTTGCAATTGGTATTCCCCGTATTCACCCAAATGGTCGTCGATAAAGTTATCGTCGAAAACGACCTTGGCTTGTTGAGGACAATTCTGATCGGAATGCTGGCGGCCGTCGCTTTTGTTCAACTGTCAACGCTGGCCCAAGAGTACCTGCTCGCGTTTGCGGCCGTGCGTCTGGATACCGCGATTCTCGATTTCCTCAGTCGAAAACTTCTGTCGCTGCCAATGACTTATTTTACCAGCAGGCGCACCGGCGACATTCAGCGACGCCTCGACGGCGCCCGCCAGGTAAGGCAGTTCGCGGTGCAACAAGGAATCGGCGCGCTGCTCGCGGTGATTTACCTGGTCGGCGCGATCTTTTTGATGGCTATCTACAGTCCGCTTCTCACCGTGGCCTTCCTTGCGACCACTCCACTCTATGCCGGGTTGATGATTTTTTCGGTGAAAGTGCTGCGACCATTATTTGCCGGAGTGGAAGAGAGCCAGGGCAAATACAGCTCGCATCAGATCGACGCGATTAAAGGAATCGAAGCCGTTAAAGCGGCTTCCGCTGAGAGCGCGTTTCGCGACGCGATGCTCAACGAGTTTCTTTCGGTGTCGAAACAGATGTTCCGGGCCAGCTTCATCGTGATGTCTTACGACAGCGTGTTGCAAAGCATCGGTTTGCTCTCGACAGCAATTTTTCTGTGGGTCGGCGCAACCCAAGTGATTCATGGAAACCTCAGCGTCGGCGGCTTTGTTGCTTTTAGCTCACTGACAGCGATGGCTTATTCGGGAATCCTTCGAACACTCGGCGTGTGGGACAACATGCAATTTGCGTCGGTCTTGCTAAATCGACTAAACGACATTTTCGAGCAGGAACCGGAACAGGGACATGATCGATCCCGATTAGTGCCGGTGCACAGTTTGGAAGGGCGAATCCAGCTGCGCGGAGTTTGTTTCAAGTACGGCGGTCCCGAAGCAGCGAACATTTTGAACGATATCAATCTCGACATTAGTCCCGGAAAAATGGTGGCGTTTGCCGGCCGCAGTGGTTCGGGAAAAACGACGCTGATCAAGTTGGTCGCCGGCTTGCTAGAACCAACCGAGGGCTCGATCTACTTCGACAATGTCGATCTTAGGACGCTAAACTACCGCGACGTGCGGCGGCACATCGGAATGGTGCTGCAAGAAAATCACATCTTCAACGACACAATCGCGCGCAATATTGCGTTCGGCGATGTCGAGCCCGACCTTGATCAAGTACTGACGGCGGCGCAGGCGGCAGCGGCACACGATTTCATCATGCGGCTGCCGCTCGGTTACGAAACGAAGATCGGCGAGTCTGGCCTGGCCCTTTCCGGCGGTCAGAAACAGCGAATCGCAATCGCCCGCGCGATTTACAATAACCCACCGATCCTGATTTTTGATGAAGCAACCAGTTCGCTTGACACCGAATCGGAGCGCGCAATCCAGGACAATCTTGGTCGACTAACGGCGGGCCGAACCACCATTGTGATTGCGCATCGGCTCAGCACCATCCGTGAGGCCGATGTCATCGTAGTCTTGGAAAAAGGAAGCGTCGCAGAGGTCGGAACGCATGACGAACTGATGAATCAACGCGGCCTATATTATTACCTGTCTAGCCAACAGCTGGGCGTTTGATGAAACATTGACGATGAATTTAAATGCACCGCAACGCGGTTCTTTCGAAGTGGAATCCGAGATGCTGCCACAAGACCCGCCGCCGTGGATCGTTAGGAGAACGGCCTGGCTTTTGATCGGAGCATTTTTCACGGCGCTTCTGCTCGCCCTGGTAATACGACTGCCGGAGACCGTGCATTGTCCTTTCATCTTGGTGCCGGCGACTGGGGCCGATCCAATTCAGGCGTCGCATCAGGGCATCATCACTCGAGTTTCGGTGACGGAAGGTCAGACCGTGAGTAAAGGCTCCGAGCTGTTTGTACTTCGGTCGGACGAAATTCACGCCCTGGACACGCAATTTCAGACATTAAGCGAAGATTTGCGAACAAAAGAGGAAGGACTCGAGCGAAGCGAGACCGCCTACAAAGCTCAGCTCAATATAAAGCTAGCTGAGATCGAACAGGCCAAAAGTGAGGTAAATTTTCGAGAGAATCACACCAAGACCAGTCGCGATTTGCTCGCGCGAATGGACAAGTTAGCAAAGGAAGGCGGCATGTCGGAAGTTGATCTGATCAAAACACGGCTTGATCTGGCCGGATCGGAAAAAGACTTCAGTATTTCTCAACGAACGCTCCAGCAAACACAGCTCGATCGCGAGCGAATGGAAAGCGAACACGCCAAGTCGCGGAGCGAGCAAGCTTCTGAAATCGGGAACTTAAAAGTCCGCGTGGCGGCTCTGAAAGCCGACTTGGAAAACTCGCAACAAAACCTGCTGACCGTGCGCAGTCCGTATGACGGTGTGGTCATTTCGCTGGACCAGCGAACGGTGGGCAGCGTGATTCAGCAAGGGCAGATGCTCTGCCAACTGGCACAGCGGAACGCCCAGCTACGAGCCCGCCTGCTTCTAACTGAGGCCGGCTTTCCCAAGCTCGCTGTCGCGCAAAAGGTTCGTTATTTCTTCGAGGCGTTTCCTTATCAGCGGTACGGGGCGGTGACCGGAAAGCTGGATTGGATCAGCCCTTCGGTGGTGAGTTCAAGCGATGGTCCGCGTTTTATTGGAACGGGTTCCCTCGAGAAAACGGCCATGCCGGCGGGGCACGGCCTATCTTTGCCGTTGCGAGTCGGGATGAAAGGCGAAGCCCATATCATCGTCGGCGGACGGACGATGATCGAATATGCCTTCGAGCCGGTTCGCCAATTCAGCGAGAACATGAAGCAATGACGAGAATCAAATGCACGAAACGCTTTCACGGCTGAAAGTTCAAGACCTGACAACCAGCAATGCTGCGATGGCGCGCTGTTTGCGCCTGGCGTTCCTAGCCGCGAAGTCCGACGTGCCGGTCGTTCTCCTAGGCGAGACCGGCACAGGGAAGACTTTAATGGCGCATGCTATCCACAATTCCTCGGCCCGCGCCGAAGGCCCATTTGTCTCATTCAATGCCTCGGCCATGAGCGATACCCTGCTCGAGAGTCAGCTGTTTGGCCACGAGAAGGGCGCATTTACCGGCGCCCAGCAAAGCGTTAAGGGAAAATTCGAGCTAGCCCATGATGGCACAATTTTTCTCGATGAGATTTCGGAAATGAGCCCTCTGGCCCAAGTGAAAATTCTACGTGTACTCGAGTACGGAGAATTCGAGCGATTGGGATCGGAACGAATGCTCAAATCCAACGCGCGAATTCTCTCCGCGTCGAACTGTTCGCTCCAGGAACGGGTCCGCCAGGGGAAATTTCGCGAAGATCTTTATCAGCGACTCAATGGCCTGACATTGCTTATCCCCCCGCTGCGGGAGCGGCTCGAAGAACTACCGGCTCTGATCGCCGCCGAACTGAAAATTGCGGCTGGCAAAGAAAATAAAAGCATCACCGCAATCCATCCCGAAGCGATGGAAAAATTGGTCCATCACGAATGGCGCGGCAATCTGCGCGAACTCAATCACACCGTTCGCACCATGACTTTATTTTGCGACGGCCCTGTGATTCTTCCGCAACACGTCATTTTTCCGCCCGATCTCGACCCGACGCATCACGAAGCGCAACATCACAGGCCGCTGTCGTTGGCAAATAGCGCGAACGAAGATGACGGCGACATGGATCTCACTCTGGCCGGCGCCGTCAGACGGCACGTCCACTTTGTCTACGAACAAGCCAATCGTAATCAGCGCCGCACGGCCAAGTTACTTGGAATTTCCAGGGCTACGCTGGCAAGACATCTTCGAAACGCGGCCCAAAATCGAAGCCTACACGTGACTCAACGTTAGGCCGGTCTGGCCTTGGAATGATGCCGGCGCCAAGGCAATGGATTTTACGTGATTGCCAAATCTGCGATGCGTAAGTCATTCAACATCAGTAGTGATGTCCAACGCGCTACCGAGCAGAAAATCAGGTTGGCATGAATGCTGGTAATAGGCAGGCGAAGTGAGTGCACCGAAAAACAAAAAAAACGCGGCAGTCGGGAATCCAACGCATTCCAGGCCAAAACGCAGAAAGGAAAAATTGATCCGCCTCGATGATCTGATTCCAAAACAGAACGTCGCGGGCGGCCGTCAATTTTTGTTCGGCGTCACTGACGCAGTTCAAACAACAAAAACAATAAACAACCCAAAACAACAAAGCTGATATGTCGAAATCAAAGAAGAAAAACATCAAAGTTCGTGATCTAAACCCGAAGAAAGACGCCAAAGGCGGCAGCTTCAAGCAGCAGGGCGCCGCACCAACTGGTAGCTCCATGACCGGCTCACCCGTGCAGGGCAGCGCCCCAACCGGCAGCTCCATGACCGGAACCGGCAAAAACATCAACTAGCTGTCACTAATTGAGTAAAGAACACGAACAGCGAACCAACCACAAAAGAGACTGATGAAAAAATCAAAGAAAAAAATCAAAGTTCGTGACATGAAGCCGAAAAAGAATCCTAGAGCGGGTGGCTTGCATGGCCAAAAGTACGTGCAAGGGATTGGCAAACAGAACCTCAACTAGAACTCGCCCAGCATTCGCGCCGCGCCGTGGTTCACTCCACGGCGCGGCTTTTTTGTACTCGTGTGGCAAAAATTATCACGGGAACAGCCCGCGTATTTTCTTTGCCCTCATTACCCGTTCGACACCGATAGCCATTGCTGCCGTGCGGTGTGGAATCTTGTGCGCTTTCGCTCGTTTGATCACTTGAGTGAAGGAATACTCGAGAATTCGGAACAGTTTGTCCGTGACTTCGGTTTCCGACCACATGAATGCCTGTTTGCCTTGGACCCATTCGAAATAGGAAACGATGACGCCGCCCGCGTTGCACAAAATGTCCGGGATTACGAAAACTTCGTCCCAACGCTTTTCCAACATCAGGTCGGCTTCGGGCGTGGTTGGACCGTTCGCGCCTTCGGCCAGGATTCGGCACCGCAATTTGTCGGCGTTTCCGGCATTAATTACACGATCGACTGCGCACGGCGCAAGAATGTCACAAGGCAATGTTAAGAGTTCCTTCGGATCCACATGATCGGCCTCGCGGAAGGCACGCAGGTTGCCCTTCTTCAAAACATGTTGTTCGGCGGCCTCAACATCGATGCCCTTTGGGTTGTAAACTGCGGCGTAAGCATCACTGATTCCTATAACTTTGACCCCGCTCTTGTAAGCCAGCGAAAGCGCGGCGACCGAACCGACATTCCCAAATCCCTGCACGATCGCGGTGCACTTTTCCGGATCCATTTTTAGAAGGTTCATCGCGCGCTCGATCAGATAAACAACGCCGCGGCCCGTTGATTCGCGACGGCCTTCAGTCCCACCGATAGACACCGGTTTACCAGTCACGATCTCGTTGACCGAATAACCATGATAAACCGAATACGTGTCCATGAACCAGGCCATGACCTGTTCGTTGGTGCCCATGTCCGGCCCCATCACGTCGGTTTGCGGACCGACGAACGGGATCATCTCCTGCATGTAACGCCGCGAGACTGCTTCCAACTCCGTTCGCGATAACTTGGTTACGTCGCAAGTCACGCCGCCTTTCGCTCCGCCGTAGGGCAGATTGGCCAGCGCGCATTTCCAGCTCATCCACATTGCCAGCGCGGCGGTCTCGCCCATCGATAGCGACGGCGCGAACCGCGTCCCGCCTTTAGTCGGCCCGAGCGTGAGGTGGTGTTGCACGCGATAACCCTGAAAGGTTTTGGTGCTCCCGTCGTCCATGTGCACCGGCAGCGTCACCGCGATCGCGCGCTTCGGATACATCAACCGGTCTCGGTCGTTTTTGTCGATGCTGAGGTAATCGGCGATGACCTGAAACTGGTCGCACGCCATTTTAAAAACTTCGTCGTCGTAAATCGTCATGAGCGAGAGCGAACGTTAGAGCATCCGCAGGAAAACGCAGATGCTATTTGCCTCGAAAAATCTTCGCGTCAAATGTAAATCCGCGCAAGACGCGTCCTTTACTGAAGATTACCCACGGCTCTGATCAGCCGATGCTGCTTAAACAAACGTGTTTGGGCAACAGCATCGACAATCCGGCGTGAGTTCGTAACCTCTTCGGCAAAATGAAAATCGAAACCATTGCCGTGCATGCCGGCCAGCGAATCGACCCCGCAACCGGCGCCGTTTCCGCGCCCATTCATCTCTCCACCACTTTTGAGCGCGACGCCGAGGGCACTTACTCGCGCGGGTTTATGTATACGCGCAACGATAATCCCAACCGCAAAGCGCTTGAGCAAGGGGTTAGCGCTCTCGAAGGCGGGGCTGCTGCAGCCGCATTTGCTTCAGGAACCGGTGCGGCTAGCGCGATTTTCCAAGCACTCACACCCGGCGATCACATCCTCGCGCACGTTGATGCCTACTACGGAACAACGCGCCTGCTGCGCGAAATTTTCGTCCGCTGGGGACTTGAAGCCGACTTCGTCGACATGAGCGACCTGACCGCAGTGAAAAAGGCGCTGCGACCGAAAACCAAACTGGTCTGGATGGAAACACCTTCCAATCCCCTGCTGAGGATTGTCGATCTGGCCGCCACGACCAAGATCGTGCACGACGCCGGCACGCTTTGCGTTTGCGACAACACCTGGGCGCCCACGATTCAGCGGCCGTTCGATCTCGACGTCGATTTCATTTTACATTCCACCACCAAATATTTCGGCGGGCACTGCGATGTCCTCGGCGGAATCGTGGTCGCAAGAACTGACAATGATCTATTTCAGCGCATTCGCGGCATTCAATATGAAGGAGGCGCTGTCCCCTCTCCTTTCGACTGCTGGCTGATCCAACGTGGAATGCGGACGCTGCCCTGGCGGATGCGCGCACATTCGGAAAATGCGGCGAAGGTCGCACAGTTTTTGTCGCAACATGACCAGGTCGAGCGGGTGCATTACCCCGGATTGGACAAACATCCGGGACACGACGTTGCCAGAAAACAGATGTCGATGTTCGGCGGAATGCTTTCTCTGGAAGTGAAGGGCGGCGGCGAGCCGGCAATGAAAACGAGTAATCGGACGAAAATCTTCACTCGCGCAACCAGCTTGGGCGGAGTCGAAAGCTTGATCGAACACCGCGCCTCAATCGAAGGACCCGGCACCACATCTCCGGAAGGCCTGCTCCGGTTATCAATCGGCCTGGAAAACGCCGACGACCTGATTGAGGACCTCGATCAAGCGTTGGGCTGATCGTATTCGCTATTCGACTCGAGCACATTTCAGTAACACTGGCCTTTAGGCCGGTGATTGTGCGTACGAACTCTAACCAAGCCGTTTAAACGGCTTCCAGTTTATGGACACCTCAGCTTCACCAACTTGAAAGCCGGTGTTAATCAGCGGCCGAACTTTCGCCGAAGGAGAGCGACGACATCACGTACTTCATCGACTCGGAACAGAAACGCGCTTCCAAAAAAGACGCCGACCGCGACGCCAATGACCAGAAGGACGCCAAAAATCTTTTGCCACTCCGGCAAATGCGCGCTCGGCTGGAACACTGTTCCCAAGGCGAGCCAGCAAACTCCGGCGAGGAGCACCAGCGGAACGGCCAGTTTTCCGAGCAAGCCGAACAGGGTGCCGGTTTCGAGCGGACCGGCATATTTACGCATCATTATATATAAGAGCACAAAATTCGTGAGCGCGACGATACTGGTGGAAAGCGCCAGGCCGCGATGACCCAGTCCAACCTTGAACATGAAAAACCAGTTCAAGACGAAATTTACCGCAATGGAGAAAATGCTGACCATCATCGGCAAATATCGCCGGTCGAGCGCATAAAATGCGGGCGCGAGAACTTTGACTGCCGAGTAGGCCGCCAACCCGATGGCGTAAAATTGTAACGCTGCGGCCGTTTGTCGCGTCGCTTCAGCGGTGAAACGACCATGTTGGTAAATCACACTGATGATTGGCTGCGCCAACAAGATCAATCCCACTGCCGCTGGAATTGTGAGCAGGGTTACCAAACGAATGGCGTGGGCTAACGCGGACCGAAATCCTGCCATGTCACCTAGCGCGGCCGTCCGCGAAACGAGCGGTAACGTCACCGTTCCAACGGCAACCCCGAAAATCCCGAGCGGCAATTGCATTAAACGAAATGCGATATTCAACCAACTGACCGGGCCATCGATCACGTGACCGCCGGCATCGGTCACACGCGCGGCGAACGCACTGTTGACCAGGACATTGACCTGCACCGCGCTCGCGGCAATCACGGCTGGTCCCATCAGGGCGAGCACCGTTCGCACTCCCTGGTCACGCCAGTGAAAATCGGGCCTATATCTATAACCGACCCGTCGCAGTGACGGAAACTGTGCCGCAAGCTGCCAGAGTCCGCCGATTAAAGTGCCAATCGACAATCCAATCAGCGAACG
>Ga0307474_10004434_pt1 | contig 10107 bp, 8 predicted proteins | sample atmos_gasesECM1C_2_FD_203312 | JGI IMG/M metagenome (GOLD analysis project Ga0307474, IMG submission 203312) | Hardwood forest soil microbial communities from Morgan-Monroe State Forest, Indiana, United States - atmos_gasesECM1C_05 | ecosystem: Environmental > Terrestrial > Soil > Temperate...
AAAATGCAAAAACCAGCGTCGCTTCGCTCCGAGGACTGATCGGATCGTCCCGGAACATTGATCGGCATCACAGCGGAATGCTGATCGACTTCATCGGAATCCCCACTTCGCGGATAGGATGTGAATATTTAAGTTTTATGGAACACTCTCCGACACTTGGACAGATGAATTTTCGAAGAGCTTCTCAGGTGAATTGCAATCGATCGGCTAGGTCAACCGGTGCTTGTTTGTTAATGCTGATCATCGTGATGATTGTGCCGCCAGTTCCAGTATTCCTTCTGCTCATCGGAGTGCCGTTTTTTGAACTCTTGATGGTCGCGGTGGGTTTCAACCTCCCAACGTTGGTAGTAGACAACTTCATTGCCATCCCACGCATGGTAGTCTGCGTGACCAGGGTCGTAGACGCGATAAGAAGCGCGTACTGCACAGCCGCTGAATACCACAGGCGAAAAGAGTGCCACAGCCAACAGAATTGAAGAAATGTGTCTGCACGCGCGCGACATTCCGATCGCGAAAGCCCGCTTTCTAGACCGGGCGCCAGGCACACCCCTTCGAATAAGCTGTATCTCCTCACGGACGAATTCCCCCGCTTCCGTTGAGAGAGCTTCCCTTGTTTTTTGTTTCGCCTTGGCGCGACTAATCACATCGTTTTCCGGCATCTTAGACTCCTTTCTTGATTTTCTTGAGCGGTCACAATTCATAGTCTCGATCTCAAATGAACAGGCGCTCGGAGTATAGACGCTCTGCTAATCCAGCTTGGCGGCAACTGATTCAAGCGCTTTCTTGCCGTTTCTGAAAACCCCTGTGACCTTTTCTTCCCCTTCAGCTACGGCGTCTTGTAGCTGTCCGAACGACCGGCGGCTCATGCGGCGCAGCGCTTTAAATTTCTGTTCCGCCGTATCAGCAATCCACTCTCGTGTCTCTTCACCCGACCGAGGCGCAAACAGAACAGCGAGCGCGGATCCGATTCCAAGGCCCGTGAGCAAAGTAAGAGTCGTGCGTCCGGTATTGTTCATGAGATTCTCCTTTTGCGGATAAGTATCTCCCCTTGATATATTCTGGGTCCCGCCAACGGGCCCCAATGTTGCCCCTACGAAAAGGGCACCGCTCAAGTGCACATTTCGTAGTCGGAAAGGGGGTCCGAACTATTTTCAGAATCACATCCTTCCATTCTTGACTCCAGTTGACACCAGTGAGCAGTTGCGTTCATGGTTTTGCAACTCGAGCAATCTTTGATACTCACTACAGGCCATGGTATCGACGGAGAGTTGCCCGCTCGTGCTCGTCTCCCTTCATTGACGTTCGTGCATTTTGTTCGCCAACAAACGTAAGTCGCGAGTTTTAGGGAGTTTGAAACAGGAAACTGCTTTTCTGTGCATGGGTTCTAGTACGCAGAAAGAGGCTATTTGCCAATTGTGCTTGTACTTTCTACACAGTCCGAACATCAAGTCTCATCGAGAATTGCCACGCAGGGCAGTTCCATGCGATTGAATTCTCAGCCCCTTACCAAATCTAAAGCGAGTTTGGAGCAGAAGTTGCCCTTCTTACCGTGCGACCAGGAGCTCTAACGGGATCAGCCCGCTCGCAAGGAAAAGAAGTTCGTAATGAGAAACGCAAACGCGCTTAAGGAGGCGTAGCGAATGAGGTACATAAAGTGTTGGATCGTTTTAGTGGCGGGCCTGGTGACTTTGGGACCATCGTCGTCTGCAAAAAATTCGAACGAGGCAAAAGCCGAGCAGGATCGTCTGCAAAACGCCGGAATGGTCATGCAAGAGATCCTCAAGGTTCCTGACGACATTCCACAAGACCTGATCGACAAGGCTCGTTGCGTTGTCGTGATGCCGTCGGTGTTAAAAGCCGCGTTTGTTGTTGGCGGCAGCTACGGTCGCGGCACCATGGTTTGCCGCACCGGCAAGGACTTCTCCGGTTCCTGGGGCGCGCCGGCCATGTATGCTCTTGAAGGTGGAAGCATTGGGTTGCAGATTGGTGGAGAAGCTACCGACTTCGTCTTTCTTGTCATGAATGACCGCGGCGCTGGCAGCCTGCTGCACACCAAGGTGAAACTTGGAGCGGACGCATCTGTCGCCGCTGGACCGAAGGGACGATCGGCAGCAGCCGATACAGACGCTTATATGCGTGCGGAGATTCTGAGCTATTCCCGCGCAAGAGGTGTGTTTGCTGGCATATCTCTCGATGGCTCGACGCTTAGGCCCGATGAAGACGCGAATCGCAAACTCTACGGCAAATCTACGAGCGCCGCAAAAATCATTCTGGAATCAGATGTCACCGCCCCAGAGGCGGCGCATGATCTAATCGCAGTTCTGCAAAACTCCTCTCCTCAGCTCAAGCGTTAGTAAATCTCATTGGAACGGGCCCGGACTAGCACCCGCAACAAAGGCTTGCACCAAGAGGTGCAGTCGACATGGCGCCGGCCGCTCTCTTCAAGACTCTAGAACGTCCAGCGAGCGCCAGAAAGGTGAAAATCATGCGTATCGCTCGTTTGATTTGTTCAATGTTGCTCGCCGTTGGACTGCTGACAGTCCCGGCTCAATTCCGAGCCCAAGTTGCTGTGGGCATCTCTGTCCGGATCGCTCCTCCGGAGTTACCAATCTACGAGCAGCCTGTTTGCCCGGGCGAGGGTTACATCTGGACCCCGGGTTATTGGGCTTGGGCCGATAACGGCTATTACTGGGTGCCGGGCACGTGGGTTTTAGCTCCGGAAGTCGGTCTCTTCTGGACCCCAGGCTATTGGGCTTGGGACGGTGGCAGTTTTATTTTTTACGAAGGGTATTGGGGTCCCGTTGTTGGTTTTTATGGCGGAATCAACTACGGCTACGGTTACTTCGGCCGCGGTTATGAAGGCGGGCGTTGGGACAACGGACGCTTTTATTACAACCGTTCCGTGAACAACGTGAACATCACTGAGATTCACAACGTCTACAACACGACGGTGGTCAACAACACGACAGTGACTCGCGTCAGCTACAACGGCGGCAACGGTGGGATCAACGTGCGTCCGACGCCCCAGGAAGAGGCTACCGCACATGAGAGACATATCTCGCCCGTACCTACCCAGATTCAACACGTGCAGGCCGCACGCGCAAACCCAGAAATGCGGGCTTCCTCGAACCAAGGCCAGCCGCCGGTCGCGGCTACTCCTAAGCCTGGAGATTTTAGAGGCGGCGGAGTTGTAGCGGCCAGAGAGGGAGGAGCAGTTCACGACTCACCCGCGCGTACAGAGAACAACGCTACTCGCCCAGAGAACAACGGCGCTCGTCCCACCACTCCAATCCATCCCAGGGACCTTCCGCCGACAGAACGTCCCCCCACGCCAAACACGGGGAATACGAAGCAAGATCAGAAATATCAGCAACAGCAGAAAAAGCTGCAAGCGCAACAGGACAAGGAGCGCCAGAAACTCCAGCAGAAACAGGAGCAGGACCACCAACGAATGGCGCAACAGAAGGCGGATGAAGCGAAAAAGCAACAGCTAGAGCAGCAACACCAGCAACAGACGCAGCAATTGCAGCAAAAGCACGCCCAACAGCAACAGAAGCTGCGGGAGCGCCAGCAGCCGCCACCGCGCCAGAATCCACCGCCCAAGCCCCCAAAGGAAAAGCCTTAACAGTTCATTTGCAAAGAGGCCGGGCGGAGCATTTGCCAGGGAGCACGCATCACCAGGCAGTTGCCGCCCAACGCCTTCTTATCGGCTGGGCCGAGGCAGATGGACTGTCGCTACAGAGCACAACTTAGAAACCGATGAAAGGCATAATCTTGCTATTGAGTCAGCAACTCGCGCAGCACGCATGGATAAAATACGCGCTCGAACTCACCTTGCTCATACTGGGGGCAGGAGTGCTGCGAGTAGTGACCCTGCGTCTGTTCAAGCGCTGGACAATGCTTCTGAATTGGAAACATAAACACTTCCTGGTTGCCCTCGTCGAGCGCATGATCGCACCGATCCTCGTGATTGCAGTTGTATCGGCGGGCATCAACGTCTTTCCGTTATCGGGCAGGCTTCTGACCGTGCTGAATCGATCTTTCTATGTCGCCGTTCTCACCCTTGGCATTTACTGCGTGGCAAAAGCTGTGCTGATTCTCTTGAACCAGTGGATTGAAAGCAGTGAAGGACGTGAAAGTTTTCGTGAGCCCGCTCAGTTTGTGGTCCGGGTCATCTTTGGCGCTTTCGGAACAATGATCGTGCTCGAAAACTTGGGCATATCCCTGACGACGGTGTGGACCACGCTCGGCGTCGGAAGTGTGGCCATCGCACTGGCCTTGCAGGACACGCTCTCGAATTTTTTTGCAGGTGTTTATCTCCGGCTGGACCACCCTGTGCGGCCCGGTGATTACATCAAACTGGAGAGCGGCGAGGAAGGATTTGTGGTTGAACGTGGTTGGAGGTCGACTCGGATCAAGGCGCTTTCAAACAACACGATTGTGGTTCCGAACGCAAAGCTTGCGTCGACCATCGTGACTAATTTTTCGCTTCCCGATCCGCAGATGTCTCTCTTGATTCCTGTCAGTGTCAACTTGAACTCTGACCCGGAGAAAGTGGAAAACATCTTGGTGGATGAGGCTTCAAAGGCCTTGGAGACTGTTCCCGGGTTGCTTCGGGATTCAGCGCCGTTCGTTCGATTCATTCCCGGTTTCGGGCAATTCTCACTCGATTTCACGCTCATTTGCAGCGTTAGAAGTTACGTGGACCAGTATCTCGCCCAGCATGAATTGCGAAAACGCATCTACAAACGGTTTCGTGACGAGGGGATTGAATTTCCCATCCCGCAGCGAGATGTGTATGTTTCCTCCTCGAATCCCTCTAATGAGATTCCGTTTCCCACGTTGCGCTCTAAAGATTTGCTTCGACGGAGTAGTTGACAATCGGACAATCGAACCAGCCCAGCCTCATCAGAAACCCTCATTGAAATCGGGGATCTCGGCATAATCTTTCCCTGTCATGCAAACATCCTGAAATGTGATCGGGAGACCTTTGTCGTGTTAATGAAAGGGGATATCCGGCTGCGAGTTGCTCAGGACGTAATGATCGTTCCGGCCGCCGCAATCATAAAACGACCCCAAGTAACGTTCCGTTATCCACAGTTATTCACGGTTATCCACAGTAATTAACAATTATCCACAGCGCCAGTCCGAAAAATTTGTAAGTTACTTGACATTCGTCAAAGACTTTCTGATTATGACCACATCAGGAATCCACCTGGAGTTGGTTGCTCTCCTTGGCTGGACGCCAGAAGTTTTTTGAACAGAGACGAATCGTACGCAGCCAGCCTCAGTGAACGGCCACAGTCGCGGGTTGGCTCCTGCTTGAGTGGCGCTTTTTTGAAACCACGACAACCTAATCGTTTGACGAGCTCCGCATAGGCAATGCGGGGAAGGGTCGGGGTACGCCTGGGGCTCGTCTCGTTTGCCGCTTGGATTCCGTCTTCGTGCGCGGATTCGGGGTGCATTTATAAATCGGGTCTTAGGTGTCCACGTGAAACACAAGGGAGACTGATGAGGGTGAGCGAGCTCTAAGCGGGTTGCAGCCCCTTTGGATAGACGACAGAAGCTTGAACAGAGACAGTGATGTGTCAAGGGAGTGGTCATGCGCAATCGGTTTTGGTTTTTTGCCGTCGGTCTACTAGTTTGTGGCGTCTTCTTCACGACGGCCTACGCAGATGGCGGCAAGGACGGGCAGAGCCAGGACGTCCGGCCCGATGGGCGCGGCGATCGAATCCGGGGAACTCCCCCGAAAGCCTCCACGGGAGCCGTGGTCACCGGCAACGGTATCAATTATCACGGCGGGCCCGTGCTGCACACAATCAATGTCTATTACATCTGGTACGGTAATTGGAACGGGCTCGACCCAACTGGCCCTCCGATCTTAACCGACTTCGCCAGCAACGACGGCGGTTCCCCCTACTTTGACATCAACACTACCTACGCCGACACGACCGGCAGTGTTCCCAACGCCGTCACGTTTGCGGGACAGACCACGGTAGCCGGAAACAGTACTTCCCTGTCGGACACCGATGTTGCCAATATTGTGGGCACCGCGTTGGGCCAGTTCGGCGGCACCCCGGATACTAATGGCGTCTACTTTGTGCTGACTGCTCCGGGGATCAACGAGACTTCCGGGTTTCTGACCAAATATTGCGGATGGCACACTAACGGCAGCTTCACGAATGGAGGCACAACCTGGGACATCAAATACGCGTTTGTGGGAAATGCTTCCGGTCCATCTCTCGGAAATTGCGCCGAGCAGACCAGCAGCAGCCCGAACGGGGATCCGGGCGCGGATGCTATGGTTTCTGTCATGGCACACGAGTTGGATGAGTCCACCACGGATCCAGATCTAAACGCCTGGTACGACGGCAGCGGCATGGAAAACGCCGACAAGTGCGCCTGGACGTTCGGGTCTACTTATACAGCGAGCAATGGCTCTCTAGCCAACATGAAACTCGGTGCGCGAGATTATCTGATTCAGCAGAATTGGCTGAATGCGCAAGGCGGCTTGTGCACACTCTCTTATGTCAACCCTTCCGGGGACTTCTTGCTGTCGGCGTCGCCGTCTTCGCAAAGCGTGGTTCAGGGCAGCGGGGCCAGTTACAGCGTGACAGTGACACCGTCGGGAGGCTTTTCCGCTACTGTCAGTTTGAGCGCCAGCGGACTTCCCCCGGGCGCGAGCGCCACGCTCAGTCCGGCCTCGATTTCGAGCGGATCCGGCAGTAGCGCGCTGAGCATCACGACGAGCTCGAACTCGCCGGTCGGCAATTATCCGATCACGATCACCGCAACCAGCACCAGCCCGAACCTTACCTGCTCCACGACGGTAACCCTGGTGGTGAGCCCGGCGGGTTTCTCGCTCTCGGTAACACCCAGTTCACAGAATGTCACGCAGGGCAATTCCACGAGCTACACAGTGACGTCGACCCCGGCGGCGGGTTTCAGCGACGATGTCACTTTGAGCGTGAGCGGCTTGCCCGGGGGCGTCAACGCCACGTTCAACACGAATCCGATTAGCGGTGCTTCGGGCAGTAGTACGGTGGACGTTTCCGTTAGCTCCGGTACGCCCACGGGAGCTTATGCGCTGACCATCACCGGGACGAGCGGGGCGTTCACCCACACGGTGGCCGCCACCTTGGTAGTATACGCTCCGGTTGTATACCCGCCGAACCTGGATCAGGGTGGATTTACCAACGCAGGGAGTTCCGTGACCAATCCTCAGGGCACCCTAAACATTTACGGTTCCACCGTCACCTTTCAGTCGACAGACGATACTATGTCGATCAACGCCACCTTCACGAGCAGTTCCCTAGCGGAAAGTTGCAGCGGTAGCGGCCCGTGCACATACACATTCAAGGGCACATTTAGCGGCACGCTGACTTTGAATGGCGTCCCGCAAGCTATTTACGGCTCGACATACCAGGTTTCTCCAACATCCAGCGAGATCGGCAACGGGTCCACCGTATTTAACGCCGCGTACACGCCGCTTTATTTTTCGAATACCGGCCAACTGGTACGCTCCGACGATTTGAACGGCACGAACCTGACGACGTACGGCACACAAGGTAGCGGAGTGGGGCAGTTTTACGGCGCCTACGGTATCGCGCTAGATTCCCTCGGCCGTATTTACGTCGCCGACACCTACAACGCCCGCGTCGTTCGCATCGACGATTTCAAGGGCACGAACTGGACCACATTCGGCACCTACGGAAGCGGCATGGGGCAATTCATAAATCCTTACGCCATCAGTGTCGATGCCTCGGGCAGGATCTACGTGATGGATACCGGCAACTCACGGTTGGTCCGCATGGACGATATGAACGGCACCAACTGGACGGTGGCCACGACCGGCGTCGGGTCCGGCGTCGGTCAGTTCGCGCAATATTCGACAGCGGTGGCGTTCGACGCCGACGGCCTGATTTACGTCGCCGATAGCGGGAACAGCCGCATCGTTCGCATGAACGATCTGACCGGCGCGGGTTGGACAACGTTGACGAAGTCGCCCGTCATCGGCGGTTACACCTATTCGTTCACAAGTCCCGTCGGCGTTGCCGTGGATCCAGCCAGCCGGATTTACGTTGCTGACGCCGGCAGTTCTACGGGCTCCGTCATTCGCGTCGACGACATGACCGGCGCCAACTGGACCTCGGTTTCTTTGGGCGCTGGCGCAACTCCTCATAGCATCGCACTCGATTCGGGAGGCATAGTGCTTGTCGGAGGCGGAGGCGCGCAAATCGTCGACAACATGATGCAGGCTTTCACTTCGGGAAGCCAGCTGACGGACTACACGGGCGGTTACGGCCCCTATTACGTCTTTGGCGCGACACTCGCTCCCCTGCCGGCGCCGCGTCCTTCGGCGATCAGTTTCAGCCCGCCGGCGCTCACTTTTTCGCAGAACGTCACCACTACCAGCACTCCACAAACGATCACCGTCACGAACTTCGGCGGTAGCGCGATCCACAACTTGAATATCGCCACATCCGGCGTATTTTCTCAAACGAATAATTGCCCTTCGGTCCTTGTCGCCGCGACAAGTTGCGCCGTCAGCGTTTCGTTTACGCCGTCTGCCGCCGGTCCGGTGACCGGATCGCTGAACGCCACCGACGATTCCTATAACCTGGGTTCTTCGCAAGTGGTGACACTCAACGGCACAGGCACTGCGCCGGGCGCTTCGATTACGCCAACGTCGCTTTCCTTCGCGGCTCAAGTCGCCGGGACAACAAGCAGCGCAAAAACGATCACGGTGCTGAGCAACGGAACGGGACCGCTGCAGGTTTCGAACGTAGCGGCCACGGCGCCATTTAGCCAAACCAACAATTGCAGCAGTCCGATGGCGCCCGCCGCGTCGTGCACCATCCAGGTATCGTTCGCGCCGGCCGTGGTTGGAACCGCTTCCGGCAGCGTCACGATTACCGACAACGCGGGAACCCAGACGGTCATTCTTTCCGGGAGCGGCAGTGCGCCGGTCACTTTTTCGCCAACTAGCTTGAGCTTCGGCACTGTTGCCGAGGGCACGAGCTCCACACTCACGGTTACGGTAACCAATCGGCTGAACACCACCCTGGCCGTGAGTATCGGGGTTAGCACCGGCCCATTCACCGTGCCTGCCAACACGAACACTTGCGGCACGAGCGTCGCGGCAGGAGCGAGATGCACGGTGGGCGTGACCTTCTCGCCGACGGCCGTAGGCTCAGCCTCTGGAACGTTGACGTTCACCGATAGCGCCGTTAGCAGTCCTCAAACCGTGAGTCTGTCGGGAACCGGTAGCGCCCCGGTGACCTTTTCCGCCAACTCCATCAATTTCTCTACCGTGGCGGTGGGGACCACGAGCTCGGCTCGAACCGTAACAATGACGAATCACCTGAACGGGGCTCTTACGATTACAACCGTCAACGCGAGCACGGGATTCAACGTGGCGAGCAACACCTGCGGCGCGAGCATCGCCGCAGGAGCGAGTTGCACAATTGGCGTGACCTTCTCGCCGACGGCAACGGGACCTGTAAACGGAACGCTGACGTTTACCGACTCAGCGGTGACCAGCCCGCAGGGGGTGACCCTTTCGGGGACCGGGCAGTAGCACCTCGAACGTATTTAGTCGCCGGGCTTGGGCGACGCCGATCAGAAATTCAGCTTCAGCGTGAACTGCACCTGCCGGCTGTCGTCCGCATGCTTTCTTGGCAATCTCAAAAAGGGAACCTGAAAACTTCCCGGCCAGGGCGGACAGTCCCGCACACTTACATCGCTTAATGTGGTGTCCGAAGTGCGCAAGCCCAAGCCCCACGGCGCGGCAGTCGCTTGGTTGCATAGTCTTGAATTGGGCCAAGGCCTCTTCTCGGCGGTAACGTTCGGGGAAATTCAAAGGGGTGTTGAACTCACACGTCGACAGGATCCTGTAAAGGCGAACGAAATCGCGGCTTGGGCGGCACAGTTGGAACGCACTTCACAAGTTTTGTCGATGGATGCCGCGTGTTTTCGAGAATATGCCCGCCTAATGCACCACCGTTCCGATACCCTAAGTGAGGATGCTATGATGGCGGCCACGGCGCGCGTTCATGGCCTCACCGTGTCCACTCGGAACGAACGTGATTTCGCGCACTTCGACGT
>Ga0307474_10004435_pt1 | contig 10106 bp, 6 predicted proteins | sample atmos_gasesECM1C_2_FD_203312 | JGI IMG/M metagenome (GOLD analysis project Ga0307474, IMG submission 203312) | Hardwood forest soil microbial communities from Morgan-Monroe State Forest, Indiana, United States - atmos_gasesECM1C_05 | ecosystem: Environmental > Terrestrial > Soil > Temperate...
GATATCAGTGCGAATGGATGCCAGTGCTCCCACGCGTTAAACGACAACACGCTTCCGATACCCGCGGCCCACACGCTCGCCGCCGCAACCAACGACGCCTTTGATCGTGATAGACCCCGGCGTTGCACCAACCAGGCGACAATGGGTTCTATCCCGGCGAGGCTCGGCGTCAGTGCCGCCAGCACGAGGAGAACAAAAAACAAAGTTCCGACAATGCGGCCGGCGGGCATTTCGGCGAATGCGGTCGGCAACACATTGAAAACCAGATCAGCACCCTGTGCCGGGTTTAGTCCGTATCGGTAGACCAGCGGAAAGATCATCAATGTCGCAAGCAGCGACACCAGGACAATTGAGCCGGTAATCACCAGAGCCGAGCGGATGAGCGATGTGCCTACCGGCACATATGCACCATACGCGATCATCATTGCCATCCCAACCCCCGTTGCATAAAAGGCTTGACCGATTGCAGCGAGCACCACATTTGCCGACACTTTGCTGAAATCAGGGGCGAACGCGAATCCAAGGCCGCCTTTTACGTCGCCAACGGTTAGCGCGTACGCGACGAGGACCAGCAGCAACAGCAATAGTCCCGGGGCGCGAATTCTGTTTGCCAGTTCGATGCCCCGATTAACTCCTCGCGCCGAAATCGCACCGACCAGAATGACGAACGCGAGGTGCCACGCACCGACTCTTAGCGGGCTGGACAGAAACTCGCGGAAGCGTCCCGCGACTGCGGAAGGCGCGAGATCGGAAAATTCGCCAGATACACACTTCCACGCATACGCCAAAACGAATCCGGCGATGACGGTGTAGTAGGACATGATGATGAAGGCGGCGGCCGTTCCGAGTACTCCGATGACATCCCAGCCCCGTGAACGGCCGAAGCTCACGGCCACCTCTCCCGCGGCCTCAGGTGGGCTGCGGCGCGAGCAGCGGCCGAGAATGAACTCACCAACGAGCATGGGCGTCGCAATGGCAAGACACGCGAGGATGAATATGAATACAAAGGCACTGCCGCCGTTCGTCCCGGTCAGATACGGGAAACGCCAGATGCTGCCGAGACCCACCGCGGCTCCTACGGCGGCAAGATAGAAGGCAATTTTTGAAGACCAGCGCCCTTGCTCGGGATCCTTCTTCATTTACTTACCTGTCGCTCATGTGAATAGCCGGCCAAAAGCCGCAACACGCACGCGTTCCCCGCCGGAGCGCTGATTTGCGGGCGCTCGCGAATACCTCAAGAATTCACCGCGCGCAGCGCAAGCAACGCCGACATGATGTGCTTCTCCACCATGCTCACGGAAATATCCATGTGCGCCGCAATCGTGGCGTAACTTTCGCCGTGCACACGATGTAATACGAATGCTTCTCGCGTCCGGGGCTTGAGTGCCGCCAGTGTCCGGTCTGCACGCGCCAATAACTGCTGGGATTCCAGGTATTGGTCGGGGGTTGGCCGCTCGCAACTCAAATCGATGTCGTCGAGGGCCACGGAGTGCAGGGCTGCCCTCGTATGCAATCGTCGCGCGCGATCCCTCACCAGATTGCGGGCCAGGGTAAAGACAAAAGCCTCAGGTTTGAGCAGGTCGGTGTGACCATGGAGTCCCGCCAACCGTACAAATACATCCTGGGTGAGATCGTCGGCATCCGCGGCGTTGAGCCGATAGCTGCGAAAAAACCGCTTGAGACGGCAGGAAAATCTTGCGTGTAGGGTGTCAAAGGGTTCGGTACTTTGGCTCCCCACCCGGTCGGAATGATCGAAGACTGCTGCCATGGACTGTGCCCACTCGCGTCGCGCGACCGCCGTTGTTTTTCACCCCATACACTAGCGTCTGTACACTAGTGTATTGAGCGTTTTAAAGCACTGCCCGCAGCCTGTCAAGGCCATGGCAGCCAAGTTAATGCGTCGCTCGCGCGACTCCTGGACCCGCAGGCTGCGCTAACCGATTCGGTGGAAACGCGTTCGCGCGCTGCAGCATCCCAGGGTCGCGTTGAGCGACCTTTGAGAACCTGCGTCTTAGGCTTCTGTCAGTATTGAACGCCACGACGAGCAAACAACATCATGCATAACTCGCGTATTTCGATAGCCAGCATCACAGCCGTCGTTGGTCTGCTGTGCCTAACGCTAAAAAGCTCTCTTGTTTATTCCGCAACGGCGCGGCCGGATCTCGGCGAAGAGGATTATCGGCGGGCCGAAGCGATGCTTGCACACAATGCTTTGCCCAAGATCCGCAATGCACGCGTCGTACCCATCTGGCTGCCAAACGGCGATAACTTCTGGTACCGGCGCCAGACTCAGACCGGCTGGGAGTTCATGGCAGTTGACGCGGGCAAGGCTACGCGAACGCCGGCATTCGACCACGCCAGGCTGGCCACCGCGATCTCGCAGGCGATCGGCCGACCGGTGGACGCCGCGCATCTGCCTCTCGATCGCCTCAAGTTCTCCGCGGCCACGAACATCGAGTTCTCGGTGGCCAAGTTCACGGTGAGCTGCGAGATCGCGTCGTTGAATTGCCGCGCGACGGCGGCAGCGGCAGCCGAGTCCGACGATACGATGGTGGTTTCCCCCGACGGCCGGAAAGCCGCATTCCTGCGCGATAACAATGTCTGGCTACGGACCCTGGCGAGCGGATCGGAACGTCAGCTGACCCAGGACGGTGTCGCATTGTTTGCCTATGGACGCTACCCGGATAGCGACTATCTATTCGCGCCGGCGCACAGGGCTCTGGGCCTACTGCGAGCGCCTCCTTACGGCCTCGACTGGTCACCCGATTCGCGATTGCTGGTTACGACCCGTGTCGATGAGCGGATGCTGCCCGAATACGGCTATCTGCAATATCTGCACGGAGATGGGAATAGGCGCCCCGCGGCAATGCCGATTCATGTTTCCCTGTCCGGCGACAAGAACCGCGCCATCGTCGAGATCTCCATCATCGATACCGACAGCGGATCTATCACGCGTGTTCCAGGCGCCGACAAACAACTCACTACTCAAACCACTCTGCACTGGTGGGATCCCTCGGGAAAGCGGTTTCTTGCTCTGGAACAGGGCAACTTCTCGAAACAGGCCGCCCTAGTGGAAATATCGACGAACGGCAAATTGCGCAACGTCCTGAAAGAGTCGACCGACACTTTTCTCTTGAACCGACCGCTGTTGGAAGATGAGCCTGCCTTCAGGTTCTTGCCGCGGAGCAACGAAGCCGTTTGGTACTCGGAGCGCGATGGATGGGGGCATCTGTACCTCATCGATGTCGCGACGGGCGCGACTAAGGCGAAGATTACAGACGGCGAATGGGCGGTGCAGAATATCGTTCGTGTGGATGAGGCTGCGCGGCGTATCTACTTCACGGCAGTAGGAAGGGAACCCGGTCAAGACGTCTATTTTCGACACCTGTACTCGGCAACTTTCGAAGGTCGCGACCTGCGCCTGCTGACTGCCGAAAACGGCGACCATCAGTTTCCCGGCGCCCCCGACCCGGTTCGAGCCAGAATCCCCGGTCGTACGCCGGCGGAGCCGCCGCCCGAACTGATTTCCCCGAGCGCAAAATACGTCGTGGATACGTATTCCACGCTCACCAGTGCGCCGGTGACCGTGCTCAAACGAATCGACGGCAAGACAATCCTCGAGCTCGAAAAAGTCGATACCTCGGCGCTTCTCGCATCGGGCTGGCTAATGCCGGAAACATTTGTAGCCAAGGCGGCCGACGGCAAGACAGATCTCTATGGATACATCATCAAGCCGCCTCACTTCGATCACCGGCATCGCTATCCGGTGATCGACGCAATCTACGGCGGCCCGCAGGCCGTTACGGTTTCGCACGACTTCGTGGGCGGAGTAGGCAGTCTGGGTGACGCGGAGGCTCTTGCTCAATTGGGCTTCGTCGTCATCAACGCGGACGCGCGCGGAACGCCCTTGCGCTCCAAGGCGTTCCACGACTATATATACAACAACATGCAGGAGTTCGGTCTCGAAGATCACGTTGCCGTCATTAAGCAGATGGGCGCCCGGAACGCATACATCGATCTGGATCGCGTCGGCATCTTCGGACACTCCTTCGGAGGCTATACGTCTCTCAAGGGTATTCTCGGTTACCCGGACTTCTTCAAGGTCAGTGTCTCCTCATCCGGACCTTACGATTTATTCTCCCTGGGCTACATCTGGGACGGGTTCTTCGAGCCGCCTCGTTTTAAGGACGGATCCCCCTATCCCGCGAGTCCTGGCGACCGGCCGACCAATTGGGGCGCAATAGATCTGACGAAGCAAGTCGACCGCCTCAAGGGACATCTCATGCTCGCCTACGCAGATCTCGATGAAAATGCGCGCCCCGAGCTGCAGGTGAAATTAATCGATGCGCTGATAGCGGCAAACAAGAACTTCGATCTCGTTTATATGCCCGGCCGAAATCACTACTACCCGAACGACGGATACTTCGTCCGCCGTAGATGGGATTTCTTCGTTCGCCACCTGTTGGGAGCGGAGCCGCCTAAGGATTTCAAAATCGACGACAATCGTGCACCGAAATGATATGAACACAGTCCCGCGCCACTCCCGGGCGGCCACGTTCGCCCTGCCGATTTTGTTCATCGCGGCTTCGACCTGCCGGGTTGTTGCCGCCGATGACGTGCCGACGGCGTTGCGCTGTGGTCAGATTTTCGATGTGGTCGCTGGACGCGCCATTGGTCCGGCAACCATAGTGGTAAGCCACGGAAAGATCGAAAGCATCGGCGTTCAAGTACCCGTCGGCGCCCAGGTCGTGGACCTTGGCTCTATGATCTGCCTCCCGGGTTTGATCGATATGCACACGCACGTCGTCAACACCCCCGGTCGATCCGTCAGTAACGATCTCGACCGTTCCAGCGCCGCGCGCGCACTCGATGGTCTTCATAACGCGCAAGTGATGTTGGATACGGGCTTTACCACGATCCGCGACGTTGGCGCACACGACCGCTATTACTCGACTGTGGCCATCCGCGATGCCATCGCCAACGGCCAGGCGACCGGCCCGCGCATGTTCGTTGCTCCGCATATGATCGGACCCACCGGCAGCCATGCCGATATCAATAACGTCGCCAACGACCTGCAGATCGAGATACCCCGTCGCATTGCCGATGGTGCGGATGAGCTTCGCCGTACGATCCGTGAGGAAGTCAAGTTCGGAGCTGACTGGATCAAATTGGCGGTAACCGGCGGAGTTACATCCGTTGGCGACAATCCCCTTCACTCGGCTTACTCGGACGAGGAGCTGCGCGCGGCCGTCGACGAGACGCACCGCCTCGGCCGCAAGATTACAGTGCACGCAATCGGCGGCGCCGGCATCACGGCAGCGGTCAATGCGGGCGTCGACTGCGTCGAACACGGTATGCTGATCGACGACGAGACGATCAAGACGATGAAGCAGCGCGGTATTTGTCTGGTGCCCACGATTTATGTGCTCAACTACGTCATCGATCGCGGCGCGCAGATGGGGATTTCTGCAGCGAGCATAGCCAAGGCGGTCGCCTTACGGGATGAACGCGACAAACACATGCGCAAGGTTTTCGCAGCCGGAGTGAAGATTGCCTTCGGCACCGACACTATCTTCCCTCCACAGGAGGCGCCGCGAGAGTTTGGGGAACTGGTCAAGTTGGGTTTGTCACCCGCAGAGGCGATTCGTGCGGCAACGATAAACGCCGCGCAGATCCTCGGAATATCCGATCAGGTCGGAACCTTGGAACGCGGTAAAATTGCAGATATCGTCTCTGTGAGCGTGAATCCGCTGGACGACATTCACACCCTGGAGAAAGTGCGCTTCGTCATGAAGAGCGGCCGGGTCATCAAATTTCCGTTGTAGTCGAGGCCCGGGCCCACGTGCTCGGGGCCGATGAGCTGCACGGCGTAATCGATGCGGCGCATGAGCGCATCGGTGCTGTCGTCACCGATGCCGTTGGGGCCCTCGCCCAGAAACATGCCGACACCGTTGATATTGACCACGCCGCCGCTTTGGGCGCCTTAGGGCCGCCTTTACGTCTCGCTGCGTACAGAGCCGCTGTTCCGCCACGCCTCGCGTCAATTCGGAATAATCGGCAAGACAACGTGCGAGGGATGCGCAGACGAGTGATGAATGCTGTTCTGCGCCGTCACCCAGGTCGTCTCGTCGTAGTTATTGCCGCCCGTGTTGAGATTGCGCTCATATGTTGGGAAATTGCTGGACGTGACGTCGAGCCGGATTCGGTGCCCCGCCGGGAAATAGTTGCCGGTTACCATATTGGTGAGCTTTATCGGATACACCTCGCCAGGCTTCATCAGGACCTTTCTGTCGAAGCCCTCGCGATAGCGGACCCGGAATCCATCGTTGGCAAGATTAATTGCCTTACCGTCAGGATAGACATCGACGAGCTTGACCACGAAGTCAGTGTCCTTGGCGGATGAGGAGACATAGAGCAGCACCTCGATTGGCCCCGCAACCGTCACTGCTTCTTTGAGCAGCGGGGTGGTGTAGGACATGACGTCCCGACGCATTTCGACATCGCGCTGATCCACCGCCATCGCGGCGCTGCAACAGCCGCCACCGCGCGTCGGCACCGGCGTGGCAGGGTCATAGAGATACGTGTCGCTTTCAGCGCCTGTCGGCAGGCTGGTCGACAGCGAGTTGGATCCGCCCAGATAATATTTGGTAAACCGCGTTGTTTCCAATGGCCAGCGATCGCCGAAGATCCAACCCTTGCCCATCACATCCAGCTGAACCTTCGGCATGTTGGTCACGCCGTTGTTCTCGCCTCTTAGGAAATGGTCGAACCAGTCTAGAAACAGCTTTCCAAATCCGTTGTCTTGATTGCGATACCGCGCATCCCCGACGTCCAGATCTCCGAATTTGAGGTCTGCAAGACCTTCTTCACCGTCAAGAAAGGCGCAGTGCGGTCCCGATCCGATGATCAAGAACTGATCGGGCGTGCGTTGGTCCTGAACGTACTTGAACAAACGGGACATTTCGCCCACGCCGATATCGTGCCAGGTGTCGACATGCAGTGCGGGGGTATGCGAGCTGAAGCCATTTTTGGCCAGGGGAACCTCATTCCAGCGAGGGTCGCCGGGTGTCCAGGTAATGAACTCATCGAACGGCGTTAGTGCACCGCCAAGCCGGCGCAGCACATCCTTGCTCGGCAATTGCATTAGCAGCTTGTCCGGATCGTTCTTTGGATGAGTGAGATCCAAATTACCCGGGCCAAGATTATAGAACCATGTCTGCGGCTCTCCGCTGAAGGTGTTGCGGAGGCGAATGCGTTGCTCCTGGGTGGAGTTGGGCGGCAACACCAATCGCTCCGTTGTCGCCATGTCGTGGTACCACCAAGCCCACAGCCCGATTAACGGGATACCCCCGTGATAGACCGCGCCCTGCGTATCGTTACCAGGGATTGAGCCGATCGCCGTGCCTGAAGCCAGGGGTAGCATGGCTGCATGCGCAGGGTTCTTGCTATTGGCCATCGGCCACTGTTGCTCGCCCGAAGAGGAGCAGCCAAACGTGCCGACTTTACCGTTCGACCACGGCTGCTTGCTGATCCAGTCGAGGGTGTCATTGCCGTCCGTGGCTGCACCTTCGAGATAGTGTTTGTAACTGCCTTCGGAGAAAAAACGTCCGCGCTCATCCTGCAATACAAAAGCATAACCATGCTGAAGGAACAGCGTGAACCAATGCTTGGTTAGCGCCCATTCGATCCGATCCTTGTCGTAAGGGGTGCGTACCAGCACCGTGGCCAGGGGTCCCTTTGCGCCCTTGGGGAGTAAAACGTCCGTGGAGAGATGCGCGCCATCGCGCATCGGCACAAAAATCTCCTTTTCCCAAGTCCAGTCTGTGTACTGTCCCGACGGCGGTGCCGCCGGCACGCGGACCGGCGTTATGAACATCAGAGCCATGACGGCCAGATACGTGATCCTGCACGACAAAGGACTTTTCATGCGAACCCTCTAATTTTAAAATTTGTGGGAGCCACCGAACCTTAGACGCAGGGCCGCTCTGCACCCTCAATGCCGCCCGTGTCAGTCTCACTCGCTCGGATCTCAATTGAGGGCTGCGGACCTTGCCGCGTCTACTTGCGTAAGGAGCTGCCCGACCGCTTTCAAATAATGTCGATGTCTCGCGCTCCACCGTCCCGGCGTAGGAGTCCTCAATCATGGCTGAATTCCATTGTCGCAACGGCCGGTCATGCCTGCCGGGGGCACGAGCCGCTTCAATCGTAAGCGGTGCAATCATCGCCTTCGGTGTGATTTTCTCGTTACAGGCACAAGAAGCGCATCACATAGGTGGCGCGGCGCCAGCCCCCGCAAAACACGCGGCGACGCCGCTGCGAAGCGTGTCGGTCACGTTGGGCGAGGGCCTGACGCCCGGCCCCGAAACGGGCCGCATGTTCGTCCTGGTCACCGATCGTGCGGACACCGAACCGCGGCTGGTGACGGTCGCGACGTTCGCGTACTACTTCAATGATGCCCGGTTCGATTACGCACCATTTTTCGGGCAAGACGTCGCGGGACTGCGCTCGGGGCAGAGCGTGACTTTGGCAGGCAAGGAATATGGCTTTCCCTTCGTGGATCTATCGAAGCTCCCACCGGGCGATTATTCTGTTCAAGCCGTCTTCGATCGCTATGAGCAGGTCACGCCGGGTCATCGTCAGGCCATTTGGCTGCCCATGGATCATTGGGAGGGTTCGCAGTTTCATCTAAAACCCGGCAATTTCTACAGCGAGGTGCAGCGGATCAAGGTGGAGAACGGCAAGGGGTTCAAACTCTCGCTCACGTTGAAGAACAAAATCCCGGATCCCGAACAGGCCGAAGACACCGAGTTCCTCAAATTCAGAAAGTTCCGCAGCGCACTCGCCTCAGAATTCTGGGGGCGGGACATGCCGGTGGGCGTCAATGTGCTGTTACCGAAGGGTTACGCGACGCATCCGCACTCTCGTTATCCCGTCATTTTCCACATGGGACATTTCACGGAATATGCGCCATTCCATTTCCCCCTGAAGGAACCGCCGAAGACCGACGGTCCGCCGCCGGAACAGTCTCCCCGGTGGCTGTGGGAGAAGTGGATTGCGGACGATACACCGCGTGTCATCGTGGTCACGCTGCTCACGCCGATTCCCTACTACGACGACTCCTACTTGGTCAATTCACCGAACACGGGGCCGTGGCAGGATGTGTTGATCAAGGAGCTGCTGCCCTACATCAATCGCGAATTCCGCACCATCGATGAGCCGTGGGCTCGGGTGCTGACTGGCGGCTCGACGGGCGGCTGGATCTCGTTGTACACCCAGATCACTCAACCCGATTCCTTCGGCGGTGCCTGGGTGTACTGCCCTGACATGGTGGACTATCGCTCGCTGGTTCAGACCGATATGTATCACGAGAAGAACTACTTTACGCCGGACGGCTATAAATGGCTGCTTCCGGAACGTCCCTATTCGCGAACCGTCACCGGCAAGTGGGCGGTTTCCGCACGACAGTTCGCGCAACTATCCAGTGCTTTGGGCGACAAGTCCCGGGGCGGCGAATGGATCGACGCCTACGCCGCGATATTCGGCCCTGTCGGCCCCGATGGCTACCCCGTCCCGCTCATCGATTGGAAGAGCGGCGCCATCGATCACCACGTCGCCGAGACGTGGCGCGACAGCGGCTTCGATCTCCGGTATTTCATGGAAAAAAATTGGAGCACGCTCGGGCCGAAAGTGCGTGGGCAGCTGTCCTTCCTATGCGGCGACATGGACCAGTTCTACACCAACAATGCGCTCTATCTGCTGGAGGATTTCCTCAAGACCACCACGAATCCACCGTACGAAGGTTCGTTTCGGTATGGCCGGCCGATGATCGGACATACCTTCAACGGCATCGGGCTCGACCCCTGGCCATTCGCGCTGATGCGTGAGATGGTCGCGCATATGCGCCGGCGCCAACCCAAGGGGTATGACAACGACCAGTGGAACTATTGATGGCAGATTGACCGGAATCTGCCCGGAAAACCTGATGACTTTTTCCGCCGGAATGGCCGGCTCATCTTCCGCCGATACGTTGTCGACGCTCCTTGCTCGGCGGTTTTCAACCCGCGCTTCCAAATACAGCTTTTTCCAATGTGCGTATACCGCGGCAC
>Ga0307474_10004437_pt1 | contig 10103 bp, 6 predicted proteins | sample atmos_gasesECM1C_2_FD_203312 | JGI IMG/M metagenome (GOLD analysis project Ga0307474, IMG submission 203312) | Hardwood forest soil microbial communities from Morgan-Monroe State Forest, Indiana, United States - atmos_gasesECM1C_05 | ecosystem: Environmental > Terrestrial > Soil > Temperate...
ATTCGCCGGCCGCGTAAATTTCGGAGATGACCAGGACGTCGGCCTGATTGAACGAGCGCCGAAAATCTTCCCAGAGATGCTGGGTACGGGTGTAGCGGTGCGGCTGGAAAAGCACCAGCAGGCGATGGTAATTGCAGCCGCGCGCGGCTTCGAGCGTGGCGCGAATTTCGGCCGGATGATGGCCGTAGTCGTCGATCAACGTAACGCCGTTGAAGACGCCTTTGATTTCGAAACGGCGGCCCACACCGGAAAATTTGGCGAGGCCAGCGCGAATCAGGTCGGCGGGAACATTGAGCGAAAGGGCCACGGCAGCGGCAGCCGCGGCATTGCGCACATTGTGAATTCCCGGAGGCGAGGGCAGCCGGAATAAGCCGAGGTCGTCGCCGCGATACTTCAGGCGAAATTCGCTGGCCAGGCCGTCGAGTTTTACGTCGGCGATCACCAGGTCAGCCTGGCTGGACGTGCCGTAGGTGATGACCGGACGCTTCACCCGAGGCAGGATGGCCTGCACGTTGGGCTCATCGAGGCAGAGCACCACCGCGCCATAGAACGGGACGCGATTGACGAATTGCAGAAACACGTCCTGAATTTCGTCGAGCGATTTGTACTGGTCGAGATGCTCGCGATCGATGGTGGTGACCACGGCCACCACCGGAGCCAGCAGCAGAAACGAGCGATCGCTTTCGTCGGCCTCGACCACCATGTATTCGCTTTTGCCGACGCCGGCATGGGAGCCAAGATGATTGACTCGCCCGCCGACGACGAAAGTGGGATCGAGCCCGGCGGCGTCAAGCACCGAGGCGACCATCGAGGTAGTCGTGGTTTTTCCGTGGGCCCCGGCGACGGCGATGCCATATTTCAGGCGCATCAGCTCCGCCAGCATTTCGGCGCGTGGGATGACTGGAATTTTCAGGCGATGGGCTTCGAGCAGTTCGAGGTTGTCGGGTTTCACCGCGGACGAAATCACGACGACGTGCGCGCCCGAAACGTGGGCGGCTTCGTGGCCTTCGAATACCGCGGCGCCCATTTTGCGCAGGCGTTCGGTGACCGGAGAAAGTTTTTGATCCGAGCCGGACACAGCATAGCCGCTGGTCAGCAGCACTTCGGCGATGCCGCTCATGCCGCTGCCGCCAATTCCGACCAGGTGGATCCGCTGAAAATTGCGGAAGGTGACCATCATCGGCGCACCAGGCCTTCGATCAGGTTGACGATGTCTTCCACCGCCTGCGGACGGGCCAGGGTGCGCGCGGCGTCTTCCATCTGGCTAATGCGCTCGGGCTGGTCGAGCAATGAAAAAATTTCCTGAGTCAAACGCTGGGGAGTGAGCTCGGTTTGCGGCACCAGCCGAGCCGCGCCGGCGGATTGCATAGCCTGGGCGTTGCGGGTTTGATGCGCGTCGGTGGCGGCGCCGAAGGGGATGAAGATGGCGGCACGTCCGGCAGCGGCTACTTCGGCCACCGTGATCGCGCCCGAGCGGCAGACGATGAGGTCGGCCTGGGCAAAGCGCTCCGCCATGTTCTTGATGAAGGGCACTACCTCCGCGCGGAATTCGCGGCGCGCGTACGCCACGCGTACCGCATTATAGTCGCGTTCGCCGGTCTGGTGCACGATGAAAAGCTGGTTTTTTCGCGGCAATAAAAGATCGAGCGAGTCGATTACCGCGCGATTGATGGGCAGAGCGCCGCGGCTGCCGCCGGTAATCAGGATGCGGAAAGGTTCGCGATGGTCGCGGCGCGGAGCGGAAAAAAATTCCCGGCGCACCGGGATGCCGGTGGTGGTCGCTTTGGAGCCAAACCGCTGGGTGGTTTCGGCGAACCCACAGGCGACGCGATTGGAAATTCGGGCCAGCACGCGATTGGTGAAACCGGGTTCGACGTTCGGCTCGAAAATCACCGAAGGCACGCCATGCAGGCGCGCGACTAGGATCATAGGCCCGGCGGCATAGCCGCCGACGCCAAAGGCGGCGCGGAATTGGTGTCGATGCATAATTTTTTCCGAGTCCCACAGGCCGGCCGGAACCAGCGCGGCGTTCTTTAACAATTGGGTCCCGCCCATGCCTTTCAGTCCGGCCACCCGAATGGTTTCCAGCGGAAGGCCGGCGTGTGGGACCAGCTTCGATTCCATTCCGCGTTCGGTGCCGACGATCACGACGCTGCGCACTCCTTGCGGCTCGCGTTTGAGCCATTCCTCGGCGACGGCCAGCGCCGGAAAAACGTGGCCGCCGGTGCCACCGCCCGCTATCAGCAGGCACTTGCTGTCGGTTTCGCTCACGCCTCGTCCGCGTGCTGGCTGATATTCAAGAGCACGCCGGTAGCCACCAGCGCGCCGAACAGACTGGAGCCGCCGTAGCTGATGAACGGTAGCGGAATGCCTTTGGTCGGCAGCAGCCCGATCACCACGCTGAGATTGATCAGCGCCTGCCCCACGATCATGGTGGTGATGCCCATGGCCAGATATTTGCCGAATTCATCGGGAGCTTTCATGGCCGCGACAAAGCCGCGCCAGCCGTACACCGCGAAAAGTGTGAGCACGATGACCGCGCCGATGAAGCCGAATTCTTCGCTGATGATGGCGTAGATAAAATCGGTGTGCGCTTCGGGCAGGAAGAAAAGCTTCTGCCGACTTTCCATCAAGCCCACGCCGGTCATGCCGCCGGAACCGACTGCGATCAGCGATTGCAAAAGCTGGAATCCCGCGCCCTGCGGGTCACGATCGGGATGCAAAAACGCCTCAAAGCGCGCCAGACGGTAAGGCACCCGGACAATAAGCAGATAAATCGTCGGGATCGCTGCCAGCACCGCTCCGCCAATATATTTGTAGGACAGGCCGGCGACGTAGAGCATAACCATGCCGATGACCACGATCATGAAGGCGGTCCCCATGTCCGGTTCTTTGACCACCAGCGCGGCCATGGCCAAAACGGTGCCGAGCGCGGGCGCCAGAGTACCCCAGAAATCGTTGATGCCGACTTTCCCGGGGGCTCGGCGCGATTCGAGAAACCAGGCCAGAAAAATGATCAGCGCCAGCTTGGCCATTTCCGAAGGCTGAAAGCTGAAGGGTCCCAGGCGGAACCAGCGATGGGTGGCGTGCGAACGATCCAGAAAATAAACGCCCACCAGGCAAACGAAAGTCAGGGCCAGGCCGGTAAAGACGATGCGCGGCTGGCGCAGCTTGCGGTAATCCGTATTCATCAGCGCGAACATGCCGGCGATGCCGAGGACGATGTAGACAAACTGGCGCAGCAGAAAAATGTAGCCGGCGCCGAATTTATCCTGGGCGGTCATGGCCGAGGCGCTGAAGACCATCACGGCTCCGATGAAGCACAGGGTCAGGGTGACGATCAGCAGCTGCTTATCGGGTTTCAGGCTGCGCGGCATTTTTATCCTTTCTCCGTTCCGGCGGGCTGTTCAGCCGACGCGCTGCCAGTCGCGCCCGTCGCGGCGCTTTGCATTTGGGCGACTAGTTCTTTGAAGACGCGGCCGCGGTGTTCGTAATTCTCGAATTGGTCGAAGCTGGAGCAGGCCGGAGCGAGCAACACGGTGTCGCCGGGTTGCACGTGCCGCGCGGCGATGTCCAGAGCCTGGTGCAGGGTTCCGGCGTTCTCAAACTGGACCGCATCGCCAAGGTCGGCCGCGATTTTTTCCGCCGCTTCGCCCATGAGCAACGCGAGGCGCGCGCGTTCGCGCAACAGCTCGCGAAGCGGAGTGTAGGGGCTGCCTTTGTCGCGGCCGCCGAGGATGACGACCAGCGGTCCGGGAAACGCTTCGACCGCTTTGACCGCCGCGTCGACGTTGGTCGCTTTGGAATCGTTGTAATACTGCACTCCGGAAATTTCGGCGACGAATTCGAGACGATGTTCGACTCCGCGAAAACTCTTTACCCCGGCCGCGATGGCCGCGGGAACCGCGCCGGCGAGATACGAGGCAGCGCAAGAGGCCAGAACATTTTCGATATTGTGCTGACCGCGGAGTTGGATATCCGCCAAACGGGCCAGCTCCACTTCCGAGCCTTCGTTGCGGAAAATGATTTGGTCGTCGCGCAGAAAAGCGCCGGTGGCCACGCGTTTCTGGCGGCTGAACCAGAAAATCTTGGGCTTGGCCGGCATGCGCCGCGTCACTTCCGGGTCATCCGCGTTGAGCAGCGCGATGTCCTTTTCGAGTTGATTCTCAAACATGCGCATTTTGGCGCCGGCGTAGTCCTCGAAAGTCAGGTGGCGGTCGAGATGATCGGGAGTCAAATTCAGCAACACGCCAATTTCGGGACGAAACGAATCGATTGTTTCCAGCTGGAAGCTGCTGATTTCGGCGACGGTCACGGTGGTATCGATAGAGGATTCGACCAAAGCCAGGAGCGGAGTTCCGATGTTGCCGCCGACCAGCGTGGGAATATTGGACGTCTTCAAAATGTGCGCGACCAGCGACGTGGTGGTGGTTTTTCCGTTCGAGCCGGTAATGGCCAGGAGTTTGCCGCGCAGAAAACGCCAGGCCAGCTCGATTTCGCTCCACACCGGAATGCCCTGGGCACGGGCGGCCTCGAGCGGCGCGATTTTCGCCGGGACCCCGGGGCTGACCACGATCAAATCCTGCTCGAGAAAAGTTTCAGGAACGAAGCCGCCGAGTTCGAGTTTGACCCCCGCCAGGCGCAGCTTTTCCGCGGCTTCGGCAACTTCGGGGATCGGCCGTTCGTCCGTTGCCGTCACTTTCGCTCCATAACCCGCGCTGAACAGCGCGGTCACGAGTCCGGTGCGCGCCAGTCCCACCACCAGAACGCGCTTCCCGTCGAGATCGAAACCTGGCCTCACTTCGTCCTCACTTCCCGAATTTCGTGGCGCTTCAGCGCAATTTTAGCGTAGTCAGCGAAAACAGCGCGAACACCAGCGCGATGATCCAGAAGCGCACGATGATTTTCGATTCGCTCCAGCCCATCAATTCGAAATGGTGGTGCAGCGGAGCCATGCGGAACACGCGCTTACCGGTCAGCTTGAACGAACCCACCTGGATGATTACCGAGAGCGCTTCCATGACGAATACGCCGCCAATCGAAAGCAGCAGGATTTCCTGTTTGATGATGACCGCGACGACGCCAATGGCGCCGCCCAGGGCCAGCGAGCCGACGTCGCCCATAAACATTTCGGCGGGATGCGCGTTGTACCAGAGAAAGCCGAGCGAGGCGCCGACCAGCGAGCCGCAGAAGATGACCAGTTCGCCGGCATCGGGAATTTTGGCGATGTCCAGATAATCGGCGAAGCGCGCGTTGCTGGAAAGATAGGTCAGCACGGTCAGCGCGGTGGAAGAAACCAGCACGCAGCCGATGGCCAGACCGTCCAGGCCGTCGGTGAGATTGACGGCGTTGGAACAGCCCACGATCACCAGCACCAGAAACAGCAGCAAGGGCACGAAGGCCAGCGGCCACAGGTATTGATTGCCGTAGAGCGAAGTGATGACCAGATTCGGATGCAGGCGTTTGAAAAACGGAACGCTCAGTTGCGTGGAGTAGGCGCCGTGTTCCTGCAGGCTGAGCAGCACGATGCCGACCACAAAGCAGGTGAGGACTTGATAGCCAAATTTGGCGCGCGGAGTAAGGCCCATACTCCGCTTGCGGACAACTTTGTTGTAATCGTCGACGAAACCGATCGTGCCGAAAGCGACGGTGGCGCCGATGGCCAGCAGGACGTAAGCGTTGCGCAAATCGGCCCAGAGCAAAGTGGGAATGACGATCGAAGCGACAATCAGCACGCCGCCCATGGTGGGCGTTCCGGCTTTTTTTTGATGAGCTTTGGGACCTTCTTCGCGAATGTATTGTTTTACCTGCAGCGAGCGCAGCCGCTCGATAACCCAGGGGCCCAGCAGCAGCGAAAGCAACAGCGCGGAGATGCTGGCGACAGTGGTGCGCACGGTGATGTAGCGGAAAACGTTGAGCGGGCTGAAGTGCGGCCGCAGCAGGAAATAGAAAAGGTAGTAGAGCATCAGCGGGGGCCCTGAGATTCGATCGTTTTGCGCGAATTTGCGGCGGCGCTACTCGCGCGCGGGTGAGCGGCGTCGATGGCTTCGAGAATTTTTTCCATTTTCACGCCGCGGGAACCTTTCAGCAGGAGCAGGTCGCCGGACTGGATGAAACCGGCGAAAAACTTTCCGGCTTCTTCTGAATTGGCGAAAGACTTCGCGTGGTCTTGGGCGTGGCCCGCTTGAATGGCAGAGTTCACGAATTCGGCGGCATCTCCGGTGACGCCAACGATCCAATCGATTTTTTTCAGCTGCGCGACACCGGCACCACATTCGCGGTGCAGTTCCGGGGACGATGGGCCCAACTCGCGCATTTCTCCCGCTGCCAGAATTTTGCGGCGGTAGCCGGGCGTCGCGGCGAGCAGGCCAGCTAACGCGTTCAGCGCCGTGGGGCTGGAGTTGTAAGTGTCATTGATCACGGTGAAACCTTCGGCGAAGCGGACCACTTCGCCGCGCTTATCGGCGGGAGTGAGCGTCGGGAAAACTTTTTGGGCGTCGGCGGCGCCGATGCCCCAGGTGGTAGCTGCAGCAAGCGCGGCGACCGCGTTCACTACGTTGTGGCGGCCGATCAGCGGCAATTCGAGGCGCGTGCGCCCGGCGGGCGAAACAAAATCAAAGGCCGAACCGTCGATGCCGCGCTCTTCAATATTTTCAGCGCGAAATTCCGCGGGCCGGCCGTGGGGTCCGGCGGCGGCATTTGTTTTCCGCGTGGAGTCCAGGGCAATCGCGTCCAGACCGAACCAGAGGATCGGCCCGTGCGCGACTTGGTCAAACTGCGCGACGCGCGGGTCGTCCGCGTTCAGTACCGCGGTGGCCTGGGGCCACGGCAGATTTTCAATCAGCTCGCGTTCGGCCAGCGCGATTTCCTCGATCGATGAAAAAAATTCAAGGTGTTCGACCGCCACGCAGGTGATGACGCCGACGTCGGGCCGCGCAATCTGCGCCAGGCGCGCCAGTTCGCCACGATGCGACATGCCCATTTCGAGCACGATCGCCTCGTCGTCGTCCTCGACCTGCAGCAGAGTAAGCGGCAATCCGTATTCGTTGTTCAAATTTCCCTGAGTTTTCAAAACGCGCAACCGCGCGCCCACAAGCGCCGCAAGGATTTCCTTGGTGGTCGTCTTGCCCACCGAACCCGCCACGGCGCCGATTCGTCGGCCCGGTTTTTGCGCGCGCCAAATTTGGCAGGCTCGCGCCGCGAGGCGATGCAGCGCGGCGAGCGTGTCGTCCACGGCGAAAGCGCGGCGCTGAATCTCGGCGGGCAGGCTGGCCCATTTTTCACGGGCCACCACAAGGGCCACCGCGCCGCGGTCCAAGGCCCCGGCCAAATGATCGTGTCCGTCGTGACGCGGACCGTGTATCGCCACAAACAGTTCACCGCGGGCCACGGTTCGGGAGTCGATCGAGACGCCGACCAGTTCAGCGTCGGGACTAAGGCCAGCGGGGGGGCCAGCGGGGGCCGCGACACCCAAGGTTGTAGCGATTTGGCTGGCGGTCCACCGCATTGCGTCTCCAGTTGGCTCAGGTTTTGGTCCCTCTCCCGTATTTTCACGGGCACCCGGCTGTGGTGCGTTTAGGCTCGACGGCTCATTTCTGTAAATGCAATCTCGATACCGAACGGCCCCGGCGTTTGCGTCCGGCGGCGCTTCCTCTCATGCCGGTCTAAAGACCACCGCTACGAAACTTTTTTCCTCACATATCCGCGGCGGCGCAGGATGGCGCGCGCCTTTTCGCGATCGTCGAATTCGAAAGTACGGTCGCGGAGGATTTGATAATTTTCATGTCCCTTTCCGGCGAGCAACACGATGTCGCCGGGCTTGGCTTCGTCGATCGCCATGGCCAGCGCGATGTCGCGATCCGGTTCGATCACATACTTGCCGTTTACTTTTTGCAGCCCGACCACGACGTCGTTGATGATGCGCAGCGGATCCTCGCTGCGGGGGTTATCGCTGGTCAGGATGACCAGATCGCTGAGCGAACCGGCAGCTTCGCCCATGGGCGGGCGGGTGGAGCGGTCACGTTCACCACCTGCACCGAAGAGCGTGATGATCCGGCCGGCGGGATTCAATTCGCGCGCGGTCGAAATCAGGTTACGCATGGCGTCATCGGCGTGCGCGTAATCGACCACCACCAGAAAGGGCTGGCCTTCGTCGATCCGCTGAAAGCGGCCGGGAACGAGTTCGAGGTTGCGAATGCCTTCTTCAATTTTCGCGACGGGGATTTCGAGGGCCAGCGCGGCGCCTATAACGGCGAGAATGTTGTAGACATTGATGCGGCCGACCAGCGAGGAATGGACTTCGACCGGGCCGGCTGGCGTTTGGGCCGTGAATTCCAAGCCGTGAAAGCTAAGCGCGAATTTCTTCGCGGTGAGATCCGCGGGTGAGGAAATTCCATAGGTCAGGGTGCGTTGGGCCAGTGCGTCGAGGCGAGCGCCGTAGGGGTCGTCCACGTTCAGCACCGCAGTGCCGGGCGCGCCGGCGCCGGTGCCGGCGAACAAAATTTTCTTGGCCGCGAAATATTCTTCGAACGTTTTGTGAAAATTGAGATGGTCGCGGGTCAGGTTGGTGAAAATAGCGACGTCAAAGTGGCAGCCCCAGGTGCGGTCCATGACCAGCGAGTGGGAGCTGACTTCGAGGACAGCGTGGGTGCCGCCGGCGTCGCGCACCTCAGCGAACATCTGCTGCAAGTCGATCGATTCGGGCGTGGTGTTGGTCGCGGTGCGAAAACCCTGAGGCGTATCGTAGCCGGTGGTGCCAATGCGGCCGGTGGTGAAGCCGGCGGCGTGCAGGATCGAATCGACAATATAAGTGATAGTGGTTTTGCCATTGGTGCCGGTGACGCCAATCAGCTTCAGCGCGCTGGCTGGGTGCCGGTAGAAATTTGCGGCGGCGACGGCCAGGGCTTTGCGATCCGCGCCAAGCGGCAATTCGATCCAGGTAATTTCATCAGAAAGATCAGTGGGAGCCGGCTGGGCGCTGGCAATCGCCACGGCGCCGCGCGCCAGCGCGTCCGCCACGAATTCGTTGCCGTCGGTTTTGGCTCCGGGCAGCGCGAAGAAAAGACTACGGGCGACAACTTTGCGGCTGTCGCAAGCGACCGCGACGATGGGCGCGTTCGCGCGGCCCGTCAGATTCACGAACTCGATTCCAGCGATGACCTCGGCCAAATCCATTTCTATTTGCACCCGTATTTTTTTTCGTTTGGTCGCTGCTTGCAATTTGGGCCCGCCTTCCACCACGGTTTTCAATTCACATTCCTTTGCACCGGCGCCGGATTGGCGGCCGGAAAGACCGCGCTGGGAGAGACCGCTGCAGCCGCGCGTCCGAAGCGCACCGTAATGCTGCTGCCGCGCGGCACCCGCGTGCCGGCGTCCGGTGATTGTTCCACTGCAACGCCGCTGCCAATCAATTCCGGAAGCAAGCCGAGCCGCGAGCAAGATTCGGTGACGCCGCGCACGGTCTGGCCGGTTAGGTCCGGCACGTCCACCGCATCTTCCTCGCTGATCACGGTGGTCGGCGCGGCGCTGGAACTGGAGCCGGAACTGGAACTCGAGCTGGAATTCGGGCGGGTTGCAGTATTCTTCGAGACCACATTTTGGAAAGTCGCTTGTTCCTGCTGGGTCCGACGGTCCTGGGCGCGCAGGTCGTTCTGCACCACAGAATCGTCGGGTTCGGCTGAGCTTTTATTCTTTTTGGCGAATTCGGAGTCGGACTCTACCGGCACATCGTGCGGCACATCGAGATAGGCCAACACCTGCTCGGCGACGCGCTTGAAAACCGGGCCACCTACTTCGCCGCCGTGATGCGCCCCCTCGGGCGAATCCAGCACGACCAAAATGGTAACCGCCGGTTCGTTCACCGGCGCAAAACCGACGAACGACGCAACATACTGATTCGGCGAATAGCGTCCGGTGTTGGTGTCGATTTTCTGAGCCGTTCCCGATTTGCCAGCCGCGGTGTAACCATTGAGCTGCGCGGGTTTTCCGGTGCCTTCCAGAATTACGTTTTGCATCATTTCGCGAATAGTTGCCGCGGTCTTAGCGTCGGTGACTTCGGTGGGTTCGGGGCGTTTGGGAAGCGGCAGGTCGGCGCCGCCGCTGGC
>Ga0307474_10004438_pt1 | contig 10103 bp, 7 predicted proteins | sample atmos_gasesECM1C_2_FD_203312 | JGI IMG/M metagenome (GOLD analysis project Ga0307474, IMG submission 203312) | Hardwood forest soil microbial communities from Morgan-Monroe State Forest, Indiana, United States - atmos_gasesECM1C_05 | ecosystem: Environmental > Terrestrial > Soil > Temperate...
CTCATCGCCTGCCGCAATGGCGGCAATGAGCGCGCGATCCAGATCGTTTCCGGGAACCGCCTCCAATAAAAGCGGTCCGCCCGATTCAATCCGGACGCTGGCCGGTCTAAATGCTGCGTGCGCGGCCTGCTCGGTCTTGCGCACTCCGGGATGTGAATCATTGTGCATGGGGATCTCCAGAATTCGTTGTCCTTGAAAACTTTCTAAAAACAGCGCAACAGGTCCTCGCAGCAATCTCAGGCCGGCAGGCCTGCATTTGCCGAGAGGGTCAGCCGATCACGAGACGAACAGGGACGTTGCCGCGAGTCGCGTTCGAGTACGGGCATGCCGCGTGCGATTTCTCGACCAGCGAATCGGCCTCGGCTCGAGGTAGCCCCGGCACGTGGATCTTCAGCTCGACCTCGGTCTCGAATCCTCGCCGCGTCGGTCCCACGCCAACAATGGCTTCGACCTCCGTGTCTGCCGGCAACGCGATGCCGTCGCGCTTTGCCACGAGCCTCATCATCGCCAGGAAGGAAACGGCATAACAGGCCGCGAACAGGTGCTCGGGCTCAACGCCGCGCCCGTTTGCGCCGCCAAGCTCGCGCCGTGGGGTCACATTCAGGTCCAGCAGACCATCGGAGGACACCGCCCGGGCATCCCGTCCCGCGGTGGCCTTCACATGCGCGCGATAGAGAACGTTGTCAATCAGCGACATTCGCACAGCCTAGGTGCCTATGCTCTGTGGGTCGTTCGCTCGGTGTTACCATTCGGTGACGAATCCGTTTCCGCAGGTTTCGACCTCGAGGCCGCCGATGAAGTCCTTTGCTCGATTCCGACTGGACCCCGTGAACCAGTGCCTGTGGAGGCGGGCTGAAGCGGAGCACGAGGAGCGTGTTCTATTGGCGCCGAAGGCCTTTTCGGTCCTGACGTACCTGGTCGATCACGCCGGGCGCCTGGTAACGCACGATGAGCTGCTCAATGCCGTGTGGTCGAGCCGTGTGGTCGAGCCGCAGACAGTGAAGAAACATATGGTCGAGGTGCGCACCGCACTCGGGGACCGCCCGAAGAATTCTCTTTTCATCGAGACACTGCCCAGGCGCGGCTATCGGTTCATCGCTCCGGTATCTGAATCCGTCGCCGCGGAGCCGATCCTGTCGGGCAGAGCAGCGCCAAACGCACTGGTCGGGCGCGACGGGGCTCTGAAGGACCTGCACGAAGCGTGGCAACACGCGGCGGGCGGCGAGCGGCAGATCATGTTCATCACGGGGGAACCCGGCATCGGCAAGAGCGCACTGGCGGAGGTATTCCGACAACAGGCCGCGCTCACTGAGAAGTCCGTTCGCATCGCACATGGCCAGTGCATAGAAACCTATGGAAACAAGGAAGCATACGGTCCGATCCTCGAGGCGCTGGGACGATTGTGCCGCGGTCCGCGGGCCGGGCCGATCATTAAGATCCTCTTCGCAGAAGCGCCGACTTGGGCGGCGCAACTTCCGGCGCTTCTCACGCAGGAGAATCGCGAAGTGCTGCATCGCGAAATTGTGGGCGCGACCCGTGAGCGCATGCTGCGCGAGATCGGTGAAGCATTGGAGTCGATCACCGCAGAGACTCCGCTGCTGCTCGTGCTGGAAGACCTGCAATGGGCGGATGACTCCAGCGTTGACCTCATCGCCTCGCTGGCACGGCGCCGCTCTCCCGCGAAATTCATGCTGCTGGCCACGTGCCGTTCGTTCGAGCTTTGCGCTGCCAGCATCAGGACGCTGATTCCGGATCTCTTGGTTCACCAGCTGTGCCGCAAGATCGAGTTGACTCGTTTGCGCGAAACGGAGATTGAGGAGTATCTGGCTGGCCGCTCGCCCTCCATCCCCCCGCCGACGGGACTATCCGCACTCGTGCACCGCCACTGCGACGGCAATCCACTTTTCATGGTGGTCGCCCTGGAGCACATGAGGAAGCGCGGGCTTCTCATCAATGCAGACGGCCGGTGGCAGCTGCAGACCCCTCTGGCGGAGATTGAATTCGAAGTGCCGGATGACCTGCGCCATATGATCGAAGCGCAGCTAGGGCGGATGTCAGGACAGGAGCAGAATGCATTGGAGCTGGCGAGTGTCGCCGGTGCCTCATTCTCCGCAAGTCTTCTCAGTGGCGCCGCGGCGACCGAGGGGCGCGATCTGGAGGATCTCTACGAAGATCTGTCCCGCCGACATCACATTGTGAAATGGGCGGGGACGCTGGCTTTTCCGGACGGGAGCGGGGCGGAGCGCTATGAATTCGTCCATGCGCTATACCGCCATGTTCTCTATGAGCGCCAGCTGCAGAGCCGCAGAGCGGGGCTTCATCGCCTGATTGGCGAGCGACTGGCGACGCTGCACGCCCGCGATATCGAGGAAGTCGTGCCCGAGCTGGCGTACCACTTCGAGCAGGCTGCCGAGTGGCCGCGAGCCATCGAGTACCTGCAGTGCGCGGCGGATATTGCCGGGCGCCGCTGCGCCCATCAGCAGGCCGACGCGTTGCTCACACGGGCGTTGGAGCTGGTGATCAATCTGCCCGAGGCGCAGCGTATGCGGACGGAACCGCAGTTGCTCGCATTGCTCGCCGCGCGTCGCTGGGCGGTTTGGGATGTGCGCGTCATCGAGACGCTCGAGCGGCTGGTTGCGCGGGCGGCAGACTGTGGTCTGATCGATCTACAGGCGCGGGCGCTGGTCGATCTGTCCTTTTTTTTATCGTTGATCAGTGCGGAGCGCTGTCTGGAAGCAGTACAGCGCGCGCTGCGACTGAGTGCACAGCAGGAGCCGGCCATGCGCACGCGGACACGCACCGCCTGCGCGTTCCGCCGCCTGTCGGTGTGCGGATGGAGCACCTACGATGCGCTGGAATTCCGGGAAGGACTCGTGGAGCTTGGCAAGCACCACGGATTATCCGCCGGCGTTGCCGATCTGGTTGACGAGAGCTTCATTCGATTGACCTGCGGAGAGTATCGCGAGGCACGCAAGGTCGCGCTCGAGGCGCGCGCGAAACTGCTCGAGCTCGGCGCAAACCCCAATTCGAGAATCGAGTACGAAATCGGCAGCGCCCTTGCGGCATTTGGCCTCATTTTTCTCGGGGAGTGGGCCGAGGCACTCAAAGAGTATGGTGCCGCGATCGCCGCCGCGAAGAGGAATGCCAACTATCATTACCTGCAGTGGCTGCTGGCCCAAAAATCCTGGTTGCACCTGCAGGCCATGGACTTCAAGGGCGCGCTTGCGATTTGCGAGTCGGCCCTGTCGCTGACGCGAAATTCGGCTCTTCGCCCGGCTCCTGACTGGCCAACAGGATTTCCAAGGCAGGTTCGCAACACGTTGATTTGCTCAGCTTTGGCGTCGGTCGCCTTGGGCGATTACGCGCGCGCACTCGAAGATTTTTCGACGTTGAACCGTGAGATGGACCGCCAAACGGTTTTTTTCGATTGGTACTGGCGCATGCCCGCGGCGGCGGGTATGACCGAGTTGTGGCTCGCGACAGGCGATCGCGGTCGCGCGCAACAGGAGGCTGGACGCTTTCTCGAGATCTCGCTCGCAACCGCGGATCGCCACTGGCAGGGGCTCGCTTGGGAGGTCAATGCTCGTGTGGCCCTGGAAGACCGGGATCTTCCCCGCGCCCGGAATTGTATCTCTAACGGGTTATCCACCTTGCAGGGGTTCGACTTGCCTTTGGCCGCCTGGAGAGTTCATGCGACCGCAGCTCGCATCGGCGAGGAATCCGGGAATCCTGCAGCGGCCCGTTCGCACCGCGATTTCAGTCGCGTCACAATCCTGCGGCTGGCCAATTCGTTACCAGAACAAGAGCCGCTGCGGGAGAGTTTTCTTTCCGCGCCCGCCGTGGTGGGGATTCTCAACGGGCAGCGGTGATGGATCCCTTTGGACACCGCGGGCAGATTGCGGGTTGCTTCGACCGGTGTCGGCGGGCAATCTGCTTCGCCCGATGCCGCAGATGTTCCTCAGCTCAGCTTCTCGAGCAGCGTCGCGAGTTCCGACTGTTGCGCTGAGCTCAAACGTGCGAGCCGCGCACCGAACGCCTTCGACAGGAGCGCAAGCCCCCGCGCCATCGTCTTGCGCCCCTCGGGGGTGAGCGTGAGCCGGTGGCGGCGCAGATCCGCGCCGTCGATTTCACGGCGCAGAAAGCCCGCCGCCTCGAGCCGCTTGACGTACATCGTCACGCTGGGCTTCGGCATGCAGAGAACGGCGGCCAGTTCCGCGGGGTGCGGACGCGCGTCGACCTCGGCGAGCACGAACAGCTCCTTGGTCTCCAACCCGAGTTTGGTGATCTCCGGCGCGACGCTCGTGATCACCGACGACACGAGACGGTAGTTGAGGGACCAAATCTTGCCGACGTCGGTTTTGTGCATGGGCACTTGCGCCATTTATTAGTTTAATCGTAAACTATCGTCAATCTGAACTATCGTATTATTGTACCATGTACCCACGCGGAGAGCACCATGCCCCTCGATCACTACATTACCCTCGGCCGTTCAGGCCTGCGTGTCAGCCCATTCTGTCTCGGCACGATGACCTTTGGTGAAGACCTCGGCTGGGGCTCCAGCGTCGAGGAGTCGCAGCGGATCATTGACCGGTTCATCGAGCTCGGCGGCAATTTCCTCGATACTGCAAACTTCTACACGAAAAGTCATTCCGAAAAGATCATCGGCGACCACGTAGGCGGCCACAGCGCTCGGCGCGACCGGCTTGTCATCGCCACGAAGTTCAGCGGCAACCTGTATCCCGGCGATCCCAACGGCGGCGGATCCGGGCGCAAGTCCATCATTGCGCAGTGCGAAAACTCGCTGCGCCGCCTGCAGACCGACTACATCGACCTGTACTGGTTGCACAACTGGGACGTGCACACGCCGATCGAGGAGACGATGGCCGCGCTCGAGGATCTCGTGCGCGCCGGCAAGGTGCGTTACCTCGGCGTCTCAGACACCCCCGCTTGGAAAATCGTCGAGGCGAATGTAACGGCGCGCTTCCGCGGCTGGTCCGCATTCATCGGATTGCAGATCGAGTACTCCCTGCTCGAGAGAAGCGTCGAGCAGGAGCTCGTGCCGATGGCTCTCGAGTTCGGCCTCGGCATCACGCCGTGGTCGCCGCTCAAGAGCGGGGTGCTCAGCGGCAAATATACCCGCCAGAATGCCGGCCAGGTCAAGGCAGATCGGGGTCCCTTCGCGGAAAGCCACCTCACTGAGAAGACCTACGCGATCGTCGATGAGCTGAATATCATCGCCAAGGCGCACGGCAGCACCGCCGCGCGTGTGGCGTTGGCCTGGGTTCAGTCGCAGCCTGGCGTGACTTCGACGATTATCGGCGCGCGGCGACTCGCCCAGCTCGAGGACAACGTCAAGGCGCTCGACGTGAAACTCTCGGCCGAGGAGGTCGGCCGGCTCGACGCGCTGACGAAGCCGATTTTTGGCTTTCCGCAGAGCATGCAGCCGTTTTTTCCATCCATCCACAACGGCGGTACGTCGGTGAACGGCATCTCCGCGCCGTTGTCGTCTTTTGGCGTGGGAAAGGGCGACAAGGTCTACTGACTCTCGCGTGTGGTCATGGCCGGGTAAGCGCCTGTTCGACGCGCGCGCTAGGGGAAACTCGCACGGCTTCCTTGCGGCCATGTTCCCTCGAGAGCATATTAGGCAGTGCTTTTGAGAGCATACTCGGTCTTGCGCTTACTCCGTGACGCGTTGCGACGAGATATACGCTCATAGCAACCAGGTCTAAATGACATGGCTACCGGCTGGTACTCTATTCGGGATCTCGATTCGGGTCCCATGATCTTCAATTGAAACAGCAATGACCGACATTCCTCTCTACGCAGGCGCGGGATTTCTAGTGGGCACCATGGTCGGCCTCACCGGCGTCGGCGGCGGATCGATGATGACGCCGATATTGATGCTGGCGTTCGGGCAATCACCCTCGGTTGCGGTGGGGACGGACCTGCTGTTCTCCGCGACCACGAAGCTCGTGGCAACTGCCTCCTTCGGTTTCAGTCGACGGGTGGACTGGCCGATCGTAGGACGACTGTTGCTGGGAAGTGTCCCAGGATCGGCTGCGGTGGTGGTCGGTCTCTGGCTCGCGCGCCGCACGCCGAATGCCGCCGATGCGATCACATCTCGCTCCCTCGCGATCATTCTCCTGGTTACCGCGGTCGCGCTCATTTTCCAGACGCAACTCCAGCGCGTGGGTCTTAAGATCACGGCGCGCGCGCTCGCGCACGTGGAGCGTCATAAACTCCTGCTCACGGCGCTCGCAGGGTTGACGTTGGGTGTCGCGGTCACGCTGACCTCCGTGGGCGCCGGAGCGCTCGGCGTTGTGATGCTGGTTGCCCTGTATCCCTTGAGGCTCACCGCAGACCGGCTTGTCGCGACCGACATCGCTCATGCGTTGCCGGTCACGCTGATCGCGGGCTTGGGTCACGCGTTCTTGGGCCACGTAAACTTCAACGTGTTGGCCGCTCTTCTCCTCGGATCGATTCCGGGTATATTGATTGCCTCGCGCATCACGCTGCGCCTGCCCGCCGGAATAACCCGGATACTCATCGCGCTCATGCTAGGCACCGTCGGTGAGCGTTTGCTCTTTGGCTAGACCGGATCGACGCCTTATTCGTGCAGCCCGCACTCGCGCTTCAAGCCAAAGAAACGTAATTCTTCCGGGCTTTCCACTTCGGCGAGCGAACGGGTAGTGTGCCAATCGCCGATCGACGCATAGCCCTGCTTCCACAAGGGGTGATACGGCAACCGGTGTTTTTCAAGATAGCGAGCGATGTCCCGGTCGCTCCAGTCAAACAGCGGATGCACTTTGTAGCGCCCACGCTTGAAGTCAATTGGAAGAATTCGAGAACGTGTCTCGGCTTGCGCACGACGCAGCCCGGCAAACCAAGTCCTCGCGTGGAGCTCTTGCAGCGCGCGGTCCAAAGGTTCCTGCTTGTTGATGCGGTTGTAGCGCTCGATGCCCGAAAGGCCCTGGTTCCACAATTTTCCGAATCGGGTCTCCTGCCACGCTGCGGAAGATTCGGCACGAAACACTTTGAGATTGAGTTTCAGCTTATCGGTCAACTCATCGATGAAGCTGTAGGTCTCCGGGAAGAGATACCCCGTGTCGAGCAACACGATCGGCACGCCCGGCATGACCGTGTTCACGAGATGCAGCATGACAGCCGACTGGGCGCCGAAGCTCGACGTGAGCACGTGCTCGCCCGGCAGAAGCTCAAAGGCGCGTTCGACTCGCTGAGCTGCCGGGAGGGGCTCGATTGCATCATTGAGTTCAGCGAGTTCCGGTGCAATCCCGGGGGCGAACTCGCTCGACCACAATCTCGAGAGCTGTGCTTTGATGTTCATCCTAAAGCCGTTGTTACGGCGCCCTGAAGACGCCTCCGATCCGGCTGATTCTATCGCTCAGTCGCATCAGCGCTTAGCTCGAAATTGAATTAGCCCATAACCGCGGCGCCTTGGGTTGCCATGACTATGATTATGCAATTCGAGCATTGGACGGCCCGTTCATGATTCAAGTATTTCTGTGCGCGGACGCGCTTTATCAATCGATACAAAATCGGGCGCGAAAGGAAAACGATGAAGTATGCATGGATCTTGATGTTTGGCGCCCTCACGGCTGCAGCCCCCGCATGCGCGCAGCAGAAGACGGGGCCCGGCGTCAGCGGCGACGACAGCCTGACGTGGCAGGGCATTACCTTGTACGGCGTCATTGACATCGGTGTCCAATACGATACGCACAGTGCGCCTTTCACTCCCTACCGGCCATCGGCCAGCGGCAACATCGTGCGGCAAAATAGCCGGCAATCGGTGACCGGCCTCACCCCCAGCAACATGGGCCAGTCGAGAGTGGGGCTGCAGGGCATCGAGCACCTAAACGATGAATTCTCGGCCGTATTCCAGATCGAGACATTCTTCAATCCGCAGTCCGGAGAAATCGCCGATTCGCTAAAGTCATTGGCCGTGAACAACGGTCGATCACTGACGGCCCAGACAGTCAATGTGGACGGCAGCTCGGCCGGACAAGCCTTCCAAACGGCATGGGTTGGGTTTAGATCGGTGCGATTCGGGACTCTGACGTTTGGTCGTCAGACGACGCTGCTGTTGGACGGCAGCATCAAGTACGACCCCAATTACAACGCCACAGCGTTCGGCCTGCTCGGCGCGTCAAATACCTATTCGGGCGGCGGCGCCCAGGAGGATAACCGGCTCGACTCGACCGCGAAGTACTCTGTGAGCTTCGGCGATCGGGTTCACCTCGCGGCGCTTTATAAATTTAGCGGCGCCAGCGGATCGGCCAACACGGCTTTTCAAGCGGATCTCGGTGGTGAATACGCGGGTGCATCGCTGGATGCCTACTATTCGAAGGAGAACAGCGCGATCACGGCGACCTACTTGACTGCCGCTCAGGTCGCCGGCCTTCCGGCATTGGGGTATTCGGTATCGAATTCTCTGGCGGCGACCATCTCGGACAACGAGGCCTATGCCCTCATGGCGTTCTATAAGTTCGACCCGCTGAAATTCTTTGCCGGCTACCAGCGCATCGTCTATACCGATCCCCACACTCCATTGGGCGCCGGCTTCCAAGACATCGGTGGTTACGTCCTGGCCTTCGTCACCAACAATGCCTACGTCAATTCCAAGAAGGTGCAGGTGTATTGGACCGGGGTTCGCTATTCGGTCAGTCCCTACCTCGACCTGACCGCGGCTTACTACGGCTATCAACAGAATGCCTACGGCACCGGAACCCAGTCGGGTTGCGCGACGGCTGCGCATAGCACTTGCAGCGGCAGCTTCGAGGCCTATTCCTTCGATGCCGATTTCCGGTTCAACCAGCACTTCGACGCTTACGTGGGCGCCATGTACAGCGGCGTGCACGATGGCGTGGCCAGCGGCTACCTCGAGACGACCAACATCAACCCCACCGTTGGAGCCCGGTACAAGTTTTGAGTTTGCGCGCTCGTCCTACCCCATACAGTTGAGTTGCGATCATTTGTCAATGCACGGAGGCCTCAATTTTGTCGTGCCACCATCCTCCGCCCAACGCCGTCAGGAGACTGGCGCTGTCGGTGAACTGCTGCACTCGAGCGTTCACATAGCTGAGCCGAGCCTGCGCGTAGGTGCGCTCCGCTACGATCAAGTTCAACACCGTGGTGGTCCCCACCGAGTAGCTCTGCTGCTGCAGCTTCAGCGCCTCGAGGGCGACGTCCATCGAGTGCCGATCGACCGTGAGGATCTGCGCATCGTACTGCAGCGCCCATAGATCGTCCGCAACCTGCCCGAGCGCTTCGAGCACCACGGCCTGATAGGTGGCGGCCTCTGCCTTGAAGGCATCGCGAGCCGCACGCACCTGCGCTCGCAGCGCTCCGCCCTTGAATAGCGGCTGAGTCAAAGAGCCGCCGACCGCCCAGGGTGTGCCGAACTGATGAAACAGATCGGCGGCCCGCAGGGCCTCGCGACTAATGGAAGCGGACAAGCTGATATCCGGAAACTCCTGAGCGACTGCCACGCCGATCGCGGCGCTCGCGGCATGAAGTTGCATCTCGGCGGCAAGAACATCCGGACGCTGGCGCACCAGTCGAGCGGGCAAGCTCAGCGGAATGTCTCGCGGTGGCGTGAATTGATCGATGTCGAATGGCTGCACCTGCCACTCGGAGGGCGCACGCCCCGAAAGCACCGCGAGCGCGTCATAAGCCTGATCGAGTTGCTTGTGCAGGGATGGTAGTTGGGAGAGATCCGCAGCCAGCTGGGTGTCGGCGGTGAGCACATCGCTGCGCGGCACGATACCGACATCAAATGCGCGTTGTGTCAGCGCGAGATTCTTGCGATCGCTTGCAATCAACTCCTCGGTGGTCGTGATTTGCAGTCGAGTCGACGCGATGGTCAGCACTTCATTGACGACGCTGCCGGTCAGCGTTAGATATGCCGCCGCGAGTTCATCGCGCTGGAAGTCCGCGAGCGCTTGCTGCTGCTCGACGGCGCGGCGCGTGCCGCCAAAAATATCCAGGTTGTAGCTCGTGGACAGACCGATGCTGTAGAGATTTGCGGTGCCGCTTGTGCCGCCGTTCCCGCCGTTGCCGGGCGCGCGCACAGCACCCGTGCCGCC
>Ga0307474_10004439_pt1 | contig 10101 bp, 6 predicted proteins | sample atmos_gasesECM1C_2_FD_203312 | JGI IMG/M metagenome (GOLD analysis project Ga0307474, IMG submission 203312) | Hardwood forest soil microbial communities from Morgan-Monroe State Forest, Indiana, United States - atmos_gasesECM1C_05 | ecosystem: Environmental > Terrestrial > Soil > Temperate...
GTAGCTCGAGCGTCGTGGTGGAAGATCTCTACGACGACGAGAAGGCGGCGAAGATCGCCCGCGACATCACCCGGAAGTACGGCGCCGTCGTGACATATGGGCCGCGGGCAAAGATCGCCGCCGAGTGCTCGGCGATGGAGGGTGGCCGTGGGGAAGGTCTGGATAACTACCAGGACGGTCGGAGGAAAGCGAAGTTTACGTACGATGCCCATCGCGAGGAGATTGGTAAGGTTTTCAAGAAGAAAGGGCGGAGTCCGGCGATTGAGGCGGCGGCAAAGTTCGGTGGAATCGATCTGAGCGAGGACAACGCCGTCACATCTGGATTTATCGACGAGATGTATCGGCTTCTTGCTCCCCGCTACGAAGCCCGTGACTCCGGCGGCCCCTTCACGCAGATCCACCGCGACCCCGCGAAGTTCGCGGCCGTCAAGGAACGCGCGGACGCCATCGGCCCACTGAAGGACGACCGGGCGCTCTACGAACTTCTGGTCGTCGACCTTGAGAAAGAGACGCAGGAGGTCTTTTACGTGGTTACGGTCGACGTCCATGGGCAGCTCTTGCAGTACGCCGAGGTTGCCCGGGGTCAAACGGATCGGGTGGCCATCTCGGCGCGCGAGATTTTCCCGGTGGTTCTGCTGGACAAAGCCAGCGGCTTTGCGGTCGCGCACAACCATCCGAGTGGCACGGCGCGGCCGTCCGACGCGGACAAGGAGCTCACCAAGCGGGTCAAGGATGCCGCGGCCGTCGTCTGCCCCGAGGTCGCGTTTCTCGACCACCTGGTGGTGACGGGCAGCGAGTATTACAGCTTCACGAGCAAGAAACTGGTCAAGGCGAAGCGATGACTCCAGCGAAGTGTGCTCGGCATGAACGGCGACCTGGAGAGCTGGGGGACTCTCCCCGGTATCTTCAGGCGCTCATCGAGTGTCGGTCGTGCGTTCGCTGCCGTCTGTTGGCGATTTTGGCGGTGATTCAGTACCGTCTCATGCATTGAAAGGGTGAGCACCATGAATCCTGTCGTTCCTGAAGTCGGGTTGATTTCCGTCGCACAGCTCTCGGAGATGATCCGCGAAGAGGCGGGCCTCGAACCGGAAGAGCTGAAGCAGCTTGCGATCGTCACGCGGTTCGTGGTCTCCCGGGAGATCACCTGGGAAGTCGGCAAGGACGCGCCGGGCCATCCGACGCTGTACGTGTTCGCCCTGTTCCAGGGCGAGGCCGATCACGACGTGACGGCCTACGTGATTCCGCGAGAGGCGAAGGACCCGGGCGAGCGGCACTGGCTTCGCTACACCTTGAACCGCGCCGTTCCGACGCTCCTCGTCGAGTCGATGACGCGTTCGGCGTTCCTGAGTGCCGTGGCGACCGATCTGGTCGCCCTCGCGATCGACCAGGGCGTGCTCGAAGAGGAAGAGGAGGAAGAAGAGCCGCCCGCAGGGGGTGGAACGCTTCACGCTCTCCCGACGCCGGGGGGGCCTCCGGAACCGTCCCCCGCGGTCTCCTGACCCGGGCTACGCTAGTCCCCCATGACCAACAGCCTCATCACGTGCGCGTACACCCTGACGGCCGTGGGGGGCCAGCCGATCGCCTCGCTGGCCGCGCGCTTCGCCGCCGTGCAGCTTGACCTGACCATCCCGCGAACCTTCGGGCTTCTCCCGGTCAGCGATACGACGGCGGCGCCCGTGGGGCAGGCGGTGACGCGCACGATGGTGTTTCGGATGGTGCCGACAGTGACGGGAGCTGCGATCCTGATCGTCGGGGGTGGGGCCGCCTTGGGTCCTATCAGCAGCCTACTGATCACCGCTCCGGGGGTTGGGTATGCGAGAGCTCCGATCGCCATTTTTGGGACACCAGGAAAGGGGGGTTCGGGGCACGTCCGGATGAACGTCGGTGGAACGACCATCTTGCAAGGCGGCTCGGGATACACGGGGGCGACCACCGTGGCATTTGTGGGCGGAGAGATTCGGTCGGGCGGCACCGTGGCGAAGGGAACTCCGATCATCGCAGGCGGCGTGATCACGGGAGTGACGATCACGGATCACGGCAGCGAGTACCACGCGTATCCAGATCTGGTTTTCACCGACTCGGGGGGCGGTACGGGGGCGTCGGGTGTGGCCTCGCTTACGATTTCGAGCGGCGTCGTCGACTTTCCGGGCAACGGCTACAGCAATGCGGAACCGGTCACGCTTACGCCGTACTTTACGGCTTCGTGGCCCGACAGTTCGAACGCGCAGGGGCAGATCCTGCAGGGCTGGATGCTGGAGGAGTTCCAGTCCGCCCTGCAGACGACGGCGATTCTGGCGGCAACGCCGGTGGTGAGCTGAAACCGAGGTGAGCGATGGGTGTGCGAGAAGAAAACGAAGACGGGCTGGATCCGGCCGTGCTGGCCGCGCTGGGCGATGAGGCTCCCGGAGAACGTCCGGCCGAACCGCCGGAGCGGATGAGCAATCCGCCCGATCGGGCGACGGGGCCCGTGCGGCGAAAGGTCGTGCGGGCGGGAGCTGGCAGGCCTCCGGCGGCAGCCGCGCAGCCCGAACCGCCGGTACCGGCAGGACCGTTTCCGAGCCTCCCGCACATCCAGTTCGGACCGTTTCCCGGGATCTACCTTGGAGTCGCGTCCACGGTGCAGGGGCAGGAGGCGAGCCTCGTGTGGGGGGCCATTGTCGAAGAGCTGCGGGAGATCCAGGTTCCGATCGACGCGGTCGCCATCAAGGTGTTTCGTATGGGCGTCGGAGCGGTTCCGTCGCCGAAGATCCGCTGCGAGGGCGACATCGACGGTCCGGTGGTGGCGGGCGCGGACGGGATCAGTGCCGGCCAGGCGCTGACTGATTACGTCGTGAACGTATTCCAGCAGGGGTGTCCGCACCCCATGAAATACGAGCTTGATGTCTACTGGAAGCGCAATACGTCGACGATTCGCAAGAACCTGCAACTGATGCTGCAGGCGTGGCCGGAGATCATCGCGCAGCGCAACCGGACCGCGGCGTACTTGGCCCATCAGCAGCAGCAGCGCAACGGGATGGGGGCGACGGGGTTCACGCCGCCGTCTCCGGGGTATGGGCCGCCGGTCCAGACGTACGGGAGGTCTGAGTCGATGTATCCGTCGCATCCGACCTATCCGGGCGCGCCCTGGCAGTTGCAGATCCCGCAGCCGCAGTACGGGTCCGATCCGGGGATCGAGTCGATCCGTCGTGAATTGGCTGCCACGATGGGCCGCACCGACGAGCTGGTGAAGATTCTGCGCGAGCAAAACGTTCCGGTACCCGTGGCGCCTTCGCCTCCGCAGCCGGTGGTGACCAAGGAAGACATCGTAAAAACGGTCATGGAGGTCATGAAGGTCATGATGCCGGCGACGCCGGCGACCGCCGTGGCAGCCGCGGTTCCGGCTGCGACCGATCCGATGGCGGCGATGACTGCGATGGTCCAGCAGTTCGAGCAGATGGAGAAGATCAAGGCACGCATGGCGACGGTGATGGGGGTCGATCCCGACGCCGAGCCCGAACCGCCACCGCCTCCGCCGCCGGTCGCTGCGCAGCTCGTCGAGGACAAGCCGCCCTTCGGGATCACGCCGCTGCCGTTCACGAGCTTTGGTGACGAAAAGAAGCCCATCAACTATCCGACCGGCGTTGAGGGCGGATGGGTCGAATGGACCAAGGCGTTCCTGGCGTCGAACCCGGACATCACCATCGCCGGGTTCAAGGTCGTTGCGCACATCATCGACCGGGGCGTCATCGGTCAGGTCGTCCAGACGATGCAGGCCAAAGGCAATCCGCAGCAGCAGGCCGTAGCCCAGCAGGCGGTGCGTGAGGGGTTGGTCAACGGGGTGGCGAACGTTCAGCCGCAGCCTCCACCGGCGCCGCCCGAGCCGTGGGCACCTACGGGATAGGTTCGGATCGCTGCGTACGCTTTCCTGGGGCTGATGAACGGTAGAGGAACCCCAGGCCCGATCTCCTTCTGGGCGCAGCCGGGAGGGGATCACCTATGCGCGGCCCGAAACTTTCCGGTAGGCTCAAGCGCATGACCCTGCCTGCCATCCCGGTCGGACCGCCCGTACGGCGTGGAATGGGCGCGCGTAGGATGGGGCTCGGCGACCAGGTTACGAGCATCGCGACCGGCGCCTGGAACTCGACAGGCGCCAACGGCGTCTTGACGTCGGTGCTGCAGGGGATGCCGCCGGATGTGATCGCAGCCATGGGGACGGGGTCGAAGATCATTCAGGGCGCCGGGCCGGCGCTCGATCTCGCCGGAACCATTTCGACCGGAGGGGTGCCAAGCGAGCAGGAGGTTGTCGCAGGGCTAGCGGCCGTCGCCGGCTTGGTCAATCCGGCGGCCGGCGCCATCATGGCCGCAGGGGGCGAGATTCTCATCGGCGCCCTGGCTGCCATGCAGTCGATTTTCGCGGCGCTTGGGCTCTATTCGAAGCCAGACCCAGCATGGACCTACGTGGGGCTCCATCGGGCTCTAACAACCACTGGAACTCAAGGAGATCCGATCCCTGCTCCACCGAACGCAGCGACGGGGGAAATGGATCCAAACTGGCTCTCATTCCCGGACTATTTGTCCCTTCTCAACTTCTTGCAGATCGGTGCTCCCATCACCGCCGCAGGCCATCAGTTTGCGTATTACAACCCAGACGGGGCGTCGGCCAATCGAAATGCTCCGTTCATTGCGCTGTACGAGACGGCCCTCCTACGTCGGTCGCCTCTGACGCCGGCCATCTTTGGACAGATCGCCGCGTACGTGCACAACGTGCCCTGCTACGGGTCGCCCAACAATCTGCATTGCAATCAATACATTGCGGCTCAGGTGGATTCGAACGGGATGGCGTGCTGCCCGTGGTGCAACTTGAGCAACAGCGGGTGCTACTGGATGGGACCTCCGCCAGCCGGGCAAAGCGAAGTCAATGGGAATTTTTCCCAATTTTCACCGACTCCGTTCGAGCAGTACTTTAACACTCTGCTTGTCAAAAACCTTGAGTATTGGGCAAACGCTCAACCGTTCGTGCCGCTTCGAACGCTTCTTGCCGCGGCTGTGACGGCGTGGAACACGAAGATCTCGGCCACGACGCAGATCTGCTACGAACCGGCCAACGTCGACCTCGGACAGAATGCGTTTGGAGGCCCAGGATACGGGTCCCCAGGGGGCGATAGCGGTCCGATCGCCTACAAGGGTTCGACGATCTCCTATCTCTTGGGTCCCTACGGCGGTCTGACGGATACGCTAACGCAAATTCAGAGCGACCAGCCGAAGATCTGCGTCAACGCGGGGCAGCCGCGCGGTGCGGCGACGTCGACGAGCATTACCGGGGGAACGACGGTCTCGGCACTCACCAAGGCTGCCGTCGTGGCCCCGGCGGGCATCGCCGGCGGCGCTGCGGTGGGCGCGTTGGCGTACTCCTGGGTGGCGGGCGAATCGTTTGGTGCCGTCGTTCGCGGGGCGTGGGGCGGCATCGTTCGTTTCGCCGAGACGTTTGGGCGACGATACTAGTTGCTAGCCCGTAACTTCGTCTGCTAGCGTCCGTCGTCGATGGGCGACGAACCGAGAAAGCAGATCAATTTCAGGCTCAGCGAGCAAGACGTGGCTCGTCTCGAGACACTGACGGAGCACTACGCGCTCGAACGCAGTGCGCTGATCCGGATGTTGCTCAAACGCGAATGCGATTCGATCGAAGGGAAGAAAAAGACATGAGGGCTCCGGTGACGGCGGCGGTGATTGTGCGGGACGACCCGAAGGTTTGGGACGCGATTCGCAGTATTCATCCATACGTAAGTCAGGTTGTAGTCGTCGTAACGGCAGAAACCATCCAGTATCCGGTAGAACTGTCGAAGACGCACCCGGAGATCATGGACCTCGATCTTGCCTTTTGCCCGGAGTGTAACGATCCGACGACCGGTGAGATCGCCGACTTCGCGATGGCGCGCAATCGCAGCCTCGAGCTCGCGACGCAGCCGTGGTGGATGTACTTCGACTCCGACGACGTCATCGCCGGCGGCGAGCGCCTTGTGGAAGAAATCCAAGCGCTCGAAGCAATTCGTGCGGTGGTTTCCATGGCGCAGCCGGGCGTGGAGGTCGTCGGCGAGTACCATTACTGGTACAGCATGGACGACCAGGGTCGTCCGACGCGGATCGTCCCGACCCGGCGCATTCTCTCGAACCCCAAGGCGTGGCACTGGATCGATCCGTGTCACGAAGTCCTCGAGCTCCGCAACGGACATTGGCCATCGGTGCAGGTGCGGGACGCGATCGTATGGAAGCACCATCGAGAGGCGAAGCCGAGCGATCGTAATCTTCGGATCCTCGAAAGCCATGTCTCGAAGGTTACGAATCCACGATCGCGTGTTCTCTTCTACCTTGGAAACGAGTACGCGGATGCGGCCGACTTTTGGGGTCTCACGGGATCCGATCGGGCGGCACGCGTGGAACAGGCTGTCGCTACGTACGATCGCTACCTGAAGGATGTCCACTGTCCACAGGACGAGCGGTACATGGCAGCGCTTCGGGCCTCGAAGCTTCAGCTTTCGCTCGGCAAGTACGACGATGCGCTGCACTGGGCGTCGATGGCGATGTGCTTCAACGAAACGCTTCCCGCGGCGTATCTGCAGATGGGGAACGTCTTCTACGCGCGGGCCAACCTGTCGAACGATCTACGGGACCACGAGCGGTGCCTCTATGTATGCGATCTGGCGCTGCGTGCCAAGGGCACGACGTACATGTGGACGGATCCGGGCGACGCGTTTCAGACGCAGTTTTTGCGGTCGTTCGCGCTGATGAAGCTCGGGCGGATGCGGGAAGCGATCGACGCCGGCGTGGAGGCGATGAAGCTTCGGCCGGAGGAGAGCGATCCGCATCGGTCGAACATCGCGTTCAACACGCGGCTGGCCGAGGCAAACGTTGCGAAGGAGGAAGCGGCGGAGTTTGTCCGGAGGTTCGAGGCTCTGAAGGCGTTGAAGCACGACGTGATTGACAATGTGTTGCGTGAGGTGCCGGCGTGGGGGTTTTTGGACGACCCCAAATCCCAAATCGATGGTCACTACAAAGGCAATCTGGAGTGGTTGGCTCCCAAGACGTCGCTCCGGATTCTTTTCATGTGCGGCGCCGGCTCGTGGGAGAAGTGGTCGCCGGAGAGCGTCAAGAAGACGGGGATCGGCGGCAGCGAGACGGCCGTGATCGAGATGGCGCGTCGACTCGCGAACCGTGGGCATACGGTTGTGGTCTGGTCGGAGATGTGCGATCCGGGGACGTACGATGGGGTTAGTTATGTGACCGGGATCGATCGTTCGGGTCGAGACGTAATTCCGTCGCTCGATGTAGTGGTCGCCTGGCGGGACGCCAAGTTTTTCGATCTTCGAACATTGGCCGAGCGCACACGGAAGGTTCTCTGGGTCCACGACGTCTGGGCTTTGAACGAGTCGTACGTCCAGCGGGCCGACACCATCTTCGCTCTGACGCACTGGCATGCCGATTTTCTCGTCGGTCGCGGCTACCCGAAGGACAAGATCGTCGTCACGACCAACGGGATCGATTTCGGTCGCTTCTCGACGAAGGATGGTCAATTTCTCCGCAACCCCAAGCAGGTCATCTACTCGAGCTCTCCGGACCGCGGCCTGAAGGAGCTCCTTCTCGCGTGGCCCAAGATCCGCGAGTTCGAGCCGCAAGCCGAGCTCCACGTATTCTACGGCTTCGCAAACTGGGACAAGTCGGAGCAAACGAACGTCGACCGTGACCGAATCAAGGCACTTATTTTCGATCTTCGTTCGCAAGCCGTGATGTTTCATGGCCGCGTCGACCAGCAAACGCTTGCCATGATGATGATGAGGTCGGGCGTCTGGGCGTACCCGACGTGGTTTTCGGAGACATACGCGATCACGCTCGACGAAGCCTTGGCTGCGGGTCTCTACGTCATGACGACGCCGGTGGCTGCGCTCAAGGAGCGAGGCGAAGGGCTTGTGACGTTCGTGGGGAGCGGTCCGTACGATCGCGATCGGGACGAGGCGGCGTTCGTCGAGGCGGTGGTGCGGGCGATCCGTGAGGAGGGACAACCCAAGACGCGTGCGGAGCTCGTGGACCACGCCAGGCGACGCTTCGACTGGGAAAACACGGTCACTCAATGGGAGGACTTGTTCGGCGTCCGGCGTGGCCCGTCGTACGTGTTCAAATCGGAGCCGAATCCGCCTGTTGTTCAAGCCCCCGTCTCCGCGGAGACGATCGCCGCGTCCGTGGCCCCGGCGGTCGCCCAAACCTGGACCGCCATGTCGGTCGGGGCGGCCGGTCCGCTCGCTGAAGTGGAGAAAAAGTACGCTGGGATGTCGGCCAAGGAGCAGTGGGAGGACTACTGGAAAAACCCGCTCGGGGCAGTGACCAAGATGATGACTCCGCCTCGTCGCATCCATTTCGTCCTTACGAAGTACGGCTGCGGCGAGCCGCCGATCGACCCAATGAACCCTTTCGCTACCACCGGAGGGGGCGGAAGTCGTGTCGGCTTCATAGGCCTCGTGCGGGCATTCGCCGCGTTGCGAAAGGACTGGAACGTGTTCGCCTGGTCGAACTTTTCGGTGGAGACGACCGTGGCAGGGGTCGACCACCGACAGGTCGATCGCTTCCCAAACATCGTGAAGGACGGCGACGTCGTCTTCGCCTTCTACGACACGTCGCCCCTCGGGCAGGTGAGCGATCAATGTCTTCGTATTGCCTCCCATCACACGTACCAGCCGCCGTGGGACAATCCCACGGGCGACATCCATGTGGCCCCGTCCGAGGACGCAATGAAGGCGCTGGCGGCTCGATGGAAGGAGAATCTCTTCTGGCGTGTGCTCCCGAACGGGGTCGGCGATCGCCCCGTCGTGCGCAAGCCCGTAAAGGGTCGAATCATTTACCACACGAGCGCCGACCGGGGGCTTCATCACCTGCTCGAAGCGATGTCGGAGATTCGAAAGGCAGTCCCCGAGGCGACGCTGCACGTCGTCGGCGGCGTCGAGGAATGGGTTCGGTGGGCGCAGGGGTACATTCAGGGGGTCTTTCCGGAGGCTCGGCGGCGAGCCGATATCATCAAGAGCCACTGGAACGATCCTGGCGTCACGTTCACCGGGAAGCTGTCGTTCGATGCGCTGATGACCGAGTTCGGAGAGGCGTCGGTCTTTGCGTACCCGTGCGATCCGATGGCTCCGTGCGAGACATTTTCAATTTCGACGATGGAGTGCTTGAAGATGGGGATCCCCGTCGTCTTGCATCCGGCGGATGCGCTCGGAGAGATTTATGACGGACATGTCTGGCTTTCGAAGGACGTTACGAGCATGTTCGCCGACTTAGTGGCGAGGGCCATTAGCCGCGACATGATCGGCCCATACGATTTGGCGGACGCCAAAACATTCGCTGGCCTATTCACATTCGAAGCGGAAGCCCAGCGTCTGAGCGAGATCATCGCCGAGTACGAGCAGGGCAAGACCTTCGAGATCCACGGTCCTATCGGACCCTTTCGAATCCCGGCGTATCCACTCAGCACGCACGCTCACGTCGAGGCGATGACCCGCGGTGTTTGGGAAGGGGAGTACGACCATCCGGGGCTCCCGAACGACATCCGATCGATCGTCGATGTCGGGTGCGGTTGGGGAGCGTTCGCGGCCTGGGCGTACAAGCGGTGGCCTGGTCTGCAGAAGCTCTCCGGGTTCGATCCCAACATCGAGGCGATTCGACTCGCTTGGCAAAACGTTCAGGCCGGGGAGTTTTTTGCGCTGGCGGTGACCACCGCCGATCGGGCGGTTCTTTCACACGACGATGCGTGGGGCAGCCGCAAGACTTACCAAACCGAGGGCGTAGGCACGTCGGTCGATGTCTTTCATCCGAAAGATCTCCCGGCGTGCGACCTACTCAAGCTTGACGGGGAGGGAATCGAACTCGAGGTGCTAGAGGTCTACCCACACAAGCCCCGGGTCGTCATCTACGAATTTCACCATCTGGAGCACCGCGATCGTATTCGGCGTCTGATGTTCGCCAATCAATACTCTCCATTGGTACTTCACGCAAAAGAAAGCGACACCTACGGGGTCGACATCTGGGTTCGTCCATGAGCTTCGTCACCAAAACGTTTGCAGGGAAGTCGTTCCGGGTGCT
>Ga0307474_10004440_pt1 | contig 10101 bp, 7 predicted proteins | sample atmos_gasesECM1C_2_FD_203312 | JGI IMG/M metagenome (GOLD analysis project Ga0307474, IMG submission 203312) | Hardwood forest soil microbial communities from Morgan-Monroe State Forest, Indiana, United States - atmos_gasesECM1C_05 | ecosystem: Environmental > Terrestrial > Soil > Temperate...
CAAATAGGCGCCGATGAAGAGGATGAAGGCGACGATCGTCGCCTTGTAGGCGGTGGTCTGGTAGCCGAAGAGAGCGGGCAGTCCGAAGAACGCGATGAACAACACGACCAGCAGCGGCGTGCCTCGGATGAACTCGACATAGATTCGCGCGATCAGTGAAAGCAGCGGCACGCGGCTGTAGAGAACGATCGCGACGATAAGCCCGACAAGCGTGCCGCCAACTGCGACCATCGCCGAGATCTGGAGGCTGGTCAGTAGCCCCTGCAGCATGAAGGGCAGGTTCTTGATGACCACCTCAGGCATCGGCCGCCCTACGCGGGAAACCGTCGCCGCGCGAGCCGGACAGGATCGTCAGAGCCTGCGTGATCAATGTCACCAGGACGAAATAAAGCACGCACACGGTGATGTAGACCTCGAAGGTCCGGAAGGTCTGCCCCTCAATCGCACTGGCCTGATAAGTCAGGTCTGCGACGGCGATCACCGATGCCAGTGAGGAATCCTTGATCAGTTGCGAGAACACGCTGGCGAGCGATGGAATGATGGCACGCATCGCCTGCGGATAGACGACGAAGACCATGGTCTGAAGATTCGTCAGGCCGCTGGCGAGTGCCGCCTGCCGTTGTCCTCGCGGGACGCTGCCAATCCCCGAGCGTACGATCTCGGCGACATAGGCGCCCGAATAAAGCGAGAGGCCGAAGACGCCGCACCAGAAGGCCGGGATCTTGAGGAAGGACAACCCGTTGTACCAGAAGTACATGTGGATCAGCAGCGGGATGTTCCGCATCGATTCCACATAGGTCACGGAGACGGCGCGAAAGATCTTGCCTTGTGCTGTCGCCGCGGTCCCGACCGCGATGCCGATCAGCATGGCGAGCACTAGCGCCACTGCCGACAGCAGAATCGTAGTGATGAAGCCGTCAACGATCAGGGCACGATTGTCCCAGATCGGGCCGAACTGTAGGGTGTAGTTCACTGTCTGGACTTTCTAGGTGATGGGCGCCAGTGCTCGCCACGCTTCGCTTTCACGGCCAGGTTTCGATCGGATACGTCGGGTCGGCGTTGAACCATTTGCGATAGAGTGCGGTGTACTCGCCGGAGGTCCAGAGATCCTGCAGTGCGAAATTCACAGCATCGCGCAACTCGGCGTCGCCCTGGCGAATGCCGATGCCGAAAGGCTCGACGCTGAACAGCTCGCCGACCATCTTGAACTTGGGATTGTCCCTCTGGAATCCCTGCAAGACGTTGAGGCTGCCGGTCAGCGCATCGACGCGGCCCTGCGCCAACGCCAGCCAGGCGCTGTTGTAGTCCTTAAAGGCGGTGACCTTGGCCTTCGGCGCCGCAGCGACGATGTTCTTCTCCAGCGTCGTGCCTTGCTGGACGGCAACTTCCCTGCCGTCGAGGTCTTTCAGGCCCGTCACCTTGCTGTCGGTCGGCACCATCAGCGTCTGGCCGCCGGTGTAGTAGGTAATGCTGAAGTCGATCGCCCTGTCGCGTTCGCGGGTATGGGTCATCGAAGCGGCGACGAGATCGACGTTGCCGCTGACCAGCAACGGCACGCGTGTCGGCGACGTGACCTTGACAAACTCGACCTTGACGCCGAGTTTCTCGGCGATCTTGCGGACGATATCGAGATCGAAGCCGGTCGGCTCGTTCTTCTCGTCGAGAAATCCGAAGGGCGGTGTGTCGAACTTGACGCCGGCCTTGAGCGTGCCGCGCTCCTTGATTTTGCTCAGGCTGTCGGCCTGGGCGTTTGCGGCGCCCAGCGGCGCAAGAATGAGCAGAGTGGCGAATGTCGCCGTCAGCCCGAGTTTTCTGCGGTTGATCACGGTCTTTTGATCCCCTGTTTTTGGTTGATGGCGGGCCATGCGGCCAGGCAAGCTCCGTATCATACCAAGCTCCGGATCATACAGAGCGTCGTTTTGTGATCAGCTTGCAAAAAGCGCTCACCGGAGGCGAGTCGTCCTGGCGGGAGCGCAGAAGCCAGATCGAAGTCGTCGCGCCTACGGAATCGAGCGGACGGCTGACGACGGATTTGTGGCGCAATTGGCACATCGCCTCAGGAACAATCGCGATCCCGAGTCCGGCGGCAACCAGTCCCGTAATGGTCGCGTTGCCGTTTGCAAGTTGACCGACGCGCGGGTCGAATCCTGCGGAGCGGCAAAGGGCGAGAACCTGGTGCGGCAAGGTCCGTCCCATGCGGTCGCCGTAAAAGACGAAAGATTCCCGCGCCAGTTCACCGATTGGGATCTTTCGGCGTTTCGCCAATGGGTGATCGCTCCTCATCACCACGCGGAACGGTTCTCGGATCAGCTCGGTCGCCTGCAGCTCCGAAGGAAGAACGGGTGCCGCAGCACTGCGGATAATGGCGACTTGCTCCCGTCCTTCCAGCAGCCCTTGAGTTTGCTGATGGCTTTCGATTTCATTGAGGACGAGCTGGACGTCGGGAAAGTTTCGACGGAACGTCAGGATCGCACCGCCGATCCGCGCAAGCAGCGGCGCCGATGGAAACATGCCGATACGCAGCTCGCCGAGTTCGCCGCGCTGAGCGCGCGTGGCGACCGATATCGCGCGCTCGGCTCGCTCCAAGGTCGCTCGCGCTTCGGCAAGAAAGAGCAGCCCCGCCTGGGTCAGCTGGACGCGTCGATTGGTCCGATTGAACAGCCGCACACGCAACAGGTCTTCCAGGATCTTGATCTGTTGGCTGAGCGGCGGTTGCGAGATTCCGAGACGCGCGGCCGCATGACCAAAGTGAAGCTCTTCGGCCAGCGCGACAAAGTAGCGGAGGTGGCGGAGCTCCATTCGTATCCGATATCAATCTAATCGAAATAGATATTGGACGATATCAATTGGCCCTGTCAACTTTCCAAGGAAAGTGCACTCGATGCCTTGCCGCGCGTCCTCGGTACGGGCGGCGTTGAGAAACGGATGACAGGATGTCCGGCGACCTAAAGCCCGAGCTTTTTGATCCGATCACGATCGAGGTCTATTGGAGCCGTCTGATTTCGATTGCGGACGAAGCGGCGACGGGCCTGCTCCGTACGGCCTTCTCCACCATCGTGCGCGAATCCAATGATTACGGCACCGTGCTCATGGATCGCAACGGGGACAGCATATCGGAGAATACCGGCGGCATAGCTTCGTTCTCCTGCATATTGCCGCGCACCACAAAGGCCTTTCTCGCCAAGTTTCCAATCGAATCCTGGCGGCCTGGCGATGCCGTGGTCACCAACGATCCCTGGCTTGCCACCGGGCATCTGCCGGATTTCACGGTGGTGACGCCGATCTTTCATCGCGGGGAGATCGTTGGATTCGCCGGCTGTATCGCGCATTCGCCTGATGTCGGCGGAGCGCTGTGGTCCGCGGATTGCCGTGAAGTGTTCGAAGAAGGAATTCGGATCCTTCCGAGCCGTCTCATCCGCGCCGGCGAGTGGAACAGCGACCTGGTCGACCTGCTCTCCGCGAACGTCCGCGTTCCGCGGCAGGTCCTGGGCGACCTCGAAGCGCAGGTCGTTTCGAACCATGTATCGGTCCGCCGCGTTGTAGAATTTCTTGAGGATGCGGGTCTTCCAAATCTCCAGGAATTATCCGCGAATCTCCAGGCTCGCACCGATCGCGCGATGCGCCGCGCCATAACCTCGGTGCCGGACGGCACCTACAGGGCCACCATCGAGGCCGATGGCTTCGATGAACGAACGACCAGCATCGTATGCACCGTGACAGTCAGCGGCGAGACGATGCAGATCGACTACGAGGGAACGTCTCCCCAAATCGATCGCGGCATCAATTGCGTCATGAACTACACGCACGCCTATTCGGTCTATCCGATCAAATGCATCCTGGATCCGTTCACGCCCCGCAACGAAGGATCCTATCGGGCCATCACGGTGAGCGCGCCGGAGAGGTCCATCCTCAATCCCGTGTATCCGGCGCCGTGCAGCGCGCGGCAGCTGACGGGCCATCTGCTCGCGGGCGCCATCTATCGCGCGCTCGAGCCCGTGTTGCATGACAAGATCATCGCCGATTGTGGCGGCGCGCCGACTATGCGTGCACTGTTTAGTGGCGTGAACCGCGACGAACAGCGGTTCTCGCAGGTGTTGTTCGCCAGCGGCGGCATGGGCGCGGCGCCGCACAAGGATGGACTGCCGACGACGGCTTTTCCGACAAATGTCGGCGCCGGCAGCATTGAGGCCTACGAAAGTGTTGCGCCGCTTCTGGTCTGGAAGAAGCGGCTGCGGCGCGACAGCGGTGGTCCCGGCACATTTCGTGGCGGCCTCGGCCAGGAAGTCGAGATCGAGGTGCGTGCCGAGCAGCCCGTGCGACTGTCATTGCTGTCTGACCGCCATCAGCACCCGCCCTACGGCCTTCGCGGCGGCATGCATGGGGCGCCGTCGGTGATTACGCTCGACGACGGCATCAAGCCACATCCGAAATCGCGAACGTCAGTCGATCCGGGCCGTCGAGTCACGCTGCTTTATGCCGGCGGGGGCGGCTACGGGGATCCTAAATTGCGCAGCCGGGAAGCGGTAAAGTCGGATCTTCGCAATGGCTATATCTCGCCCGCAGCCGCGAAGCGCGATTACGGACTGGAGTGAGCATGGCTGCGAAACCACGCACGGCCCGCATTGGCGTTGATGTCGGCGGCACGTTCACCGATCTCGTGCTGCACGATCCGGCCAGAGACCTCGTCCACGTCGGAAAGCTGCTCACCACACCCGAGGATCCCAGCGCAGCTATCATCGCCGGAATCTCCCGCATTCTTCAGGAGACGGGGCTGCGGCCATCGGATCTCAACAGCGTTGTGCACGGCACGACCCTGATTACCAACACGATCATCGAGCGCACCGGAGCGACGGTCGGGCTGTTCACGACGGAGGGCTTTCGCGACACGATCGAGATTGGTCGCGAGACCCGCTATGATCTCTATGATCTGTTCCTCGAAATGCCGCCGACCCTTGTTCCACGACACCGCCGTCTTGAGATCGCCGAGCGGATCGATGCCGACGGCAAGGTTCTCCTGAAGCTCGACGAGGACGCGGTCGCATCCGCGGCCCGGCAACTGGTCGAGCGCGAGGGTTGCGAGGCGTTGGCCATCGCATTCATGCATTCCTATCGCTCGCCCGAGCACGAGCGGCGGGCGGGGGAGATCGTGCGGCACCTGTATCCGTCGCTGCCGTTGTCGCTTTCGGCGGACGTCGCTCCGGAAATCCGCGAATACGAACGAACGAGCACGGCGTGCGCCAACGCGTATGTTCAGCCGTTGATGCAGCGCTACCTCGACAGGTTTGAAGCAGAGCTCGGCAAACTTGGGTTTCTCGGCCACCTCTACGTGATGCTCTCGGGCGGCGGCATCACGACGGTTCGGGAGGCCAAGGAATATCCCATTCGTTTGATCGAGTCCGGCCCGGCGGCTGGCGCGATGGCAGCCTCCTTCCTGGCGAGGCTTGCCGGGCTTGACCGGGTCATTTCCTTTGACATGGGTGGCACCACGGCCAAGATGTGCCTGGTTGAGGATGGTGCCCCGGATCATAAGTTCAACTTTGAGGCGGGCCGCGTGCGGCGCTTTCAGAAGGGGTCCGGTCTGCCGCTGAAGGTGTCGGTAGTTGATATGATCGAGATCGGCGCGGGCGGCGGCAGTCTGGCGCATGTCGACGCGACATCGGGGCTGATGAAGGTGGGACCGCGCAGTGCCGGAGCCAAGCCCGGCCCGGTCTGCTACGGGCTCGGCGGCACGCAGCCGACTGTAACGGATGCGGATCTTGTGCTGGGCAGGCTCGATCCCTCCTACTTCCTGGGCGGCGAGTTGAAACTCGATCTGAAACGCGTCCACGGCATCTTCGCCGACAAGATCGCTTCGCAGATCAATGTCGCGTCCCAGGACGCCGCGCTCGGCGTGCAACGGATCGTCGATGAGACGATGGCGGCCGCCACCCGCATGCACCTGGCGGAGAAGGGCAGGGATCCCCGCCAGTACACGATCATTGCTTTTGGCGGTGCCGGGCCGGTACATGCCTGGAACCTCGCTCGGTTGCTGAAGGTCGGAAGGGTCGTCGTGCCGCTCGGCGCCGGCGTCGCATCGGCGCTCGGCTTTCTGGTCGCGCCTCCGGCGACCGATATGGTGCGTAGTTATGTGGCGCGGCTGGAACGCGTGGACTGGTCACATGTCAATGCGATGTTGTCGGAAATGCAGAAGCTTGGATGCGATTTGTTGACCGAAGCAGGCGCAGATCGGGAGCGGATCACCTACACGCCGACGGCGGACATGCGTTATGTCGGCCAGGGTTTTGAAATCCCCGTGCGACTTCCGGGGCTGTCGCTCTCGGCTGCGGATCTCCCGACCCTCAGGGAGAGCTTTTTTTCGAGCTATCGCATGCATTTCGGGCGCCTCGTCGAGGATGCATCAATCGAAGGGCTGAGTTGGCGTCTCGCCTGCGTTGCGCCCAACACGGATATCCGCATCAGTGCGCGCGGATCACAAGGCGGCGAGGGTACGAATGCATGCCGTGGCGAGCGCCCGGTGCTGTTCGAGGGCTACGGGTGGCGGACATGTCCGGTCTATGACCGGTATGCGCTTCGGACAGGCGCGACGTTTTTCGGGCCGGCGCTGATCGAAGAGCGTGAATCGACATGCGTTGTCGGCCCGGGGACCCAGGTCAGTGTGGATGAGATGAAGAACTTGGTGATCGAGCTCGGCTGATCGGGTGGGCGCAATCGCTTGCTTCGGGCATGAATCGGGCCGAAGCGGCGATGTTGGAGTAAGGGAGTGAGTAAACATCAATGCGGATGCTTGCGGGCGTGCGCAAATTGTGGGGCGAAACGGAACTCGATACGAGGGCAAAGGAAGTGCTTCGATGATCTGTTAACCGCTTCGGGCAAGCCGGCTGTCCGGAGGCTATCGCAAGAGGAAGGTGCAATGCCTGCGCATATTAGAGTTCCTCGTCGCCGTGTGTCCGCCTGGCTCGCCGCGGCGGCCGCTCTTCCATTCTTTCCCGGGCGTCTCGGGGCGACAGCAGAGACCTACCCCAATCGGCTGATCAGGATCATTGTTCCTTGGCCCGCCGGGGCCATCACCGATCTGACGGCGCGCCTGATCGCAAATCAGTGGGCGACCGATTTCAATGAGGCAGTTATCGTCGAAAACAAGCCGGGCGCATCGGGGACGATCGGTCACGCCACAGTCGCACACGCGCCGGCGGATGGCTACACGGTCCTGTTCGCAACCAACAGCACGTACGCGATCGCGCCGAACACTCTGGCTTCGATTCCCTATGACAACGAAAAGGCGTTCGCGCCCGTTGGATTGGTGTTGCGGTCTCCGCAGATGCTTTGCGTGAATCCGGACGTTCCGGTGAAAACGGTCCCGGCACTGCTGGATTATGTCCAGAAGCACCCGAACGAGGTGAATTTCGCATCCGCCGGCGTCGGCAGCACGAGCCACATGGCGATGGAGCTGTTCATGTCTCTGGCTCACATCCGCATGCAGCACGTTCCGTATCGCGGGGGCACGCCGGCGTTGCAGGCCATCGTTGCGGGTGAGCCGATCGTCGGATTCGTCGATCTGTCGACTGCTGTTTCGTCGGCCGATTCCGGCATGCTGCGGATGCTCGGAGCCAGCACGACGGAACGAACAGCGCTTCGGCCAAACGTGCCTGCTATCGCGGAGACCTTACCCGGCTTCCAGTCAACCACCGACGTCGCCTTGTTCGCGCCGGCGGGAACACCCGGGCCCGTCATTCATCGGCTTAACACTGCGATGAAGGATGCGTTCAAGTTACCGCAAGTGACCAAGCCGCTGCTGGAGGCGGGCCTCATACTGGTCGCGGGTTCGCCGGAGGAGTTTCCGCAATATTTTGCGGAGGAGTGCGGAAAGTGGCGCAAGCTCATTGAGACGCAGAACATCAAGTTGCAATAGGAGACTTCACCTTGCCATTTCTCTCCGCCGCGCTGTCACGCATCAAGCCGTCGCCGACCAATTTCGCCTCAGACCGCGCGCGCAGGTTGAAAGCTGAAGGCCGCGACATTGTCCCGGTCAGCTCCGGCGAACCGGATTTTGCGACGCCCGACAACATACGGGAGGCCGCGAACGTCGCGATTGCGCGCGGACTCACGAAATATACACCGGTCGCGGGAATTCCGGAGCTGCGCGAGGCCATTGTCCGTAAATTCAAGCGAGAGAATCATCTCGAATTTCAGGTCGCTCAGACCATCGTTTCGACAGGCGGCAAGCAGGTTGTCGCCAACGCGCTGTTGGCGACGGTGGATCCCGGCGACGAGGTCATTGTCCCGGCCCCTTATTGGGTCTCCTATCCGGAGCTGGTTCAGCTCTGTGGCGGGACGCCGGTCGCCGTCATGACGGACGTCGCCGGCGGCTTCAAGCTGTGTCCCGAAGCACTTGAGGCCGCGATCACGCCGAGGACAAAGTGGCTGATCATCAATTCGCCATGCAACCCGTCCGGTGCGGTCTATACCTACGATGAACTCAAGGCCCTTGCCGAAGTCCTGAAGCGCCACCGGCAGGTGTGGATCCTCACTGACGATATTTATGAGCATCTGGTCTACGGCGATTTCGCATTTGCCACCCTGGCCGAGGTGGAGCCGGAGCTTTACGAACGTACTCTGACCGTCAACGGGGTCTCCAAGGCGTACGCGATGACCGGCTGGCGGATCGGATTTGCCGGCGGCCCACCGCACCTCATCAAGGCGATGGAGACCATCCAGAGCCAGGTGACGTCCGGTACCTGCTCCGTCTCGCAATGGGCTGCCGTCGAGGCTCTCAACGGCCCAAAGGATTTCCTGAAGGATCGCCGCAAGGTCTTCGAGCAGCGTCGCGACCTCGTGGTATCGATGCTCAACCAGACACAGGGCATTCAATGCCCCACCCCCGACGGAGCGTTCTACGTCTATCCGTCCTGCGCCGGCGTGCTTGGCAAGCGGATGCAGGATGGCCGAACCATCAATACCGACGAAGATTTTGTTCTCGCGCTCCTTGAGAGCGAGGGTGTGGCCGTGGTCCATGGCTCGGCATTTGGTTGCGGCCCGAATTTCCGAATTTCCTACGCGGCATCTATGGACCTGCTGGACGAAGCCTGCCGCCGTATTGAACGATTTTGCGCTAGCCTCAGGTGAAAGTGTTGAAGTCTTGGCCTAAGGATGCCTTTCGACCCGTCTTGAAAATGCAATCGATCGCGAGTTAGCGTTCGGTTGATCAGCAGGGGGCGCAACTGGCTTGTCGCGGATCTTCGCAGTGAGTGGTTAGCTCGCACGCTTCACGGGGAGGCTACGATGTGCTCGCGACTCGTACAGATCATCGGCGTTTTCGCCATTCTAATTCTGACTACGCCTGGTGCTTGGGCCCAAGACCAATCGACTTACACCAGAAACGAAATAGATACGAAGCTGAATGTGCTGGAATCGAGATCAGAAGCGGACGCTCGCTTTCAAGACGTCTACAAGCGTGACCAGATCGACCAACAACTAGCGGTTTTGCGGAACCTTATTTCGCAGGGCGCTTCGAAAGCAGATGTCGATGCAAAGATCGCCGATGTACAGAAGGACTTCAAGAGCGCGCTGGATGCTTCCAACGCGAGTAATGTTCAAAAGAAAGCAGACCTGGAAAAACTGATTGCCGCCACCGATTCGAAAATTCCAACATTTCCTCCCTGGGTAGCCGTTGTCATATCGTTATTCGCCGTCGCCGTATCGATTTTCTTAGGTAACCAGTCCAGGATAACCAGCACGACAATAGCAAATGACGGGAAGGAGGAAGCGCGCCGCTCCGTTCGCGAGGCTCGCGCCTATAGTGTCGTTGCCGAGTGGAGAGGCCTCTCCGAAAAGATCGGGCGAGCACGAGATCTATTCCAACACCCAGACAAGCTCGTTTCCAACGGTGCCCCGGTGAAGCCTAACTTTGCTGTCCTTGTTGAAGTAGGAAACTGGTACGAGGGGATGGCGGAACAGTGGCGTAGCGGCACGACCGACAACGGGGTCCTTCAAAGGAACGGCTTGAAAGACCAAGCCAAGGAATTTTGGGACGGGTTGCCGGCCGCCAGGGCGACGTTGCCCGAGCTGGACCAAAAAATCAGCGATTGGACTGACCTGCAGTGG
>Ga0307474_10004442_pt1 | contig 10100 bp, 9 predicted proteins | sample atmos_gasesECM1C_2_FD_203312 | JGI IMG/M metagenome (GOLD analysis project Ga0307474, IMG submission 203312) | Hardwood forest soil microbial communities from Morgan-Monroe State Forest, Indiana, United States - atmos_gasesECM1C_05 | ecosystem: Environmental > Terrestrial > Soil > Temperate...
GCACCGTCATCGAAGAACGTGACTTCCGCGTCCTTTTTCGTTTTTCCCGTCGCGGTAAAGGTCACCGGCACGAACGTGTCCAGCGAAGTCAAAGTCGTCGGTTCGGTGAACGATAGATCGAACTTATCGCCTGCACCAGATACCGTGTAGGTCACGCTGTCCGCAAACGCCGAAGTGCATGTAAGAAATAGAATTGCCGCCGCAAATAAGATGGATTTTCGCATACCCCTCTCCAACTTCAGAGTTACCCGAAGAATGACTTGCACGTAACGTTCCACAATTCCCATATTGAAACTACACTAGATCACACAGCACATGTGCAAAACTTTTGCGAATTCAGGAAGTTCTGCGACTCCGCTCACCGACTTAGAGTTCACAATTTGCGCCGTGACTTCCATCATAACAAATGCCTTAACCCAACTCATCTACCGTAATGATGGTACGTTTCGTGAGCCCTTCCGCAATTTTTCGCCAGCGCTTCGCCGCGTACTACATGGATTCGTGTAGCCAACGACTCGCCTGACTACGCCACTCTGCCCCCGCGCCGCGCCCGCTTCCGATGCGCCGCCACTTTGTTGCGGTTTCCACAAAGCGACATCCTGCACCATCGCCGCCGGTGCGCCTTCGTCTGATCCAGGAACCACAGCACGCAGCTCTGGTCTTGGCAATGCTTCACTAACGCGAAGTTGCCCGTCGCCAGCAACTCGGCCGCCGACTCTGCCACCGGTGCCAGGATCGCTTCCGCCGATCCGCGCCGTCTGATGCGTTCGACGCTTACCGCGCGCGGCGCGTTCCAAATAAGTTTAGGGTGGCTTGGCCCCGCCTCCAGAAACGAGTTGAGCACCGCCACATTTCCTCGCCGCCCCGTTTTTCGTTTCTCCACCAAGGCGCGCACATTTTCCCGCAACCTTAGCGCGGCCTTCAAAAGCGACCCCCGCTTCAAATCCGCGATCGCCTTTGACGCGGGAAATCCGGCCTGCCCAAGCCAATGGCGGACATCTTGGTCGTCGCGCAAAACCTCCACCGTTTCTCCATTCACGCGCATCCGAGTATTCAGGAAATCTAGCGCCGGATGGCCGGCCAGGAAAAGTCCGCGAGGTCTTGACGATGCTCTGGAGCCCGGCTGAGTCATAAGATCCGGCCCAGTATATCGGGCCACCGGGACTGCGGCCATCGCATAAAGGGAATCGTGCTGTAACCTGTAAATTAGCTATTGACAGGTTACGCTAGAAAAGAGGTAATCTTCTAACTGGAGTTCATACCCGGCCTATCAAGGAGGAAATATGAGCCAGACTTCTTCAGCGCGAGTCCCGCAATCCCTAACGCCCGGCAACGTGCCGTTCACTTCCATCCGCCAGGTCGAAGCCGACGGCGTCCGCGTCTTCTATCGCGAAGCCGGCGCGCCTGACGCTCCAGCGATTCTCCTGCTGCACGGCTTTCCCGCGTCATCATTCATGTACCGCGAATTGATCCCGCGCCTGGCCACGCGCTACCGCGTAATCGCGCCCGATCTGCCCGGTTTTGGATTCACCGACGTTCCCGCCGCCCGCAATTACAAATATTCATTCGAAGCCATCGCCAAGACCATCACCGCCTTCACCGAAGCCATGCACTTGAATCGCTACGCGCTCTACATCTTTGATTACGGCGCGCCCACCGGCTTGCGCATGGCGCTCACCCATCCCGAACGAATCACCGCCATCGTTTCGCAGAATGGCAACGCCTACGAAGCCGGACTCGGCGACGCCTGGGCGCCCATTCGCCGCTACTGGCAGGACCCCGCTCCGCAAAATCGCCAGGCCGTCCGCGATATCCTCACTGCCGACGGCATCAAAATGCAGTACACCTTCGGCGTCCCGCATCCCGAAACCATCGCCCCCGAAGGTTACACGCTCGATGCCGCCATGATCGCCCGCCCCGGCAACATGGATATTCAGCTCGACCTCTTCCTCGATTACGCCAACAACGTCAAACTCTATCCCGCCTTCCAGCAATATTTCCGCCAGTCGAAGCCTCCGTTGCTGGCCATCTGGGGGAAGAACGATCCGTTTTTCATCCCGGCTGGCGCCGAGGGCTACAAAAAAGATATACCCAACGCGAAAATCCAGTTCCTGGACACCGGACACTTCGCAACCGAAACGCACGTCGTCGAAATCGCCGCCGCGATGCTCGAATTTCTCGACGCAGCTCGCTGACGCCGAAAACCCACTAAGGATTCGCCATGATTAAATCCGTCGCCGTCGTCACCGGCGCCAGCCAGGGCATCGGCCGCGCCACCGCCATCCGTCTGGCCCGCGATTTTTCCGCCATCGTACTCGCCGCCCGCAACGCCGGAGAATTACAGGAAACCGCCGCCGCGGTGAAATCCGCCGGCGCCGAACCTCTGGTCCGCGACCTCGACCTGCGCCAACCCGCTGCAGCTGAATCGCTCATCAAGGACGCGCTGGCCAGCTTTGGTCGCATCGACGCCCTGCTCAACATCGCCGGCGCAGTGCCCCAAATCGACGTCTTCGAAATGACCGACGCGCAATGGGAAGACGGCATGGCGCTCAAGCTTCACGGCGCCCGCCGCCTCACCGTTCGCGCCTGGGACGCGCTCAAGGCTTCGCACGGTTCCGTGGTATTCATGTCCGGCAGCGCCGCGCTCGATCCCAAGCCGGGCTTTGCTGCGGTCGCGGCGACCAACGCCGCCATCAGCGCCCTCGCCAAAGCGTTCTCCGAACAAGGTATTAAGGATGGAGTGCAGGTTAACAGCGTGGTTCCCGGCGCGGTAATGACCGGCCGTCGCCGTTCGTTCATGGAAAAATGGGCGCCCGCGCACAACCTGACGGTAGAGCAGGCCATGAAAAAATTTCCCGAAGAAGCCGGTATCAGCCGCTACGGCCAGCCTGAAGAAATTGCCGACCTGATGGCCTACCTGGTCTCCCCCGCCGCAAAATGGATGACCGGATCGTCCCTGCGCATTGACGGCGGCGAAATCAAAGGCGTATAGCACCGCGACGATCTTTCGTTTACAGCGCTCCCAGTCTCTCCAGCGATTCCATCGCCAAAAGTCTTGTCAGCTCGCCCGCCGGAAGTTCCCGCCCCAGATGCGCAGCTTGGCCCGACCAATACGCAGTAAAGTCGCTCGACCCCGCCACCTCGGATTTCGACCGCAATGGTCCCATCGCACCCGCCGCCAGCGGAAATTCTGGCGCGCCATCGGTCATCGGCCCCAGCTCCCGAATCACGCGGTTCACAATCCCTCGCGCCGGACGCCCCGTAAATACATTCGTCAGCACGGTCTGATTGTCCTTGGACTTTCTCAACGCTTCGCGATAACCCGGACTGATTTTCGCTTCCGGGCAAAACAGATAGGCCGTTCCGATCTGCACCGCCGCTGCTTCCAGCGCAAAAGCCGCCACGATCCCCCGCGCATCCGCGATGCCACCTGCGGCGATGACCGGCACTTTCACCGCATCCACCACTTGTGGCACCAGCGCCATGGTTCCGGCCTGAGTAGAAACATCGTCGGTCAGAAAGTTTCCTCGGTGTCCGCCGGCTTCATACCCCTGCGCGATAATCGCATCGCACCCTCGGTCCTCCAGCCAGCGCGCCTCATCCACGGAAGTTGCCGACGCAATAATTTTCATCCCCGCATCCCGGACTCTGCGCTGCAGCCTTTCCTCCGGCATACCAAAATGAAAGCTAACCACCTCCGGACGCAGTTCGATTAGGAGATCGCACATCTTTTCATCGAATGGCATCCGGCTCGCGCCCCCGACAGGCTGGTCCGGATCGAGTCCCAGCTCCACGTAGTAACGGTCCAGGCGCTCCCTCCACAGTTTCTCCTTATTGGCGTCCACCCGCGGCGGCGTGTGACAAAAAAAATTCAAATTGACCGGACGCTTCGTCTGCCGGCGTATCGCGTCCCATTCCGTCCGTATTTGTTCCGCACTCAACAAGGCGCAAGGAAGCGAACCCAACCCTCCCGCCTCCGCAACCGCCACCACCATTTCCGACCCGGTTGATCCAGCCATCGGTGCCTGAATAATCGGCACTTCAATACCAAAAAGCTCAAGAATGCGATGGTCCGGCCACATCTTCGGCGCCTCACTCATTATTCGTCACCATTTCCCTAATCGCCCGCGCTTCTCACTTCAGCTCTTCCGGGTGGCCCATCCTTCCGCCTTCCGGAAGGGTGGGGCTTTCGACCTTACGCCCTTGACTCTACTCCAAGAATATTCGCGCTGCATAAACGTCTCGCTAGTATTTGCGTCTGTAGCGGCCAGCTTCGGCTGGGCCATGTGCTGTGGCCTTCCGCTGTTGCCATTGACGTCATTCTGAGCGCAGCGAAGAATCTCACCCTCGCTCCCCCACGCACCCTAAGAATCGCTGCTCCAAGTTTTTGCGCCTGTAGCGCCCGGCTTCAGCCGGGCCAGTTGCTGTTGCGGCTGCCCTCTGGCTCCCAGTTTTCTTACGACCTACCCCACTCCGTACTTCTACGAATATTCAACAAACTCCGTTTGTGTTAGCGTGAGTCGGGGCACTTTTCAGCCCCACTGATTTTCGCGCCAGACGCAACACAGGAGGGACGCCGTGCATCACCGCGCACCGCAAACCGACGAGCCTCTGCGGAGTCTTCTCTCCTCCTCCGCCATCCCGCGCCCCGCGTTTCTAATCGTCACACTTGCGATTAGAAACCACCGTATCTCGCGCATAACAAAGGACGCCCGTGCTTTCTAATCGTCATTTTAAAGGGTGTTTTCAGGGCGCTTTCCGTGCCGGCTCCGTTCGCAGTCTTCGAGTTTCCATTTTCGAATTTCCATTTCCCGCCTTTTCTAATCGACAGTTCGGGCGATTAGAAATCGCCTTCAACTCGCACAAAACAAAAGCCGTCCGCGTTTTCAGATCGACACAAGTTCTCGCGGGCCGCGCGCGCCTCCGCGCCCAGCCATCCTCGCCCCGATCCTCGACACGCTTGCTTCGGCAGCCGCCGGATTTCGATTTTCGCGCGATGTATGGCAAACTCGGAAGTTTGAAACGCGTGGTTGGCGCGCTCCAAGCGGGTTGCATCGCCGCTGCCGGCGCCGCGCCGCCCGAAAAAAGGCCATGGATCCCCAGTACATCCGCAATTTCTGCATCATTGCGCACATCGACCACGGCAAGTCGACGCTAGCCGACCGCCTGCTGGAACTGACCGGCGCGCTGAGCCATCGCGAGATGCAGTCGCAGGTCCTCGACTCCATGGACCTGGAGCGCGAGCGCGGCATCACCATCAAGGCCAAGAGCATTCGGCTGCATTACAAAGCCAAGGATGGTCACGTATATCGCCTGAATTTGATCGATACCCCCGGCCACGTAGATTTTTCCTACGAAGTTTCGCGGGCCCTTTCGGCCTGTGAAGGTGCCCTGCTGGTCGTCGACGCCAGCCAGGGCGTGGAAGCCCAGACCGTGGCCAACGCCTTTCTGGCTTCCAAGCACAATCTCGAAATCATTCCGGTAATTAATAAAATCGACCTGCCGGCTGCCCGGATCGATTTTGCCAAAGAGCAAATCGAGAGCGTGCTGGCCATTGCCGCCGACGAAGCCTTGCCCATCAGCGCGAAATCCGGCTTGGGCGTGGAGGAGGTGCTCGAGGCGATCGTGCGCCGGGTTCCGCCGCCAAAAGGTTCTGCGGACGCGCCCTTGCGCGCTTTGATTTTCGATTCGTGGTTCGATTCCTATCGCGGCGCGGTGGTCTTAGCCCGGGTAATGGAAGGACGCATCACGCCGAACATGAAAATTCGGCTTTCCTCGAACAACGAAGTCTATGAAGTGGAAACGCTGGGCGTGGGTACGCCGAAACCGGTAGCGCTGCAGGAGCTCTCCGCGGGCGACGTCGGCTTCATCGTGGCCAACATCAAACGGGTGGCCGATGCGCGAGTGGGCGACACGATCGTTCAGGATGGCCGTCCGGCAGCGCCGCTCGAAGGCTTCGAAGCCATCAAACCCATGGTCTTCGCCGGACTTTTTCCAGTAAACGCCAGCGACTACGAAATGCTGCGCGACGCGTTGGGAAAATTGCAGCTCAACGACGCCGCGTTCTTCTACGAACCGGAAAATTCAGTCGCGCTGGGGTTCGGATTCCGCTGCGGCTTTCTTGGCTTGCTGCACATGGAAATTGTGCAGGAACGGCTGGAACGCGAATTCAACATCGGCCTGATCACCACCGCACCCAGCGTGGCGTTTCGGATTACTACGGTGACCGGCGATCTGATCGAAGTCGACAATCCCACCAAGTTTCCGCCGCCCAGCTCGATCGAGAAAATCGAAGAACCCATTTTGACCGCCATGATCATCACCTCCGAAGAATCGGTGGGCGGCGTCTTGCAACTGTGCGAAGAAAAGCGCGGCGTGCAGAAAAAATTCGAATATCTATCGCCCACGCGCATCATGCTGACCTACGAATTGCCGCTGAACGAAATCGTTTTGGATTTTTACGACCGGCTGAAAAGCGTGTCGCGGGGCTACGCTTCGCTCGATTATCACTTGTCCGGTTACCGCGAATCGGATTTGGTGAAGCTGGACGTGCTGGTGGGCGGCGAACCGGTAGACGCGCTAACGGTCATCTGCCACCGCGACCAATCCTACGAGCGCGGACACGACCTGGTCACGCGACTGCGCAAATTGATTCCGCGCCAGATGTTCGAAATTCCCATTCAAGCCGCCATTGGCAGTCGCGTCATTTCCCGCGAAACTATCAGCGCCATTCGCAAAAACGTGATCGCCAAATGCTACGGCGGAGACATCAGCCGTAAACGCAAACTCCTCGAAAAGCAGAAAGAAGGAAAGAAGCGCATGAAGCGCGTCGGCCGCGTCGACATCCCCCAAGAAGCCTTCCTCGCCGTCCTCAAAGTCGCCGGCGGCTCGGTTGATGACGAAGAGTGAGCAAGAGATGAACCACAAACGTATCTGGTCTACTTTGGTTGCATGGTTGCTTTTGAGTTCATTTTTGATCGCGCCCTCTAAGTCTCAACAGATAGAGTTAACGCCTGATCAAGTTGCGGCCCGAAAGCAGTTGCAAGCCGGCGTTCTAGCGTTCAGAGATCAGCACATTGAAGCCGCCATCGAAAGTTTCAAGAACGCTAAGTCACTCGACCCGGACTTACTAAACGCGCAGCTCTATCTGGCGACCAGCTATTCAGCCTTGTACATTCCAGGAGACCAGACCGCGGAGAATATCCGAAACGGTGAACAAGCTCTCCAAGAGTTCAAGGCAATTCTGGCGAAGCGTCCCGATAACTTGTCGGCGCTGGATGGCGCGGGTTCTATTCTCTACAACGCGGCCGGCAATCCGTTCGATGCGGAAAAGATGGAGGAGTCAAAGTCCTTTCATAACAAACACATTCTTCTCAAACCCGATGATCCCGAACCGTATTATTGGGTTGGAGTCATCGATTGGTCGTTGGCCTACCGGGGAAATCGCGCGATGCGCGAAACGAACCGCGTTGCATATCGCGATCCGATGCCGACGCGACTCGCCGAGCAATTCGGGAAACGATATGGAGATATCGTCGAGGACGGCATGACGAACCTAAGGCGCGCGATCGACCTACGACCGAACTACGGCGACGCGATGGCTTATCTAAATTTGCTGTACCGGCAGAAAGCAGATATGCAGACAGATCCAATCGCCCGCGCCGACAACATCAAAATCGCGGACGATCTGGTGGACCAGGCTAAAGCCGCCATGGCGAAAAATGCCGAAGCCGCAACGGCACCTAAATAGGATCCGGCTTCGCCGCCTTTTTCTCTTGGACCGTTGCGGCGAGTCCGCCGCGCGCGAGACGCAGGGAAATATCGTCGCCCGGCGCCACTTGATCCACCGAACGCAGAACCTTCCCCGCCGAATCGTAAGCGATCGAGTATCCGCGTTCGAGAATCTTGAAGGGGCTGCGCTCTTCCAGTTGCAGCATCGCCGATTCCAGGCGGCGGCGTTTCGCCACCAGCACCCGGTCGAAGCGAACCTGCAAATCATTCGCATCGCGTTCCCAGATATGGCGAAAGCCTGCAACGCGCGCGCGCAGGTCGAGCGCGGCGAAGCGCATTTGCGCCAGGTTCAACGCGCGATGTTTGCGGGTGACCACGCGGTCGAGCGCGGTGCGCAGGTTTCCGCGCTGCAGGTCGATGTGGCGGCGCAGCACAACGGCGCGGCCGCGCAGGTCGAACGAGGCAATGTGCGCGTTCGCTTCGGTGACGCGCTGGCGGGCCATGGCCAGACGCAGCCGCAAGCCTATGGTCAGCGAGTTGGAATATTCGTCGAGCAGCTGCCGCCGGCCACGCAACAGGAAATCCAACCGGCGGAACCCGCGATGCGTCTGCAGGTCGCGGACGTGATGCTTCCACTGCGAGAGGTGAAAACGCATTTGCTGCGAGATTCTTCGCGCGTGCTCCGCGATGTGCCGCTCGAATTCATCGCGTGAGCGCACCACGATTTCGGCGGCGGCGGAGGGCGTGGGGGCGCGCAGGTCGGACACAAAATCGGCGATGGTGAAATCGGTTTCGTGGCCGATGCCGGTGATGATCGGAATTACGGATTCGGAAATCGCGCGGGCAACCGTCTCTTCGTTGAAAGTCCACAAATCTTCGAGCGAGCCTCCGCCGCGGGCCAGAATCAACACGTCGATGGTTTTGACGCGGTTGAAATACCGCAGGGCTTGCACGATTTCCACCGCCGAGCCCGCGCCTTGAACCTTGACCGGGAACAAGCTGACCTGGGCGTTGGGGAATCGCCGTTTCAGTACGCGCAGGATGTCGCGAATAGCCGCTCCAGTGGGCGAAGTGACCACGCCGATGCAACGAGGCAAAACTGGCAGAGGTTTCTTGCGGGCCTGATCGAACAGACCTTCTTCGAGCAAGCGCTTTTTCAGTTGCTCGAACGCCAATTGCAGCGCGCCCAGCCCCACCGGATCGATGTGCGTGACGTAAATCTGATATTCGCCGCGCGCGTCATAGACGCTGAGCGAGCCGCGCACCGTAATGTGTAAACCGTCTTCCGGTTTGCATTTCATTCCACGCATCTGATCCCGGAAGCAGACGCAACGGATCTGCGCGCGCGCATCCTTCAGGGTGAAGTAATAGTGTCCCGATTGCGCGGCGCGGCAGTTGGAGACTTCGCCTTCCACCGAAATATCCGGCAGATGGCCTTCGAGCAGCTCGCGAATGCGCGTGGTCAGCTCGCTGACTTTCCAGGTGCGCCGTTCCGGCATCAAATTGAAAAGCGAAGCTTGGCTCATGATTTACCGGCGGAAATGATTCACGATCCACATGATCAGCGTGAGCGCGGCGCTCAACAGGATGCAGGTGACGATCGGAAAATAGAAACTGGAATTCTGGCCTTTATATGAAATATCGCCGGGGAGGCGGCCCAGGCGAAAAGGCAATCTACCGGAGAAGGCGAGGAAACAGCCGGCGACGGCCAACACCAGGCCACAAACCACGAGCAGTTTTCCGAGTTCGCGCGCGGAATCCATTTTTGTCCGGGTATGCGGACATTCTACCTGAAGTGGGCAGATGAGCGCGAAGGGAGGAGGGGGGAAAACAAGCGCGGGAAAAGAACCCGGCAGCGGAAGTTCCGGTGCCGGGTCTTAATTTTTCAGGTCTTGGTTTTTTAGGCCAGTTCGGCGCCGGAAAAGAAATAGCTAATTTCGGCGGCGGCGGTCTCAGCCGCATCCGAGCCGTGGGTGCAATTGTATTGAATGCTTTCGCCGAGTTCCTTGCGAATAGTGCCCGGAGCAGCTTTTGCGGGATCGGTGGCGCCCATCGTGTCGCGCCACTTGGCGATGGCATTTTCCCCTTCGAGAACGATGACCACGGCTTTGCCGGCGCTCATGAAGGCGGTGAGTTCGCCAAAGAACGGGCGTTCGCGGTGAACCGCGTAAAATCCTTCGGCCTGCTTCTTGCCCAAACGCAACGACTTGATCGCGACGATTTGAAACTTCGCCGCGTGAATACGGCTGAGAATGTCCGCGGTCAGTCCGCGGCCCACGGCGTCGGGCTTGATGATTGCGAGAGTTCTTTCCACTGCCATTCGGGTAATCTCCTGGGCTTTAAGATAAATTTGCGACGAGACGTAGTGA
>Ga0307474_10004447_pt1 | contig 10094 bp, 9 predicted proteins | sample atmos_gasesECM1C_2_FD_203312 | JGI IMG/M metagenome (GOLD analysis project Ga0307474, IMG submission 203312) | Hardwood forest soil microbial communities from Morgan-Monroe State Forest, Indiana, United States - atmos_gasesECM1C_05 | ecosystem: Environmental > Terrestrial > Soil > Temperate...
GAAAGGGCTCTGACGAAGGGATGCGGGCTGCTAATCCCGGCCCGCATCTTCTTAGTCAACGATTTCCACTGCTTCTCTTCACTTAGCTATTAACTTAACAGCACTTTGCTATTGCAAGGAATTCCCTTCCGTTGCACTCTGAGTCTGCAAAGCTTCACAGCCAAAATTAATTCGCTGCCAGCGAGTGACGCTCTCTATAAAGGCTTCGATCCGGAAGACTGGATCATACGCGCAGTGAGCTCCGCCGTTCTTAGGACACCGGTCGTCCCGGAAGAAATCTATGGACAATGCACGAGCAGGGCTGGGATTGGTAACGCTCTGGAATTCTCGCAGAGACCGGATTGTACGGCAGATAAAACCAGAGCAACTGAAGGAACTAGAAGCGCAAGGCAAGATCGGCTGGTTCACACACAACAGAAAAACGCGGCCATATTTGAAGGCTGAGGCGAGTTTCGATCCGTTCAAATCCAATCGTTTCAAATACTGACAAATGGATCATCGAAGGGCTCTCAGAGCGGAGCACACGCACTCTCTCAATGGTCAGAGTCAAAATCCCCACTTCTGGCAACATCAGCCAGAAGTGGGCCACCTGCCCCAGTTGTCGCCAACCTAAACACCCACCCATAACACTGATCCGGGTGCGCCTTCAAGAAATAAATTCTATTAAATCGTTTCTTACGGGCATTTTCGTCTGGAAACACAGGACGTCTTTGTGTAGGATTCCGCCGACGCCACGCACGGGCAATCTGTGGCTGTATCTGTTCGCCACCGCTCAGGAGGGTCAGATGCAAGCGCCAATTTCTATTCCTCGTCAATTCGATCGCTATTTACTCCTGGTTCTGTGCCTTGTCGCTCTGGCTTTGCCGTCTCTGGTTCTTGCCCAGGGCTACTTCGGAACCGTCAGTGGAATTCTGACCGATCCGTCGGGTGCCGTCGTGCAAGGGGCGAAAGTCACTCTTACCGACGAGCACAAGGGATTCACCTTTCACACCACATCCGACAGCAACGGACGCTACCTATTCGCTTCGATTCCGCCGGGAACATATTCGGTGACCGTCGAAATGCAAGGGTTTGAGAAAACCGTACGCACCCACATCAAGTTGAACGTCAGTGAGAACGCGACGGCGAACCTGAGTTTGAAAGTTGCCACGCAGGCACAGAGGGTCGAGGTAAAGGCGCAGTCGGAGACGATTGCGCTAGCGGACGCCGAGACCGGCCAGGTGATCGATCGGCGGCTGATTAATGATTTGCCGATTATCAGCCGTGATGTGACGGAACTGACCTATCTGACCGCCGGCGTCACCGACGTGGACGATCAGTGTCACAACTGCGGCTCGACCAACTTTGTCTCCAACGGCAGCCGCGGCGCCAGCGCCGACATCCTGATGGATGGCGCGTCAGTCACGAACTTCGAGCCCAATGGCGGCGTGACGCAGGCCGTCTACATTCCGTCGGCCGAAGCCGTGGAAGAATTCAAGGTGCAGCAGACCAATTTCAGCGCCGAGTACGGATTTTCCGGCTCTTCCATTCTGAACATGGTGACGCGCTCGGGCACGAACAGGTTTCACGGAAGCGCCTACGATTTCATCCGCAACACGATCACCGACGCGAACGACTGGTTCAACGATCGCAACGGCCAACCTATTCCACCGGTTCACCGCCATAACTACGGCGGAACTATTGGTGGGCCTATCTTCAAAGATAAGACTTTCTTTTTCTTCGACTGGGATGGCTATCGGTCCAGCGACATGCAGACTTACTTCGCCGGCGTGCCCGATCAGGCCATGCGCAACGGCGATTTTGGTGAAGTCTGTACCTCGCAGGGAGGAACGTTCGCTTCCGGACTCTGCACCGATGGCTCGGGAAATGCGTTGCCCTCCGGGCAGCTTTGGGACCCGTACTCCGGCACGTACAGCAGTACAGACGGCGGACCGGTGCGCGCTACTCCCATTCCGAACAACCGAATTGATCTGTATGCCAGCCCGGGAAATCCCGCGTTAAACGGGACCCCTTACCAGATCTCCGGCGCGCCGGGCGACCTCATCGATCCGGTTGCACAGAAGGTGATGAGCCTGTTCCCGATGCCGACGGCCAGCTTTGCCAATCCGACCATCTATAAGAACTGGACCATCTCCGGGGCAACGCCAAGCAAGCGCGATCAGTTTGATATCAAGATCGATCATCGTTTCAGCGAGAAGAATCTTCTGAGCGCGAAGTACTCTCAACAGTGGAATTCCACGGTTCCATTCGATTGCTTCAAAACCATCATCGACCCTTGTGGCAGCGGTTCGAACAGAACCACGGCGCACATTTTTGCGATCAATGACGCATATACGATAAGCCCTACGCTTCTTCTGACCGCAACCTTTGGGATCACGCGCGGCGCCTTCCGTGCACTCGCCTACAACTCGAGCCTGGGTTCCGATCCCCTGGGCACGCTGGGCTTCCCGGAATACCTGAAGGCAAACGGTTTCAACGGCGTGCCTGCGATGTTCATTAACGACTACACCAATGCGGGCTTCCCCAACGCAGGCAACGATCCTTACGGCAACTACAAGCAGGGGCAGACCACGGGGCAACTCGGCTTCGTGTTAAGCAAGATCCATGGTCCGCACGAACTGAAGTTCGGATTTGAGGGCCGGCTGCACCAGCAGAACTACATCCAGACCAACGCGCCGCTGGGATATTTCCAGTTCGACAACACCGGCAGCTCTCAGTGCCCTGCAGTCGAGGGTACGACGCCATGCTCCGATGGCAGCATTGCGGGCGGCGACAGTATGGCGAGCTTTATGATGGGTCAGTTGGAGGGGAATGGAAGCAGCTACTACGAGATCCAGTTCCAGCCGGCGACGGAGAATTATCAGTACGCCTGGTTCGCGCAGGATAACTTCAAAGCGACTCCGAAGCTGACGTTGAATCTGGGCGTGCGCTACGACGTCTCATTGCCCCGCACCGACCGCTTCAATCACCAGAACTGGTTCGATCCCAACGCGACGAGCCCGCTGAATGGTGGGAACATCACTTACCAGGACCCCATCAGCAACAACAACGTGACGATCCCGTTGCGCGGCGGCGAAGTGTTTGCCAATTCCAGGCAGCGAACCAACTACATCACAGATTGGCACGATGTTCAGCCGCGGTTTGGTCTTGCCTACCAGTTCGCGAACAAGATGGTCGTGCGCGGCGGCTACGGCATTTACTATGGCCAGTCGCGCTCCGGCGCCAGCGGAGTGGTCCCTTACGGGAACGCGGGTTTCGACGAATATACAAATGTGGTGAACACCTATCAGAACGCAGGCAACACGCCCTGGTTGCATCTGAGCGATCCTTTTAACGGCAGGTTGAACCAGCCCGCCGGAAACTCGCTCGGTCTTTTGAACGACGTGGGTTTCGGGGCGAACGGAACACTGCGCAAGGCTGCCGCAAACCAGACCCCTTACGAGCAGAGCTGGAGCCTCGGCATCGAGCGGCAGATGCCGTGGAACGTCGTATTCGACGTCGAGTATTTGGGGAAGAAGGGCACGCATCTTCCATTCAGTGGAACGAACTCGATCAACATCCTGGGGCCGGGGGTGGACAGTATTCCGCTCAATAGCCCTAACGTGAACAATTCATGCGCAAACCTCAACATTTCGTGCCTCAATACGATGGTGACGAACCCCTTCTCGTCGGCGAACGGAGGGCCGATCAGCGATCCCAACAGCACCCTGGGCGTCAATGCCCCGCAAGTGGCCTATTACCAGTTGCTGCTCCCGTATCCGCAATTCACGGGGGTCACGACCGACGTTCAGATGATTGCGAATTCCATCTATCACGGGCTGCAACTGTCGGCGAGGAAGGCCTTCAGCAACGGCCTGGAGTTCCTGGTGAACTACACATGGTCGAAATCGATCGATGACTCGTCAGTGGGTGACGACAACGTGACCTGGCTGGGAAGCCTCACCAGCATCCAGGATCCGAACAAACCGTGGCTGGAGAGGAGCCTTTCGACCTTCGATACGCCATCGGTGCTGAAGTTCAGTTACAGCTACGATCTGCCAATTGGACGCGGCAGGTGGCTGCTGGGCAATATGCCACGCGTGCTGGAGGCGATGGTCGGAGGCTGGAAGACGAATGGCATCTGGGTGATCTCCGACGGCCGGCCGCTAGTGATCACAGTCTCCAATGGGGGAACGCCGATACCCGGCTTTGGCGCTTATGCCACTCAGCGACCGGTCATTACCGGCACGCTGAGACGCAACTATGGTCGCGACTGGCAGGACCAGTTTTTTGCCGATCCGAACACAGCGCCGACCGCAAACAGCTCCGTCGGCGATATCCTCAATGTTCCGGCCCCGTTCACTTTTGGCAATATGCCGCGGACCACGGCTGCGGTGCGTACGCCACTGATGTTCACCAGCGATCTGTCGGTGAGCAAGCAGTTCCTACTGTCGAGTGCGCATGAAGGCATCCGGCTGGAGATGCGGCTGGAAGCGCAGAATGCGTTCAATCATCCGCTGTTCAGCCTGGGCACGCCGGGGGCGTATGGCGACAGCACGCTCAACGTCGGGGATCCGAGCTTTGGAATCATCCCGCGGATGTCGCCGGTTGGGCCGCGACAGGTGCAGTTAGCGGCGAAAGTCAGCTTCTAGGAGCACACGCACTCTCTCAATGGTCAGAGTCAAAATCCCCACTTCTGGCAATATCAGCCACAAGTGGGGCACCCTCAACGCGACCGCGCTGGGATCCCCTTCGTTTTTTGGGGTGCAGGAACGGTTGTAGTGGCATTGGGCCGCGACAGGTGCAGTTAGCGGCGAAAGTCAGCTTCTGCGGAGCACACGCACTCTCTCAATGGTCAGAGTCAAAATCCCCACTTCTGGCAACATCAGCCAGAAGTGGGGCACCCTCGACGCGACCGTGCTGGGATCCCCTTCGTTTTTGGGGGTACAGGAACGGCTGTAGTGGCATCGGGCCTTCCCCTGGGGGAAAATTGCTTGGCGGGTTGGTGCAGTTGCTTATAACTTTTCGAAAATCGAGTTGAGTTTTCATGGAAATGAGTCAGCCTACTCGAGTGGAAGACGAACTACGCGCCAGCGAGGAACGCTATCGTACATTGTTCGAGAGCATGGCCGAGGGGTTTGCGATCTGCGAACTGGTGCGCGACGATGCGGGGCGGGCGGTGGATATCCGATGGCTTGCCTGCAATCCTGCTTTGGAGCGTCTGACCGGGCTCAGCCACGATGTGGTAGTTGGTCACCGTGCCAGCGAAGTCTTCCCGCACGAATACGAGTGGTGGGTCAAAACTTATGCGCGGGTGGTCGAGGATAAGACCGCCTATCGCTTCGAACATGGTTCAGAGTCTGCAGGCAGGGTTTGGGATTTAACTGCGTTTCCCTACGAGGGCGATCGATTCGCGGTCCTCTATGAGGACATCACGGTCCGCAAGGCGGCCGAAGAATTGTTGCGAAAAAGCGAGGCGCGCTACCGGGAACTGGCGGAAAACCTGGATCGAGAGGTGCAGGCGCGTACGCAAGAGCTGCAGCGAAGCAACGAAGATGTAATGCGAACGTCGGAGGGGTTGCGGGCGCTCTCCAACCGGCTGGTGCAAGTCCAGGAGGAAGAACGGCGGCACATTGCCCGCGAGTTGCACGACAGCGCGGGACAACTGGTCACCGCCCTGGACCTGGAATTGGCGAGTCTTGCCGAAGATCTGGGCAAACTTGAGCCGCAACTGGCCAAGCGGGTTGAAGCCAGCCTGGAGTTAGTGCAACAGTTGCATGCGGAAATCCGCACCACCTCGTATTTGTTGCATCCTCCGTTGCTGGATGAAACGGGATTGTACTCAGCGCTGGGCTGGTACGTGGAAGGCGTGGCGCAGCGCAGCGGAATAAAGATCGGGCTGGAGATTTCGCCGGAGTTTGGCAGACTACCGCGCGAAATTGAGTTGCTCGTGTTCCGGCTGGTGCAGGAAGCTTTGACGAACATCCATCGCCACGCGAAGAGCGAGACGGCGACAATTCGAATCGCACGCGGAGACGATCGAGTCACCGTGGAAGTGCGGGATCAAGGAAGAGGGATTCCGTCCGACGAATTGAAGCGGATCCAGGAGGGCGGCTCGGGCATGGGGATCCGCGGAATGCGGGAACGGCTCCGGCAATTCGGGGGTGAGTTGCGGCTTGCGTCGGACGAGGGTGGTGGGACGAGCGTGATCGTAACCATTCCGAACCCGAAGGAAGCGAGTTCGGAGAGTGGAGTTGAGCCGATGCAGGCAGCGAGTTAGAGGAGGAAATCAAAATCCCCACCCTGTCTTCGCAAAAGACGCGAAGACAAGGGTAGGGCACCCGGAAGGCGGCGAGTTAGAGGTGGAGGAAATCAAAATCCCCACCCTGTTTTCGCAAGAGACGCGAAGACAAGGGTAGGGCGCCCGGCGCCAAGGGTGGGTCCAGAGGCTGTTCGATCGTGAGAAAGCCGCCCAGGCTCGAGAATGCTTCTTTGATCGTCTTTCCCGCAATCAGGAAATCCCGCAACATTCCCGGTACCTGCAGCGCGCTGACCGGATCGGGAGGCGCGACGACATTGAGCGCCATTTTGTTGTTGAGCACGATTTCGCCGGGCGACTGAGTGGGACCGTTAACCGCGCCGGTATCGCACGAAATCAGAATTACGGTGCGTTGCGGAGCGTCGGCCCGGGTGGTGGCTGATAGCTCGGCGTTGCTGAGGGTCTGGCCGTCGGGAAAATATGCGGGAGGGCGGCTGCAGCGATCTCGTCGCGCAGCCACAGATACTGCTCCACACGGCGCACCGCGACCGACACCTGCCCGTTACGATTTTTGACGTCGAGGAAGACCATTCCGCGCTTGATCTCTTGTTGGGCGGGCGTTCCAAACAGCCGCTGTCCACGTTTCCGAGGCGAGACGGAAGCGAGCGCACAAGGTGATCGAGGGAAGGAATTCCGGCGGACACAGGCGGAAAAAACTGCGGCTAGGATTCCAATCCGATGTAGGCGATGCGGCCGATGAGGTAGTCGGAGGGGGATGCGTGTTCTTTGATGGCGAGGACTTCGAGGGGGGAGGACGGATTGTGGGGGCGGAGGATTAAATGATTTCCGGTCACTTCGACGTACTTTACCGTGCAAGTATCGTTTTTCAGAACAGCGTACATATTGGAGTCGAGTTTGCGATAAGGCGCAAGTGAGTTGTAATGGCGGTCGATGAGAAGCGTGGCCCCGGGAAGAAGGCGGGGAGCCATGGTCTGGGCCTCTCGGGCGTCGATCCGGATGAGAACGAAGCGCTGCCAGGGGGTACGGTCTCCTTCGGTTTTGGCCTTGAGCTTGCAGAGGAAGTTCTTTTTGAACTTGAGGATTTCCTTGACCCGCATGCTGGGGATCAGAGGCTGGGTGGCGGTGGAGGGATCGGTGAGCACGATGTTTTCAAATTCGTCTCCACTGGGCGGGAGGATGGTGGCACGCTTGCTGACCTCGGCGGGATCGAGCAGGTCGAGGACGGAGAGGTGCTGGACGGACAAGACCTTGTCCATGCCTTCGAGGCTGAGGCCGCGTTTCTTATTGAGGAAATTGGAGATATGCGCTTGCTTGAATCCGGTTTGCTGGGCCAGGCGGAGGCCGGTCAGTTCGCCTGCTTCGATGCGGTCCCAGAGGATCCTGCGCAAATTCTCTTGCAGGATTTTGAACTTCATAGGCGGAGTATAGCACCGGGTCAGAACGGCGCCGCGGAGCGGAAGTTTTCCACAGGCAGGGTTTGGTCATTCAACCTTGACCGAGGAAATTCACAGCTATAGCATCGCGACAAAGTAAGGGCCACTATGCTCCAGGGATGAGGGAAATGACGAGCTATCCAGACAACTCGAGCGAAGAAAAGACTTTCGGGGAATTCCGGAGGAAGGTGAAGTCGGCCGAGGTGCTGTCGGCATCCATGGAGCGGTTGCTTTTGTCGCTTCGCTTTACCGGGCGGGTGAGCGTAGTGATGCAGAATGGACGCGTTCTCAAGTCGGGGTACGAGGAAGGATATTTCCGGCAGCGGGCGGAGCTGGGCGGGATCGACAGCGAGATCGCGTGAACCTGTAGAAGCGGAGGATAAACGGAGGAATTCGGTCGAGGGTTGCGAAAATCCCCACTTCTGGCAAAGGCGGCCAGAAGTGGGGCACCCGGCACGATAAGGGTGGTCACCCAGGAAAACTAAATAGCGCAAGCAGGTCATCGTAAGAGAAACGAGCCCTGCGTTCGGTTGCCGCGTTAAGCGGGAATCTGACGCAGGGCTTTTTTAGCTTTTAGCTATGAGCCTGGAGCTACGAGCGGAATTTGGAATTTTACTTTTTGGAGGAGTGATGAGCAGGAATCATAACGAGGAAGAAAGCAGTCTGTTGCGGATGGAGTTGAAGTATTGCGAGCACTGTGGAGGGTTGTGGATGCGGGAGTGCGGAGCTGGAGTGGTGTATTGCGAGAAGTGCCAGCCGAAGGTGGCGGACTTGCCTCTACCGAAGAAGAAACCGAGTCGCGTTCCGAAGATCCCTGTACGGGGATCCACTGTCGTGGAGGAGTACGGGGTCGAGAGTTGGAACGACGGCGACGCGGAGTTTGAGGCCGCGGCGGCTGGAGGCGTGGCGTGAACGACGAGATTGGATGGTTGGCGGCTGAGGCGGAAACTGGGGAGGATCAAGAACCCTCGGACCGGCTGGGCTCAGGATGCATCGAGCGAAACGAGATGACCGGACGGTACCCGGCATCGAACGACGAGAGTCAAAATCCCCACTTCTGGCAAAACCGGCCAGAAACGGGGCACCCGGTATCGAGTGAGAAGAGTCAGAGTCGAAATCCCCACTTCTGGCGAAAGCGGCCAGAAATGGGGCACCCGGTGCGGTTCCCGGGGCTCGCGGATGGCAATGGCGCAACCGTGGAGCAGATGCTTCAGGAGAGGTATGCGGCGGAGTCTTACGAGGAGGAGCGGGAAAGAAGGATTTATCGAGGGCGGCCCGTCGCGATGTTGCGGCGGTATATGAAGTATTCGATCGAGACGGGAAGGCTGCCGTCATTGCTGGGGAGGGAATTCTTTCGGGCGAAGGTGACGTCGTATACCGTGGTGACGTTTGAAGATCGGGTGATCTTTGTGCATGACATGGAGAAGTGCCTGGGTCGGCTGGATGAGTTCTCGCAGCAGTTGCTGGCGCGGCATATTCTGCAGGAACACGATCAGGTGGCGACAGCGCGGCTGCTGCAGTGCACGGAGAGGACGGTGCGGCGGTTAACTCCGTTGGCGCTCGACCTCTTGAGCGAGATTTTGCTCGAAATGGGACTGATGGAGCGGCTGGACGCGAGGGCGAAAAAATCTTGTCAAGGGGGTCCGGAGGGTCCATTTTCTGTAAGTGATTGTGAAGACAGCGAAAATAAATTTTAAAAAATGTCCGGTTTGCCCTTAGCAATTTGCTATTCTAGATTTAGAGGGTAAGAAAAAAACAAATCTCCTTAGACGGCGTGCCCAAAAGGCGCGCCGTTTGTTTTTGGGAACTGAATTCATAAGAAATCCGAGTATGGGGCAATGATCAAGAAGAAAGCGAAGTCCAGGGCAAAGGCGAAGAGAAAAACGGCAGCGAAGAAGACGGCCAGGAAAACAGCCGGAAAAAAAGAAATCGATCCGGCGCAGGTGAGAAGAGAAATCTCTGGCATGGTGAAGTCAGAGGCAGCGGTGATTACCGAAGCGGTGATGGACCAGGCAAAGGCGGGACAATTAGCGCCAGCGAAGTATTTGCTCGAGATGGCGGGAGTTTATCCAGTCGCGACCGATGGGGAGCCGGCGACCGAGGAGGAAGACTCCATGGTCAAGAGCTTCCTTGCGCGGTTGGAAGCGCCGCCGAAGCCACCGGACGAAGAGGACGATGAGGACGGTGGCGAAGTGAAGAGCCCGCCGGAGAAGAGCGGGGAAGGTGAGAGGGGAGCGGAGAAGACAGGGGAGAAGGAAGTGGAGAACGCGCTGTGCTGAGGCAGGGTGGCGGAAGTCAAATTCCCCACCCTGTCTTCGCAAAGGGCGCGAAGACAAGGGTGGGGCACCTGCTGTGTGGCACGCTGTAGGGGAACGCAAGGTCCCTCCACTGCGCAAAACGAT
>Ga0307474_10004448_pt1 | contig 10093 bp, 16 predicted proteins | sample atmos_gasesECM1C_2_FD_203312 | JGI IMG/M metagenome (GOLD analysis project Ga0307474, IMG submission 203312) | Hardwood forest soil microbial communities from Morgan-Monroe State Forest, Indiana, United States - atmos_gasesECM1C_05 | ecosystem: Environmental > Terrestrial > Soil > Temperate...
TTCCCTTGAGGAAAGGTCGGCCGCAGTAGAGATAAACCACCGCAGAAAGACCAAAGAGAACATAAGACTCTCCCCTAAAAGCAAGGCGCTCGCGCAAGCCGAGCAGGTCCTGCACAAGCGGCGACAAAGCGAGGATCGGAACGGTGAGAATCATTGAGATCCAGAATCGATTCCGGAAATCTGTAACCATCGCCGCATGGCCGTTTCCGGCATGCCCATGATCCGCATTCATATGCCGGGGCGGGACGGGGCTCATATGGCCCGTATTCGCATGAAACATTGCTCCACGATCATCGTGCTGATGCGCAAACCTCTTCATCGCTCTCCTCGCCGCGGGCGAACACCGAACGCTGTCGAAAGGAAACCGCAATGTTGGGTGAAGCCCGCCACAAGTCGATACGTCCCGGCTTCAATTCCGCAATATTGAGAAAATCGCCGCAAAAGGACACGGCACCAACGACCCGTGACCGTATGGCACAGCCTCTATGGTTTTAACGTCGAGATAGACGTTCCCAACGCGTGGCAATCGAAAGCCTGCCTATTGGACGCTGCTCACCGACGACGTCGAGGAACTTCTCAGGATCGCTCAGACAACGACGCTTGGCGAAAACAGCCTGCCACGGCTATGAAGGAGAAACGCGCGATCGCGCGCTTTCCGAACATATCACTGCAGCACAAAGGTCGTAGCCCGACGTTGCCGCGTCGAACGACTCCTGCATGATCGTCCGCGATGCTTTTACTCGGTTGTGAAGTTGTAGATGAGGCATAGATGCGCTTTCTTTGCGCCCACCGAATGCGCCACTGGTTGTGCCCAATCCTAAAAAGTGCATCATGCTCTAGTCTTCGTCCGGCTCGCGCACGACCGGCGGTTCGTCGGCATGGTCCTCTTCGTCCTCGTCCTCGTCGTTGTCGTCGTCCTCTTCGTCTTCATCGGGATTTCGGGGCGGCATCGTGCCCATGATCATGAAAGGACTCCAGTCGATCAACCTAGTGGAAAATTCTTCGGGGATGTGCGGGGTCATGTTGTTTCTCCTCGGGTTTGGACCTTAGGGGATTTTGACATCGTCAGTTAGACAAGCTACGTCCGAAAGGTGCCGCAAGCGGAACGGAAGCAGACGCAATGAGTTCTAGCCGCTGAACGATTTCGTTCAATAGGGGGTGGATGAAGTCACGGATCACCGCCATGGCGCGTTCAGCTTCCCTTGCGGACAACAAGCAAAGCGTTCGAGCTGAACGAGGTGCGGAGGGACTCTGGTGATCCCGTTAGCCCGTATTCCTGACTGCTTCGGCTAGCATGGCATAAAGCTGGCGCTTGGTGAATTCCTCAGGCTGCAGCATTACTGTCTTCCGCGACACAATCTTTGCCGCCGGGCGGGAGCAGGTAGCCAACAACGCTGGCCTTAGTTTCGGCACCGGCCTTATCTTGGGTTTTGCTGTTGGCGGCTTATGGTCACGCTTCAGGTCCAAACGAGTTAGCTTGGCGCAGACCGCGTTACGGCTATATCCGAGACGACGTGCGATCTGCGCGGCGCTCCGTCCTGCGGCCCAGAGTTTTTTGAGCAGTGCTACGTCTTCCGCATCCCAACCCATGGGAGATGCTATACACCGACTGCCAACTACAGGCTAGCGACGCCCGGATTGCCGGGAGCATCGATCCCGGCGTGGCACTCGCGGGGCTGCAGCCAGCCACCAATCTCGTCGGCGGGACGCCTGACGTCAACCGAGATACCTAAGCGAACCGTCCAACGATAGCCATGAAAGCCGGCGAGTTTGGGCGGGCGAACCAATCGGACCACCATGTCCTCCAGCTCCAACACCCGTATCGCCGAGAGAGCTCGCACGAAAGCCGAGGCGGATTTTGCCACTTGGCTCATGATGGCCAAGCTCGGTGGTTTCGATGACCTTCCGCCAAACGCCCAGAGCTTTCTGACCAACTATCGAACCCGACTCGAGACGATGAGCGAGGCCGAGTCCACAGCCGTGGCCGTTCGCGAGGTCTACAGCGCTTATTACAGCGAGATGGGAGGCGTGGGCGCAGCGCCGGAACTAAAGGTTCATACACTAACGACAGAAGGCAAAGTCAGGCGGCTTCAGAGAGGGCTTAAACCTCAGCCCGGTCTACCGGCTGCGCGCCATTCGACGATACCAATGATGCGAAAATCCCTCCCGGCACTGCTGATTTTCGCGAGCATGGTGGCGCTGATTGTCGCATATAGATTTCTGACGCAGTAACACCGCCCTCGGATTGCGCACGAACGGCGACGAGCGGATTCGCCTGCATCCAGCTAGCCAATGTCCCTCTGGGTCAATCGCGTCATTTGGGCTGTCGGGTGACCCGCCAAGCAAACATGGCAAGCGGCTTGCATGTCACAAAGAGACTCATGCACCGCAGCAAATTAGACGAAGTTCAAAGTGAAGGGGTTTGTCGTTTAGTGGGTGTCATTGGCTTGGGGCCACGATCTGCGGTCGCTAGCGGGCGTTCAACTGGATCGCGGGCGATCCTCGGTTGCAATTCCCTAAGGTCAAGAAAGAGGTCAGCTTGACGTCGCAACTCATCTGCGACCCATGCCGGTTGCGTGGAGATCGTCGAAACGACAGTCACCCGGACGCCGCGGCGCTGTATGGCTTCCACCAGCGAACGAAAATCGCCATCACCTGAGAAGAGAACCATCTCGTCAACGTGTGCGGACATCTCCATGGCATCCACCGCAAGCTCGATGTCCATATTGCCCTTCACCTTGCGCCTTCCGCTGGCGTCGATGAATTCCTTGGTGGCCTTGGTAACGACGGTGTAACCGTTGTAATCGAGCCAGTCGATCAAGGGCCTGATCGCCACAAACTCCTGATCCTCAATGATGGCCGTATAGTAGAACGCCCGGACCAGGGTTCCCCGGCTTTGGAATTCCTTGAGGAGACGCTTGTAATCGATGTCAAAGCCTAGCGTCTTGGCCGTAGCAAAGAGATTAGGGCCATCGATAAAGAGGGCGATCTTGTTTGAACGAATCGACATTCTCTGGTCCCTTGGAGGGAAGGCGAAGTTGCCTTAAGGCTCGAATTGGATAACGTCTTCGCTTCTCTCGAATTTTGAACCTCGGGCAATATGGGGAGACATATAGTCGAGGGGATCGGAGGCGCTGGACGGTGGCGGGACTTGATCGATTTCCTGTCTTTGACACGACCGTGCGCAGGCGTGGCAGGGCATGGAGGCGGTTCGTTTCGACGACCGAAGGGGTGGTCGTCATGTGCGGCTCGGAAGGCCGCCGATCCGCCGCCACATACCAAGCTCGCAGAGCGCTCTTCCTTCTATTGTCGGCCGTGCCTTGCCGGTCGATTCGACCAGGAAAATCTCTGGAGCGATTGAATCGCTTCGTTCCGGGTGGCGCGGGTGGCAACTGCAATTCGGGGGTAGATGCGGGGCCCACAAAGGGTAGGGCAACTGGCGCAGAATAAAGCCCGAGAGAGCGGGACCTGGCATCATACATGCCTCCCTTGATTTAGGAGTGTGGACTTCCCTCGCGAGGAAGTCTTTCCATGTTGAGAAACATAGCGTTCAACCTGAACCAAGTACAGGTTCAAGTGGAAATCCTCGGCATGGTGAATCGTAAGATCGCCGGAGCGTTGCTGGCCGAGCCGCCGGAGAATGCCCTTGGCCTCTTCGTTCATCTCGCGAACGATCTCGGCGGCCGGTTGCACCTTCCGCACGAGCGCCACGCCCTGCCCCGAGCACAATGAAAGGGCTCGATTTCACCGACGGTGTCCGACCCCGGCGTGAAGCTCGTATTCCGGTCGACTTCTCCACGTGTCTCCGACCTCGCCACGATCTCGCCCTCCCCTGGTCGGGGGCCCGAAGGTGATCGACCCACCACCTGCCAGTTGCGGACAGTCCTGTTACGCGGCACCTGATTTGGAGCGTTTGCCCAACCATCATCGAAATGATTCCGATGTTCAGGCGATCCGGTTTAAGCATTGCCATGCGCAATGCCTCCGTCAGTTCCAAAACGGATTCTTCCGCGCGCCGAGCTCGGAGCGAACATTATTAACGCCAGAGCTTGATCAGTTGCCCGGCCACGCTCGGAAGAGTTGGCCCGACGGCTACCGGCGCCGGCCACCCAGGCACGGCCAGCGTGGGCAGAGCATTGCCGAGTCTGGCGACAAGCGCTGCCGGACAGCCAACGTTCTGCGCCCCGAGATTATCCCACACGTGGGTCGACACCATGCAATTAGACGCCGTCGATACCCACAGCTCCTCCGCCGCCATGTGGTACACCTGCGGCGCCGACTTATATCGACGCACAAGATCAACACTCAGCAATCGTTCAAAGAAACCATCCGGCGTGCCCTAGCTGTATGATCTGCGCACCCTGCGGCGAGTTCGAAAGCGTGACAAGCCGGAAACCGGCGTCCTTCAATTGCCTCAACCCCTCCGGCACATCGGGGTGCGCGGGCATCGTGGCTAATCGCATTTCCAGTTCGACTATATCGGGCTACCGAATCGAGACGCTGTGGATCGAGCCTATCGACTTCAGCACGGCCTCCGACAAATTAAAGAATGGTATGTAAGGCCCCATGCCAAGGATATTGCTTCCGAGTGGAGGATGAGCTGTGTATACCAATCGTTCGCGAACTGCCCGTCCCCGAATAACCGCTCAAACAACGGTGCCGGATGTCGAGCAGCGACTCATTGACATCGAAGGCAAGGATCGACGGCACCACAGCACTGCTCTTGCTCGTTTGAGCGCATGCGGGCCCGACAGCCCTCCCCGTCACACCGCTAATTGCGGCAGCTCCGAGCCCGGCAAGCAGCTTGCGGCGCGGCACTGACAGCAGAGCATCGTCAGTCACGGGATTTCCTCTTTCCCTGCGCTCTCCGAGCGTCGCGTATGAACTCGAACAATACCCGGTTCGTGAATCACGCGCTGGTCTGAGATTGCTGCATTTTGTGGATCCTTGCGTCTGTCGCGCCTCCATTTTGATAGAGGAGACTGCGTCAATCCTGAGAGTCTCAGACGTTTCGTCGGACGCGCCCGGACGCTACTCGCCGCGGAATGGGGACTGCGAAGATAACAAAGATAGGTGCCGATGGCGACAAGCGTGTTGGTGCGCAGGCCCGCCATCTCCCGCCGCCGCTGACTTTCCATGCCAAGGCCGGCGCCGAGCAGTGTCGCGGAGAGGTTGACGGCGGTCCCGGGAAATTGACCTCTCTTGCAATTTGTGCAGAAACGCGGACCGGACTCGAACTCGCGCGATTAGCGAGCGCGAATTTGTGTGAGCGGCTTAGAGTTCAATCCTTCGCCCAATTTCAACGAGCGCATCCAAAGGTATTTTGAACCGATCGACTGGATGGGCGGAGTTTCGGGACATAAAAGCAAATAACGCAATCCGCCAACGCGAAATACCGGATCGGCTTTGGCGACTTATGGGATCGTGGCGCTCAATATAGTAGGTCGGCTTGTCCGTTGCTGGCAATCCCTCCTTTCTCGCTCGCGAAATTACCGAAGGAAGGTCGGGAATTTCAACGAAACCGAAATGAACGGTGACGTGCCAAATTCCCTCGCCAAGATGCTCACAGCGCAACCGATCGCAGGGCCGCACCCTGGGTACGCTTTCGAAGCTGATGGTCAACGCGACGACCGTCTCGTGGAGAGATCGTCCTTGCTCGACATAGTCGACGATAATCGGCGGTATACCTTTGCTAAGCCGTGTGAGGAATATGCCCGTGCCCGGTACGCGGACGACTTTGTTTTTGCGTAGTCGTGCAAAAAATTCGGCAGGTTGCTGCGAGCCAGTTGTATTTCGTTTGTATAGCGCTTCCACACCATAGTGCCATGTGGTCATGATCGTGAAAACAAGTACGCCAAAGGTCAAGGGAATCCAGCCACCTTTCAGTATCTTCAGAAGATTGGCAGAAAGGAATGCGAGATCTATCGCAAGCAGCACCGCTGCTGCAGCGGCTGCCTGATAGATCGTCCACCTCCAACGATGTCGCATCAATTCGTAAAGCAGAACCGTCGTCAGGACCATCGTGGTTGAGACAGCCGTCCCGTAAGCTCCTGCGAGGCGATCCGAATTACCGAATCCCACTGCCAAAGCAGCAGTGAAGAACATCGTTGTCCAATTGACCAACGGTACGTAGATTTGGCCATATTCCTCAGCCGAGGTCTGAGCGATCCGAACCCCCGGAAACCAGCCCAGCTGCAACGCTTGCCGGGTCATCGAAAAAGATCCGGTAATGATGGCCTGACTTGCGATGATAGTCGCAACCGTCCCCAGTCCTACCAACGGATATAGCATCCAATACGGGGCAAGCTTGAAAAACGGATTCAACTCCAGATCAGGAGAGTCCATGAAATTTCCTACCTGCCCGGCATAGTTAAGGGCAAGAGCGGGCAGCACGATACAATACCACGCGGCGCGGATCGGGCTCCGCCCCACATGTCCCATGTCCGCATAGAGTGCCTCAGCCCCCGTGAGTGCCAGAAAAACTCCGCCGAGAACGGAAAACCCTAGGAGGCCGTGTGTGCCGACCAGATGGATTCCATGGATCGGATTGAATGCCCCAAGTACCTGCGGATGATGCACAATACCCACGATGCCGAGTATGCCCATTGTCGTAAACCAAATCAGCATAATTGGTCCGAATGCTTTGCCGACCTTGGCGGTCCCTTTGCTTTGAACCGAGAAGAGTACGACTAGGATCAGAACAGCCATCGGCATTGTGAACGGCTCGAAAGCGCCCGTCGCAACATTAAGACCTTCCACGGCGCTCAATACCGAGATGGCGGGGGTGATGATGCCATCTGCATAAATGAGGGCCGCACCAAACAACCCTAAAATCACCAGCCAACGCCGTCGACCAGACCAATGCGCACCCGTCATTGCCATCAGCGCAAGTATTCCGCCCTCACCATGATTATCGGCGCGCATAACAAACAAGCTGTATTTGACCGAGATCGTGATGATCAATGACCAAAAGACGAGAGATAGGGACCCAAGCGCTGCTTCGGGCGTGAATTGCTTGCCCATGAGATGGACAATCGTCTGAAGGGTGTACAGGGGACTAGTCCCGAGATCGCCATACACAATCCCGAGCGCAAGCAGGATTGTTGTGAGGTTCGGCCTTTCCGCTACTCTGGCGCGCACCTCTCCAGCGACCTTCGTTTGACCGTTAAGTGCGACACTTGTTGAGTTGGACATTAGCTTGGGACGAGCCATACCGCTCGGGCGGGACAAATCACGCCGACTCTGCTTCCGAAATGAGACCGCGGTACGGCCCCACGAAATTCGTCGCGATCGGACGAACCTGACCAGCCAAATACAGCCGCTCACTGACAAAGTGTGCCAATCTCCCTAATGAGCGGTTGTGAAATCGATGCTAACCCTGACCTGTTGACCTCCCTCGACCTTCCATTCAGGCGCCCGCGTGGCGAGTGGCCTCGAACAAGAACCAAGTGCGCCGCTCGGCTTCGTCGATCCAGTTTTCCAGCAAGCTGGCAGTCGCCACATCGCCGTACTCGTCGCAGACACCACTTGTTTCGCGCATGGTTAGGGTGAGGCGTTTGTTGTCATCACGGAGCTCGGCGAGCATGTCCATCGGCGCGACGAAATCTGCGTCGTTGTCCAAATTCCGTTGCAAGCGACCGATGTGCCCGATGGATCGCAAGGTCGCGCCGCCGATCTTGCGAACGCGCTCGGCGATGTTATCGGTGGTGGCGAAGATCTGATCGCCCTGCTCATCAAGGAGGAGATGATAGTCGCGAAAGTGCGGACCTGACATGTGCCAGTGGAAGTTCTTGGTTTTCAGATACAGTGCGAACATATCGGCGAGCAAGATGTTCAACGCACCTGAAATATCGCGCGTCGCGTCCGGGCTCAGATCTGTGGGTGTCTGAAGCGAAGCAGATCGTAATGCTTTCGCGTCTTGGATGCTCATCCGTTTTCTCCTATCGCGAGAGGCGATCGATTCCGCCTAATGAGCGGTGAGTGCTTGTTCATCCTACGCAGCATCGAGGGGCCTCCCGTTCTTACGAATCGCCAGACCAGCAGGCCGGCCAAAACGAGGAAAGCGATGTTGAGCCAAGTCGTATGATTCCATGTGATGGACGCCGCGACTATTAAGGCTGAGTTCGATCACCATCGCGAGCCATTATTAAGACGATCGGCTGGCACTCGAATGAATGCCCAAACCATCGTCCGTCATTTCGCATTCGTTGCTTGAGACAAAAGGTGCCTCTCTTGGCGAAAGCCGCATAGCTTTCGCTAAGCTCGGACTATGCTCGAGATCTAATGCCGTGGCGCGTTGTCTTCTGTAAGAAAAGGTTGCATTCTGCAAATAAATGAAAACTTGCATGGACCATTCAGTGAGCCATGACACTAGCGGGACCTGGATTTGGTCGCGAGTCACGTACTGGCACGTACACGATGACGACTTCTTCGGCGAGAAAGATGGCACTCCTGCTCGACTCCGCAACGGCGGCGGTACGTAACGGCGTTCCGGTTCAAAAAGTGCCGATCAAGGCGGAGCGGACTTTGTCGCGATGGAGCTCGCGCGCGTCCGCGCTTGTCGGCGCTCAACCGGACCGGATCGGTGCTGCAGATCAGTCTTTGTAGCACCAGAATCTATCACAGGATTCGCTAACAGCTGCCTTGGGCGCGGAGCCAAGGGAATCGCGAAACTGGTGAATTGCGGGCGCATGGCCTCGCCCCGCCTTTCGGGCGCTACTCGGGGCTGCGGTTGCCATCTGGACCGTCAAAGCAGCAATGATTAGCACACCGAGAATGCTCAAAGCGTTCTGTCGCATTTTAATCTCTTTCGGTTGATAAACTGCCAGCACGGCAGTGCTCCCCTCCGGTCGCATGGACGATCGACGTGGGTCTGACTCAGAATAACTCGCATGACAAAACCGCGCCGGTAGGATGAGCCACGAACTCCACCCTAAGCCCCCCGCCATCCGGTTTACCGATCACGCAGCGACATGCCGCGAGGCGCTCGGCCGGATGCTGCTTCATCCATTCGGCGAGCTACGGCGCGCCCATCAGGCAGGAGCTCAGCGAGAGATCAGCAAAGTCGGAGGTGGTGACGACAAGCTGGCGGCAGTCAGAGGACGAGGCCAGACTGCACAATACCGCAATGATCTTTATCAATTTCAGACCCCGCCTTCCATCGCGTAGCAGTACACAAATCCGCCGATGCCCAAAAACACCACGCCATGACCGGTCGGATTGCCCTGGCCCAGCTTCAAAAGCTTATGGTCAGGGATTTCGATCTCAGTGCCTATGTCGATGTGCTTGCGTCGGCGCGGCTCATCTGGACGGTCATCCGTGACGGTGCAGTAGGCGTGCGGCTGGCCGTTATAGTTGGGCTTGATGTGCAGATCGTCGCAGAAATAAGCATCTGCTTCGCCGCAACAACTTCCCGACGGATTGTCGGGCTGCATCAGCGTCTGATACCATTTCGAGGTTTCGCTGGAGCGGTCCCACTGCCCAAAATCGCGGCCATGCGCGGCATAGCCCATGCAGGAGAACAGTGCCGCCGCAAGTAGCGCGTTGCGCAAGTCAAGCCAAACTATCCAGCGCCTCACATCTAAACCTCCGGGCTATTTACGTGCCAGAGCAACCAGCGCGGCGATGGCGGCAAAGGTTGAAATCCCGAGTCCGGCACCAAGGATCATGGCACCTTAGAACAGCAGTTCAGGCAGGCCGGATGCTGCTTCATCCATTTGGCGAGCTGCGAGGCGCCCATCAGGCAGGACTGCAGCGAGACGTCAGAAAAATCCGAAGTGGCGACGGCCTGCTCGTGGCAATTTGCCGGCGAGGAGAAACTGCAGAACACGGCGGAGACCTTGATCATGACGACCCTCCGTCGCGGCCCCGGGCATTTGCACCACCGATTTTTTGACTCACCGGCGCCTTGTCCTGCTGCTCCATATCTAGATCAGCTGGTGGGAATATGCTGTTATATATCGCGCGGGCTCCGCGAATGAGGCTGGCTCTCTCGTGCTCGGACTTAGTGATAAATCGAATAACCTCGCCCACATTCGCTCCAAACACCAGTTGCATAACGAGTTCGCCATTAGGACAACGACAGTCATTCCAT
>Ga0307474_10004449_pt1 | contig 10092 bp, 14 predicted proteins | sample atmos_gasesECM1C_2_FD_203312 | JGI IMG/M metagenome (GOLD analysis project Ga0307474, IMG submission 203312) | Hardwood forest soil microbial communities from Morgan-Monroe State Forest, Indiana, United States - atmos_gasesECM1C_05 | ecosystem: Environmental > Terrestrial > Soil > Temperate...
TCCACTATGACCCAAAATATCGAGCAAAACGAGAACAATCGCGAAATCGCAAACTACAAATGCTACTTTCAGCGCAAAGACAGACTCATGAATCGCGGTTACGGCGCGGAAGAAAAGCTCGGCGCCCGCTGGATATGGGCTCGGTAGATCCGGGTTGTTCAGCGTGCGGGTCTCGGGTGTGTGCAACGCGGCGAGCGCAGGATCGCGGGGAACGACCATATAAGGGTCATAGCCGAGTCGCTGCACGCGGCCATCCCAAACATATCGATGAATGTCATCATCTGAACCCGGCGGCATCTGTAGAAATGCAAGGCGCCAGAGAGCAGCCAACACCAGCCCGATGATGATGACGCGGCGCGGGAACCTCGGCGTGAAGAAGAGTTCACGAATGGCGAGCAGGTACGCAATGCCGGCAACTGCCAGCGGAATGATGAAGGACGGTCCACCCATGCTGCTGAGCCTGCGTGAGCAGATCGTCAGCGCCGCAAGCATGACCAGGCCGAGAGCATACAGCCTGCGGGATGGCGTGAGCTTCACAGGTCTCCCGTGTCCGGCCGTAACTGCGCCACCGCTTGGTGCCACTCCGTCAACCAGGCTGCCGTTCGGGGCGCCCGCGCCGGAGCGAGACGAAGTTCGTCAGCGAGCCGAGCTAGGTCGCTAGCGACGTCGATGTCGTAAAAAGGAGCCGTGAAGCCTACTGAGAGAGCGAGGGTCCGAGCACGCGCCAGCAGCGCTTCAAGCGCATTCGTAGTACCCATTCCATCATTCTCGAAAAGCGCTGGATGGGTGGCCTTCGCGCCGATGAGATAGTAGCCTCCGTCGTGGGTCGGTCCGATCACTATGTCGTGCGCAGCGAGGATCTTGAATGCGTCTGCCAGAACCGACGCCGGCAGGTGGGGGCTGTCGCTGTTGAATGCGATGACGCGCTGGTGGCCATCTGCAAAATGGGCGAATACCGAAGTGAGCCCCGCCGCGAGGCCTTCACCCTTCTGCGCCACCACGCACATCTCCTCACCCGCCAGGCATGCTAGCTCGTCGAGATCGGAACCGGGGCACATAATGGCGACTTCCACGTTACCCAGGGACCGCGCCAGCGTCATCGTGTCGTCCAGCAGGCAGCGATAGAATGCCGTGACCGCGGTCAGAGGAAAACTCTGAGCCAGCCGGGTCTTGACTCTGCCCGGCTTCGGTGCTTTCGCCATGATTACCAGCATGCAATCATCAGCGCGCGAAAGCATGGTGCTCCGGCTAGAGGATTCCATAGGAGATCGTTCTCACGACCACTGCCCGAGACTCACGCGGGCCGTGGCATTCCGGCGCTTCGATGCCGAAAATAATAGCGCACTATCAGGGAGAGGATGAACCACGCCGCTCCGACCGTGCCCCTCAACGTACCGCTAATCTTCGATTTTCCGATCCGCGGATAATAACTCACCGGCACCTCAACGATGCGGAATCCCTGGAGCGTACCTTTTAGAATTATTTCAACCGCCCAGCCGTACGTGTTCTCTTGCAGCTCAAGCCGGCGAAGGACATCTGCTCGCGCGGCGCGAAACGGTCCGAGGTCAGTGATCCTTGGACCATACAACAGCCTGATCAGGAGGGCCGCCAGACGGTTACCAAACGCGGCATGCCAAGGCAACGCCCCACGAATGCTCTGCTTCCCCAGACGGGAGCCCAGGGTAATATCGGCTCGGCCGTCAATGATTGGAGCCAACAGAAGCGGCAACTCAGCAGGCCGATCGCTGTAATCGCCATCGAGGAACACTACAACGTCAGGATTAGTGGCAGCGGCGAGCCCGGTCAAACAAGCGCGACCGTATCCCCGGCGAGGTTCGTGGATAACGCGGGCTCCCATCTTTGAAGCGATCTCGGGAGTTCCGTCGGATGAATTGCTATCAACAACCAAGACCTCAGTGACAATATCGGCCGGGAGATCAGCTAGGACGCGGCCGATGGACTGCGCTTCATTGTACGTAGGAACGACGACCGACACTCGCACTTGATCTGAATTCAAGTAAGCACGCTCAAGTCACCACCATGGGGAGGACGGCCAGCGCCGCGCCAGCAGGGCGTCGACGCCCCATGCTCGACCGGCTCGCCCCACCGCGAGAGCAAGCGATGCGAGCACCGGAACCAGCAGCTCCCAAATCCACGATGTGCCCCACTCCGAGATCCAAAGACTGGCTAGGTACAGAAACGCCACCAAGGCCACCGGGCGCGTCAACAGACCGATGACGAGCAGTACCCCGAGAGAGATCTCGGCCATCGCCTGCATAGGAGCCGCCATCGCGGCGTGACCCGCCATCACACCCATAACTGCCTTCCACGCGGCCGGCGAGTGGCTCGCTTTTATGTAATAGTTGATCAGGCCTGCGTAGCCCGCCGGAGTGTAGAGACCCTTTCCCAGATTTTCGAAGAAGACCCACACTAACATTGCGCCAATCGTGAGACGAACCATTGCCAGCCCATTTGCCGCGGGCGGTTGACCGGCCAAATTTTTCGTTGGGCTTGCGTTCATGTTCATCGTGAACCTCGTACCAATGGATGCCGTGCCAGTTTGCGACGGGCAGAGAGGCACTGACATCTTAAGCGGTTCTTCCTGTTCTTGCTAGGGGATGCGCACGAGTCACGTAAGCGACGGTGCCGATAAATGGGATGAGCAGGTGCTTCGGATCGGACAGACTGTTACCCATGAAAAATCGCAGCACCTCACCGCGGAAGCTCCGCGGAGACGGGCCAGGGTCGAGATGACGATCGGTATCGACCTTGGAGATGTCTGGAGCCATTACTGACGCGGAATAATCCGAAGGAGCGAGTGCGCGAATGTCGTCGCTCGGTTGGGGCATGATTCCATCGTCGGCTACGGACCCGAGCATCGGATTCAAGACGAATAACGCAACATTGGAAACATTTTTGCCAACACAGCATCGTTTCGCGAACCGTTCGAACGTAACGCTGTCTCTTTTGCATTGCTTCCGAGTGGCGCGCCACCTAGGGAACAGTCCCCAAGGTACCGGCAATGGCCGCATTTCCGGCTCCTACCTTTGCTCGGGCGAGCGCATCTAAAAACTCGGGACTTATGCAGAATTTCACTCGCCGAGAACTACTTAAACTCGGAACTGCGGCGGCAGTTTCGGAGCTGGCGTCTTTGGGTTTGCACGGTTGCGGTGTTTCCAAGTTGGTCCCCACCATTCCGTCGGGTTGCGCCAAATTAACCGATATCGAACATGTGGTAATCCTGACTCAGGAAAACCGGTCTTTCGATCACTACTTTGGAAGCTACCGTGGCGTCCGTGGATTTTCCGATCCAAGCTCGGCATATCAGCAACCCGATCCGGCGAATACCACGATCTCACCGGTGGGACAGCTCCTGCCATTTCACCTGGACACGTCCCAAGCGAATGCAGCGTGCACGCACGACATTAACCACGACTGGGTGCCGCAGCATCAGAGCTGGGACAACGGCAAGATGGACGGTTTCGTAAGTTCGCGTATACCGATTGATGCCAGCGACGCGGTATTGAGCATGGGCTACTACACTCGCGCAGACCTTCCCTACTACTACGCCCTGGTCGACGGCTTCACGATCTGCGACAACTATTTTTGCTCAGTAATCGGCCCGACCGATCCCAATCGCCTCTACACGATGGCGGCCTCGCTCGATCCAGATGGAAAAAATGGCGGACCGATTTTGCAGACGATCGTCACAAATCGCTCGGCAATGTACGGTCGTCTGACCTATACGACCATGCCCGAGCAACTTCAGGCCCGGGGGATTTCCTGGAAGGTTTACTCGTCGCCGGATGAGAATATTCTGGGCGGGATTCTGTCGGACAATGTGCTCTCCTATTTCAGGAATTTCCAGGATCCTGCATCGGTGCTGCATCAGAATGCATTTGGACCCCAGTTTCCCGTCGACTTCCTGTCCGATGTGGCGCTCGGCAATCTGCCCCAAGTATCGTGGCTGATCGGGTCGATCCTGACTTCGGATCACCCACCTGCGCCGTCGCTCTTTGGAGAAAATGTTCTTTCCCTCATTGTCAGCGCTCTCAGCGCGAACCCTGCACTGTGGGCGAAGACGGTTTTGTTGGTTAACTACGATGAAAATGGCGGATTTTTTGATCATGTTCCGCCGGTCACGGCGCCTCCCGGCACCCCCGGCGAATATGTGACCGCGCCTGCGGTTCCGGATCCGACCGTAGTCGGCAGTCCTGCGATCACCGGGCCGATTGGGTTAGGTTTTCGCGTCCCTATGTTGATCATCTCGCCGTTCAGTCGTGGCGGATTCGTGTCCTCGGACCTCTTCGATCACACGTCGGTTTTACGATTTCTGGAGACTCTATTCGGGGCCGAAGTGCCCAATTTGAGCGCTTGGCGCCGCGCCACGGTCGGAGATTTAACTAGCGCATTTAATTTCAAGAATCCTGACCAGTCGATTCCGAGCTTGCCATCTACTCTGCCAGGCGATGCGCCGACGATCTTACAATGCGTGGCCGACCTGGCTGGAACGACACCGTTCATAGTTCCAGCCACGCAGACCCTTCCGACTCAGGAATCCGGGACACCCAGTCGTCCCAGCGGAACATGCTAGCCCGCACTAAGGAGAACTGGCTTCCGGCCAGCTGGCGTCAAGTCTGGTCCTACCGCCTTGGCGGGGATGTTGGCGGAGCCGCTGTAAGAGGCAGCGCCCCGTAAGAATGGCGCGCCAGTCATTTAATTCGAGCTAGGACGCGATACTCCCGGACAGTCGGCAACCTGGAAACCCGGCAGTCTGGAGACAGCGACAACCGCGGAGCCAACATTACCCAAACGAACCAAGACGTCGGCCTATCAACGGCGCCGGTATGAGCCGAAGACGTTCGACCTCCGCGGCGAGCTGAATCGAATGCTCGGAGTCGATCTCACCAACGTGCCTGGCATCAGCGCGATTACAGCCCAGACCATCCTATGCGAGATCGCCACAGAAGTGTCCCGATTTCGCAATGCTTCCTGCTTTGCATCCTGGCTGGGACTCTGTCCTGAGAACACGATCAGTGGTGGCAGGGTGCTCTTCATTGCTGGCCCGGGAAACCTTCTGAGGCACTGAGGCTAAGCTATAATCGCTCGCCTGGAGGGGTGCTTTGATTCGACCGACAATCCTAGCGATGTTCATGGGAAGCTGTGTGTTCGCGACCGCAAGCTTGAGCCTGGCACAGTCCAAACGCTTTTCTTTGAATTCTGAGCAAGCCCAAACCGAAGCGGTACATTTTCTTGTCGATCTTGTACGAATTGACACCCAGGATCCTCCTGGTGATGAGTCGAAGGTCGCGAACTACATTGAAGCTGTGCTGAAGAACGAAGGAATCGAATCGGAAATCCTTGAACCCGCGCCAGGCCGCGCCAGTATTGTTGCGCGGCTTAAGGGCAATGGGAAAAAACGCCCGCTGCTGCTCCTGGGACACGAGGATGTCGTTCCCGTCGATCGATCGCACTGGACGGTTGACCCGTTTGCCGCCAATGAGCGCGATGGCGTGATCTACGGTCGCGGTGCGTCCGACGATAAGGCGATGGTGGCCGCCAATCTGGAGGTTCTCCTGCAATTGAAGCGCATGAGGGCGCTGCTCGACCGAGACGTCATTTTCCTGTCCGAAGCCAGCGAGGAGATGTCTTCGCCCGCCGGCATGGCCACTATCGTCGATCGATATTGGGACAAGATCGACTGTGAGTTTGCGCTCAACGAAGGAGGCGGATCGCTGGTTGAGAATGGGGCGGTAAAGTACTTCGGCGTCGCGACCGCAGAGAAGCTCCCGAGAGGTTTGCGTCTGGAGGCTACGGGCAGCAGCGGACACGGGGCGGTACCTCGAATCGACAATGCCGTCGTCCACCTCGCGGCTGCCGTCGTGAAGGCTGGAACGTGGGATACTCCCGCGCGTCTCAATGAAACTACGCGCGCATTTTTTGAACGCCTGGCCACAATTTCAGCGCCCGAGGAAGCGGCATGGTATCGAAATGTGCTGAATGCAAAGGTACAAGAAGAATTAAAGCGCAAGAAGCCTCAGTATTACTCGATGGTGCGGACGTCGATCGTTCCCACTATGTTGAAGGCGGGTTACAAATCCAACGTCATCCCACCCTCCGCGGAGGCGACGCTCGACGTGCGCGCACTGCCCGACGAAGACCTCGGAAAGTTCCGCGAGATGCTGGTGGAGATCATCAACGATCCGCAAGTAAGAGTGGTAGCCGAGGATGTTTCGCTTTCAATGCCGGCGGCACCTCCTAGCAAGTTAGACACGGAAATGTTTGCCGCTTTGGAACGCGCACAAAAGGAAGTTAGTCCCGAGTCCATTACCTTACCTACTATGACAACGGGAGCGACTGATTCCTCGTTCCTGCGTGCAAAAGGCGTTCAGGCATATGGCATAGGCGTGCCCAAGACCGAAGAAGAGAATCGGGGCGTACACGGCAATGATGAGCGCATTGAGGCTAAGCAACTCGGGTTGTTTGTGCGCTATCTTTTTGCTGCCGTTACTGGGGTTGCGGCGCCCTAGGTGGTCTGCCTGGGAGCAAGCGCATGCTAGGGTCCCGTATTCTGGGACCGGAGTGGCCCCGCATATGCCGAGCCCATGCAGGCGACCTTGGCATCCTTGGGTCTACTATCCTCAATCGCAGCATGGCTCGCTGGGGCGACATTCTGGTAGCTGGTTGCTGGAGCCCTGCTGGGTGGTGTCATCCGGTTCACGCAGTTCGTGATCCTGCCCACCGGTAAGCCGTTGCCCAGCCTGACGCTGGATAAGCATTCGGACAGACGGGTCAGCTGCTTGCGCGCTGGGGCAGACTGCATGCCGTGAAAAGCTCCTCAGTGCTCTCGCGCTGCTACGGTTCTTGTACTTGGCGATTTTTGAGAAGCCGTATTGACGGGGGAAGAGGCTCTTCGACTCAGCACCTTCGCCAGAGGTTCCACTGCAACATTACTGAATGCTTTGCGAAATATCCCCTTCCCACATTCATCCAGAGTGTCGCAACGGCAACATCGCGTCATGCTTCGAAGCAAGTGCTGTATCGTCTTGATTCGCTCCAGTTGTGACTTAAGCTCCGTAAGTTTTCGCCGCGATAGTTGTCGCCATCTTTTTGAGGCTGGGGTGCCATTACGAAAACCGAAGAAGAGTTGCCGGATTTCTTCCAGAGTGAAGCCTGTTTGTCTTGCTCTCTGTATGACCGCAAGCCGATGCAGCACCGTGGTGTCATAGCGCCTCTGACCACTGATCCGTTGAGCGGGAAGAAGCACCCCAATCCGTTCGTAATAACGGATCGCGGACGGTCGGAGTCCAAGCTGTCGAGCGACTTCGGAGACAGTTAGCTGCGGCATGAGTCGCATTTTAAAGCAACCGAACCTCGATTTGCTCCTTTTGAGGGTGACAAAGAATTTACAAATTATCGCCTTGCCTTGAAGTCGGCTTTAAGTTGTACCGTCTTGATTGGCACACTGAAACTTGCGCCTAAGAAGGAATCTTCATGAAGAACATCAGATGGGCATTCGCAGCCTTGCTTCTTCTCCCGTATGGGACGGTCGCGGCACAGACGCCCAATTCCGGTCAGCGCCTCCCATCCAGTAAAGTGATCGACTATTTTGTCATTCTGGAAGAAACCAGACTCGTGGCACTTGCCGACGCCATGCCTGAGGACAAGTATCCGTTTTCTCCGACGAGCGGGGAATTCAAGGGTGTCCGCACCTTCGCTCAGCAGTTGAAGCACACTGCGGCGGACAACTATATATTGGGTGCCGCCATACTTGGCGAGAAGCCACCCGCTGATGTGGGCGACGAAACCGGACCGGAGTCGCTGCGGACAAAAGCCGATGTCATCCATTACGTAAAGGACTCGTTCGCATATCTTCATCGGGCTGTGGCGACCATCGACGACAAGAACATGGTTATCGATAGTCCCCCGATCTCGCCAATGCCAAAGGGCACGGCGACACGCCTCGGTCTCGCCGTGGAGGTTTTGCTCCACACCTTCGATCACTACGGGCAGATGGTGGAATACTTGAGGATGAATGGCGTTGTGCCCCCGGCCAGCCGTTTGGACGCCGGAGGCAGTGGAGGAATGCAGTAGCGGCAACCGTACCAATCGTCGAGGCGATTGCGAGAAAGAGGAGGCCCGGAGTGCCTGATGATAATCCGGTAGCGTGCTGCCTGTCTGATGCAGAACTTTGCCAACGCGAAGCAACGCTTCTCGCTCAGTTCAAGTCCGCTCTTACTGCAACTGATGAACTTGCTGATGGATATGCTTTCCGCATCCCCGGCGAGAAAATGCGGCTGGCGCTGGTAGCAGACCTGATGATTGCAGAGCGTGAATGCTGCCCTTTCTTGACGTTCCAACTTACTGCTGAGCCGAAGATGGGAGCACTCACCATCCGAATCACAGGTCCCGAGGGCACCAAGGAGTTCCTGAAGTCTATTCTTGTGTGAGCCTTCCAGCCCTAGAATCCGCAGGCGAATTTGCCTGCTTTAAAGAATCAGCCCTACAATGGTGCTCGAGCAGTTCGTTCGTCGATTCCGAGGGCGCACATTTATCGTTACCTTGACGGGAACTTTTGCCTTCCCCAAACCTCTCGTGTGTTGAACGGGAGCGTGAACGATGCAGTCCCGTTCTCGCGAGACTCATCTCCGTTTAGCTTCGCCTTGAATTCTCTTCGCATTTTTGGCGCTCAAGGTGTTCAACCTCGCGCACCGCTTGCTCTGTGGCAGGGCACGTAACCGGACATTGATTCTGCGCGGCCAGCGCGTGAACAGAGGACGACAGGATGTATGCAATGAAGATTGGCCGGATGGTCATAGGGCCTCCGACGCAGAAGTATCAACGTGTCAGAAGAGCCGATTCTGAATCTCGGCGAGTTCCACGGGCGCCGAGCACTCCTCGTCATCATGCGCCACGCTGTTGACCCGCGTGCTTAAGGGATAGCAACGCATTAGCCGGGCATCGTAGGGCTTTAACAGTTCGGACGCCGCATTCACATCCGTCATGCCGGGGTCGAGCCATCGGTCGTATCCGTCCGGATCAAGAATAACTGGCATTCGGTCGTGCACCGCTGCGGTCACGGCATTCGGGGTCGTTGTCAGGATCGAACAGGACTTGACCCATTGTCCGCTCGGGTCGTTCCAGCGATCCCAGATTCCTGCGAATGCGAACAGCTCCCCACCATTGACGTCGAAGCAGTACGGCTGCCTTGCCTTTCCCGCTCCCGACCATTCGTAAAATCCGTCTGCGGGGATCAGGCATCTGCGGGATTTCAATGCATCCCGGAAGGCGGGCTTCGTGGCCGCCGTTTCAGACCGTGCGTTGATCAGACTGGCAGCGACGGACGAATCTTTGGCCCACCCCGGAATCAATCCCCAGCGCATCGAGGATAATTCCCGCACGGGCTCCTTGGGATTCTGGCGGATGACCAGGACGGATTGGGTCGGCGCAATATTGAAGCGGGGAGTCCAGTCTTCCTCCCCCGAGGCGGTGTCGAAGTACTCCTCAACAATCTGCTTGCGCCGGGATAGTCGATAGCGGCCACACATGGGAAGATTATGGCAGATCGAGCGGGCATTTCGCATCGGGCGGCGTGTGGCCGAACTTGCGACCCAAGAGCAGGGGGAGAAAGAAACCTCCGGTGGCGCTGCGTTCCATTTGGCTAATCGCTAATGATGATCTTTTTGTTCTTTACCACGGTTCCAGCTTCGCCAAGCAAAATCGTGCCACGAAAGTTGGGCTCTTCGTAAACCCAACTATTACTTTGCCGCCCTTTCTCGCCCAGCCGAAGCTTACGATCTTGGGCGAGCCTTGAGACGCCGTCTTTGGTCATACCGGAAGAGATTTCGTCGCACACCGACCGAGTACCCAAGTTAATATGACCTGCGCTGGGTTCGTTTTTTCCCTTCGAGACCCGGCGCAATGCGAGTCAGCGGGCGGCCGAACTTTCTGCGCCACAGTTCGCGCCCATCACTGGTGAGTGCGCGAACCTAGGCGCCATACCTCGATCGCGTTACCCCGGATGATTGCAAATGGTTCATATGAATTCGTCATGCGGGCTAATACTGAGTGGCGGCGAAGGCCCATCGGAAC
>Ga0307474_10004451_pt1 | contig 10092 bp, 5 predicted proteins | sample atmos_gasesECM1C_2_FD_203312 | JGI IMG/M metagenome (GOLD analysis project Ga0307474, IMG submission 203312) | Hardwood forest soil microbial communities from Morgan-Monroe State Forest, Indiana, United States - atmos_gasesECM1C_05 | ecosystem: Environmental > Terrestrial > Soil > Temperate...
AACAAAACGGGCCAACACCGCATCGAGAATCATCGATCCCGATCAGCATCTCGCCCGGACTATCTGTCCAATTCTTCACGCTTTTCGCATGTTCATGCCCTTCGGTTCGACACCTTGAAAGGGGTGGCCGTGAGGGCGCGCAGCCCACGCTCGAAGTCGGCGAGCGCGCCGTCGATGACGGCCTCCTCGATCTCGGCGCGCGGGTAGGTGACGCCCAGGTACATCCGGCCGCCGAGGCCGACGGAGCCGACGTAGGGGCCGAGCGCCGGCGTGACGAAGGCAAGCGCGTCGGCCCGCGCCGTGGCGCCGTGGCCGTTGAGGAGATCGGCGTCGCCGAGGTTGGAGCAATGCACGGTGACCTGCGCGAGGCGTCCGCGCCGCTTGAGCGCGCGCACGCACCACCCGAGCAGCCTGCGCCCGAGGAGCCGCGGCGCGAGCTCGGCGAGGAGCAGGGGGACGCCCATCTCGCGCCGCTCGAAGCGCCCGAGGACCTCGCGCATCCGCGCGTGGACCTCGGCCAGCGCCGCCTCGAGGTCGTCCGCTCTCGTGACGCGCACGAGGAAGCTCGCGACGTAGTTCCCGAAGGTGGGCCGGCGCTCGGGCGGAAAGTAGGGGCGCAGGTCGACGGAGACGCGCACGCTGCCGACCGCGCGCGCGCGCGGCGCGGCGCGCCCCGCGAAGCTCGCGCCCAGGGCGGCGATCACGAGCTCGCTCACGGTGCAGCCGCGCGCCGCGGCGGCCTGCTTGATGGCGGCGAGCGGCACCGACACGTCGTGCAGGCGAACGCTCGTCGGGCCGAAGGCGCCGCGCTCCTTCACGAGGGTCAACGCCGGGCTCTGCTTTCCGGCCGCCCTTTCCCCGCGCTGCCAAGCCATCTGTCGCCAGAGGCCGCGCGTCGGCAAAAAGGCGGCGCGCATGCCCGGGTCGTCGAGGGGCTGCGCTGCGAGCTCTTCCCCGTTGAGGTGTGCCATGAGCGCGTCGAGGAGCTTCAGCATCCCGCGCCCGTCGCACACGACGTGATGCAGGCTGAGCACGAGCACGGGCCGTGGCCCGCCCGTGAGGAAGCGCGCCCGGAGCGGCAGGGCGCGCGCGAGGTCGAATGGCTCGTTGGCGAGCTCGTCGAGGAGGGACTGCAGCCGGGCCGCGTCGCCCGCGCCCTCGGCGACGGTGACGGCGCGGAAGGCCGACTCGAAGAGGGCGTCGACGAGCGCTCCTTCGGGCAGCACGGCGAGCCGATGCCCGAGAGCGGTCGGCTCGACGAGGCCGCGCAGGCGCGGAAAGAGCCGCACGAGGTGGCGCAGACCAGCCCGCACGTCCGCCTCCGCGTGAGGCTCGTGAAAGCGAAGGACGTGGATTTGGCCGATGGCGCCGGCCACGCTCTCGAGCGCGAGGTAGAGGCGCTCCGAGCGGTTGAGCCCGACGTGGGCCAGGGCGGTCATGCGCGCTACGTCAGGCACATCTCGTGCCCGACGTGACAAGCCAGATCCTGTTCGCGAAGGACGTTCGTGTCACCGCGCCGGCAAAGCTGATAGAGCAGGGTGGCGGTCTGGGTCGTGAAGTAATTGGGCTCGACCTCGGCGAGGAGGCTCTCGCGGTCGTAGTCGCAGACCGCCACCATGTGGAAGTCCGCGGCGGCGCCGCTCTCGTACAACGCCTCGAGGAGCGCCGCGAAGACGGCGCCGCGGCGCGCGGCGGGCAAGTCGAGGTCGAGCTCCTGCGTCGTCAGGTAGAGGATGCGCAGCGCCTCGCCGGGCCGCGGGATCTTCTTCGCGAGCGGGCGAATGACCGCCGCGGCGGCCGCGAGCCCCGGCGGGAAGCGGTCGACGACGATCCGGCGCGCCGACGAGAGATCCCAGGCCGCGAAGCAGCCCAAGATGCCCCCTTGGCCGTTGCCGTCGCGCGCGATGAAGAACGACTCCATCGTGAAGCCGTCCCAGACGCGCAGGCGGCGCGCGAGCTCGTCATCGGGACCCTCGAACACGTAGCCGAGCGCGCGTCTGCGGTTTTGGCGATCGAGGAAGCGGCGCAGGTCCTCGCGGTCGGCCTCGCCTCCGCGCGAGACCTGGACGCTCGGCTCGCTCTCCTTGCCCTTGCCCTTGCTCCTGCGCTTGAGCCCCGCCCACTTGAGCGGCTTGCGCGCCAGCAGGTTGACCATCTTGTAATTCGCGAGCGGGCTGATGTCGAAGGGCGCCTTCTGCGAGGCGATGGCCTTGCGCGCCTTCTCGTTGGCGACGACGAAAGAGCCGAGCAGGTACCGCGCGCCCTTGAAGTCGTCGATGGTGGGCAGCTGCTCGCACAGGTCGCCCGCGACGGCCTTCCAGTCGAACTTGCTCTTGCGCAGGCGGCGCGACGTGAAGCGCAGGTCGGAGACGTGCACGACGCGCTCGAGCTTGCCCTCGACGTAGCAGGGCCGCGCGCCGAACGCGAACATGCCCTCGACGGTGCCTTCGTCGTCCTCGACGATGCCGACGGCGTGCGTGGCGCTCTCGCAATCGAGGAACCGGAAGTAGTCGGGGTCCTTGACGAACAGGATGTTGAAGCCGCCGCCCTGCATGCCGAGCTTGCGGTAGAACACCAGCAGGCGATCGTTGTCGGCACGGCCGGCGAGCCGAACGTTCGGGTAGCGCGCCAGGAAGGACGCGAGGTCCATCACACCACGGCCGCGCTGGCGCCGGCGCTCGCGGCGCCCGCAGCGGCCGCGGCATCCGCACCTTCAGCAGGATCCGCGGCACGCCCGGCGATTCGCTCCGCGACGAGGGCGGCCACGCGCGCGTCATCGCACAGCAGGAGATCCTCGAGCTTGATGCCGCCCGCCACCAAGCCGCGCGCCGCGCCGATGTCCTCGTAGAAACGGCGCGCGTCCGCGAGGGTCAGCACGCGCGCCGGACCGAGCTGGCCGAGATCGCGCGCCAGGTTGTAGTGGAAGATGCCGCGCAACGATTTCTCGAGCACCGCGCCTCGGCGCTCGTCGTCGGCGCCCGCGCGCCCCTCGCACAGCGCCACGTAGCGCGGCTTGTCCGTCTTGCGCGTGGGCGTGACCGCCAGCAGCGTGAGGGGGCGGCACGCCCCGCCGGACTCTTCCGCCGCGATGGCGTCGAGGCCGACTCGGGCGGCCTCCTGGCTCATCTTCTCGCCCACCATGTCCACGTCCTGCAGACGCCCAAGATACTCGAAGCAAGGCGTCGTGCCGAGGAACCCGCGGACGACGAGCCGATCTTCCAGACGATAGCGCAGCAAGCCGCCGCCGGTCGTGAGGAGCGGCCGCACCGTCTGACCGTCGCGGAGCTCCCAGGAGAAGCAGGGCCGCCCGCTCTCGAGGTCGACGAACTCGAAGTAGTGGCTGCGCACCGCCAGCGGCATGCGCCCGCGATAAGGAATCGTCACTACGCCCTCGGTGGCCCACAGCCCCTTGCCTTGGAACGCGGCGTGCGGCAGCAGCTCGGCGAGCTGCCTCGCCCAGCGCGCGGCGCCGGCCGTCTCCCACGCGCTCACGAGCGCGAGCTGCGGCCAGAGCTCGCGGAAGAACGCGGGGTCTTGTTCGCCGCGCCACGCGCGCAAGACGCGCGCGGCGCGCGCGGCGCGCGGCGGCCGCCCCGGCAGAGCGCGACGCGCGCCGCCCCACGCGCCGGCCGCGAGCAGCTCGCCGATGACCTCGCGGTGCTCGGCGAGCTGCTCGAAGAGGCTGAGCGCGAAGGTGGGGCTCCACACGGACATGAGCGTCAGGTCATCGGCCGCCGCGAGGAAGGTGGCCGTCGCGAAGAGCGAGTCCTCCGACGAGGCGGTCTCCGCGACCCAGGCGGGCACGGGCGAGGTCATGCGCGTGAAGGCGCGCTTGGCCGGCGAGAGCAGCGCGCGATCGTCGTTGACGTTGGCGCTCGTCGATGCGCGCAGGCTCGTGGGCACCCACGACAGCGACCAGTAATGCCGCCCGCGCGCGACGCCCGGCACCGTCCGGTAGAGATCGAAGCCCCACGGCGAGAGCGCGGCGTCGAGCTCGGCCAGGAACGAGCGCGTGTACGGGATCCATTTCACCTTCGCGCTCGAGCCGCTCGTCGGCTGGTAGCGCGCGCACGGCGCGGCCGTGAGCTCGCGCGCGCCGCCGCGCTGGCGCGCGATGGCCTCGGCGACGTCGGCGTAGCAGATCTCGGGGACGCGCTCGCGGAACTTCGCTGGCCCCATCCCCGGCTCTAGGCCCAGGCGCCGCGCCTGGGCGGCGCCGACCACGCCGCGCAAGATGCGCTCGAGGTTCCCGAGCTGGGCGGCCCGCGAGTCGAGCAGGGCGCGCTCGAAGTCGCCCGCCGCGCCCCGACAGGCGAGGCGCGCCGCGCCGTGCGAGACTCGACGGCCCACGCGCAGAAGGCCGTTCGACGCCGGGCTCACTCGCCCGCTCTCCAGAGCGGCTCGACTTCCTCCGCGCCGCGCGCCGGCACCTGGCCTTTCCGCGCCGGGTCATCGGCGCCGCGCGCGCCGCCGCCCTCGAGGTCGGCTTGCGCCACGGCCTTGCGCCGCTCCTTGACGAGGTAGCGCTTGAGCAACGAGATCGAGATCTCGGCGATGCACGGCAGCTCGTGGCCGACGCGCCAGCCCGGGTTCCGGCGCTCGAAGTAGTTGATGACCGGGTTGTGCAGGCGCATCTCGGCGGTGATGGGCGCCACCTCCTCGCGCAGGCGCTGAGACCCCTCGCCGAAGTCGAGGACTCCGCGCCGCTCGTCGTACTTTCCCGGGAACAGCTGCTCGGAGTAATCGCGCACGAGCAGCTCCAGCTTCGGATCGACGGCCCCGTCGGGGCGCGGGTGATAGTTCACGAAGTTGTTCACGAGCAACATGTACGTCTTGTAGCCCTTCGAGATGAGCAGCCAGTAGAGCGGCCGGCCCCACGAGGTGAACCACAGGTAGAGCAGGTGGCGCGTGAAGGCGTCCTTGAGCGCGCGATCGCCCCAGCAGGAAGGATCGAGGACGGTGTCGCCGCTGAAGACGCCGATGGCGCGCCGCCGCCCGTGCCCGAGCGGCACCTTCTTGATGGTCGTGAAGCCGCAGATCTCCTTGGTGCGCTTGTCGCGCACGAGGATGGCGCCGTCCTTCTTGGAGAGATCGCGCAGGAACGTGGGGACGTCGGCGTTCTCGTAGATCGTCGAGAACAGCCTGTGCATCCGCTCGATGTCGTCCACCGAGATGGCTCGCAGCGGTCGGTACCGGGCCGTGAGCTTGCGCGCGGTCGTGGTCATCAAAGGTCTCCTTCTCACGAAAGCGCCGATGAGGCGTGACTATACAGCTATTGACCACGATTTAATACGGTGCTAGACGGAAGACGCGTGTCCGGTTCGGGGGCCATCGCGTCATTGGTGGACCTCCTCGAGGGGAGCCGCGCGCGCTTCGGCGGAAGGCCGCTCTTCGCGACCAAGGCCCGGGACGGAGACGCCGGGCGCTGGCAGGAGACGACGTACGAAGGCTTCGGCGCGCTCGTCGATCGCCTGCGTGCCGGCCTGTCGACGCTGGGCGTCGGCGCGGGAGACCGCGTGGGGATCATCTCGGCCAACCGCGTCGAGTGGGCCGTCGCCGCCTACGCGACCTATGGCCTCGGCGCGGCCTTCGTGCCCATGTACGAGTCGCAGCTCGAGAAGGACTGGGCCCATATCGTGCGCGACTCGGGCATGAAGGTCCTCTTCGTCTCGAGCCCCGCCGTGCGCGACAAAGTCGCGCCGCTCGTGAGCGCCATCCCGACGTTCGAGCAGCTCGTGCCGCTCTGGGACGAGGGCGCGGTCGCCACCTTCAATTCGCTCCTCGCGGCGAGGCCGCCCGTGCCCGCCGTGCACCCGGCCGGAAGCGACGTCGCGGCGCTGCTCTACACCTCGGGTACCACGGGTGAACCGAAGGGCGTCGTCCTCACGCACGGCAACGTCGTCTCGAACGCCCTCACGCTGCGCGAGCTCGTTCTCGCGACGGAGACGGCCGAGGATCACCGCTCGCTCTCCTTCTTGCCCTGGGCGCACGCCTTCGGGCACACGGCCGAGCTGCACATGCTGCTCGCCTCGGGCGCCTCGATGGCCATCGCCGAGAGCGTCGAGAAGATCGTGGACGACATCAAGGACGTGCGGCCCACGGTGCTGTTCGCCGTGCCGCGCGTCTTCAACAAGATCTACGCGGGCGTGCAGCGGCTCATGGCGCTCGAGCGCGCCCCCATCCGCTGGCTGTTCCGGCGCGGCCTCGCCGCCGCGCAGAAGCGCACGCGGCACCGAGCGCTCGGGCTCGGCGAGCGCCTCGTGCTCTTCCTGGCCGACAAGCTCATCTTCACCGAGGTGCGCGCCCGCTTCGGCGGCCGCCTCAAGTTCGCCATCTCGGGCGCGGCGTCGCTCGCGCGGGAGGTGGCGGAGCTCATCGACGCCATCGGCATCGCCGTCTACGAAGGCTACGGCCTCACCGAGACGAGCCCCATCGTCGCGGCCAACGTGCCGGGACACCGCAAGATGGGCAGCGTGGGCCGCGTCCTGCCCGGCGTGCGGGTCGCGATCGACGGCGCCCTCACGGGCGACCCGCGGCAGGGCGAGATCGTCGTCTACGGCCCCAACGTCATGCGGGGCTACCACCGGCGCGACGACGAGACGCGCGCCGTCCTCTCGGCGGACGGCGGACTCAAGACCGGTGACGTGGGTTACCTCGACGACGACGGCTACCTCTTCATCACGGGCCGCTTCAAGGAGCAGTACAAGCTCGCGAACGGCAAGTACGTCGTGCCGTCGCTGCTCGAGGACAGGCTCAAGCTCTCGCCCCTCATCGCCAACATCATGATCTACGGCGACAACAAGCCCTACAACGTCGCGCTCGTCGTCCCGAGCGGCGAGGGCCTGGGCGACGCGCGGGAACCTGAGATGATCCGCAAGAAGCTCGAGGACGAGATCGCTCGGCTGTCCGAAGAGTTCAAGCGCTACGAGCGCGTGAGGTCGATCCTCGTCACCACCGAGGACTTCACCCAGGCGAGCGGCATGCTCACGCCGTCGCTGAAATTGCGTCGCCACAACATCTTGCGAAGATGGCGGGGCGAGCTGGACCGGCTGTATGGCGTGGAGGAATGCGGCATCGAACCGGCGCCGAGCGCGCGGGTGTCAGTGGCCCCGGTGCGCGAGCAGTGTGATGATCAATCCGAAACCTGCGCAGAAGGGTGAGGCTTCCTACTTAAGGAAGCGACTGCAGGGTGGCCGGACAGCGCGGTCGCTCACCTCTTCGGCTTGCTTCTCCGAATCGCAGCCAGCGCCGCCTTGAGCGCCGGGATGACGGCCTTGTCCTTGAGCCTGTTGCCAGCTGTCTTGCTCGCGATAACCCGCCGCAAAGGAAGCACCTTGACCTTTGGTCCGGCAGCCTCGGTTGTTCCTGCTGATCGAGTATTTGGTCTTGAACGGCGCCGCGGCGTTGGCGCCCCGCGTGGCCGCTGCCGGCGCCGCACCTCGCGGCGCCGATGACGAGATGCGCCAGGAAGATCCGAGCGGTGCGCGTTCGTTTCATGGGTACGAGATTTTAACGAAGCCCGCGGACATGGAGACGCCGCTCAGTCTGATCGACAGGCGTCCAATCTGACGTTTGACACACGGCAGAGGTGTGGAATAGAAGGATTCGCACCTCCATTGGGAAAAAATTTGCTCGCTCCCGCGCCTTCGAAACCACTAAACAGAGATGAGTTTAGCCCGCGTCGCGAACCTTGGCCTCGGGTCGCGGGAGCTCACGATTTCGGCCATCGCCGAAAAGGCAAGAAAGAAAAGACCTGACGCGTGCCTCCCGGAGCCATTTCGAATCGTCCGGTTTGGCACGTAACTCGTCCTTAGAAGGAGTGCCCCCTATGCGCTTGCGTAATCTTCGACACCTCCCGTCTTCCTTGGTTCTCCCATCGTCTTTCGTCGCAGCCTTCGTGGCTGCGCTCCTCGTCTTGTCGGCGATCGGCTGCGGCCATCCCACGATTCCCGGTGGAACCGGTACTGGGACGGCCGGCAACGGCAGCGGAAACGCTGGAACGTCGGTGACCGGCGAAGGCAGCGGCAACGCCGGCGCGAGCGGCGGCGCCACGACGGGCACGGGCGGGACCCCGACGGGCAGCGGCGACGCGGGCTCCACGGGCACCGCTGGGACGGGCGTCGTCATACTGCCGCTCCCCGACGCAGGGACGGACGGCGCGCCCATGCCGGTGATGAAGGTCGCTTGCGTGGACGATCCAAACCAGCAAGCGGCGCTGCCTTATTCTTCCGGCCAGGTCATCAGCGCCCAGGTCAAACAGCTCGCCATGAGCACGGTTCAGTCCATGAGCCTCCAGGCCAAGGCCGGTCAGCTCCGGGGGCCCAACACCAGCGGCTATCAAGACATCTTTCGCACGGCAGATGCCGGCGGCATCAAGGGCTTCCAGTTCCGCGACGGCCCGCGTGGTGTCAACTACGACGCCGTCAAGCCCGCCGGGTCGCAGGGCTACTCGACCGTCTACCCGGTGGCATCGGGGCGCGGCGCGACGTTCGACGTCGATCTCGAGAACAAGATCGGAGAGGCCGAGGGCGACGAGCTCATCTCGTCGGGCGCGACCATGCTGCTGGCGCCGACGGTCAACATCCTGCGCAACCCGGCCTGGGGCCGCGCCCAGGAGAGCTACGGCGAGGACTCTTTCATGCTGGGCCGCATGGGCTCGGCGCATGTGACCGGCGTGCAGGAGTTCGCGCCCGCCTGCGTGAAACACTACGCGGCGAACAACATCGAACGGAACCGCGCGAACCTCAACGCCTCGATGACCGAGGCGACGCTCCAGGAGGTCTACGCGCGTCACTTCGGGATGATCATTCAGGACGGCGGCGTCGCCTGCGTCATGGCGGCGTACAACCTCGTCAACGGAACGAAGTGCACGCAGGATGCGCACCTCATGAACGACATCTTGCGCGGCGAGTTCGGCTTCCAAGGCATGGTGCTCTCCGACTGGTGGGCCATGCCCGGGGGCCAGTCGCCCAGCCAGAACGACAAGCTGGCCAACGCCACCGGCGCCATCAACGCCGGGCTCGACATGGAGCTGCCCTGGAACTTGAACTACAGCGTGCTCGAGAACATCCCCAACGGCGAGGCCGCCATCACGCAGTCCGCCCTGCGCGTGATCGAGACGAAGGTGCGCTTCAAGGTCAACGCGATGACCGGCGCCCTTGGGCTCAAGGTCCCGACGACGACGCTCAACCAGGGCTCCTTCTCGGTCACCAACAACGCCACCCACATCGCGCTGTCGCAACAGGCGGCGCTCGAGGGCGCCGTGCTGCTCAAGAACGACGGCAACGTCCTGCCGATCCCCTCTACCGCCCACACCGTCGCCGTCGTCGGGCCCACGGTGGCTTGGACGCTCAGGGGCGTGGGCTCGAGCGGCACCATCAACTTCGCGACCGACGCGCGCATCGGCGACCTCGGCAGCAGCCGCGTCAACAATGATCCCTCCAAGACGATTGGTCCCTTCGCCGGCATCAAGGCCGCGGCGCCGGCCGGCGTGAACGTCGTCAACGCGAACGGCGACAATGCCGCGACGATGGCGGCCGCGATGGCCGCCGACTTCGTCGTCGTCGTGGCGGGCCTGACGCCGCAGGACGAGGGCGAGGAGTACACCATCACGCCGGACGACGCCGATCGAGACGCGAGCCTGGCCCTCGACGGCAAGACGGGCGGCACGGCCCAGAACTCCTTCATCTCGAAGATCGCGGCGCTCGGCAAGCCCATGGTCGTCATCCTCGAGGGCGGCGGCGCCATCGACGTGCGCCCGTGGATCGGCGCCGTCAAGGCGCTCGTCATGGCCTGGTATCCCGGGCAGGCCGGCGGCACCGCCCTCGGGCAGCTCGTCTTCGGCAAGGCGAACTTCAGCGGCAAGCTGCCCGTGACCTGGCCCGCCTCGCTGACCGACCTGCCGACCTTCAGCGGCGGGAACGGCACGACGCAAATGGACTACAACCTCGGCTACCGCTATTTCGACACGACGGGCAAGACGCCGCAGTTCCCCTACGGCGCCGGTCTGTCGTACACGAGCTTCGCGTACAGCAACGTGCAGGTTCCTTGCTCGACCGCGACGGCGAAGAGCGTCGTGAAGGTGACCGTCGA
>Ga0307474_10004453_pt1 | contig 10089 bp, 9 predicted proteins | sample atmos_gasesECM1C_2_FD_203312 | JGI IMG/M metagenome (GOLD analysis project Ga0307474, IMG submission 203312) | Hardwood forest soil microbial communities from Morgan-Monroe State Forest, Indiana, United States - atmos_gasesECM1C_05 | ecosystem: Environmental > Terrestrial > Soil > Temperate...
ATGCCGGATCCTGTGTCGGCCACGGTGAGACGAACCCCGGGGGTGGCTGCGGAGTCCCAGCGGCGCGAGCGGCGTGCGCGGACAATGAGGCGGCCGCCGGTGGCGGGGATGGCGTCAACGGCGTTCCCGATGAGGTTGGCGATGACCTGGCGGATTTCGCCTTCGAAGCAGAGCAGGTCGGGATGCGAGCGGAAGCTGCGCTCAACCTCGACACCCAAGGTGTTGAGACGGCCGCGGTAGAGGTCGAGGACGGAGTTGACGAGCTCTCCCACGTTGGCGCGAATGGGAAGAGTGGACTGGCGATAGAAGCGCAGAGTTTGCTGGGCAATCTCCGTGATGCGCCGGGCTTCGTGCTCGGCCATGATCACGTAGTGCAGCGCGGAATCGCCGAGGCCGGCGAAGTTATGGAGAAGATAGAGCAGGTTAGTGATGGCTTCGAGCGGGTTGTTGATCTCGTGGGCGATGGAGGCGGCGAGGCGGCCGGTGGCGGCGAGCTTTTCTGTACGGCGCAGGGCTTCCTCGGCACGAGCGCGCTCGCTAACGTCGCGGACGATGATGCCGGCCCAGCGCACATGCTGGGTGGTGGTGCGAATGGGGTAGACGCTGACCAGCCAGGTCCACGGCCGGCGGGTTTCCACGGTTTCGCCACTGAGTTCGATCTCGCGCACGGAACCCTCGTAATCGAAGACCGTGTCGAGGGCCTGCTCGAGCGGCTCGGCAACATATTTCGGAAGCAGGTCAGAGACGCTGCGGCCGAGGTGGCGGCTGAGGGGGATTTCGGTGAGATTGGCAAAGACCTGGTTGACGCGCACGAAGCGGAGGTGGCGGTCGAAGAAGGCCAGTCCGACGGGCGCGTTGGCGAGCATGGAATCGAGGATGGAGAGGGTATCGCTAAGGCCGGCGCGCTGCTCCTGGATGGAGGCAACCATGCCGTTAAAGGCGGTGATGAGATCGCCGAATTCGTTGTTGACCGTGACGGGCAAGGGAAAGGCGTCGCCCGACTCCGGAAGGGTCATGAGGGCGCGCGTGCCCTTGTGGAGGAGTTTGAGGGGGCGGGAGATGGCTCGGGAGATGAGGGCGACCAGGAAGACCGACGCGACGATCCAGACAGCGGCGAAGATGAAGATGCCGCGCAGCATGTCGGCAATCTGCTGGGAGTCCCAGTCCTTGTTGGACTCGATCCAGGCGTAGCCGTAGAGTTTGCCATCGGCAGTGATGATTGCGCGCGCGCCTTCCCAGCGGTCCTTGCCGAAGGAAAAGACCTTCGATTCCCGGCCGTGGACCTGCGCGATTTGGGCCATCTCCTCGGGCTCAAGGGGATAGAGATAGGGCTCGCCTTTACTGACATAGAGGGTCTGGCCCGCCGGGTCAGTGAGGCGAGCCAGGCTAACGCTGGGAGCCTGGCCCATGATGTGAACGGAGAGGCCAACCCAGTCGGGACGATTCTGCTGGATGCCTTCCTGGGCCTGACTGGCAAGCGAGGTGACCTGGTGGCCGATGCGCTCCGTGGCGCGGCTGTAGACGTCGTGCTGCTGAAAGCGGAACAACAGCAAGGCGAAGAGGGTGATCGAGAGCGCCTCGAGAAGCACAAGCCCGAGGAGCATCTGCCATCGTATGGAACGCGGCCACCAGCGCATTTGCCAACCTCGGGGGAGAAGGGGCTATGTGACTCAAGTGTAACGGATGATGCGACAATTCCGGGCGGCAAATTACCGGAGGAGAAGGGCCCTTGCGATCTGCTTTCCGTGAAAGCGTCCGTTTTCGATAAAGATTTCGTTGGTTCGGGAGCCGGCGACGATGACCCCGGCGAGGAAGATTCCGGGCACATTGCTTTCAAGAGTTTCCGGGTCGCAGACGGGCTGTCGGTCGGGGCCCTCGAATCGCACGCCCATGCTTTCGAGGAAGCTGAAGTCGGGACGATAGCCGGTAAGAGCGAAGACGAAGTCGTTGCGCAGGGTCTCGCGGCCGGAGGGCGTCTCGATGGTTACCGAGTCGGGTGTGATCTCGACAACGTGGGTAAGAAAGCAGGCGCGGATTTCGCGATTCTTGATGCGGTTCTCGATGTCGGGCTTGATCCAGTACTTGACGTGACGGTGGATCTCCGGGCCGCGATGGACCAGCGTGACGCGCGCGCCATGTCGCCAGAGTTCGAGGGCGGCGATGGCGGCCGAGTTCTTGCCGCCTATCACGAGGACGTCGGTGCCGTAGTAGGGATGGGGGTCGTTGTAATAGTGGTGGACCTTGCCGAGGTCTTCCCCCGGGACGCCCATGTAGTTGGGTATGTCGTAGTAGCCGGTGGCGACGACGAGCTTGCGGGCGCGGAGCGCGCTGGGGCGGCTGAAGCGGTCGATGAGGTGCACGGTAAAGCTGCCGTCGGCGCCCGCTACGCGGTCGACGCGGTGGTACTGGCGGATGTCGAGCTTGTAATGGGCGGCGACGTGGCGGTAGTACTCGAGAGCCTCGTTGCGTCCGGGCTTGGCGTGGGGGCTAGGGAACGGGATTTCACCAATTTCGAGGAGTTCGGAGGTGGTGAAGAAGGTCATATGCGACGGGTAGTGGAAGAGGGAGTTGCAGACGCAGCCCTTATCTACTAAGACGGTGCGAAGGCCGGCGCGTTGAGCCTCGATGGCGCAGGAGAGCCCGGTTGGGCCGGCGCCGATGATCAGGACGTCGAAGGTTGTGTCAGGGTGGGGTGCTTCACCCGGCGGGGGCATCGTGAGGGGTTTGGCGTCCGGCACGGAGTCGAGCGGGTAGTCAGCCATACGCTTCTAGATTAGGGGATTGGAAATAGTTTGACTATCGTGGCAGAAGGTCGAGGTAGAATAATATATATTAGTATAGAATGGTATAAAATCAGTGAGGTTTAGCGATGGCACTTAGCATCAAAGACGAAGAGACGTACGAACTCGTTAAGGAATTGGCGAAACTCAAGGGGGCCTCGCTGACGTCCACGGTGAAGGAGGCGGTGCGCGAAGTGCTGGAGAAGGAAAGAGCCAAGAGTCAAGAAAGGAAGCCAAGGACACGGGGTGAACTGCTGAGAGAATTCTCGGAGATGGCTGCTCCGCTCTTTCCTAAAAATAAGACCGCGAATGAGCTGATCAACGAGTTGTACGACGATGAAACGGGGTTGCCGAAATGATCGTGGACTCGTCGGCGCTGGTGGCGGTTGCGAAGCGCGAAGCTAACTGGGAGACGTTTATCGCAAGGATGGAGGAAGTCGAACAACTGTCGATGTCGGCAGCCGCGTATCTCGAGACGGGCATTGTTCTCGATGGACTGCGAAATCCAGTGGTGAGCGCACGGTTGGATGCGTTGATCGAGGAGTCACAAATCGTCGTCGAGCCGGTGACAGTGGAGCAGGCCAAGATTGCGCGCGAGGCGTATCGGAATTACGGCAAGGGCAGCGGGCATCGGGCGCAGCTGAATTTCGGAGATTGCTTCAGCTATGCGCTGGCGCGGGTAAAACGCGAGCCGATTCTGTTTGTGGGCGACGATTTCGGACACACGGATCTGCGCTCGGCGCTCGACGAGCGATAGTCTCTCTTATCTGCCGTGAATCCTCATCGGTAAACCTCCGGGATGAAGTTCTGTTCCTGGATGGGCGGCCGGATGTAGTTCGACTTGCCAAGTGGAGGCAGGGGCAGCGGCTTGGGCGTCAGGTCGCTGTAGTCGAACTGCGAGAGCAGATGGCGGATGACGTTGAGACGCGCGGTTTCCTTGTTTTCAGCGTTCACGACAAACCAGGGAACCTGCCGAGTGTCAGTGACGGCGAACATCTCGTCCTTGGCGCGCGAGTAGTCGGCCCAGTGTTTGCGTGATTCCAGGTCCATGGGGCTGAGCTTCCAGCGCTTGGCGACGTTGTGCATGCGCTCCTGAAAGCGACGCTCCTGCTCCTCGTCGCTGACGGAGAACCAGTACTTGAAGAGGCGGACTCCGGAGCGGACCAGCATGCGTTCGAACTCCGGGCAGCTTTGCAGGAACTCCTGGTACTGTGCCTCGGCGCAGAAGCCCATGACGTGCTCGACGCCGGCGCGGTTGTACCAGCTGCGGTCGAAGAGAACCATTTCTCCGGCGGCTGGGAGGTGGGCAACATAGCGCTGGAAGTACCATTGCGACTTTTCGCGGTCAGTGGGGGTGCCAAGGGCCACCACGCGGCAGATGCGCGGATTGAGCGGCTCGGTGATGCGCTTGATGGCGCCTCCCTTGCCCGCGGCATCGCGGCCTTCAAAGAGGGCCACCACGCGAAGGCCCTCGTGGCGGATCCACTCCTGCAACTTGACCAGCTCGATCTGCAGGCGGCGTAGTTCCTTGCTGTAACGGCAGTCATGGCCAATGCGGATCGGGATGGCGTCTGTGCGGCTTTCCGAGTGGCCGTTTGGATGGACACGGTCTGCGAGGCAGTGCTTCATCGTTTCTCCTGTTTGGCGGCCGCGCACCAACTCCGATCCTGGGGCGGCGTAGCATGGAATTGTGGCGACTGGCACTATTTACACCATCGGCCACTCCACCCATAGCCTTGAGGAGTTTATGCGCCTGCTGCGTGGGCATGGCATTGTGCGGGTGGCGGACGTGCGGTCGATTCCCAAGTCGCGCCACGTCCCGCAGTTCAACCAAGAGACGTTGGAGGCATCGCTGCGCGCAGAGGGTATTGGGTACACGCACGTGACCCCCCTGGGCGGCCGGCGGCATGACCGCAAGGACTCGGTGAATACTGGATGGCGAAACGCAGCGTTTCGCGGTTACGCGGATTACATGGCGACGCCGCAGTTTGCCGAGGGCCTGGAGAAGCTGATGCGCCTGGCACAAGCCAAACCCACGGCGATGCTGTGTGCGGAGGCTGTGCCCTGGCGGTGTCACCGATCGCTGATTGCGGACGCGCTGATGGTGAAGGGATGGGAGGTTCGCGACATTGTGAGCGCGGCGCCGGCTGCGCTGCACAAGCCAACGCCGTTCCTCAAGGTTGTGGATGGCCAGCTGACGTATCCTGCTGCAGACAATGGAGAGACTCCTCCGTTGTTCGCGAAGGGAGAAGCAGCTGATGACCGAGGGTGAGCGGCTGATGAACGCGGCGAAGCGAGGCGATTTGGATGAGGTGCGCGCGATTGCTAAGGGTCACGCCGAAATGCTGAACACAAAGGACGACACCGGAGCTACGCCGCTTCATTACGCGGCATTTGGAGGGCATTGCGAGGTCGCCGAGTTCCTGGTGCAGCAAGGAGCCGATGTGAATGCGCGGGACGACCGGTTCGGGGCAACTCCGGCAGGGTGGGCGATTGAGTATCTGCGCGAGATGGGCGGGTTTCTTGGGATTGAACTGGAGGACTTTGCGTTTGCCATCCGGCGCGGGGATGTGGTGTGGGCCGAGCGGTTCCTGCGCCGGTTTCCGGGGCTCCTCGAAGCGCGCGGCAAGGATGGGAAGCCGTTCCGACTGCTCGCTGAGGAGGCGGGTCATGCGGAGATCGTGCGGCTGCTCAATACGCCGAGTGGAGCTGATCGATAATAGAAAAGTGATGGCGCTGGATTGGAGTTGCGGTGCCCTTGCGGAGGGGCTGCGATGCTACCGCGACGAGGAATTCTTTGCGGCGCACGAACACTGGGAGGCGACGTGGCTGGCGTGCGCGGAGCCGGAGAAGACGTTCTTGCAGGCATTGATCCAGGTGACCGCGGCGTTCCATCATCTGCGGCGGAAAAACACGATCGGCGCCGCTTCGCTGCTGACGCGGGCGTTGCGGCGGCTGGAGAGTTTTCCTGATTCCTACGGGGGGATTGAGGTCGAGGGGCTGCGGGAGAGCATTCGCGCATGGCTCGCGGTGCTGCGTGGCGAGGGAGCGGACGGCCGACTTCCCTTCCCGCTGATCCGGTAGAGAATCAGGTAGTTCGAGATGTGCCTTGCGAACGGGGTGTCTCCGCGTGGTCCTGCCAGCGGTTACGCGCATCCATTACCCTAGAAGCGTCGCAAAACTCGAGGGAGTTTCACCATGACCGTCATCCGGCAGCAGGATCTGATCGACAGCGTAGCGGGGGCGCTGCAGTTCATCAGCTATTACCACCCGCTGGACTACATCGAGAGCCTGACCAAGGCCTACGAGAAGGAGCAATCGCACGCCGCGAAGGATGCGATGGCGCAGATCCTCATCAACAGCCGCATGTGCGCGGAGGGGCATCGGCCGATCTGCCAGGACACGGGGATTGTGAACGTGTTTTTGAAGATTGGAATGGATGTGCGCTTCGAGGGGCCGGATGGCGCCAGGCCGACGAAGACGCTGCAGGAGATTGTGGACGAGGGCGTGCGCAAGGCATATCTGGATCCGGACAACACACTGCGGGCCTCGCTGCAGGCGGATCCGGCGGGCGCCCGCAAGAACACGAAGGACAACACGCCGTCGGTGGTGAATGTGGAGCTGGTGCCGGGCAATACGGTTGAAGTGACGGTGGCGGCCAAGGGCGGCGGGTCGGAGGCGAAGTCGAAGTTCGCGATGCTGAATCCGTCGGACTCGGTGGTGGATTGGGTGCTGAAGACGGTGCCGACGATGGGCGCGGGGTGGTGTCCACCAGGGATGCTGGGCATCGGCATCGGCGGCACGGCAGAGAAGGCCATGCTGCTGGCCAAGCAGGCGCTGATGGATCCGATCGACATTCAGGACTTGATTGCGCGCGGACCGAAGACGACGGCGGAGAAGCTGCGCGTGGAGCTCTATGAGAAGGTGAACCGGCTGGGGATCGGCGCGCAGGGACTGGGCGGGTTGACGACGGTGCTGGACGTGAAGGTGCTGGACACGCCGGCGCATGCGGCGAATCTGCCCGTGGCAATGATTCCCAACTGCGCGGCCACGCGGCATGCACACGTGGTGCTGGATGGAAGCGGGCCGGTATATCTCGACCCGCCGAGCCTGGAGAGCTGGCCGAAGCTGACGTATGATCCCGTGGGCGCGCGACGCGTGAACCTCGACACGGTGACGCGCGAGGAGGCGGCGACGTGGAAGCCGGGGGAAGTGCTGCTGCTGAGCGGCAAGCTGCTGACAGGTCGAGACGCGGCGCACAAGCGCATGACCGACATGCTGAACCGCGGAGAGAAGCTGCCGGTGGATTTCAACGGGCGGTTCATTTACTACGTGGGGCCGGTGGACGCGGTGCGCGATGAGGTGATTGGGCCGGCTGGTCCGACGACGGCGACGCGGATGGACAAGTTCACGCGGCAGATGCTGGAGCAGACCGGCCTGCTGGGCATGGTGGGCAAGGCGGAGCGCGGTCCTGCGGCGATTGCGGCGATCAAGGAATTCGGCGCGGTGTACCTGATGGCTGTGGGCGGCGCGGCTTACCTGGTGTCGAAGGCGATCAAGAGCTCGCGCAGGCTGGCGTTTGACGATCTGGGTATGGAAGGCATCTACGAGTTCGAGGTGAAGGACATGCCTGTGACGGTAGCCGTGGACACGAAGGGCACAAGCGTGCACCAGACCGGACCGGCGGAGTGGCAGCGGCGGATTGGCGGAGTGCCGATACTGCAGTAAGGCAGTGATCAGTGATCGGTGGTCAGAGATCAGGCCGGCGACGTCGCGCTGGCAAAAGGGGGTTTGTGTGTACGAGGTGGTGCTGAAGCGGTTCGAGACGCCGGACGAAGTGAGGATCTTCGAGAAGGGCAAGTTCGAAGTGGTGCACATTGGCGGTATGACGATTGGGCGCGCCACCTACGAGCCGGGATGGAAGTGGTCAGAGCACGTAGGCAAAGGCATTGGCAAGCGCAGTTGCGAGGTCGAGCACGTGGGAATGGTCGTGTCGGGAACCGCGACCGCTGCCATGGACGACGGACGCGTCGTCGAGATGAAGGCGGGCGATCTCTTCTACATCGAACCAGGGCACGACAGCTGGGTGGTGGGAGACGAGCCGTACGTTTCGATTCACCTGATGGGCGCCGGCGATTACGCCGCGAAAAAGTAGCCACGCGAGAAAGCGTCGGGGGGGGTTCACTCCGTTCTCAGGGCCTGCATGGGGTCAATAGATGCGGCGCGGCGCGCGGGAATGAACCCCGCGACGGTGGCGCAGAAGGTCAGGATGGCTGTGGCCGCGATGAAGGATACCGGATCGTAGGCGCTCAGCCCGTATAGCAGGCTGTGCATCAGGCGGCCGGCCACGAGTGCCGCGGGGACGCCGATGGCGAGGCCGATGAGAATCTGGCCGAGCGCGCCTCGCAGGACCAGGGCTATCACGCCGCTGCGCGCGGCTCCCAGCGCCATGCGGATACCGATCTCGCCGCGGCGACGGACGACGAAGTAGGACATCACGCCATAGAGGCCGACCGAGGCCAGGATCAATGCCAGAATGCCGAAGAGGCTGACGAGGCGCGCGAGAAGCCGGTCCTGGTTGAAGTTTGCAGCGACCTGCGCGTCGTAGGGATCGAAGTGCAGGACGGTCAGATTGGGATCGATAGCGGCGAGCGTTCGGCGGGTCAGCGCTTCAACGTCCGGGGGCGGCTGGGTGAAGTGGAGGATGATGAATCGGGCGAACATGGAGGCCTTCTCCCCCGCGTCCCAGTCCGGCTCCTTGTAGCCGTTGAACGGCTGCGAGAGCGGACGGAAGTAGAGTGGAGTGACCTCGCCGCGCGCGTCGGTCATCTTGAAATCGGCAAAGACACCGGCGATTTCGAAGATGCCGGAATACTCCGTGGAGCCATCGCCGAAGTGTTTGCCGATGGGATCCTGGTTGGGGAAGAACTGCCGGGCGAACGTCTGATTGACCAGCACCACCTGCTGCGTGGTGGCCGTGTCCTGCTCGGAGAAGTTGCGCCCGCGCACGACAGGTACGCCGATCGATTCGAGGAAGTGCGTGCCGGCACGGTCCCAGCTTGCGAAGCAGTGATCATTCGGCCCCGGTACCGGATGGCCCTGGAGGATCACGCACGAGCCCCAGTTGTTACCGCCGAGAGGGGTGTAGCGGACCAGGCTGACGTTGGCCATTCCGGGCAACGTGGAGAAGCGATCTTCAATCTGGCGATAGAGAGCGGGAAGCCGGTCGAGGGTGTAGCCAACGCCCTTGGGATCGAAGGCGACTACGAAGCGATTGGCGGTGGAGAGACCGAAGTCCTGGTGCTCGAGATTGCGCAGCGAGCGCGATACCAGAAATGTTCCGGCCAGCAGAACCATCGATAGAGCCACTTGAAGAACGATGAGGGCGCGCTGCGGCAGAAAAGAGCGATCGCCGTCAGCGCGATTGACGCCGCGAAGCGCATCGGCCGGCTGCGCATGCGACGAGAGCCGTGCCGGTACAGTTCCGAAGACGACGCCGGTGACAAGTGAAACCAGGAATGCAAACCCCAGCACCGGCAGCGAGGGGTTGGCGTGCACGGGCATGTTGCGGGCGTTGGGAAACGCAAGGGTTAGCATGGTGCGCGACCCTGCGTAGGCGACGGCCAATCCGGCAGCGCCGCCGATGAGGCTGAGGACCACGCTTTCGGTGAGGATCTGCCGCATGACCCTGGGTCGCGACGCACCGAGAGCCATACGCATGGCAACTTGCGAACGCCGCGCAGCGCAGCGCGCCAGCAGCAGGTTGGCAATGTTTGCGCAGGCAATGAGCAGGACAACGGTGGAGAGAATCATGAGCAGGCGCAGGCCCGCGCCGGTTTGCTGCTGCAATCGCTGAATGCCGCCGCCGGCGGGCGCCAGGACGACGTGCTGTCGCGGGATGAGAGCCGCTCCGCCGTGATCAGTGTAAGTGGGACGCGTGATCAGCCACTGCCGCAGGGTGACCGAGAGCTTGGTTTGGAGCGCCGTCAAGCTCACGCCGGGACGTACTCGGCCCAGCGCATAGAGCCAGTCTTCATCGACGCTTTTGAGGGCGGAGTTCGACCCTTCGAGCACGGCCTCGCTCGCCAGCGGCATCCAGAAATCCGGCGGGTTGGCAATCACGCGATCGCCGAAGAAGCCCGGAGGCGCGATGCCCACCACAACAAACGCGTGCATCTGCACATAGACAGTGGAGCCGACGATGCGAGGGTCGGAGGCGAAGTCAGACTGCCATCGGTTGTAGCTCAGAACAAGTGCTGGAGTCGCTCCAGGACTGTCATCGCCCTCATTCAGCAGTCGGCCTGGATAA
>Ga0307474_10004457_pt1 | contig 10087 bp, 9 predicted proteins | sample atmos_gasesECM1C_2_FD_203312 | JGI IMG/M metagenome (GOLD analysis project Ga0307474, IMG submission 203312) | Hardwood forest soil microbial communities from Morgan-Monroe State Forest, Indiana, United States - atmos_gasesECM1C_05 | ecosystem: Environmental > Terrestrial > Soil > Temperate...
TTCGGGGCCTCTGATTAGCGAGCAAGCTTCGTCTGCTCGAACCGCTGTCGGCACGTCGACGACGGGCGCACCATCAAGTCGAGCGATACTAGTTGCCGAGCATACGATCGCGGAGCTCGCTCGACGGACACAGGCCACAGCGGGTTTGATTCTTTTGGATCGAGAAGGCAATCCGGGATACGCATTCAACACGCCGCGCATGGCTCTCGGATATGTCGCAGCGGACGGCACTTTCATCACTGGGGTCTGAATTACCGCGCGACTTTGCTCGCAATATCGTTTCCGGCCGCCACGGCTGAGGCCCAAGCCCACTGGAAGTTATGTCCGCCCAGCCAGCCGGTTACATCGACAACTTCTCCGATGAAATAAAGTCCCGGACTTTTTCGGCTCTCCATGCTCTTGCCGGAGAGCTGTTTTGTGTTCACTCCGCCGGCCGTAACCTCGGCTTTTTCGTATCCTTCGGTGCCCGCAGGAAAAACTTCCCAGTGATGAACGCCGTCTTCCAGGAGCTTGAGGGACTGATTTGTCCAATCCTCGGGTTGATGTTTTTCGATCCACAGGTCCGCGAGTCGCCGAGGCACGGCTTTACGCAACGCAGTTCGGAGTGCGGCGACATCGCGCTTCTCTCCACGATCGCGCATTTCGCGCGTCCAATCCTGCTCCGTCGCGAGGTCAATCGTCACGGGGTCCGCGTTTCGCCAATTCCAATACGATGAAATCTGCAAAATCGCGGGGCCGCTTAGACCTGCGTGTGTGAAGAGCAGTTTCTCGCGGAACGTTGCAGCACCAGAAGATGCGGTCACCATCACCGATACGCCCGCAAGTTCTTTGTAATTGCGGGCATCCGCCTTCGCGAATTTCAGAGGCACAAGTGCGGGCCGACACGGAACGATGGAATGGCTGAATTGCCGTGCGATCTGGTAGCCCAGCCCGGTCGCACCCATTTTAGGAATCGACAAGCCGCCGGTGGCTACTACCAGAACGGGCGCAACAAATTCGACCGGTTCGCCATCGGCGCTGTGGACGCGCACGCGATATTCGTTGTCGAGGGCCACTTCCGTAATTCTTGTATTCAAAAAGACTTGAACCTTTGAAGCACCGCATTCGTCCAGCAGCATTGTCACAATGTCGGCAGCCGACCTATCGCAAAAAAGCTGTCCTTCCGCTGCGCCCGGATACGGATGCTTCTCGTGGAAGGGAATGCGGTGTTTCTTCACGAGCTCGAGGAAATCGCTTGGTGTAAATCGAGCCAGCGCTGAACGACAGAAGTCTGGATCATCGGACAAGAAATTCTGCGGGCGGCAATATAGATTCGTAAAGTTACAGCGGCCGCCTCCGGAGATCAGAATCTTCTTGCCGGGTTTATCGGATCGTTCGAGAACGGCGACGCGCGCACCTAATCGCCCGGCCTCTGCCGCGCATAATAGGCCCGCTGCGCCGGCGCCCAGTATCACACCGTCAAATTTCACCTTTCGACACACGGTTTGCCCCGTATTCGCAATCTGCTAGGATAGCTGCACTCAGGTCGTCTGTATCGGTTTCGAAAACTGGAGCGTGCCATGAGTGAAAAAGCCGCTGCGACTTTGCCTGGAACTGTGCAAAAAATCATCAAGCCTCCCCACCCGGATTTGCCGGAGAAGGCTGAAATTGCGGTCGAGGGCGCGGACGAACTCTACCGGGAAATTCGAATTGAAAACACGCTGACCGACGAAAATGGCAACGAGGTGAAGCTCAAGCCCGGGGCTACGGTGGAAGTGACCGTCGAGGCCGAACCGAAGGACACGGTTTCCAAAGACGCTAAAGCCGCCAGCAAACAATAACGTTTGTAACGGCGGCAGATTGCCGCGATCGTCGCTTATTACCTGGGTTTCTCGACTCTCCATTCCGACAATAGCTTCTCGATCGTGTCCAAACGGCGTTCCAGGTTTTGCTCAATTTCAGCGGCTTTCTTCGCCATCAAAATCAACTTAATCGAGACCAACAGTACGCCGCACTCCACCAGCAGACCTTTTGTAAATCCTTTGACAAACAGCGCAAGAATGAAGAGCGCAATCGTCAGGACGATTACGACGATCGACCAGGGATCCGATGACTTGGACATAGCGACCTGCATGTACTTCGGGCTTTTCCATCGGCGCGAAGTGAATTCTGAACGCAGCATGCTCTCACGCGGAGGTTGAGTTGTACAAACTTCGTGTGGTGCGAAATGGCGCCCGGTTCGAGATGACCGTACCGGGCCAAATTGACCTTCCGCAAGTCTCACACTACGATGAACTTAGGCGGATCACCCGCCAGGGGCTTGGACGATTCACTATGAACAGGAATTTACACGATTCCCAAACGCTTCGCCGGTCCAGAAATACGGCAGCCGCGCTTCTCGGTGCGCTCCTCCTTTGCCTTGTTCCCATTTCACCCGCCCAAACAATCAGTCAGATTCTGTCTAAGGTCTATGTCGCTCGTGGCGGCCTTACCCGGATCCGAGCGCTGCGTTCCGAACGAGTTTCCGGGACGATTTCGTTTGGCTCAGAGGCTTCTGGGCCTTTCACTGTCGAGCTGAAACGTCCGATGAAAATGCGGATGACGCTGGCGGTTCAAAACCAGAACATGATTCGCGTTTACGACGGCACACAGGGGTGGGCGAACAATCCATTCGCTGGAAAATTGAATCCGGACCCGATGCCGGAAGAAGACTTGAAGAACATTTCGGAAGAAGCCGATTTTGATGGCCCGCTGGTCGACTACGCGAAGAAATCGAACAAGGTGGAACTGGTCGGAAAAGACAAAGTCGAAGACAAAGATGTATGGCGTCTCAAACTGACCACAAAAAATGGGGATGTTCGCTATTACCTGTTTGACACAAAAACATTTCTCCTCTTGAAATGGGAAGGGAAACGCCGGGCCGAGGGGAAGGATTATCCGATCGAGTCTTATTTTCACGACTATCGCGACGTCGATGGCCTGAAATTTTCGTTCGAGATTGATTCCGGGAGTTCCGCGACGGATCTCACACAGAAGCTCGTGATCGATAAGATCGAATTGAATGTGAACTTTCCAGATTCGGATTTTGCGAAGCCCGCGGCGCCAGACAGTGACTCGACCACCCCTGCGGCTTCGAATCCATAGCCGGCTCGAGATCGGTCGAATTCACGGCGAACTCGATGCCTGACGATTCAAATCCGCTAAAGCCCAAAGCGCCGTCCCAGCCTGGAAATCCAAGCGCGGGCCTTTGTGTAACATGCGTCCACGTTCGTCAAGTCGAGTCCACCAAGGGTTCCACATTTCTGCTTTGCACGCTATCTGCTGCCGATCCACGTTTTCCGAAGTATCCCGCGCTTCCGGTTCTTTCCTGCAGCGGTTACAAAGTTCAAGGATGACAGAGACGTTGCGAAGCTATTTTTTATCGATACAAGTTGCCAGTTCTTACTCGCGCAAAGACACGACGGACAGCGCGGTCAGAATCCGGCATTCTCGGATTCGCCGGAAATGAAACGCCTGTGCTTTCGATTCCCATAAGATTTGCCTCCCCTTAAGGCTGCATAACTCGATCAGCCAATCGGTCTCTTGCCTGGTTCGAACACTTGGCGATGAGAGTTGCAGCAGCCGTGGTATTGACGGCGACCATCGCCCTGGAGGCCAACGGCCAAAAAAAGCAGCAGGCGATGCCAGCGCAGGGCGACCGATCGGGCCAGACGATTGCGGTCGATCAGCCTTACTGCGACGCATACCTGCCATACGATTACACCTTTGTCTCGGGACAACAAAGCCTCACGCCTGTTTTTTCGAATGGCACACCGACAGACGATCAGATTAAGAAATTTCTTGGAAGGAACGAGACGACTTCCGACCCGATCTCAAAGGATGGAACCTTTCGTGACCCTGGCTACCCCATATTCGGAGACCCGAAGAACAAGCTGTACAAAAACGGCAGTGATTTAACCCGTGTGATCGAGCGCATATTCGCGGTCCATACCAGTGGGGCACTCCCCTCTGCTCCTGCGACGATTCCTTTTTGTGGTCCTCCGAATACGTCTACCGCCTCGGACGCTCCAGACCGTAAGACGCAGTATTTCCTCGTTCACATCGTGCGTTGGCAGCGCCAAAAAGGCGCTTATCAAACGGATTCCAGCGATTGGTATGTCTTCAATCGTAACGATGGTGTCGCTGCACACCGGCAGTTTCCCTTCACCTTCCATCCCCTCGTTAGCGGAGATTTGAGAATCTTCGGAAGCAGTCGGGTGTTTTTCCTCGCGATCCATCTAGCCCCAACTATATTCGATCCAAAAACCGGAAAACCAAGCACGACAGCAGATAATCCGACTGCAAGCGACTTCGACGAGTTTCAACAGCAGGTAAAAGTATCGTACAAGCTCAAAGTCACTAAGGTAGAACCCGCCAACCAACAAGATCTTGAGGCCTTGATTGGAATTCTTACGAATAAGAGTGGAGCAGCCGCGGCTGGCGTGCCCCAAGTAAATAAGGACACTTACGACGCGTTGGTGGCTTTCTTGAAGACTTTCGGAAAACGAAAGTATGACGGTCTTTATGGGGCCGCTACTCTTACGAACTTGCAAAACCTTCCGGTACAGATTACATCTACGATGAACGCGGAACTTCCAACCCCCAACACCAGCCTTCCTAACCTCAACGCACACTCCGAGAAGGGCTTTTGGGATACGTCCGACGGAGATTCTGCAGCGACACCAGCCAAGGGAACTCCTCAGAGTGGGTGTTCCGCCACAACCAACAATCAATTTTGCCCTGAAAATGTTGTCGTTCAGAACGAAGGGCTCTACTGGTGGGACGTGAGCGTCGGGATTCCGTTCAAGGGAGTCAGCCAAGTCCAGTATGACTCAAGCGGGACAGGTCAAATCGCGCCGCGAAATGTATCAAAGTCAAATGCCTATGGTTTTGTCGTGCTCGCGCCATGGAAAGAAGACATTGTGAGTCCTCCTAGTCTCGGTATTCCTCATATCCTGGTTGGCCTGCCGCTGACCGGAAAAGTTCTTGATTCTCCGTTTGTTGGATTCGGAGAAACTTTTAACCTCTCGAAACTGCCGTCCGTAGGTCCAAAACTATCCAAGGTGGTACCTTTCGGAATCCGATTTTACGCCGGGCTCGTGGAGAACAAGCAGTTCCTGCCGGCAAGCAGCCCCGGAGCCGCACCACCTCATCACTGGGTAGGACATCTGCAATACGGCATCGAGTTTTCCGTCAAAGACATCGCGAACAAACTTACTTCCGGAGCAACAAACACTAAGGCGAGCGCTTCGAAATAACAATCCAGCGTCCGGAGAGCATATGCATTTGGAATCAGCATACGAAGTCAGAGCAAGAGCTCATGACTACATCACGAATCTCCTTAGAAGCACCGACTTCGAGCAAAAACTGGGAGTCCGATCGAGCACGAGGAGAAGACCGCGCCATGCAAGAACATTCGCGCTTGGCATTTCAGGTACGCCGCCGGGTTCCTTCAATCTCGCAGTACGTGTTCAGAATCCACTTCTCATGGGGAGCGAACACCTGGAGGAAATCAGCCGAATTGCCGCACGAGAAGTAGAAATAAAATTTATCGGTCGAGTGCACAAGTTGAATGGAACGCCGTGGTATCAGGGTCTTTGCAGACCTCTCAAAATCGGATCCAACATAGCCAATTATAATGTCACCGTAGGTACTTTGGCCGCGTTTGTACGATCAGGCGCTGGCGCCCCGATGATTCTCTCCAACAATCACGTCCTCGCCAACGAGAATAAGGCAAAGGCCGGCGACGCGATCCTTCAGCCGGCGCCCGCCGATCAAGGGAAAGACCCGCAGGACAAGGTTGGAACGCTCAGCAATTTCGTGCGGTTGAAGTTTCCGGGACCCAATACTCTAGACTGCGCGGTGGCAGCTCTCTCACCCGGCATTCCGATCGATACAACATCCATCGATCAGATCGGGAATCTTGCGGGCGTGCGACAAGCACCAGTTTCCAAGGGCATTCCCGTCGCGAAGCTTGGCCAGACTACCGGCAAGACCACCGGCTCCGTAAGTGCCGTGGGCATCACGAATCTTGTCATTGGATACGATTCGGGCGATGCGGTATTCAATGATCAGATTGAAATCGAGTCTTCCGACAGCACAACCTTCAGTCACTTCGGAGACAGCGGCGCGTTGGTGGTCGATTCGGACTGCGCCGCCACTGCGCTATTGTTTGCAGACACCGATTCCGGAAACTCTTACGCAAATCCCATTCAGTCCGCTCTAACCGCATTAGGCGTCCAACTCTTAACCTGATGAGCATTCGCATGCCGGCTCTGATTCACGCCCCGGACGACTACCGCATTTGTTACAGTGCTCGGTCATCGAATGGTTCCGCTTCTGTCCGCCGATGCTTGCGTCAAGACGCAACGGTTACCTTTCGTTGATTTACCGGCACCAGCAAGACGCTTCGTTTCGGACATCCAAACGAACCTTTGGTCTCAGGCGATCGTTCTCGTTATTTCCGCTCAGACCTGGTCAATGGAGCCCGCGCAACAGATTTGCGGGGCGAAGTCGGCCGGCCAGGACCGATTCGGAGCGCCACTCAGGTTTTGATTCGGCCAAAACAAGCTACTAACACCGTTGTCGACATTTTCGGCGCCTTCCTATTGGAAAGAAGATGATTGGACCACTACTGATATTCGACAAATCCTTCGTTGAGATGCTCAACCCGGACGAAGTGTCCGAATTGAGCATGCATTTCAAGTTTGTGGGAACGCCAACTCTTATCGGCGAAATAATTGCAGATCTTAAGTTGAAGCCTTCCGAGAGGCGCGTCCCGTCGCATGTGGTCAAGGCATTGTCGAAGAAAATGCAGAAAGTGCATGGCCTTCAACCTGCCAATTACCGAAAGTTGGCACTTGCAAACCTCTACGCGCACGAGATTTCTATGACCGGCCAGGTTCCAGTCGACGGATCAACGCCAAATGTACACGTCACAGGGGATCGTCGAGGTGTGTTCTACGATTCCACGCCGGAACAAATATTGTGGGCGCGATGGGCCAATGGCGAATTCGGAGCCGATGACGAATTGACGGCGACAACATGGCGAAACGGTATCGAACAAATCGATCTCAACGGGCTCGTAGCCATCTGGAAGGAATTCACGCAGCAACACTTCGGCTCACCCAGGAATCTAGAAGAGCTTGTCTCTGGGATCGATGAATTCTTGAGAGACTCTACTCCAGCTCTTCAGCGTGAAATCCTAAGTATGACTTTGGATCTTGTGAAGGCGTCGGCACAGGACCGCCGAGTGGCGAATGCGCTAATGAGTATCGGCGAAATGCGATCAGTGCTTGAGTTCGCACCATATGCCGCGTCAGTCCTCCGACTTTTTCTGGCGTTTGTCTGCGGACTCGCGAGAGGGTTCATAGGACCTCGTTCCACAAACTACATTGACCTTCAGTATCTCTATTACTCGCCTTTTTGCATGGTGTTTGTCTCGAATGACAAGTTTCACCGTGAAATGTGGCGAGCTACGTCCGGCGCGCACAGCTTCGTGTGGGGCCAGGATCTTAAAGATGATCTCCATAGGCGGATTACGAGTAGAGGGAAAATAAACGAGTCCACGACCGATGCCACCAATAAACAGGACAGTTCGCCGCCCCATTCGGTAATCACTGAAATGTGGGGTACGTATATGAGGGTGACGGAAAAATTCGATCAGCCCGAAAAGGCAAAGACTTTTGAGGATCTTGACCCGGAGATTCAACAGCAGTTCAGGGATGCCATGAAGGAATTTGACAGGATGGACGAGACTAGAAGAGGTTAGGTGCTCTTCAACGAAATTGTGCGTCGCCCCTCGTTCTCGAACTCGGATAGCAAACAAAACCGATCGGCACTGCACTTTCAGAATTTGCCGTTGGAATTTTTCCAGTCGGCGCGGGGAGGAATCGTTTCGAGCGCGTCCCAGTGCTCCGCGATTTTTCCGTTCTGAATGCGGTACATGTCGTAGTACGCCGTTGGGCGGTCTCCAAAACCTCCCTCGGCAACGACCAGAATGAAATTGCCTTCTCCGAGCACCATGTGAACTCGGTCGTACTTCACAGCCTTGCCCTCCTGGGCTAATGTTTGCAGCCCGGCCGACAGGCCGGTCAAATTGTCAGCAACCCAGGGGTTGTGCTGAATATAGTTGTTGCCTTCGAAATAGCCCGGAAATTTATTCCTGCGGCCTGCGAGCAAATCGTCCATATAACTTTGCATGAGAGCTTTGTTAACTTCGGTCTTGTCCAAGTCGGTCGCCGTCGTCGGACCATCGATCATAGTATGGCCGCTCGGACCGGGCTTGGCGGCGGTCTCTTGAAGATTGTCCCAATGCTCGACAATCTTGCCGTCTTCAAAACGGAAAATATCGAAACCGATCTTCAAGCCGAAGAAGTTGTAGTCCGTGTGTGTAAACACATAGTCGCCGTCTTGAAAAACACGGACCGTATTCACCTTGGCCGATCCCGTGGGTAGCGCTGCAAAAAGAGCGCGAAGCCCGGCCACTCCGTCAGCCACAGCTAGATTGTGCTGAATATATTTATCCGGGTTGACGGAAGCAAGCGGCTTGGAGTCACCCGTCTCGATACTCTTCAAAAGGTCGACGACCTCTCGCTTACGATCGCTGGACATTGGCCTCTCCATCCGGATATTTGTACTCCACAATCGGCATTTGAAATTGCCAGACCGAATCTCTGCCTCGGCACGAAACCAATCTTCTTCGGATGACCCGTACGGACAACATCTTGCTTGCCTCCATGCGCCTTACCGAAGGAAGGTACTTTGAAAGTAGGCAAGCTTGATCGACTGCCCTTGTTGCACATATATCGCTATCAATCGAAAGTGCGAACGGCTCTCCATTCCAGACCGTGAACTGACCGCTTGGCATTCGGCTGTCAACCAAGCGGTTGACCCGTGCATCCGCACTTCAGTCTGACTGAGTTCGATCGAATGAAACCGCAGCCCACCACTTCGCAGGTCTTGCAACACCTCCTGCTTGTTCAGCACGGAACCATCGGGTCGCACCAGCATGTAGTCGTCCGCGTACAGCCCTTCAAGAGCACTGTAGTTCTGCTCCTTCAGTGCGCGATTGAAAGTATCCGTATGGATACTCAATATCTCTTGCCGTCATGCGATTTCCTCACTCTCGTCAAACCTTTTTCTATCCTGCTCGCGCTCAACTCGACGACGAAGTCGTGCAGCCGCGAAACGGTCTCAGGCACGAACGGGTTCGCCGGACGGTATGAGAACGCGACGTTCGCGATATGAGGGCTCAGCCGTTCCCGGCTGACGGTGCTGGGTTATCCCGTCGGCCATCGCCTTGGGTTCAGGCTGCGGCGAAAAAGCGTGCTGCCTCTTCGGCGAACTGTTCAGGGAACTGGAAGTGCGAGCCGTGCCCGGAATCCGGATAGAGGATCAACCGGGCATCCGGCAAATGCTGCTGAAGGATGTAGGAATTGATGGTCGGCACCATGATGTCGTCCTTGCCGTTGACGACTAGCGTGCGCTGCTTGATCTTCTGCAAATCGCCGTAGCGGTCTGTCGCAGGGATCACACCCCACTTGGCAAGAGCGACAAGCTGGGCCTCGGCGACCTGAGGTCCCGTTTCTGGTTCGCGGTCCAGCTTTCGCGCGGCGATCCGTTCAAGCCAGGCCTTGCCCGCCGCGTAACTCGTCGGGCTCTTCGAGAAGAACAGGTCCAGCGTGCGGCCCTGGATGGTGCTGTTCGGACGATTGACGATGTCCATAACCTCGCGCGAAAAGTGCTGCATGCCTTCGCCGCCCGAAGGGCCGGTACCCACGAGGAGGATGCGCCGCACCAGTCCGGGCGCGTCAAGCACGAACTGCTGCGCGATCATACCGCCGATCGAGAAAGCGAACAGATCGATCTCCTTCAGGCCCAGCGCCTTGACGAAGGCGATGAGGTCGGCCGCGATAGCGGGCATCGAGTCCGGCATCTCGCCACCCGAGCGACCGACGCCCCGATAATCGACCAAGATCACCGGGCGGTCTTGCGCCAAGCGGTTGGTGTGGATCGGATCGAAATTGTTCATCGTGCCGGTGAAATGCTGAAAGCACACCACCGGCGG
>Ga0307474_10004458_pt1 | contig 10086 bp, 8 predicted proteins | sample atmos_gasesECM1C_2_FD_203312 | JGI IMG/M metagenome (GOLD analysis project Ga0307474, IMG submission 203312) | Hardwood forest soil microbial communities from Morgan-Monroe State Forest, Indiana, United States - atmos_gasesECM1C_05 | ecosystem: Environmental > Terrestrial > Soil > Temperate...
ATGGACAATGTGACCCAGATCGCTCAACTCATGAGCTCCACCGTGATTGCGGCAGGCTTGGTGATCGGCCTAGGTGGTGCGGGCGCCGCCATCGGCTTCGGTCTTCTGGGCGGCAAGTTTCTCGAGAGCTCGGCCCGACAGCCGGAACTCACCAACATGCTGCAGACCAAGATGTTCATCGTTGCGGGCCTGTTGGACGCGGTGCCGATCATCGGCGTGGCCGTCGGCTTCTTGCTGCTGTACGCCAATCCCTTCCTGGGCGCGCTCGGCCTCAAGTAACCAGCGCCGCGTGGGCGCTGAACGGCGCCCGGCAAGGAGTACGCAATGAACTTAGCACTTACGCTGGTCATCCAAGGGGTCGTGTTCTTCCTGGTCGCCTGGGCGGTCATGAAATTCTTCTGGCCGTGGCTCATGGGGGCCATCGAGGAGCGGCAGAAGAAAATTGCGGACGGCCTGGCGGCGGCCAGCAAGAGCGAAAAGGATCTGGAGCAGGCCGAGGCGCGCTCCAAGGAAATCATCCGCGAGGCGCGCGAGCGTGCGGCGCAAATCGTCGATCTCGCGGGCAAGCGCTCGAACGAGATCGTCGAAGAAGCCAAGGGAACGGCGTCGAGCGAGGCGCAGCGCCTGGTCTCTCAAGCGCATGACGAGGTGGCGCGTGAGAGTTCGCGCGCGCGCGAACAACTGAGCAAGGAAGTGGGGAAGCTCGCGGTCGCGGGAGCGTCGCGTCTGCTCGGGCGCGAGATCGACGGGAAGACTCACGCGGAGCTCCTGGACAAATTGGCTGCCGAGGTCGCGCGTGGCTGAGCGCGCCACCATCGCGCGGCCCTATGCAAAAGCCGCGTTCCAATATGCGCGCGATGCGAATGCCTTCGCGGAGTGGTCGCGGGCACTGAAGACGCTGGCCGAAATCGTCGCCGATCCGCGCGTCGCAGAGCTCACCAAGAACCCGTCGCTGACGGCGGCCGACCTGGCCGGTCTCGTGATCGATGTCGCGGGGGCCAAGCTCGACGCCGGCATGCAGAACTTCGTGCGCGTGCTGGCCGAGAATCATCGCCTGCTGCTGCTCCCGGAAATCGCCGCACATTACGAGCAATTCCGCTCGGCGGTAGAGAATACGGTCGATGTCGAGGTGACTTCGGCGGTGCCGCTGAACGAGGCCCAGGCGCAGAAGCTCAAACAAGCCTTGAGCACGCGGCTCAAGCGCGAAGTGCACATGCGAACCGCCGTCGATTCGGCGCTTTTGGGAGGCGCGGTGGTGCGCGCCGGGGACCTGGTCATCGACGGTTCGCTGAAGGGCCGCCTGGAACGACTCGCCACGGAATTGGGAAGCTAAACTGATTTAGAGGATTGATATGTCCATCAAGGCATCGGAAATAAGCGACCTGATCAAGGCGCGCATCGAAAAATTCCAGTCCGCCGACGAGGCGCGCAACGTCGGCACGGTGGTGAGCGTCACCGACGGCATCGTACGCATCCATGGGTTGGCGGATGCGCGCTACGGCGAAATGCTCGAGTTCGTCGGCAACACCTTCGGCCTGGCGTTGAACCTCGAGCAGGATTCGGTGGGCTCTGTCGTGCTCGGCGACTACAAGCACATTTCGGAAGGTTCGGTGGTCAAAACCACGGGCCGCATCCTCGAAGTGCCGGTGGGCCCCGAGCTTCTCGGCCGCGTCGTCGATGCGCTCGGGCTGCCCATCGACGGCAAAGGCCCGGTGAATGCCAAGCTGAAATCGCCTCTCGAGCGCGTGGCGCCGGGCGTGATATTCCGCAAGAGCGTGTCGCAGCCGGTGCAGACGGGCCTCAAAGCCATCGACGCCATGGTGCCGATCGGCCGCGGCCAGCGCGAACTCATCATCGGCGACCGCCAGACCGGCAAGACGGCGGTCGCCATCGACACCATCATCAACCAGAAGGGCACGGGCGTTAAGTGCGTCTATGTGGCCATCGGACAGAAGCAGAGCTCCATCGCCAACGTGGTGCGCAAGCTCGAAGAGCACGGCGCCATGGGCCACACCATCATCGTGGCGGCCTCCGCCTCGACGCCCGCAGCGATGCAGTACCTCGCGCCCTACGGCGGGTGCGCGATGGGCGAGTACTTCATGGACAACGGCGAAGATGCACTGATCGTGTACGACGATTTGTCCAAGCAGGCCGTCGCCTATCGGCAGATCTCGCTGCTGCTGCGCCGTCCGCCGGGACGCGAAGCGTATCCCGGTGACGTGTTCTACCTGCACTCGCGCCTGCTGGAAAGATCCGCGCGGGTCAACGAGGAATACGTGGAGAAAATCACCAAGGGCCGCGTCAAGGGCAAGACCGGCTCGCTGACCGGCCTGCCCATCATCGAAACCCAGGCCGGCGACGTCACGGCATTCGTGCCCACCAACGTCATTTCGATCACCGACGGCCAGATCTTCCTGGAAACGGATTTGTTCAACGCCGGCATGCGTCCGGCCATCAACGCCGGCATTTCCGTGTCGCGCGTCGGCGGCGCCGCGCAAACCAACATCATCAAGAAGCTGGGCGGCAGCGTTCGCCTGGCACTCGCGCAATTCCGCGAGCTCGCGGCCTTTTCGCAGTTCGCCTCGGACTTGGACGAATCGACGCGCAAGCAGCTGGAGCGCGGTCAGCGCGTCAGCGAGCTGATGAAGCAGAAGCAATACGCGCCCATGTCGGTGGCCGAGATGTCGCTGTCGCTGTTTGCCGGAAACAACGGCTACTTCGACAAGGTCGATCGCCGTAAGGTGGTGGAAACCGAGGCCGGATTGCAGTCGTTCGCACGCTCGAGCTTTGCGGATCTCTTGAAGAGCATCAATGCAAAGCCGGATCTGTCGAAGGACGTCGAAGCCTCACTGAAGAAGTGCTGCGACGAATTCTTCGCGACCCTGTAGGCAAGGTGTAAGAGAAGGCAATGGCAGGCGCAAAAGAGATCCGCGGCAAGATCGCGAGTATCAAGAATACTCAGAAGATCACCAAGGCCATGGAAATGGTGGCCGCGAGCAAGATGCGCAAGGCGCAGGACCGGATGCGCGCCGCGCGCCCCTATGCGGAGAAGATCCGCAAGATCATCGGTCATCTGCGGCAGGTGAACCTGGAATACAAGCATCCGTTCACGCTGGAGCGGCCCGTCAAGTCCGTCGGCATCATCGTCATCAGCACGGACCGTGGCTTGTGCGGCTCCTTGAACCTGAACCTGTTCAAGGCGGCTCTGGGCGCCATTCGCGAAGCGCAGGGCAAGAACGCGAAGATCTACTTGTGCATCATCGGTTCGAAGGCGCTGGGATTCTTTCGGCGCCTCGCCGGCGTCGAGATCTCCGCGTCGGTCACGCACTTGGGCGACAAGCCGCGGGTGATCGAGCTGATCGGCACCAGCAAGGTCATGCTCGACTTCTACAGCGAGGCGAAGATCGACCAGCTTCTGCTGGTGCACAACGTGTTCGTCAATACGATGACTCAAAAGGCCGTGGTCTCGCAGCTGCTGCCGCTGCAGACCATCGACAAGGAAGAGCTTCAGGAACGCTGGGACTATATCTACGAGCCGGACGCCAGCGATTTTCTCGACGGTATTCTGATGCGCTACATCGAATCGCAGGTGTTCCAGGGCGCGGTGGAGAATGTAGCCTGTGAAATGGCGGCGCGCATGGTGGCCATGAAGAGCGCATCGGACAATGCCGGCAAGCTCATCGACGAGCTGCAACTCATTTACAACAAGGCCCGCCAGGCCGCGATCACGAAAGAGCTTTCGGAAATCGTCGGCGGCGCGGCAGCGGTTTAGGAAGGGGTCAATCAAAATGCAATCCAGCGGCAAAATCGTGCAAATCATCGGCGCGGTCATCGATGTGGAGTTTCCACGCGATCAGATTCCCAAGGTCTACGACGCGCTCAAGCTCGATGACGTGGACTTGACCCTCGAAGTGCAGCAGCAATTGGGCGACGGCATCGTGCGCACGATCGCAATGGGGCCGTCCGAAGGCCTGCGCCGCGGGCTCACCGTGAAGGGTACGGGCAAGGGCATCACGGTGCCGGTGGGCGCCGGCACGCTCGGCCGAATCATGGACGTGCTCGGCAAGCCGCAGGACGAGAAAGGCGCGGTGCAGGCGACGGAGTACCTGCCCATTCACCGCCCGGCCCCGGCCTACGACGAACAGGCGGGCGGTCAGGACCTTCTCGTTACCGGGATCAAGGTGATCGATTTGCTGGTGCCGTTCGCCAAGGGCGGCAAGGTGGGCCTGTTCGGCGGCGCCGGCGTGGGCAAGACGGTGAACATGCTCGAGCTCATCAACAACATCGCCAAGCAGTACAGCGGCCTCTCGGTATTTGCCGGCGTCGGCGAGCGCACCCGCGAGGGCAACGACTTCTACCACGAGATGATCGAGTCGGGCGTCATCGACAAGGACAACCTCGCCAACTCCAAAGTGGCCATGGTGTACGGCCAGATGAACGAGCCGCCGGGCAACCGCCTGCGCGTGGCGCTCACCGGCCTCACGATGGCGGAATATTTCCGTGACGAGAAACAGGCTTCAGGCAAAGGCCGCGACGTGTTGTTCTTCGTCGACAACATCTACCGCTATACGCTCGCCGGAACCGAAGTGTCGGCATTACTCGGCCGCATGCCGTCGGCGGTGGGATATCAGCCGACGCTGGCGGAGGAAATGGGCGTGCTGCAGGAGCGCATCACCTCGACCAAGACGGGCTCGATCACCTCCATTCAAGCCGTGTACGTCCCGGCGGACGACTTGACGGACCCCTCGCCCGCAACGACCTTTGCGCACTTGGACGCGACGGTGGTGCTGTCGCGGCAGATTGCCTCCATCGGCATTTATCCCGCGGTTGATCCGCTGGATTCCACAAGCCGCCAGCTGGATCCCTTGGTGGTGGGTCAGGATCACTACGATACGGCGCGCGGCGTTCAGGCCGTGCTGCAGCGCTATAAGGAGTTGCAGGACATCATCGCGATCCTCGGCATGGACGAGCTCTCCGAAGAGGACAAGTTGAGCGTATACCGCGCGCGCAAGATCCAGCGATTCCTGTCCCAGCCCTTCAACGTGGCCAAGGTGTTCACCGGGCAAGACGGCAAGATCGTGCCGCTCAAGGACACCATCAGGGGCTTCAAGGCCATCATCGCCGGCGAATACGATCACCTGCCCGAGCAGGCGTTCTACATGATCGGCGCCATCGAAGAAGCCGTCGAAAAAGCCAAGACCTTGGCTTGAGCAGAACATGGCCCACACCATTCACGTCGACATCGTCAGCGCCGAAGGCAGCATCTTTTCGGGCGAGGCGACCATGGTGTTCGTGCCGGGCTCGCAGGGCGAACTCGGCATCACGCCCCGCCATGCGCCGCTGCTCACGACGCTGAAGGCCGGCGAAGTCCGCGTGCAGTCCGAAGGCCAGGAAGAACAATCGTTCTACGTGGGCGGCGGCGCGCTCGAGATTCAGCCCCATCTCGTGACGGTGCTCGCGGACACGGCGGCGCGGGCGCACGATCTGGACGAAGCGGCCGCCATCGCGGCGAAACAGCGCGCCGAAGACGCCATGCGCGAGCGCACCGACAAGGTGGATATCGCCGAGGCGCAGGTGGAACTGGCCCGCGCCGTGGCACAATTGCGAACCATCGAGCGTCTGCGCAAGAAACGCTAGAGGCCTTGCGCGCACGGAGTCTGCATGCAACTTTCGGTCGTCATTCTGGCAGCGGGCCAGGGCAAGCGGATGAATTCCGACCTACCGAAGGTGCTGCAGCCGTTGGCGGGGCAGCCGCTTCTCAAGCACGTGATTCGCACTGCGCGGGAGCTTCAGCCCGCCAATATCTACGTGGTTTACGGACACGGCGGCGCGCAAGTGCAGGCGGCCTTGGGCGCCGAGACCGTGGAATGGGTTCTGCAGGCACAGCAGCTCGGCACCGGTCATGCCGTCATGCAGGCCATGTGCGTCATACCGGACGATCACATCGTGCTGGTGCTGTACGGCGACGTGCCGCTGATCCGCGCTCCCGCCTTGAAAGAGCTGGTCGCGGGCGCGCGCGCGGGGGCGCTGACCTTGCTGTCCGTGGAGCTCGAGGACGCGGCGGGCTATGGGCGCCTCGTCCGCGGCGCCGACGGGAGCCTCTCTGCCATCGTCGAACAGGGGGATGCAAGCCCGGACGTGCTCGAGATTCGCGAAGTCAATTCGGGACTCATGGCGGCTCCGGCCGGACGCCTGCGCGAATGGTTGCTGGGCTTGGGGAGCAACAATTCGCAGCGCGAGTTCTATCTCACCGATGTGGTTGCCGGTGCGGTGCGTGCGGGTGATCGCGTCGAGGCGCAGCGCATCCGCGAAGCCTGGCAAGTCACCGGCGTCAACGACAAGGTCCAGCTCGCCCAGGTGGAAGCCCTGTACCGCCGCGAGCGGGCGCAAGGTTTGATGCTCGCGGGCGCGACCCTGGTCGATCCGCAGCGCATCGATATTCGCGGCGAAGTCCAGGTGGGTCGCGACGTGCTCATCGACGTCAACGCAGTCTTGATCGGCAGCGTGCGCTTGGGTGCGGGCGTGAAGATCGGGCCCAACTGCGTGATCAGCAATTCAGAGCTCGGCGCCGGCACGGAGGTGTACGCGAACAGCCTCATCGACCACGCCCGCATCGCGGAGAACTGCCGCATCGGACCGTTTGCGCGCGTGCGTCCCGACACGGTCTTGCATCGCGACGTACACGTCGGCAATTTCGTCGAAGTTAAGAACAGCGAAATCGGCGCCGGCAGCAAAGCGAACCACCTGAGCTACGTGGGCGACGCGAACGTGGGCAGCGGCGTCAATGTCGGCGCCGGCAGCATCACCTGCAATTACGACGGCCAGAACAAATGGCCGACCCTCATCGAGGATGATGTCTTCATCGGTTCGGGCAGCATGCTGGTGGCACCGGTGCGCATCGGCGCCGGCTCGACCATCGGCGCCGGTTCAACTATCACGCAGAACGCTCCGAGCGGCGAGCTCACGCTGACGCGAGCCAAGCAGACCACGGTTGCCGGATGGAAGCGGCCTGAAAAGCTCGACGACGACGAGAAAAGAGCTGCAATCGATGCTGCGCTGAAACCCGATGCTGCGCTGAAACCCGATGCTGCGCTGAAACCGAAACCCTGATGCGCTGAAGGGGCGGTAGGCCGCTTCAAATGGGCTGGCGCAACTGCTTTTTGACAACTTTCTTACGCGCGCCGCGCCTCTTTTGACAACCTTTGCTCTACCCAGGAACCGACCGGTACGTACACTGACATCGGCCAAATGATGGCGTGAGCCAAATGAAAACGCGAAAGTACATCCGATCTTTCTTCATATGCATCGCGGCGGCCTGCGCTGCGCTGTCTGCAGCCAGCGCCGAGGAATCTACGGCTCCTGTGGTCAGGGCATCATTCGGGGCCATCGTCGGGATCGTGATGAATTCGGAGAAGCTTGCCGTTGCGGGCGCAACCGTGACGGCCGTCAGGGTGGATGGCGGCGGCATTCGCGCAACGGTATCGGGCAGCGATGGCGTGTACTCGTTTGCCGACCTTGCGCCCGGCGCTTGGTCCGTCACCGTGCAGGTCGACGGCTATCCGGATGCGAGCGTACCCTCGCTGCAAGTCGTCGCCAGCCGTGCATCTCGGCGCGACATTGTCATGAATGTTCCGGTGGTGCCTGCGGTCGCTGCGACAGTCGGCTCCGCCCCACCTGCCGCTGTGCCGGCGGCGACGGTACCGGAGGCCCTCCAAGCGCCTGCGCCCGGTCCGGAGGTGGACCTGCAAACCCCGTTCGCCGTCGGCTACATCGGCTGGATGAATGGCACCTCACGTGAAAAGGCGCCGGTATTCGACACGAAGTTCTTTACGCCCGAGATCCGCCTGGATGTCAACTACCTGCAAAGCGGCAACCATCCGCAGGACCACACTATCGTCGGCTCCACCGAGGAATTCCGCTCCGGCGAATTCCAGATCGAGCAAGTCAGCCTTGGCGGCGACTTTCACTGGGAAAACGTGAGAGCCCGCTTCCTCTCGATGTTCGGCATGTTCGCAACGACCACGCCGCGCAACGACGCGAGCTCCGCGGTCGGCCAGTGGGATCTTCAGAATGCTTACAAATACTTCTCGGAAGCGAATGCCGGGTATCACTTCGATGTGAATCATGGCCTGAATGTCGACGCCGGCGTCTTCGTCTCCTACATCGGTCTTTTCAGCTATTACAACTTCGACAACTGGACTTACCAGCCGTCGTTCGTGTCATCCAACACACCCTGGTTTTTCAACGGTCTGCGCGTCCAGTGGTGGCCCACGCAAAACCTGAAAATCGAACCCTGGCTCATCAACGGCTGGCAATCGTACGCCAAGTTCAACAGCAAGCCGGGCTTCGGAGGACAGATACTGTGGATCCCGAACGATTCGCTCAAATTGGTGTTCAACAGCTATTCCGTCGGACAGGACAATCTTGACTGCCAAAAAGGAGGCAATGGCATCGTGGGAACGGTCGACACGCTCTGCCAGCCTCAAAACGGCGGCAACCCCTATGCTGCCGCCGGGTCGCTGGTGGGAGCGGGAAGACCCGTCGACTGGTCCAGGGTGAAGCGCATTCACGAGGACGACAGCGTCGTGGTGAAATATTACGATGCGCACGGCAACGGCGGCGCCGGCGTATCCAAAATGGCATTCAGCATTACGGTCGATGTCGGCTGCGAATACGGCGGCGGCGTCAGCTGTTCCAGCGGACAAAACAAGGAGAGCTTCGTCGGTGCGATGGGCTACGACCGCACGTGGTTCGATAACGATCTGTACGCCGTAACGATCGGCGGCGGCTTCATGAACAATCCGGGGCGCTATCTGGCCCTGACACCGCCGATCAACGGAGCGACCGCCGCAACCGGTTCTCCCTACTTCACGCAGCAGCCCGGACAAAAGCTCACTCAATGGGATGCGCAGCTGAATCTTCAGTACATGCCGAAAGACTGGATCACTTGGTGGACCGAAGCGACGTTTCGGCATTCAAACGTACCTTACTGGTCCGGGCCGGGCGGTGTGACGCCACCCGGCGGCAACAACGGCTCGCCGGGAAGCTGCGTCGGCGGTCCTGCCGATCCCGCCAGCAATCAATGCGCCGCGGCGGACTGGTTTCCCGATCTTCGCACTCGCGAAGCAGTCTGGGGAGCCGGAGTCCTGGTGAAATTCTAGGACATCGACGTTTCACGCAGCATCGCGCTCTCCGGCGCAGTCTCATCCGACGTCGGAATCGGAAGCCGCACCATGAATCTCGAACCTACCCCCTCGAGACTTTCCACGAAAACCTCCCCGCGGTGCAATGCTACGACCATGGAAACCAAATGCAGGCCAACTCCCGTGCCTGCGATGCCGGTGGCGTTGCTGCCGCGGAAGTAGCGCTCGAAAAGATGCTCGCGATCACGAGCGGGAATGCCGATGCCACGGTCGCGCACCTGTACCTCCAGCCATGCCGCCTCCTGCCGGGCAACCACCTCAATGGGGCTGCCCAACGGCGAGTATTTGATCGCATTGGAAATCAAATTGCTAAATGCGTGAAAAAGCAATTTGGGATCACCGCGAATGGTCGCCGACACAGACGAATAATCCTCGCTGATGATCACACCGCGAGTCGCATCGCGATGCACTTTGCATGCATCGTGCAGCAGCATACCGGGATCGAGTTCAGTCGGATGGAACACAGCTTGTCCATCCAGCACGCGCGATGCGCTCAGCAAACTGTCCATGATATTCGTGATCCGCTGCACCGCACTGCGTATGCGCGCGCCTCGCTCTGCGATGTCTTTGGGACCCAGCCTGTCGCTCATCTTGATCAGCCGCTGCGCATGTCCATCGATGATCGTGAGCGGAGTTCGGAATTCATGGGAAGTCATGGCGACGAAATCACGTTCCTGAGCCGTCAGCCGGCGTTCGTTCTCGAGTCCCTGCTCCAACGCCGCTGCTTGGTCGATCAATCGACGTTGGCTATTCGCCAAAGCCACCGCGTTGTCGCGGAAAACAGCCACCGAACGAGCCATCTCACCCATCTCATCCTCGCGTCGGACGCCGGGAATCGCGATTTCGGTGTTTTGATCGGCCAACGCGCGCATGCGGGTCGCAA
>Ga0307474_10004459_pt1 | contig 10086 bp, 5 predicted proteins | sample atmos_gasesECM1C_2_FD_203312 | JGI IMG/M metagenome (GOLD analysis project Ga0307474, IMG submission 203312) | Hardwood forest soil microbial communities from Morgan-Monroe State Forest, Indiana, United States - atmos_gasesECM1C_05 | ecosystem: Environmental > Terrestrial > Soil > Temperate...
ATCCTATTAAGAAAACTGATCTCGCTGGACGAAAAATTGCGATCCCCGGCACGCTGACCACTTCCTATCTGGCACTGAAACTCTACGAGCCGAACGTGGAAGTCGTGACCATGCCGTTCGATAAGATTCTGGGCGCGGTACAGAACAAGGAAGTCGAAGCGGGATTGTTGATTCACGAAGGCCAGCTGCTCTTCTCGCAGGTCGGTCTGCACAAAGTGCTTGACTTGGGCCAATGGTGGCAAGAACAAACCGGCTTGCCACTGCCGCTGGGTGCCAACGCCATTCGCCGCTCGCTGGGCGAGGACATGGGCCGTCAGGTATCGCGTATCATTCGCGAAAGCGTTTCCTACGCGCTCGATCATCGCGAGCCGGCTCTTGATTACGCGTTACAGTTTGCACGCGATATGGATCCGGTCCTGGCTGACAAGTTTGTTGGAATGTACGTGAACAAGTGGACTCTCGACTACGGCGAGGAAGGCCGCCGCGCCGTTCGCGAATTGCTGGCGCGCGGGGCCGACGCCGGAATGGTGCCGAAAAACGTTCCCATCGAATTTTTGAGCAGTGCCATGGTGAGTGAAACGCCTTCAAGAATTGCCTAACGCCAATATCTTCGCTTCTTAGCTCGCTGCCCGGCGGAAGTTCCCCCGTTTCCCGGTGCAGTCTCGTTCCTGCACTGGTGTACGTTCCAAAGTTTGCACCGACGACCGTGCTTTTGGCACACGATCCCGGCGTTGCCACCGTTGCATCAAATGTTTCGAGTAAACTGAGAATACGATGAGAGACTTGATCCAGCAGGGCCTGGCCCTTCGCGAGCTGCTCCGGGAACGAATTCTCGTTCTCGATGGCGCCATGGGCACCATGCTGCAACAGGAAAATCTCACAGCCGCAGATTTTGGTGGCCCGCACCTGGAAGGCTGCAATGAAAATCTGGTCATCACTCGGCCGGACGTAGTCCTCGGCATTCACCGCAAATACCTGGAAGCCGGCTCCGACATCATCGAAACGAATTCCTTCGGTAGCGCGCCGGTGGTCCTGGCGGAATACGGGTTGGGCGAATACTCCCGCAAAATCAGTCGCATTGCCTCTGAACTTGCAAGGCAGGCCGCCGACGAATTCTCCAAACCCGGCAAGCCGCGCTTCGTAGCCGGCTCCATGGGCCCCACTACCAAAGCCATCAGCGTCACCGGGGGCATCACCTTCGAACAGCTTCGCAACAATTATTATGAACAAGCTGCGGGCCTGATCGAAGGCGGCGCCGACGTGCTGCTGCTCGAAACGTGCCAGGACACGCGCAACATTAAGGCCGGCGCGCTCGCGATTCAGGATCTGGCGCGCGAATTGGGGACGCCGATTCCGCTGATGATTTCGGTGACCATCGAAGCCATGGGCACCATGCTCGCAGGGCAAGGCATCGAGCCCCTCTGGGCTTCGCTCGATCACATCGATCTGATTTCGCTGGGCCTGAACTGCGCGACTGGCCCCGAATTCATGACCGACCATCTGCGCACGCTGCAGTCGCTCACCAATCGTTATGTCTCCTGCTACCCGAATGCCGGGTTGCCAAACGAAGAGGGCCTGTACGGCGAGACGCCGAAATCGTTGTCGGAGCAACTTGAGCGTTTCGCCGATCGTGGCTGGCTCAACATGGTCGGCGGATGTTGCGGCACCACCGAAAAACATATTCGGGCCATCGCCCAAATGGCGGAGGGAAAAAAACCGCGCCGCCCCGCGGAACCGAACCATCGCGCCGTTTATTCCGGCATTGAGCTGATCGAAGCGGAAGAAAGCACCCGACCGCTGATTGTGGGAGAGCGCACCAACGTAATCGGCTCGCGCCTTTTCAAGAATCTGGTCGCGGCCGAACAGTGGGAAGAAGCCACCGAGATCGCCCGGCGCCAGGTAAAGAGCGGCGCGCACATCGTTGACGTTTGCCTGCAAAGCACCGACCGCGAAGAGCTGCAGGATATTCCGCCGTTCTACGAGCAATTGATCCGCAAAATCAAAGCTCCGATCATGATCGATACCACCGATCCGCGCGGAGTCGAACTGGCGCTCACCTACTGCCAGGGAAAAAGCATCATCAATTCAATCAACCTGGAGGACGGCGAGGAAAAATTCGAACGCATCTGCCCGCTAGCGCGTTCCTATGGCGCCGCGGTGGTCGTGGGTTGCATCGACGAAGATCCGGTCCAGGCCCAGGCGTTCACCCGGCAGCGCAAGCTGGAAGTTGCCCATCGGTCCTACGACCTGCTGACTGGAAAATTCGGCATTCACTCGGAAAATATTGTTTTCGATCCGTTGGTCTTCCCCTGCGCCACGGGCGATAAGAATTATATCGGCGGCGCGGTGGAAACCATTGAAGGCATCCGCCTGATCAAAGAGAAAATTCCGTTCGTCCGCACGATCCTGGGAATCTCGAACGTCTCCTTCGGCCTGCCCGCCGGCGCGCGCGAGGTAGTCAATTCGGTCTTCCTTTACCACTGCACGAAGGCTGGCCTTGATCTTGCCATCGTCAACGCCGAGCGCATCGAACGCTTCGGCTCAATTCCGGAAAATGAACGCAAACTCGCCGAGGCTCTGCTCTTCAACACGCCTCCCGCCGCGATTCCTGACGGTCATCCCGACACGGCCGACCTAACCAGCGCGCCTGCCGACTGGCGCGAACAATCGCCGGGGCAGAAAGCCGCCATCAATCAGTTTCACATCGCGGCGATTGCCGAACATTTTCGAGGCGGCGGAACCCGCAAAAAGGAAAAGGCTGCGGATCTTCCGCTCGACCAACGTCTGGCGAATTACATCATCGAAGGATCCAAAGATGGCCTCGTCGAAGATCTCAATCTCAAACTCGCCGACAATGTTCCGCCCCTCGACGTTATCAATGGACCGCTGATGGCCGGAATGGGCGAAGTGGGCCGCCTCTTTAATAACAACGAACTGATTGTCGCGGAGGTGCTGCAGTCCGCCGAAGCAATGAAGGCGGCGGTGGGCCACCTGGAACAATTCATGGAAAAGGCCGACACCGAAAAACGGGCGAAGGTCATGCTCGCGACCGTAAAAGGCGACGTACATGACATCGGCAAGAATCTGGTCGAGATCATTCTAAAAAATAATGGCTACGATGTCGTCAACCTCGGGATCAAGGTCCCTCCGGAAGAATTGATTCGCGCGCATCGCGAACACCATCCCGACGCCATCGGGCTTTCCGGCCTGCTGGTGAAAAGCGCGCAGCAAATGGTTATCACCGCTTCCGACCTGCGCGAGGCGGGCATCACCGTGCCGCTGCTCGTCGGCGGCGCCGCCTTGTCCGACAAATTCACGCGCCTGAAAATCGCGCCGCAGTACGGCACCGCGGTCTGCTACGCAAAAGACGCGATGACCGGCCTGCGCCTGATGAACGAACTCAGCGATCCCGCGCGCCGCGAAAACGTGATGGAGTCGCACACCCACGTCGGCGTCGCGGTTCTGGACGAGCCCGTCTCAGCGCCGCTGGCGCCCGCTGGCGACGAACGGTCGCCGCGCATCCGGCCCGATCTGCCCATTCCGCGCGTCGCGTATCTCGATCGTAAGGTTCGCAACTTCCCGGACCTGAGTGAAGTTTGGAGCTACATCAATCCTTATATGCTGTTTGGGCGCCACCTCGGCTTTCGCGGAAATTTCGAAAAAGCGCTCGGCGACCGCGACACCCGCGCACTCGAGTTACACCAAACCATTGAAGAGGTAAAGCGGGAAGCGGCAAGCTACATGAAAGTCTCGGCGGTGTGGCAATTCTTCGAAGCCGAGCGCCGTGGAAATTCCATCGCGCTGTTCGCGCCCGGCGAAAAATTACCGGTTCATACGTTTCATTTTCAGCGGCAGCGCGTCGCGGACAAGCTTTGCCTGAGCGATTATGTCCTGGCGCCAACCGGAACCGAACGCGATCACGTGGCCCTGTTCGTCGTTACCGCCGGAGCCGGCATTCGTGAAAAATCCGAAGCCGCGAAATCGGAAGGCCGGTATCTTTTCTCCCACGGTCTGCAGGCCCTGGCCATCGAATCCGCCGAAGCGTGTGCCGAATACTTGCATCGCCGTATTCGCGAAGACTGGGGCTTCCCCGACCCGGACACCCTGACCATGCAGGATCGTTTCACCTCGCGCTACCGCGGCAAGCGCTACAGTTTCGGCTATCCCGCATGCCCCAACCTCGACGACCAAGCCGGTCTTTGGATGTTGCTGCGCCCCGAACAAATCGGCGTGCACTTAACCGAAGGAATGATGATGGATCCAGAAGCCAGCGTCAGCGCGCTGGTTTTCCATCATCCGGACTGTACCTACTTCTCCGTCGGCGACCAGCCTGAAACGCCGCAGTAACGCACTCCCGCGCTTGACGCACCTGCTCGTTTCGTCTAACTTCCTTCAATCGCGTGAAGCTGTCGAGGCTGCCGGAATGGGTTCCGCTTCCCCCCACATAAGACTTTCCAGTACAGGTGGCTACCCCCGTCTCAGCGACACTCCTGAATCGCACCTGCTGGAACGTACGGCCGTCTCGTTCGATCGCGGCGAGCGTACCAGCGCAGATTTGCTGGATGCCCAAAACACGGTGACGCGGCACATTATCGCCGAACAAGTTCGGGCTGGCCTGGAAATCGTAACCGATGGGCTCATTCGCTGGAACGATCCCATCTCACACTTCGCCGGCAAACTGGACAACGTCACCTTTGAGGAATCGTTTCCGTTTCTCGGCACCACCAAGCTCTTTCGCCAGCCAATTGTTATTGGGAAACCTGCGCGTCGCATTGCCATGGTCTTGGATGAATACAGTTTTGCGCGCAACGCATTAGGCCATCTCCGCACTCCTCCGGGAAAGGCCGGCAAACTCGCGGTTAAGCCCGTTTTAACTGGGCCCTACACGCTGGCGAAGCTCTCGAGAACGGAGGAACGCCACACCAATGGCGCCGGGGGCCCGCGCACCACGCTCGAAGATCGGGTGATCGCTTACGCTGAAATTATTACGCTGGAGATTGAAGCTCTGGCTCAGTCCGGCGCGCATCTGATTCAGATCGACGAGCCGGCTATCCTGAGGCACCCCGAGGATTGGTCCGTTTTTGCTGCCGCGATCGCCGTTCTGGCAGCATCGCGCGATAAATTGCGAAGCGCGGGCCGGAAACTCGACCTCGCTTTGTACACGTATTTTGGCGACGCTTCGCCACTTTACGAAAAGTTTATGGGCCTCCCCGTGGATATCCTGGGTCTTGATTTCACTTCCGGCGCCACGCTGTTCGACGCCGTCGTCTCAGACGGTTCGCCAAAGGCGCTCGCACTGGGCCTTATCGATGGATGCAGACCGGAGATGGAAAAGTCAGCTGCCGTCGCCAGGCAGGTCGAACGCCTCCTGCCAAAAATCCAGGCCGACCAAATCTTCCTCGGGACCTCCTGCGGATTGGACAGCTTGCCCGCCACCGTGGCCTTCAACAAACTCGCCCTTCTTCCTTCCGTTCTCGCTGAACTTTCGGGATTGCCCAAATCGTAGTTCTGATCGGATCAAGATATTTACTGTTCGCTTACGCCTCCGACCTTTAATTATCCGATTCAACTCAATGGTGCCGGTTCATTCCGGTATAACAATTCGACGTGATAGCCTTTCCGAATGCCCCCCGAAAACCCGCGTTTTACACAGAAAGTTCCGGCGATGCCACCAGTTGCCGATCTTTATCTACCTTTTCCTTTGTCCCAAGGTCGCCGAGCCCCAATGCAAGGCCTCTCTGGTCATGTGCGCCAAATGCAGCGAAGAAATGAGGGATTTTCGCGATGGCTGGTTTTTGCCGTGCTGGGCGGGGCGATCGTCGCATTCGCCATGGTTCAACTCGCTATACGTTAAGACCGAATTTCATTTGGCTGTTTCTGATGGTTTCTCAGAATGCCCCAAGTCGCATAATTTAAAAATATTTAATCGACGCGCCGATTCGCTGGTGTTAGTATCCCCGCAATGCCCAGCCCGATTGCGGATCGCGTTCCCGAGCGCGGTCTGAATGTCGATCCGGTGAAGGTCGGCTCCTCGACCGCGGCACCTGTCCCTCTAAATCTCTTCCATGGTCCGGATCCTTCGATTCACATGCTCGGCTTGCCGAAGTCTTATCCTCAACTCGGCCGTTGGGTCGCTCTCGCCATACTGACCGGAGCTATCGCCGCGTTCTTGCTCGTGGTCCTGGCCGATCACTAGCGAACCGTTTCCGAACTGTCGCGGGTTCCACCATCAGCTCGGTTCGTCCGCGCTAATATTATTTTTTTGGAGTTGGGTTGCGACGAAGTTTTCCAAGGTGTTAGCATCGTGGAAATGTCCACCGAATTTGACAGCGATCAGCAAGGTCGAAATCGCACGGCGCCCGACGGGTCTCCGGATTTTGACGAAGAAAGTGAGCCCTTCGAGGATCGGATGCCCAATGCCCCGCCCCGCGGCCTCATGCGCAAGCGGCGTCATCCGATCTTTTGGATATTCCTGGCGCTGCTTCTCGGCGGATTCATCGCTCTGGTGCTCTCGGCTTTGGTGACCGACTAGCGTTTTTTGCCCGCACCTTGATTTTGCTCTTTCAATCGCCTAAATTCGCCGGACATGAAAGTCAACCAGCGACTTGCCGGTTTTTTCCTGATTCCTCTCTTTTTCATCGCTATTATTTCCGCGACAATAAATGCGCGGCAAAAATCGGCGCCTAAGCCGCCTCGCGAGTACTCAGTGTCACCTGCAAATCAAGACAAAGAAAGTGAATGGGTTAAATCGCCGGTGCGGGCTGCCAAGGGCATGGTGGTGAGCGATGAGTTGCTGGCGTCCGCCGCGGGCCTCGAAATCCTGAAGCGCGGCGGCAATGCCATCGACGCGGCAGTTGCAGTTGCCTTCGCGTTGGCGGTGGTTGAACCGCAGGCGGGCAATATCGGCGGCGGCGGTTTTATGCTGGTCCGGCTGAAAGATGGCCAATCCCACTTCGTCGATTATCGCGAAATCGCGCCGAAGAGTTCATCCCGCGACATGTATTCCGCGGCGACGACACCCGCCGAAAAAGAGGCTTCGCTGGTTGGTTGGAAAGCCGCGGGCGTTCCCGGCACGATCGCCGGACTCGCGCTCGCCCTGAAAACTTACGGCACAAAAAAGTTACCGGAAATTATCGAGCCCGCGATTGAATTGGCCGAAGTGGGATTTCCCGTGGACGCGAGGCTGGCCGCCGAATTGAAAAACGAAAGCGACACATTGGGCCGCTTCCCCGCGACCAAACGTATTTTCTTGAAAAATGGCGAGTTCTTTCAGCCAGGCGAACTCCTGCGCCAGCCCGAACTCGCCGCCACTCTACGCCGCATCGCCAAAAAAGGTCCGAACGAGTTCTATCAGGGCAAGACCGCTCGGAACCTCGCCGCAGAAATGCAAAAGAATGGCGGCCTGATTACTCTCGACGATTTGGCCGCCTATCAGGCGAAAATCCGCGAGCCCCTACTCGCAACTTACGAATCCGGCGGACACAATTGGCAGGTGATCACCAGTCCGCCACCCAGTTCCGGTGGAGTAGCCGTCATCGAGGAAATGAACATTGTGGCGCCGATCGATTTGAAGGGATGGGATGATGGCCCATCAGTTCATTGGGTAGTCGAAGCCATGCGCCGCGCCTTCGCCGACCGGGCCGAATTTCTGGCCGATCCCGATTTTGCGAAAATTCCGGTGCGAGGCCTGACGTCAGCTTGCTACGCCGACGTTCTTCGTCGCACCATCGATGCGACGCGAGCGTCGGAGAGCAAATCCGTGAAAGCGGGAGATCCCTCGCCTTTTGAGAATCAGAGCCCCGGCGATCCCTGTCCCAACGGCTCACAAGCTCGCGCAGGCGATGATTCCCATGACGCTGAATTGCGTGCGCTGGCAGAAGCCGCTCACGGCGGACACACCACGCATTTCTCGGTGGTCGACGCGGCTGGCAACGCCGTCGCCAACACCTATACACTCAACGACAGCTTCGGTTCGGCCGTCACCACCAGCGATGGTTTTCTCCTGAATGATGAAATGGACGACTTCACCGCACATCCCGGCTCGCCCAACATGTTCGGCCTGATGCAATCCGAAGCGAATACAATCGCTCCCGGAAAACGCCCACTCAGCTCGATGACTCCGACCATTCTGCTCCGCGATGGCCAACTCAGCTTCGTCACCGGCTCGCCGGGCGGGCCCACCATCATTTCCGCGGTGCTCCTGACCGTCCTGAACTGGATGCGTCTCGGCATGGACGCGCAGGCGGCCGTCAACGCTCCGCGTTTCCACCAGCAATGGCTGCCGGACTTCGTCGGCACCGAGCCGATTTTTTCCGACGCGGTCGCAAAGGAACTGGAATCGAACGGCTACAAATTATTGCCGGCGCGGGCCTGGATCGGCCAAGTGGAGGCGATCGGGATCGACGCAAACAGCGGTGAGCGCTTGGGTGCAGCGGATCAGCGCCGCAAAGGCTCCGCGCTCGGGTACTAGAACCGAGTACACACAGCGATCTTCCATCCTATCTACACCGCTATGAGCACTTTACGATGCTAAGGCGGACCGCGCATTTGCAAACCAACCGTTCAACCTGCTAGGCTATCGCCGCGCATGGCCGACCAAAAAAATGCGGCGAAACATATGTCTTGGCAGCGTCAAATGCCGCTTGCGCCGCTACGTCGCGCACATATTTCTGGGGGTGTAACGGAAGAAGTTTCCGCGTTTCTAACCGCAACGGGCCCTCATTCAAAAATTACTGTAACTACCATAAAAAACAGTCACATAGCATTTTCTAACCGCAACGTAACTTCGCCCGCTGCGATGAATAAAGCACAGACCGGGTTCCGCGCCCGCTCAGCGGGCCTTGCTCCAAATCGGCTCTCAACTTCGCACGTATCCCGCACGACGGCAGGTTTTTGATGGAGCGCATACTTTCCACTTACCGCTTCCTCAATCAGCAGCTGAACAATGCGCTGCTGGCCGAAATCGCGGCTGCCGGCTTTCGATCGGTCGAAGTTTTCTGCGCGCCCCATCATTTCAATTACAGCAATGCTCAAGCGGTCCGCGAACTCGGCGATGGCCTGCGCGAACACAAGCTCACTTTGCATTCACTGCACTCTCCCACGGAGCGCGACCTCTCACCCGGCCGCGAAAGTGGCGTTCCGCTTTCTATTTCGGATCCAGAACGGATTCGACGCCTCGACGCGGTGGACGAAATCAAGCGCACCCTCGAAGTCACTGAGAAAATTCCGTGCAAATTCCTGATCCAGCACATTGGTCAAGGGCGTCAGGCGGCTGATCCGCGCAAACTCGATGCGGCTTTCACCTCGCTCGAAAATCTTTCGATGTTCGCCAAGGCTCGCAGCGTAACCATCGCCCTGGAAAACACGCCCAGCGAGTTAGGGTCGCCCTCTGTTTTGCATAAATTTCTCGTCGACACCCATCTGAACGATTTAAAATTGTGTTTCGACATTGGTCACGCACACCTGGACGAAGGCGTCGCTCCCGGGTTTGAAGCTATGCGCGAGCATTTGGTCTCTTCACACATTCACGACAATCATGGCGACAAGGACGAGCATCTGCTGCCTTTCGCCGGAACCATCGACTGGGACGCTGCGCTTCGCGGCTTCGTCGATGCGCCGCAAATGATTGCCATGGTGTTCGAAATCAAGGGCCTGGGCGCCACGCCTCCATCGCTCGACGAGATCCGCGTGGCCTGCGACAAAGTGGAAGAAAAGCTTTCCAAAATGCAAAGCGGCACAAAAAAAACATAGAAAGACCAATCAAAGGGACTGGCGCAGAAACCATTCATGACCGAACCGGCTCAATCCTCCAACCCAATTACAACCATCGAACACGCGGGCACGCACGCCGGCAACACGGTGACCATCCGTGGCTGGCTGTACAACATGCGCGAATCTGGCAAGTTGTTGTTCCCGATTTTTCGCGATGGCACGGGCATCATGCAGGGCGTGGTATCGCTGAAGGAGCAGCCGGAGGTATTCGGCGCATTGAAGGGTCTGCCGCAGGAATCCAGCGTGATCGTCACCGGAACAGTTCGCGCCGAGCCCCGTGCTCCCAGCGGGTTTGAGTTGGGCGTTACCGGCCTC
>Ga0307474_10004461_pt1 | contig 10082 bp, 8 predicted proteins | sample atmos_gasesECM1C_2_FD_203312 | JGI IMG/M metagenome (GOLD analysis project Ga0307474, IMG submission 203312) | Hardwood forest soil microbial communities from Morgan-Monroe State Forest, Indiana, United States - atmos_gasesECM1C_05 | ecosystem: Environmental > Terrestrial > Soil > Temperate...
TCGCTGTTCGCCGCTGCTGTCGCAGGCGGCTGCACACAGTCCTTAATCCTGGGTGCCGTGCGGAAATGCATATCGTTGTTAGTCGTTGCTGCCAAAACTCCCTCCTTCGCGATGCTTACCTTTGTTTATATTCATCCGGCCGCGAACCAACCGCGGCCGGTCTGATCCCAACGAGACGGTAAGTCAGCGATAGGCACCACCGCCTTGGGCCGCCATCTTGGAATAGCAATGCCTATGCCATCCGGGGCAAATGCGAAAAGAAAATAGAGTCCAATCAGAAATCGTTCCAAATCAGTCATTTACAATTTGCCGGCGACGGGTTTGCGAAGTCTCGCGGTGCGAACTGTGTCATGGGCGTGACAGTGGAGCAGTTGCGATTGCGTCGTTAGTGAGGCGCACGCCCAAGTTTTATTTTGCGAACCAAGGCCGGGGTGGCGCAGTGACGCGTGCGCGTGCGATTTGACCGCCGCGGGCTTTTACTCAACCATTGGGGCTGCCCACTCGCGCTGCCCGGACCCTTAGCGTATATGCGTCACAAGCAAGACAAACACCCCCCGCAGCGTCTTGGCGTAGGGTTCGTCGGCAGCGGCTTCAACGCGCGCTTTCACATGCAGGCTTTCCGCGCCGTGCGCGATGCGGACGTGCGCGGCGTATGGAGCCCGAATCGGGAGCACGCCGCAGGCGCCGCTCGATTCGCGCGGACCCTGGACATCGGTGCGACGCAGCCTTTCGCATCGATCGGCGATCTGGTTGCCGACCCGAATATCGACGCCCTCTGGCTGACCGGACCCAATCATTCGCGGATTGAAAACATCGAGGAGATCGTCCAGGCGCTCGAGTCGGGACGCGGGACTTTGCGCGGCATCGCCTGCGAGAAGCCGCTCGCGCGCACCGTCGCCGAGGCGCAGCACATCGTTCGTCTGATCAAGCGCACCGGCATCGCGCATGGGTACCTGGAGAACCAGGTGTTCGCGCCGCAGGTGCAGACCGGGCACGCGCTGTTGTGGGCCAGGGGAGCGGCGAGCGCCGGCCGGCCGTATCTCGCCCGCGCCGCCGAGGAGCACAGCGGACCGCATATGCCATGGTTCTGGCGCGGCGAGCTGCAGGGCGGCGGGGTACTCAACGATATGATGTGCCATTCGGTCCTGCTGGTGCGCCATCTTCTGACGCGTCCCGGTGCCGCGCTGTCCTCGGTGCGGCCGGTGCGCGTCACGGCGCACATCGCAAGCCTCAAGTGGACGCGCCCGCACTACAGAAAGCAGCTCGCCCGGACTTTCGGGCGCGGCGTTGATTACGGCAGGCATCCGTCCGAGGATTTCGCGAGCACGACGATCGAATTCGCCACCGACGACGGCCACATCGTGATCGGCGAGGCATCCACGTCGTGGAGCTTCGTGGGGGCGGGCCTGCGCTTGTCCGCCGAGCTCCTGGGACCCGAGTACTCGATGTCGTGGAACACACTCGACAGCGGTCTCAAGCTGTTCTTTTCGCGCGAGGTGCGCGGCAAACCCGGCGAGGACCTGCTCGAGAAGCAGAATTCGGAATTGGGCCTGATGCCCGTCGTCGCGAACGAAGCGGCCGCATACGGTTATGAGAACGAAGATCGGCACTTCGTGCGCGCGTTCCTCGGCAAGGAAACGCCGCTGCTGAATTTCGACGATGGCCTGGACGTGGTCAAGCTGCTGATGACCGCCTACCAAAGCGCCGAGCAGCACAAGACGCTCGCGTTTCCGCCGCGCGGCCTGGATAAATTCGTTCCGGCGGTGGCGCAGGGCAAATGGCAGCCGCAGACGACCTGACGCGCCGTGAGTTCGTCGCGGATGCCGGCAAGGCCACACTGGGAGCAATGACAGCCGTGATCGCGCCGATGGTCGTGCCGGGCCGCGTACTCGGGCGCGGGCAGCGCGCCCCGAGCGATCAGGTGAATGTCGCCGTCGTCGGCTTCGGCGGCATGGGCTGTCAAAATGCGCTGGAACTCGCACAAACCGACCGCATCGGCGCCGTCTGCGATGTGGACTTCGCCTACAGCGAGCGCATGCTGGCGGGCCATCTGACCGACAAGCACGGCAAGCCGCGGCCCGATGGCCTGAAGCTGCGCGAGCAGTTCGGCAACGCGAAGCGCTACACCGATTTTCGTGAAATGCTCGCCAAGGAGAAAGGCGTGGACGGCGTGGTGGTCGCAACCCCCGACCATCTGCATGCGGTGATCGCCAAGGCGGCGATGGACCTGGGCAAGCACGTCTATGTGCAAAAGCCGCTCACGGCCACCGTGCACGAAGCCCGCGTTCTGCGCGAGTGCGCGCTTGCCAATCCGAAGCTCGTGACGCAGATGGGAAATCAGGGGCATTCCGGCGAGGGTGCACGTCTCATCAACGAATGGATCCGGGCAGGCCTCATCGGACCGGTGCACGAGGTACACGTCTGGACCAATCGGCCGATCATCTACTGGCCGCAGGGGCTGCCGCGCCCGACCGGCGCCGCGCCATCCGGATCAGCGGGCGGTTTCGGCAATCCGTGGACCTACCGCCATGTGCAGGAGGTGCTGGCCGCGGCCATGGGCGGCGGCGGCGCACCGCCGGCCGGACTTGACTGGAGTATGTACGTGGGTCCGCTCGCCGAGGATGTTCCTTATCATCCCATCTACCATCCCTTCAATTGGCGCGGCTGGCTGGATTTCGGCTCGGGCGCGTTGGGCGATATGGGGGCCCATCTCATCGACCATCCGTTTTGGGCTTTGGAGCTCAGCTACCCTTCGAGCATCGAGGCGACCTCCACCCAATGGGGCACCACCAGCGCGGGCAAACCGGTGTCGTATCCGGTCTCGACCTGCGTGCACTATCAATTCGCCGCGCGCGGCACGCAGCCGCCCGTGAAGCTATCCTGGTTCGATGGCGGCATCTATCCGCCGCGCCCGGACCTCCTGCCGGATGAGGTGGAGCTCGCGAGCGAAGGCGGCGTCATTTTCATCGGCGAGCAAGGCATTCTTTTACACGACACCTACGGCGCCAATCCCAGGCTGTATCCGCAGGCGCTGTCCGCCGCGGCGGCGGCTGTTCCCAAAAACACGCCGCGCATCCCGTGGAGTCACGAGCTCAACTGGACCAAGGCGATTCGAGGCGAGGCAGCGGCGAGCTCGCCGATCGAATATGCGGCGCTGCTCACGGAGACCATGTTGCTCGGCGTCGTCGCCCTGCGCGCGGGGCAGGGAAAGAAGCTCATGTACGACGCCGCGCGCGGACAGGTCAGCAACTTTGCCGACGCGAACCAATATCTGACCCGCGACTACCGGGCCGGATGGGCAATTTGAAACTTCGCCGTAGGATTCCGGCTGCTGCATGCCTTCATAAGACCTCGCTGACCGGCGCATCAGGTACCCGGCGCGGACGAGTCACCGATGAATCGGCGTCTTGCGGTGCCAATTGTCGAGTTTGCGCGCGCTGCTGTGCGGCCGCATCGCCCATTCGATTCCGTTGCCGATGATCTTCTGCACCATCGGATCGTGATAGATCGGAAAGGTCTCGTGACCCGGCGAGAAATAAAAGATGCGGCCCAGCCCGCGGTAAAACGTCAGTCCGCTGCGGAACACCTCGCCACCCTTGAACCAGGAAATGGTGATGATTTCGTCGGCGGCCGGGATATCGAATGGTTCGCCGTACATCTCCGACTGGGGGATTTCGAAATAGGGCGGCAGGCCCCCGGCGATCGGGTGGCCGGGGTTGGCCACCCAAACGCGCTCCAAGTCGCCCTGCGGCAGCTCGCGCCACGCCAAATTGCAATTGGTGCCCATCATGCGGCGAAACATCTTGGAGTGATGACCCGAGTGCAGCACCACCAGTCCCATGCCGGCGAGTATCCGCTGCTGCACCCGATCGATCACCGCGTCCGCCACCTCATCGTGCGCGACGTGTCCCCACCAGAGAAGCACGTCGGTGCGGTCGAGCAATTCCTGAGGCAGACCCTGCGAGGGATCGTCGAGCGTGGCGCGTTCGATTGCAAAATCGCGATCGGCGAGGCCCGCGGCCAGCGCGCCGTCGATCCTGTCCGGATAGATGGCCCGGACCGGCGCGTCCGTTTGTTCGTGCCGCCCTTCGTTCCAGATCGTCACCCGAATCGTCAAAATCGCGTCTCCGTCTGATCGAAAAGATGAAAGCCCGCAGGATCGAGCGCCAGCTGCACGGTGTCTCCCGGGCGCAGCGCAACGTCGCCCTGCACCCGCACCAGCAGCGTCTCAGCGCCGTTGACCACGCTCAGGTAGGTCTCCGCGCCGAGCCGCTCCACAATCGCGACCTTGCAGGACAGATCCGCCGCGGAACCCGCATCGACCAGACGAATGTCCTCGGGTCGAATTCCGAGCCACACCGGCTGGCCGTCCGCAGCAGTCAGATTCCTGCCTGCCAATGGAACCGTCCAGCCCTCCGCTGCGGTAAAGGACGGCATCACCTCTTGGCGCGCAATCATACCCCTGATCAAGTTCATTCGGGGCGAGCCGATGAAGGTCGCAACGAACGTGCTGCCGGGGCGGCGGTAAAGCTCGATCGGATGGGCCCACTGTGCGACATTCCCGCAATTGAGAACCACGATGGTGTCGGCCATCGTCATCGCCTCGATCTGATCGTGAGTCACGTAGACGATCGTCGGCCGGAGTTCCTGATGCAGGCGCTGCAATTCGGCCCGCATCTGAACCCTCAAGGACGCATCGAGGTTGCTCAAGGGCTCATCGAAGAGGATGACCCGCGGCTGCTTGATGATCGCCCTGCCGATCGCCACCCTCTGTCGCTGTCCGCCCGACAGCGCGGACGGTCGGCGGTCGAGCAGTTCCGACAGCTGCAGCAACTCGGCCACTTGCCCGACCTGTGCGCGGATCCTCGCTTTGGGAACCCGCTTGAGCTCGAGAGAGAAGCCGATATTTTCCGCCACGGTCATGTGCGGATACAGGGCGTAGGATTGAAAGACCATCGCAATCCCGCGCTGGTCCGGCGGCACGTCGTTGATGCGCTTGCCGTCGAGTTTGATGTCGCCCTCGGTGACCGACTCGAGTCCCGCAATCATGCGCAGCAGCGTCGACTTCCCGCAGCCGCTGGGACCGACCAGTACGGCGAATTGACCGTCCGCCACCTCGAAACTCACGCCCTTGATGACTTCAACCGCGCCAAAATTCTTGCGCACGTTCTCGATGGATATGCTCGCCATGTCGAGGCTCCTAGCCCTTGATCCCGCCGGTGAAGGTGCGAACCAGGAAGCGGCGCGCCAGCCCGAATGCCGCAACCGCCGGCAGCATATACAGCAACGCCAGCGCACTGAGATAACCGTAATCGATGGTGTTCGCCCGCTGGAAGGCCCGAAACAGTCCGATCGGCAGCAATTGCAGCTCGGCCGACGAAGTGAACGTCAATGGCATCAGGAAATCTCCCCACGCGCCGATGAAAGTCAACAAGCCCGCCGCACCCAGGCCTGGCAGCGCCAATGGCACTAGAATGCGATGCAGGCGCTGCCAGCCGTTGGCCCCGTCCATCAGCGCCGCCTCCTCGTAGTCCTTGGGAGTGAGATCGAAATAGGTTTTGATGATCCAGAGCGCCAACGGCAGCTGCATTGCGGACAACACCAGGATCAAGCCCAGATAGCCGTCGACAAAGCCGAAGATCCGCATCGCCGCACGCGTGCTGTCCGGGGGCACGACGCTGCGCACGAGGGCGCCCATCAGGCCGTTGGCGCTCAGCATGACCTTGTACAACGGCACGATGAGCGCCGTCGGCGGCAGGACTCGGACCAGGATGATGGCGTACAAAAACGGGCGCTTCCACCAAGCGTTGGTCCGCGACAGCGCATACCCGCCCATGCCCCCGACGATGACCACGACCGCCGTGGTCGCACCTACCGTCACCAGCGAATTGAAGAACCAGCGGCCGCCATTGTTGGCGGTGAAGATCTTGACGAAGTGGTCGGCCGTGATGGCTTTGGGAAGCGACAAAAACATCGTGGCGTTCGGATCGACCGAGGCGAGCGCCACCCAGAGAAAGGGCAGCAGGCAGAATAGCAGGGTCACCGTGAGGAACCCGTAGGCGGCCGCTTGGGCTCGGGTGAATTGCCGCACGCCGCTCAAACTCGCACCTTCAGCACGCGCACGTAAACGGCTCCGAGGGCAACCGACACTGCGAGCATGATCACCGCGACAGCCGATCCATAGCCCAGCTGGTATGCGACGAAGGACTGGTTGTAGATGTAGATGCCGATGATTTCGGTCGCGCCGCCGGGGCCGCCCCGGGTCAGCGTATAGATCAAGCCGAAGATGGCGATCGTCCCCGCGGTCGATACCAGCATGTAGAGAAAAATCGTCGGCCGCAGCAAGGGCAGCGTGATGTGCCAGAAAATCTGGCGCGCCGTTGCGCCGTCCATTCGAGCCGCCTCATACACTTCGGCCGGCACGGCACTCAAGCCCGATGTCATCAAGATCATCGCGAAGGCGATGCCGCGCCAAGTGTTCACCACGATGATCATCAATAGCGGCGCGGACTCCAGCCAGTTCTGCGGTGCAACGCCGATGAGCCCGACAATCCGGCTCAAGGTCGAATACCGGCCGCCGGCGAGCATCGATATCCAGATGAATCCAGCCACGACCTCGGGGACTGCGTTGGGCAGAAGAATGGCGGCATTGAACAAGGGCCTGAGTGCAATCGGCCTGCGCAGCGCGAGCGCCGCGGCCAACCCGAACACGAATTGACCGACGATCGAGGAGCCGAAAACGAACGCGAGGGTGACGATCAACGAATTCCAGAACCCCTGGTCCGAAAACAGGCGCAGATAATTCTTGAGACCCACCAGCTGCGGATGGGATGCCGCATAACCGCTCAACGCGTCGTTGGTGAAGCTGAGGTAGATCGCGGTGACGGCCGGTATCAGGATGAAGCACCCGAGCAGCACGAGGGCCGGCACCAGCAGCAGCCGATTCTGCCAGGCCATTCGCGTTTCGTAAGTCATGGCCATGGCGAAACTATTTTACGGCGTTGTCGCCCAGCAGATCCTTGACATACTTGACGAGGATCGCCTGGGCGCCGGCCGCGTCGGTTTGTTTGCGCAGCAAGGCCTCGGTGGCCCGCGCGACGCCCTCGGAGACCACCGAGAAGCCGGGAGTGGACCTTTCGAATGTTCCCTTGTCGACATCCCTGAGCACCGGCACCAGTTCCGTCAGGGCCTGGAAATCCTTGTTGTCGGCGGCATCGCGGCGCGCCGGAATATTGCCGACCAATCCGGCATAGGCCACGGTCGCTTCGACCGAGCAAAGTGCCAGGAGCACCTTCTTGGTCAGATCGACGTGCGCCGATTTGGCATTGACCGCCCAAATGTTGCTGCCGCTGATGCTGACGCTCAAACCCCCGTCCATACCGGGCACCGCCCAGGTTCCGACGTTCTTGGTGACGTCGGGCACGGGATTCTTGCTGTCCTTGCCCCAGTCATAGATGTAGCACCAGGTGCCGCAGGTCGTCGCCATCAAATCCCCGGCCGGAAACATCACATATTTAGGTATTACCCACGGTTCCGGTCCGAGCAGCGGATTGACCGGCATCAGCTCCTCGTCGATGAGGGACTTATAGAGGCGAAAGATGTCCCGCACCCCCTGCCCGTTCAGATTCAGCGTACCGTCACGATTCACGATCTGCGGGGTCTTGGATCCCGGCGCGAATAAAATGAACCCCTCGTTGAACGCGCCCGGTCCCCAGCTTATCCCAGCGGGCAACAGCAGCCCGTACTTGCCGGTCTTTGCCTTGATCTCGCGGGCGCGATCGAGCAAGTCCTTCCAGCTCGCCGGCTGAGCGGTCGAGATGCCCGCCTTGTCGAGGAGATCGCGGCGGAAATACAGCTGCTGCACCAGCAGCATTGAGTCCAGCGCATAAATCTGTCCGTCCGCGCTCGTGGAAAGCTTTTTGGCGACATCGAAGAGCTGCGGGTAGCCGTCCCATGCCTTGACCTCGGCGGTCATGGGAGCAAGGTATCCGGCCGACACCATGTCGGGGACGTCGGAGTCAAAATTGGCGGTAAAGAGGTCGGGCGCATTGCCGGCGCCGAGTTCGGTCAGCAGCTTGCTCAGGTAGTCTTTCTCGGGGGCCGGATACTCGATGACCTCGATCACCACTCCGAGCTGCTTCTCGATCTTCGGGATCGCCTTGTTCAGCGCGTCGATGCGCGGTTGGCGATGCTCGGCAATGCGGATGGTTGGGGTCGATGCGGCCGAATCAGCGCCGGCGCGCGAACCCGTTCCTGAGCCCGAGCAGGAAATGAGGACAGCCGCCGCCGCGGCGCACGCAATCAGTCCTACGCCCGCGCGCAGCACGGTCATTTTCATCGGACTCCCCGCCGCGATCGGCATTGCTGCTGAAAGTCTATACGCAGAGGGCGTTGCGGGTCAGTTTTTTTCGCCTCATAGTGTATCCATTGCGCGCAATGGGAGAGTTGTCTTGATGCTGCGGTTGGGGATTATCGGTGCGGGACTGAAGGCGGCCGAGTACGCGCGCGGCTGGACGGCGATGCCGGACGTAGAGATCAGCGCGCTTGCCGAAACCGATCCGGCTTCGCGGCGGCGCTTGAGCGACATTTGCGCCGCCGCCGGCCGGCCGCGACCGGCCGAGTACGCGACGGACCGGGTCATGTTGCAGGCGGAGGCGGGTCGGCTCGATGCGGTCTACGTCGCGACTCCGCATGTTTTCCATGCCGCGAACGCCTTGGCCGTGATCGACGCGGGCCTCGACCTGCTGCTCGAGAAGCCGATGGTGACCACGGTCGAGGAAGCGCTCGCCTTGGTGGCAGCGGAAAAGCGCAGCGCGCGCACCGTCGTGATCGCCTTTCAGGGCGGCCTGTCTCCGCTGATCCACGACACCGGCGCGCGCGCGCGGCGCGGCGAGTTCGGCGACCTGGTCAGCGTTTCCGCATCGATCTGGGAAGGCTGGGCCAAGAGCTATGCGGGACACTGGAAGCAGAAGCCGTCCATTTCGGGCGGCGGCTTCATGTTCGACACCGGCGCGCACATGATGAACACGGTGTGCATATTGGCGGATGCCGAGTTCCTGCGGCTGTCCGCCTTTACCAACAATCGCGGCCTCGACGTGGACCTTGTGTGTGCGGTGGCCGCGCGTCTGTCCAACGGCGCTCTGGTAACCCTCAGCGCCGCCGGCGACGGTCCGCCCGGCTGTGCGTCCGCGATCACCTTGTTTTACACCAACGCGATTGTGCGTATCGACGCCTGGGGCGGCTGGCGCGAAGTGGCCATCGGCGGCGGCGCCGCGATCCGGGAAGTCGGCGAAATCGTCGATACTCCCATGCACACCTTCAAGGCCGTGCGCGAGGGGAAAATGACCAATCCGTCGACGGTGACGAACGGCGTGCGATTTGCCCGCCTCTGGGACGCGATCAAGGCATCGGCCGCCGGCGACGGCAGAGCGATTGCGATCGAAGCGGGCTGAACTAATTCAAGCTCTGCCCGACCTCTCTTGCCTGATCGTCCGCGATCCCGGATAAATCCCAAAAATAATGGTTGACGTGTCTTCTCCAGATGCTCGCCTGAGTTTTCTGGGCACGCAAATTTTTGAGCACGTCGGCGAAACTCACCGGGCTCATCCTGCCCTGCAGGGAAACCCACTTGTCGATCATGCCCTGCACTTCCGCTTCTCCGTCGAAATGCGTGTCGTAGATCCACTGAATGACGGTCTTTCCGGGAAACACTTCATAGGTGTACGGCACGTGATGAAACCACAACAGCAACTCCGGCGGCGTCGTGGCGCGGTCGTCATACATGGCCGACACGGAGGCCGCATATTGATCGACAAAACCGCTCCCCGCGCGGGTCCGGTCGTACCCCACCCCGTTCCCGTCGGCCATGCTGTCCCCCTGATTGGCAGCCATGTCCGGGTCGAAATGATTGGCATGCGATCTGACCTCCCCGGTCGAGCCGACCATCGAATACTTTTCATAGGTCGACCACGAACCGATGAGCATGGATTTGATGCCGGCGACCAGCGGCGGATCGGCGCCATACGTTATCTTGATCCATTCATCCGCGATCGCGTCCGCCGATAAGCTCGGATTCCAGGATA
>Ga0307474_10004462_pt1 | contig 10082 bp, 10 predicted proteins | sample atmos_gasesECM1C_2_FD_203312 | JGI IMG/M metagenome (GOLD analysis project Ga0307474, IMG submission 203312) | Hardwood forest soil microbial communities from Morgan-Monroe State Forest, Indiana, United States - atmos_gasesECM1C_05 | ecosystem: Environmental > Terrestrial > Soil > Temperate...
TGAAAATGTCGATGTTGCCATTCGTTTTGGTGAATTGAGAGACTCGACGCTGATTGCCAAGAAGATTGGCGGCCAGGTCCGTTATGTCGTCGCCTCCCCCGAATATTTGAAGGATCGCAAACCTCCAACCAAACCCAAAGACCTCGGGCTGCATCAGTGTGTCTTGCTCAATGGCAAGAATAACGAAGCAGAATGGGAATTGCTAAATGGACGCAAACGCGCCGGAATTCGCGTCTCGGGCCCCATTTCGAGCCGAGATTTCCAATCAGTCAGTACGTTCGTTTATAGAGGGCACGGCGTCGGTTTTTTGCCTTCGACCTATTGCAATGACAAGATCAGAAAAGGTGAACTCGTGAGGTTGCTGCCCGACTGGACTTCCAAGCAACTCGAAGTGCATGCCGTCTACCCGACAAGACACTTCCTACCTTCAAGGCTGCATGTATTTCTTGAGGCCTTGAGGGCGTGGAAAAGCCCTTTGTGGACTTTACCATAGGTTCGCTCAAGAACCTCAAGGCCTCGCATAACAAAACGAAAAAGCGTTGCATCCCGAATTGGAGCAGCTGTTGCACAAGGCCGACGTCCTGAATTGATCGCAACAGATCGGGTCCGACAGCGCAGTAAACTGCGACCCGCCTGACAGAATGCGGCCGACATCCAATGCAGAGTCAGTACCCGCGATATTGTCGGGCGGATCGTAAACTTGCGTGTAAGCAGGGCCACCCGCGCCAGACCCGACACCCCTTTCTGCGCCCGTTCCGCCGAGAGCTGAGCTTTCTCCTTCCGATCTCAGGGCCTCAGCCTATTGATAACATTTGTTTCGACCTGCTCACCATGACTCCGAATACGGTGGTGACGGCCGGGGCGCGCCTCGATTACAAGCCGGTCCATTTGCGACCGCTCTCGAACGAGGTGAAGACGATCCCTCCCAAGGAACGTGTGTATTGATGCAAACCTGCCTCTGAGACATTGGGAACGAGCGCCCAAGGTATCTCTCATGGAGAAGCATTAATCAGTTCTAATCGCTTCTCAGTAAGCGCCCGACCGGCCTAAACACCATTTAAGCAGGCTGGATGGTGGTAATCTGCGGGTAACCACGACCTGCTCTCGAGGTCTTCCGGTTTGGCGAGGGAATTTTGCAGTCCCACTGCTACCGGGGCCACTAGACGCCGCACCGCGAGATACTTTGCTCGCTTTCTTTGCCTTCCTTGCCTTCCTTGCCTTCTTTGCTTTTTTCGTCTTGACGGGCGCAGCACCCGGTCCATCCACTTCGTCCGCACTACTCATGGATTCTCCTAAAAGCCCTAGCTTACAACCCAAGCGTGCGCATTGAAACCCCCCTTATGAATTGCGCCGAGTTGGAGGACGGCCGCTCCTTCGCATCACCCAAGTCCGTTGAAGCCCTTCAGCACAACACGTAATCTTTCTTTACAATAACGTCTGTAACGGAGCATCGCAGCCATGCGCACTATCACGCTTGAGGAGCATTTCGTCACGCCCGGCTTTCTCGATGGCCCGGGTCGCGACCTCAAGGAACAGGCACGCGAGCCCGGCAGCCGCGCCGAACGGCTGATGCGCGATTTGTCCGACATCGGCGAAGGCCGGATCGCCCAGATGGATGCCGCCGGCATCGACATGCAAGTCCTTTCGCTGACACAGCCTGGTGCCGAGCAATTGGAAGGCGCTGACGCTCTCGCGCTTGCGCGCGATGCCAACGACGCACTGGCCGAAGCCATGGCAAAATTCCCCAAAAGGCTATCCGGCTTTGCGGCGCTGCCGATTGCGATGCCGGATCGGGCGGCCAAGGAGCTCGAACATCGCCTCAAGGATCAAGCCTTCGTCGGCGCGATCATCCACGGGCATCACCGTGGTCGTTACCTCGACGACAAGTTTTTCTGGCCGGTGCTGGAAGCCGCCGAGGAGCTTTCCGCCCCAATCTATCTGCATCCGACCAGGCCGCCTGCGCCAGTGATCGAAGCATCGTTCGGCGGCTTTGCGCCTGAGGTCACCGAAGTGCTCGCCGGACCCGGTTTCGGCTGGCATGTCGAGACCGCAGTCCATGTGCTGCGCATGGTGCTCGGCGGCGTATTCGACCGCTTCCCGAACCTGCAGATTGTGATCGGCCATATGGGCGAAGGACTGCCGTTCTTCGTACAACGCGTCGACAGGATGGGAAGCGAGCTGACCAAGCTCAAACGTCCGGTGAGCGCTTACTTGCGCGACAATCTGCACTACACCTTCGGCGGCTTCAATTTTCCGCCGACATTTCTCGATCTCCTGCTCGAAATCGGGGTGAGCCGCATCATGTTCTCGGCGGATTATCCTTACGCCTCGATGGCCAAGGCACGCGCGTTTTTGGAACAAATTCCGGTCTCTGCCGCCGACCGCGCGCGCATCGCGCATGGTAACGCGGAGAAGCTATTTGGAATTTGAAGGCTGCGATCGCCGCAGCGCCCTTGCTTCGACACTAAAGCCTTCAGCGTTGTCGCCCGTTAGCTGCGTGTGTTAGGCTCTCAATCACTCTATCGGGCGCGCGACGCGTGGCGCAGCCCCGCCGATACCGAAGCGGATCACACCGACAGCGGTCGCCATTTTCCCAGCCATGCGGGCCTTGCCGGAGCGCAACTGCCTCTCTGATCGAGTGTCATGGGACAGACAGGAATGTGAAGCGTGCAAGGCGTGGCGGAAGACGCACGGCAGGTCGTATGCCGGGCCTTGGTTGCACGCGTCTGAATGGGGCGCGTGACGGCCTCGCGATTTCGAGGGTGATTGTTCGGATCAGCTGGATTGCGTGGACGCGTTGTGACTTCCGCGCGCGCAGCCGCCTTGCCGTGAAGGGGAGCGGTCGGCGCAGAATTTCCCTTGAACGAAATGTCAAGCGGCATCGGCAGACCGACGGCCATGAAGCACGCGACCGGATTTGGGCTGACGCATGATGTTTCGGCCGCCTGCGGCGGCGGTTGACGGCTGCAGCCGACCAAGGTCAAAGCCAGTGCGCCGATAAAAGGCGTCCTCAAGCAATCCTCCCGGAGAGACTGAGTGCCGCCGCAGCTAAAAGTCTTTGCGCTGATGCTCCATCAATGATGCAAGGAAATTAAAGGCGCATTAAATCTCAGCCCTTCGCAGTCCGAAGGTCCGGCATGGTTACTTCTTTGTGGCGGACTCGGCTTTGTGGCGGACTTGGCCCGCGACAATGCATTGTCTCGCGGGCTCGCCACCACTTCGCTTGCGATTACTTCTGACCGGACTGATTCTGGGCTGCGTTCGCCTTGTTGGCGTCCGACTTGTTGGCTTCGTGATGGCCGATCACGCAACCGGCCGCCGCGCCGAGCTTTCCGTGCCCTGCCACGTGACCGGCCACGCCCCCTACGACCGCGCCCTTGATGCATCCCTTGGCATCGGCCGTCTGTATCGAGCAAGTTACGATCGCGGCCGCAAAGACGATTGCAAGCATCCACTTCATGACTGTTCTCCGAATATGAAATTCGAAGGCTCAATTCGCCGCAGCGAACCAGAGTTCCAGGCAGGTTGGATTTTTTGGATGATCAGCGGCAGGCGCAATCGTGTCTCAAGCGCCAGGGGCATCGCTCGCGTGAGTGAGCTCGGCTTGCGTTCACTTCTGCGCAGAAGTTCCAGTTCTTTTATCGGACCTGTCCCGGACGCGGTGCAGCGTGCTCTCCACGGTGCACCGCCGACCCGGGCTAGGCAGGCCGCGGCTTCACATCAAGCCGCGTGTCTTGAGCGATTTTCCGCCTCACGCCCGCCGGCGTCGACAATGACGCGGTCAAGGTTTGACGCGCTCGCCTCGCACATCACTTGCGAGACGATGTTGCCCGACTTCTCGAAAGCCGCGGCCAGCGATACGAACTGAGCCTTGGCACGATGAAGCGTCGTGACCGGCACGAGAATGTGGCCGTCGCTACAAGCCTTGTTCGCGAGATCAGTTCGCGTCGCGGCCAGTTGCGCCTCAGCCGCTTCGGCACGGCGAAGCAGTTCACCCTGCTCTCGTTCCGCTTCAAGGGCGGCTTCGCTCAACTTCAGTTCGGCTTCCGACAGTTGTATTTCAGCGCAGTCATTTCGCGCTCAAGCCCGGCCGCCCTGTCTTCGAGCGTTTTGACCAGCTCCGAATTGGCGTCGCAGCGACCTCTTTCAACCCTAAGCTGCTCATTGGCCTCATTCACCTTTTCGATGTTGGCTTCGAGCAGTTCCGCAGCACGCAGCAGGTTTCCCGAATTGCTGCCGCTCGACATCAAATCGGCAAACCGGTGCAAAAATCGGAGGATTTCCGCAGCTTCGGGGGCATCTGGAGAAATTGAAATGGACACAGTCATCGAACCCGACGCCGAAACAAACCGCGCGCATTTCATCTTGGCGAAGTGCGCCTGAAATAAGGCTGAGAAGCAAAAAGGCGGCGAGTGATGATTCGTTGCAACTACGAGCCGAGAGACTAGTGCTTCAAATTCACCGCACTAGAGTCTCTCGTCGCTGAAATGCCGCAGGTTTTCGATTTATTCCCGGTTTTTGTGCAGCGTTTTTTTTCGAAATGCGCAAAGCGGCACGACAGCTTCAAGGATGGGATTGCCGAGGAACGATCAGTTAGCCTTCGTTGCGAAAGCATGGCTCACTCAGCGAGGCGTAATCACCCGGCTCGTCTGCAGCTAAAAAGAGAGAGCGCGTCGCAGTCAGCGCGGCGCGTGGGTTTTTGACGCCACCTCGACGATCACCGATTTCACGACCTCTCGAAACCATTTCAGCGCGGGCTCGGTGGACGAGCGCTGGTGCCAGGCGAGGTGGACCGGGAATGACCTGATTTCGATGGGCGGGGGCACGATCGTTAGTCCGATGGCCTTTCCATAGCTGTTCGCCAGTCGCGCCGGGATTGTCGAGATCAAATCGGTCTTGGCAACCGTCGCCAGCGCCAGCAGGAACAGCGGGACCGATCCGACGACGTCTCGTTCGAGCTTGTGCCGCGCCAGGCTCGCATCGACGATGCCATGCAAGTCGCCCGACGGGGAGGTCAGCAAGTGCTCCGCCTCCGCATAACGCTTCGCCGTCAGCGTCTTTCTGGCCAGCCCGTGGCCTTTGCGCATGACGACACTGTAGGTCTCCCGATAAAGCTCGCTGGTTTCGATTTCGCTCCCTGGCCGGAAGAAAAAGCCGATGGCCATGTCGAGCTCGCCCGCGCGCAACCCAGCCAAGGCCGGCTTTCGCGCCAGCGACTTGAAGACGAGTCTCGCCTTGGGCGCAAGCTTGCGCAGCCGTTCGATCAGCGGAGCCGCGAACATGGCCACCTCATAATCGAGGCCGCCTACCCGCACCAGACGCGCCTCGGTCCTTGGATCGAACGTCTTGTCCAGACTGAGCGCCTGCTTCGACAGCGCCAGAATGTCGAGAACCTTGGACTCGAGCCGCAAGGCACGCTCGGTCGGCTCGAACCCGTTTGAGCCGCGCAGGAAAAGCTCGTCCTGAAACACGTCCCGCAATCGCTTCAGGCTGTGACTGATCGCCGATTGCGTGAGTCCCAGCCGCTGGGCCACGATCGTCATTTTTCGCTGGCGGACGAGCTCGGCGAAGACGAGCAGCAGCGTCATATCGAGCCGCCGAAGTTGAACGATATCGATATCGGACATGAGTGGAATTCGCTTTCCTCGCTTCAGCGGCTTTTATAACACCGGCCCGCGATATGAATTCCGTGAATAGCCGCAACCGTGGCCCTGCCGTGTCATCTCCTCAAAACCGCACTGAAATCGCCGTCATCGGCGCCGGCAGGGTCGGCCAGGCGCTTGGCGGACGGTGGCGCTCCCTGGGTTATCAGGTGCGTTATGGCGTGCCGGACCCAACGGACGAAAGATATTCGCCGCTTGGCGCCGGGCAGGTGGCGCTGCCTTCCGAGGTGGCGAGGAACGCCGATGTGATCGTATTGGCGATACCCTGGGAGGCCGCGCAAGCGGCTTGCGGTTTGCTTGGCACGGTCGCGGGCAAGATCGTGATCGATTGCACCAATCCGGTTGCAATGGGGCCGGACGGCCTCACCCACGCGCTCGGCCTCGCTTCATCGGCCGCAGAGCATATTCGGGACTGGTGCAAAGGCGCGTACGTCTTCAAGACGCTGAACCAGACCGGCTTCGAAACCATGGCCGATCCGACCCGGCAGGCGGTGAAACCGGTCATGTTCGTTGCCGGCGACGATGCCAAAAACAAGGAGGTCGTCCTGGGTCTCGTCGACGCCCTCGGTTTCGAGGCGGCCGACGCCGGACCGCTGACAAATGCGCGCTGGCTGGAGGCCTACGCGCTGATCTGGATCGACCAGGTCTTCAAGCGCGGACAATCTCGATCGCTTGCGTTCGCCCTCTCTCGTAGCAAGCCAGACTAGAACCGTGAGAAAACCGCATGAGCCTCAAAGACCCAAACCCCGTTCGCAGCAAAAGCCCGAAGCGCGTCGCGATCGTCATTTCCAATCCCGCCGTCTCGACAACGACGGGCTGGCCCGTGGGATTCTGGTGGTCCGAATTGACCCATCCCTACTACGCCTTCGCGGAGAAGGGCTATCAGACCGACATTTTCTCGCCGGCCGGCGGCAGATGCGAAGGCGACGCGATGAGCGATCCGCGCGATGCTTCCGGCTATTCGTCGAGCGACCTGATCAGCATGGGCTTCGTCTCGACCCCCTTGCTCGCCGCCCTGGTGAAGGAGACGAGGCCGGTGAGCGAGCTCAAAGTCGCCGATTATGACGCAATCGTCGTCGCCGGCGGCCAGGCGCCGATGTTCACCTTCGATAAGGCAACGCAGCTTCAGGGGAAATTCGTCGAGTTCTATGAGGCCGGAAAAGTCGCGGCCGTGCTGTGCCACGGCACCGCGCTCTTGCGATACGCCAGGCTTTCGAATGGCGAGTTGCTCGCAAAAGGCAAGACAGTCACTGGCTTCGCCAATGTGGAAGAGGATTTCGCCGACAACGCGGTATGGTCGATGAACCTGCTGTCGCGCGACAAGCATGTGATGCCCTGGCGCATCGAAGACGAGCTGAAAAAGATCGGCGCCAATTACGTGCAGGCCGGGCTTTGGCGCGGCTTTGCCGTCCGCGACGGCAATCTGATCACGGGGCAGCAGAATTTTTCCGGCGCCGAGACCGCCGACGCTGTGATCCGCGCGCTCGGGGAGTGAACTGCCCGCTAAAGCGGGCGAACCGCGCTGTCTGAAACGGCCAAGGAGCAAACAGGCGAGAAGGACACGGTTCGGTGGACGCCTGATCATCCGCGCTTGCCTTGCGACCGGCCGGATGTACCTTTCGAAGGTTCGACGCCGCCATCGCCTGCGGAGTTCTTTGATGCGCACCTTCATCCTGCTTGGGGCACTTCTGTTCGGTCTCGCCTCGCCGGTTTCCGCTGCCGACGATGTCGCGGCTGCGCAAGGCATTATCCGTTCGCAGGTCGAGGCGTTCGCCCGCGACGATGCCGCGGCCGCTTATTCCTTCGCCGCGGCAGGCATCAGGGAGATGTTTCCGCAAGCCGATTTGTTTTTTGGCATGGTCCAGCGCAGCTACGCGCCGGTCTATCGCCACAAGAGCTTCGAATTTGGCCAGGCGCGCGCCGCCGACGGCAAGGTCGCGCAACAGGTTCACATCGTCGATGCCGACGGCGTGCCGTGGGAGGCGTTGTACACTTTGGAGGTCGAGCCCAACGGCAGCCTCAAAATCTCCGGCTGCGTGCTGATCAAGGTCGGCCAGGGGGTGTAGAGGGGTAAAGCGCGGGCCGCGGGCCTCACGCCATCACCAGTCGCTCACGGGCGCGGATCAACAGCGCCGCCATAATGACGATGTTGAGCGCGTTCCAGGCGAGCCCGTTGACGAAGGCTGCCGCGTATGAGCCGGTCGCATCGAAGATCACGCCCGACACCCAGCCGCCGAACGACATGCCGAACACGGAGGCGAAAATGACCATGCCGACGCGGGTCGCCGCCTCCGCCGCCGGCATCGCCTCGCGGACAATGATCGCATAGCTCGGCACAATGCCGCCCTGGAACAGGCCGAACATCGCCGAGATGATATAGAGCGAGGTGAGGCCGTCGAAGAACAGGTAGAGCAACAGCGCCGTGGCCTGCGCGATCGAGCCGATCAGAAGGGTGCGGATGCCGCCGACCTTGTCGGCGAGAAAACCCGATCCGATGCGGCTGACAATGCCGAAACCCAGCATCAGCGACAGCATCTGCGCGCCACGCGCCACACCGTAACCGAGATCGCCGCAATAGGCGACGATGTGAACCTGGGGCATCGACATCGCCACACAGCAGGAGATGCTCGCAAGCGACAGCATCGCCGTCAGCGAGTTGGTGGAAAGCCGCAAATCGACGCGCGGCGGCGGCGCATCGATATGACTGCGCCTTGCGCCCGCGCCCATCAGCATGCGCAGCGCCACCAGCGCCAGCGTCATCGCGATCGCCGTGAAGATGCCGATCGCGATGTGGGTGGTGCGCCAACCGGCCGACTCAATGCCCCAGTTCACGACCGGCGGCCAGATCGTGCCGCCGATATAGTTGCCGCTCGCGGCCAGCGCGACGGCAAGCCCGCGGTAGCGCTCAAACCAATGCGAGGCCTCCGCCATCAGCGGGCCGAATGTCGCCGACGAGCCCAGCCCGATGGCAAAATGCACGAGGATCAATTGCCAGATCGAGGACGACATCCCGGCACCAATATAGCCGAGCCCGAGGATGCCGACGCCGACCGCAATGGCGGCGACGATGCCGTAACGGTCCGTGATCTTCCCGGTCAGTACCCCGCCGGAACCGAAGCCCAGAAACACCATGGTGAAGGCGAGCGAAGCGGTGCCGCGCGAAGCTGCAAATTCGCTCTGGACCACCGGCAGCGCGACCACGAGCGACCACATGCCGACGCTGCCAAGCGAGCCGATCAGGACAGCCACGGCGAGCCGGGTCCACGCCCGGCGCGAATCGGGAATGAACAGGATCGGGCTTTTCAGGGGGTAAGAGGCGGTGTCCACGGCGGGGCGCAACTTCCTTGGCCGAAGCCTAAAGGTCAACCACCATGGCGCGATATTGGGCATGCAGATGCACCGTAACAAAGGGTGGCATCGCTTTATGTCCAAGCGGGCGCCGCGGCAAATCAGCGTTGGTCGCGGTCAGCTACAGAAAATCTATTGCAACTTCGCCAGCTGATGCTGCGATAATGTCCGCGCCATGACCTATATCCTGCCGCCAATGAATCCGCTGCGCGCGTTCGAAGCAGCCGCGCGCCATCTCAGCTTCAAGCTCGCCGCGCATGAGCTGCACGTGACGCCGGGCGCCGTCGGCCAGCAAGTGAAGGCGTTGGAGGACCGGCTTGGTGTGCCTCTGTTCGAGCGGCTGCACAAGCAGCTGACGCTGACGTCCGCGGGGCGGGACTACGTGGCGTCGGTACGTGACGGATTCCGCCGCATCGCCGACGCCACGGCGCGGTTAAAACCGCCCGGAGTTACTCGGATCTTGACCATTGGAGTCCATAACCGGTTCCATCGCGCCCGGCTTGGCCCGGACCGTTTTCGCGCCGCGAATCCGACAATCGGCCTTCGCATCGTCGAGCCAGCCGGACTGCACGAACTCATTGAGGGCAAGGTCGACGCGCTGGTCGACCGCAGCCTCGGTCACCACCCTGGCTATCGCTGCGATCGTCTCGACGCTGGTTCTGGTGTTGGCGACTGCCTGATCTGCCCAGAGGGGACCGCCGACTGCCCGGAAATCGAAAGCCTGCGCGCATGGCTCCTTGGCGCGGACGCCACCAAGCGTTTCCCGAAGGTGGTCGCGCGGGCGAACTGACCGCTCTGCTTTGATCGGGGCGGTGCAAGCGCCGAGCTGTTGGACCATCCCCCGGAACGACGCAGCTGATCACGTGCCATTAACGCTTTCCTAACCATAGACTGGGCAAAAATTGCCCAGTGGTCCGATTCCAACATTCGCATCTCTTCTCAGCGGGCACTTCTGCGAATGTTGGAAGCGTAGGACCGCTGGCAAAATATAGGTTTCTAGTGGAGTTTTGGATTTTAAATTCGCTGGAGAGCCCGCGGGCCCAGGGGGGGAGCGAATGTAAAAAACACAAC
>Ga0307474_10004463_pt1 | contig 10080 bp, 7 predicted proteins | sample atmos_gasesECM1C_2_FD_203312 | JGI IMG/M metagenome (GOLD analysis project Ga0307474, IMG submission 203312) | Hardwood forest soil microbial communities from Morgan-Monroe State Forest, Indiana, United States - atmos_gasesECM1C_05 | ecosystem: Environmental > Terrestrial > Soil > Temperate...
ACGGCACGGCGTGCGCTCGGAGAACGTGGTCGCGATCGATTTCGCCCGCAAGATCGTCCTGATCGGCGGGTCTTATTATGCCGGCGAGATGAAGAAGTCTGTCTTCACCACGCTGAACTATTATCTGCCAGCAAGGGGCGTCATGCCGATGCACTGCTCGGCCAATGTCGGGCCCAAGGGCGATACCGCGATTTTCTTCGGCCTGTCCGGCACCGGAAAAACCACGCTCTCTGCCGATCCGCAACGCACGCTGATCGGTGACGACGAGCACGGCTGGGGCAACGACGGCGTTTTCAATTTCGAGGGCGGCTGCTACGCCAAATGCATCAAGCTGTCGGAGGAGGCGGAGCCTGAGATCTACGCCGCCAGCAAACGTTTCGGCGCCGTGCTCGAAAACGTGGTGCTCGACGAGGACACCAGAGAGCCGGATTTCGACGACGGCTCGAAAACCGAGAACACCCGCTCGGCCTATCCGCTCGATTTCATCCCCAATGCCTCGCGGACCGGCCGTGCCGGTCATCCGAAGAATGTGGTGATGCTCGCCGCCGATGCGTTCGGCGTGTTGCCGCCGATCGCGAAATTGACGCCGGCGCAGGCGATGTATCATTTCCTGTCCGGCTATACGGCGAAAGTTGCCGGCACCGAGCGCGGGCTGGGCTCCGAGCCGCAGCCGGAATTCTCGACCTGCTTCGGCTCGCCGTTCCTGCCGCTCGATCCTTCGGTCTACGGCAACATGTTGCGTGAGCTGATTGCGCGCCACGGTGTCGATTGCTGGCTGGTCAATACCGGCTGGACCGGCGGCAAGTTCGGCACTGGCAGCCGCATGCCGATCAAGGTAACCCGCGCGTTGCTGTCCGCGGCGCTCGACGGCAGCCTGCGCAATGTGCAGTTCCGTACCGACAAATATTTCGGCTTCGCCGTCCCGACCGCGCTGCCGGGCGTGCCGAGCGAAATCCTAAACCCGGTCAATACCTGGAAGGACAAGGACGAGTTCGACAAGACCGCCCGCGCTTTGGTCGGCATGTTCCAGAAGAATTTTGCCAAGTTCGAGGCCCAGGTCGATGCGGATGTGCGTGCGGCCGCGCCCGATGTGAGGCTCGCGGCCGAGTGAGGTTCGCGTTTCCCGATCGCTCCAAAGATGGAGTGTCCCAGTGACGAATAAGGGCGGCAGCATGCCGCCCTTATTTGATTTTCAGCGTCATCGCAGTGAGAAGCGCACTTCGTTCGCGTGTGGTCGTATCCCGCGAATGCGGGGTATCCAGTACGCCGAGGCTTCTCGATTTTGAATGATCGTCTCTGGAATACTGGATCATCCGCATTCGCGGATGATGACAGTCATCGGGCTCAGCCCATCGCTCCGCGCTGGGCGGATGCCTGCGACGGCGGCCCGTGCACCGGCACGTTCCAGATATCCTCGGCATATTCGCGGATGGTCCGGTCGGAGGAGAACCATGCCATCCGCGCCACGTTGAGAATCGAGGCGCGGGTCCAGGCCGGAACAACCTGCCAGCGGGCGTCGATGCCGCGCTGGGCTTCGAAATAGGAATCGAAATCGGCGCTCACCATGTAATGATCGAGATGGCGCAGGGCGTGGGCGATCGACTCAAACCGGCCAGGGTCGCCAGGTGAGAATTCGCCGCTGCCGATCGCGCTGACCGCGCGCGAAAGCTTTGGCGAGCGGCGGATCACGTCGGTGGCGTCCAGCCCCTGCTTGCGCCGCACCACCACGTCCATCGCTTCCATGCCGAAGATCGTGATGTTCTCCGCACCCACATGGTCGCGGATCTCGATATTGGCGCCGTCCAGCGTGCCGATGGTGACCGCGCCGTTGAGCGCGAGCTTCATGTTGCCGGTGCCGGAAGCCTCCATGCCCGCGGTCGAAATCTGCTCGGAGAGATCGGCGGCAGGAATGATCGCTTCCGCAAGACTGACATTGTAGTCGGGGAGGAAGGCGACCTTCAGGCGGCCTGCGATGACGGGGTCGTTGTTGACGATTTCGGCGACGTCGTTGATCAGCTTGATGATCAGCTTGGCGTAGCGATAGCTCGCCGCGGCCTTGCCGGCGAAGATCTTCACGCGCGGCACCCAGTTGGCTTGGGGATCGTCCTTGATCGCGTGATAAAGCGCGATGGCTTCCAGAACGTTGAGCAATTGCCGCTTGTATTCGTGGATACGCTTGATCTGCACGTCGAACAGCGCTGCCGGATCGACCTTGATGTTCAACCGTTCTGCGATCAGGCGTGCGAGCAGAAGCTTGTTGTGGTGCTTGACGCTGCGGAATCGTTCCTGGAACGCGCTGTCGCTGACGCGCGCCTCGAGATGCGCAAGCCTCGTCGGATCGTCGAGCACGGCCTCGCCGCAGGCCTCGCGCAAAAGATCGGTCAGCTTCGGATTGGCGAGCATCAGCCAGCGGCGGAAAGTGATGCCGTTGGTCTTGTTGGTGATGCGGCCGGGATAAAGATGGTTGAGATCGTGGAACACGGTCTCCTTCATCAGGTCGGAATGCATCGCCGAGACGCCGTTGATGCGGTGCGATCCGACGAATGCCAATTGTCCCATCCGCACCCGTCGGCCGGATTTCTCGTCGATCAGCGAGACCGAGGCGCGGAAATCAACGTCGCCGGGACAACGCTGCTCGGCGAGCGCGAGATGGGCGTCATTGATGCGGTAGATGATCTCCAGATGACGCGGCAGCATGCGCTGGAACAGCTCCACCGGCCAGCTCTCGAGCGCTTCCGGCAGCAGCGTGTGATTGGTGTAAGAGAGCGTGGCGACCGTGATCTGCCAGGCAGCTTCCCAGGGGAAGTTGTGCAGGTCGACCAGAATGCGCATCAACTCGGTGACGGCGAGGCTCGGATGGGTGTCGTTGAGTTGCACCGCGGCCTTCTGCGTGAGTCCGCGCAACGGCCCGTCGGAAACGAGGTGGCGCTTGACCAGATCCTGCAACGAGGCGGAGACGAAGAAATATTCCTGTCGCAGCCGCAGCTCCCGCCCCGCAGGGCTTTCGTCATTCGGATAAAGAAACTTGCAGATCGATTCGGCGCGCGCCTCTTCGGCGACGGCGCCGATATAGTCGCCGGTGTTGAAGACATCGAGCTTGAGTGGGTCGGGCGAACGCGCCGACCACAGCCGCAGCGCATTGACGTGCTGGCCGCGCCAGCCGACGATCGGGGTGTCGTAGGCGACGGCCTGCACCGTTTGCGCCGGATGCCAGATCGCGCGGTCGCATCCTCTTTCCTCGACATGCTCGACGCCGCCGCCGAAATGCACGTGATAGACCACTTCCGGCCGCTGGAATTCCCAGGGGTTGCCGAAGCTCAGCCATTCGTCCGGATATTCCTGTTGCCAGCCCTGATTGATGATCTGGCGGAACAGGCCGAAATCGTAGCGGATGCCATAGCCGATCGCCGGGATGCCCAGCGTTGCCATGCTTTCCATGAAGCAGGCCGCGAGCCGCCCGAGACCACCATTGCCGAGCGCCGCATCCGGCTCGCATTTGCGCAAATCGGAGAGGCCGACGCCAAGGTCGCCGAGCGCGGCATCAAACACCGCAAGCAGCCCCATATTGTTCAGCGCGTCGGTGAAGAGGCGGCCGATCAAGAATTCGAGCGAGAGATAATAGACCCGCTTGCTGCCGGCATCGTAGCTCTGCTTCTCCGCGGTGAGCCAGCGGTGCACGATGCGGTCGCGAAGTGCGAGCGCGGCGGCATGATACCAGTCCTGTTTGGTCGCCATCCCGGCGTCCTTGCCGATCGCAAGGCGGAGCTTGGCAAGAATGGCGCTCTTGATCTCCGCCAGGGCCAGCTCATCAACGGGCTGACCCGGCGCCGGAAAATTCACGGGGAAGGATGGGTCTGGCAAACTTTTCGATCCTGCGGCTGATTGAAACGAATCATACGCGCCTTACGCCACGATCGAAACACGCCGTGGTATCGGGTGCCATGCATGCACTGCTTTTTATGCAAGGACCGGGCCGAATCTGGTCGAGAGTTGGCACTGGTTAACGCTACGACCGACTACCATCGGCCTTCTAGCCGTCGTCGTCCCGGCGAAAGCCGGGACCTATAGCTGAGGCATCAAAGTTTGTAGGGTAGGCAAAGGCGCTCTTGCGCCGTGCCCACCATCCTTCTGCAAACTCGCTCTGAATGGTGGGCACGCTCCGCTTTGCCCACCCTACGATCTATGGTTCTTCGTTTTCAATAACGCGTATCCCTTCATCACTTAAAGCCGCCATCACAGCTTCGATGTCTTCCGGCGCGGTTGTGGTCGAGGGAAATAGTTCGTTGATCTTATCGAAGGTCACAAAGCCTTTCTGTCGGCCTAACTCGATCGCTCTCTGGATAATGTTCCGCTCCGGCATCTTCGCTCCTCCGAAATAGCTCCTACTAAAGGGCGTATGAGTGACTTGCTGAATTTCGGAGCCTTAGAACAAATTAAGAACACTTTAGCAAGTATTTGATATATCATAGTGATTCGGAACGTGCCCGACACAATATCTATGGTCTGTCCGCGCTTACGAGGACTACATGTCCACCATCGCCTTTGATCAATTCGCGCTCACCCGCATTGCCGACTTCGCGCGTTCGCTGTCGCTTCTGCATCGGACCTCCCGCCATCAGCTTGTCGACGACGACGCGATCGACCGGGAATTCAACGCCGTCTGCCTGTCGGTGTGGGGTTATTCGACCGACGATATCAGCGATGATCTGTTCTCCGACGCCGACCACGCCTTTCTCGACTCGCTCGATGAGGCGCATGCGCGCCTCTTTGCAGCCGAACAGGGTTATGACCTCGTCGATGACGAGGGCATGCTCACTGACTGGTGGGGCTATTGCTGGATGATTCTGGCCGAAAAGCGCGGCCTGCTGACGGCGGAAAATCGCGCCGCGGCGCGGGCTAGAATCGAGGAACAATACCGGTCAGCCCCGAACGTGATCGGCGTGATTGTCGGGCGATAGTGCGCGCTTCGCATGACCGCGAGTGGCAGCGCGACGGATCAATAACTTTTCTGTCATTCCGGGATGGTCCGAAGGACCAGACCCGGAATCTCGAGATTCCGGGTTCGATGCTTACGCATCGCCCCGGAATGACCGCCTAGATTGCTGTTGCCTAATTCACTTCGGCGCGCTTGCCGCTCGCCGAGACCGATTTCGGTGCGGAAGTGACGGGCGGGATGAGCTCGCGGTCGCTCTCCAGGAGCGTTTCTTTGGCAATAGCCTCAGCCGGCGGCGGCGCCACCTTCATCTCGTTGAGCTGTGCGCGCACTTCCGCAGTGAGGCCTGGATAGGAAGCGACCGGCGTGAATTCCGCGGTCTGGTCGTTGCCGACCCTGATGCCGGAATAGGCGACCAGCCCGTCGGTCGTGGCGACGACGTCACCGGCGCGCAGTGACGTATCGAGCGTCAGGTCGACCGGGGCAAGGCCTACGGAATCCCGGCCATTGCAGGTGCAGTCGGCGCGCAGCGCTTTCCGGTAGGCGTAGGCGTTCTCGCTCTCCGCGTAGCGCTCGCCGGCGGCCGTCATCGCGCTGTCGATGCCGGAGCCAAAGAAAACCTTTGTCGGGCTTGCCGGACAAAAGGCCTGGCACATCTGCGCCGGCGTACCGGCCCCGCGTGTCAGCGGAAAATACTTGCCGTCGCAGCTTCGTACGCAGAATGCGGGTCCGCCGCTAGATGCGACCGGCCGCGGTAGCGTTGACGGCTGGTTCTGACCAAACGGGTCGGCGAAAAAGTTGGTTTGCGTCGACGCCTGGATCTGCTTCTGAAAGGCGCCAAAAAACTTCTCGAACAGGTTTTCGGCGGAGGCCGTGCGCGGCGCGAACGCAACAGCGCCGGCCAGGCAAGCGGTCGCGACGGACAACATGCGGCGCCGCTTGCGCCGATAAGGCGACTCTGTACGCAACGCTTACTCCACCCCGCGCCGAAAAACGCCGCCGCGGCATTCAAGCCTCAGCGCTCCTCACATTAATGCGCGATGGTAAACGAGCTATGAGTGAGGGTTGGCTTAAGGAAAAGAATCCAGTCCGCTCAGCTATTGAGGAATTCACTGGCCCTGTAAAGCCAGCGAAACGGCAGCCCGGCCTTTGCAAAGGTCTCGGCAGCGCCCTCTTCGCGGTCGACCATGGTCAGGACCAGCGCCACCTCGGCTCCGGCCTCGCGCGCCGCTTCCACAGCCTTGAGCGCGGAGTCGCCGGTGGTGGTGACGTCCTCGATGATCGCCACGCGCTTGCCCCGAAGGCTCTCGTTTTTCGCCAACCCCTCCACCGCAAGTCGGGCTCCATGCTCCTTTGGTTTCTTGCGCACGAAGAAGGCTGCGATCGGATGGCCCTTGATCCAGGAGAGCTGCGCGACCGCGCCTGCGAGCGGCACCGCGCCCATTTCCAGACCGCCGACTGAATCGAGACCATCGTCCTTGAGCGCCTCATAGGTCAGGTCCGCAAGCAACGTCGCGCCTTCCGGATCAAGCATGGTCGGCTTGAGGTTGAAGTAGAAATTGCTTTTGCGGCCCGAGGCCAGCGTGATTTCACCCCGCCCGAAGGAGCGTTTGCGAATGATCTCGGCGAGACGGGCGCGGGAGGCTGATTTGGACAAAGCAATCTCTCGAAGCGGGAGGCGCAATCTATTCGCGGACGGGCACACATGGCCAGTGTGGTGGATTTGAAATTCGGTTCAGTCTGGCCGCTGATTCCTTAAATCGAATGTCAAATCCAAAACCACACGAGAAAGTCAAGTTTGCTGGTGTCCCTTTGGTTCTGACATTCGTAAACGAAGGCGCCGCGAGATAGTACGAATGTCAGAACCGGGGCACCAGTGTGGAACTCGCACCGTCAACAGCCCGAGCATCTAACAAAAGCGCCGGTTGCGTAGCGAACTGTCGCACACCGCGCATGAACAGGCGATGTACAGGGCAGGATTGTAACATCCCGCCGTTCGGGCTACGGGTATCCGGCTATTTTCACGGGAAACGGCAAGAAATGACGATTGAACTCCATACCTGGAACACGCCGAACGGCCGCAAGATCAGCGTCGCGCTGGAAGAGATGGAGCTGCCTTACAAGGTCGTTCCCATTGACATCACCAAGGGCGAGCAAATGAAGCCGGAATTCCTCGCGATCAGCCCGAACAACAAGATTCCGGCGATCGTCGATCCCAACGGGCCCGGCGGCAAGCGCGTCGGCATCTTCGAGTCCGGCGCGATCCTGCTTTACCTCGGCGAGAAGACTGGGAAATTCCTTCCCGTGCCGCTGATCGAACGCATTCCGGTCTACGAATGGTTGATGTGGCAAATGGGCGGCTTCGGCCCGTTCCCCGGACAGGTGCATCACTTCATTGCGCTGGAGAACGAGCAGGATCGCGCCTATGGGCTGAAGCGCTTCATGGCCGAGACGAGGCGGCTCTATGGCGTACTCGACCGGCGGCTTGCGAACCGCGAATTCGTGGCGGACGCGTTGTCGGTGGCCGATTTTGCGATCCTCGGCTGGGCCTGGCGGCATCCGCGCCACAAGGTTGAGCTGTCCGATTTTCCCAACGTCAAGCGCTGGTACGAGCAGATGATGGCGCGTCCCGGCGTCAAGCGCGGGATGGAAGCGAAGCTAGACTGAGTCTCCCTCTCCCCGCTCTTCGCGGGGAGAGGGTTGGAATGAGGGGCTGCTTCCACAAATCACGAAGATTAAAGTGTGCGCGGTGAGCCCCCTCACCCGGATCGCAAGGGCGATCCGACCTCTCCCCGCAAGCGGGCGAGGTGAAAAACGATACCCTCGTCAACGCGCCTCGCCTCAATCGTCTTCTGCCAGCGTTCTCATCGCATCCGCAAAACGCTCGAGCGCGTTGCGGAGCAAACTGGCGAGTTCTGGATCGGCCGTGATGCTGTCGGCATCGTGGGCTGTCCCGAGCAGCGGCAACGTGATCGAAGCATCCTTGATGAGCCGCGCCGACATCGTCTCAAGCGTAAGCGTCAGCGCAGCGAGCGCGTGGGTTGCCCGCGGCGAGGTATTGATCAGCGCCACCGGTTTGCCCGGAAAGTCCTCGCTCCCCACCAGCCAATCAAGCGCGTTCTTCATGACGCCCGAAACGCCTCTTGCATATTCAGGGCTCGAGATCAGAAGTCCGTCCGCCGCGGCGATCGCTGCGCGAAACCGAACCACTTGCTCGGGAAGATGCCCGCTTTCGAGATCGGAATTGAAGAAGGGAAGCTGGTCTATTCCCTCGAACAGCTCGATCTCGACGCCGGCGGGCGCAAGGCGGCGCGCCGCATCAAGCACGGAAGTGTTGAGCGAAGCGGCGCGAAGACTGCCGGAAATCGCGAGGAGCTTCATTGATCGTCCAACTTTGAGGGACTGTGCGGAGAGCCGGCGCCTGAAGTGCTCAGATGAACGAAGGTTCAATGCGCCTCGTCCCAATTGTCTGCGGCGCGGGCATCGACATGCAGCGGCAGTGAGAGCAGCACGGCCGGGAACGGCGCGTCCTGCATGACATGCTGCACCACCGGCAGAGTGGCGGCGACCTCTTCGTCGGGCACCTCGAAGATCAGTTCGTCGTGAACCTGCAGCAGCATCTCTGCCGAAAGCTTCTTCTCGGCGAGCGCATCTTCCATCCGCACCATGGCGCGGCGGATGATGTCGGCGGCGGTACCTTGCAATCGCGCATTGATCGCGGCGCGCTCGTTGAAGGAGCGGACCGAGGCGTTGGACGCCTTGATATCGGGGTAGTGGCATTTTCTGCCGAACAGCGTCTCGACATAACCGTGAGCGCGGCAGAAATCCCGCGTCGCGTCCATGTAGGCGCGAATGCCGGGAAAACGCTCGAAGTATTTCTTGATATAGGCCGATGCCTCCTCGCGCGCGATGCCAAGCTGGTTGGCAAGTCCGAACGCCGAGATGCCGTAGATGATGCCGAAATTGATCGCCTTCGCCCGGCGTCGCACTTCGCCCGGCATGTCCTTGATCGGCACGCCGAACATTTCGGAAGCGGTCATGGCGTGGATGTCGAGCCCGTCGCGGAAGGCCTGCTTGAGCACGGGAATATCGGCGATCTCGGCAAGCAGCCGCAATTCGATTTGCGAGTAGTCGGCCGACACCAGCTTGTGGCCGGGCGAGGCGATGAAGGCGCGACGGATTTTGCGGCCGTCTTCGGTGCGCACCGGGATGTTCTGCAGGTTCGGCTCGTTCGACGACAGCCGCCCGGTGGTGGTCGCAGCCAGCGCGTAAGTGGTGTGCACGCGATGGGTCTGGGGGTTCACATAGGTCGGCAGCGCGTCGGTGTAGGTCGATTTCAGTTTCGAAACCTGCCGCCATTCCAGGATCTTCTTCGGAAATTCGTGGCCCTGCTCGGCGAGTTCATCGAGGATCTGCGCCGAGGTCGACCACGCGCCGGTCTTGGTTTTGGTGCCGCCGGGAATACCCATCTTGCCGAACAGGATGTCGCCGATCTGTTTCGGGCTGCCGACATTGACCGGCTCACCGGCGATCTCCTGAATCTCGGCCTCGACCCGCGCCGCGGTCTGGGCGAATTCGCCCGACAGCCGCGACAGCACCTGGCGGTCGATCGAGATGCCGCGCCGCTCCATGCGCGCCAGTACCAGCACCAGTGGCCGCTCCAATGTCTCGTAGACCGCCGTCATGCGCTCGGCGACCAGGCGCGGCTTGAGCACCCGCCACAGTCTCAACATCACGTCGGCATCCTCGGCCGAAAACGCGGTCGCCCGGTCGATGGCGACCTCTTCGAAGCTGAGTTTTCCCTTGCCGCTGCCGATCAGCTCGCCATGGGTAATGCTGGCGTGTCCAAGCCAGGCTTGTGCCAGCGCATCGAGCCCATGGGAATTGCGGCCGGCATCGAGCGCGTAACTCATCAATTGCACGTCGTCGTAGTTGGAAAGCCTGATGCCAGCCTGCGCGAACATCACGGCGGCAAACTTGGTATTGAATCCGATTTTTAGAATACCCGCCGACTCCAGGATCGGACGCAGCGCCTCAAGCGCTTCGCTCGTCCTGATCTGGTCCGGCGCAAGCCCTGTGGCGAACAGACCGGCGCCGTCGCCGGACTGCTTGTGGGCGAGCGGAACGTAGCAGGCGTCGTTAGGCTT
>Ga0307474_10004465_pt1 | contig 10079 bp, 8 predicted proteins | sample atmos_gasesECM1C_2_FD_203312 | JGI IMG/M metagenome (GOLD analysis project Ga0307474, IMG submission 203312) | Hardwood forest soil microbial communities from Morgan-Monroe State Forest, Indiana, United States - atmos_gasesECM1C_05 | ecosystem: Environmental > Terrestrial > Soil > Temperate...
CGTAATGCTCGGCGGCCAGTGCCACCCGCGTGATCGCCGGCGGATCCTTCGGATCCCGCGAGCCACCCTGCTGCGCGAATACCGTGCCGTCATCGCCGCGCTGGTCTTCGAGCCAGGCCACCGCGCCCTCATCCAGCAGGAATTTCATGATTTTGTTCTGCAGGTCGCGCTGCGCCCGAAACTGCGCGATGCGCGCGTCGCGCTCCTTATCGCCGCCGCCGGTAATTTGAAAGTTCGCCAGGTCGGCCAGCTCCGCATCCGTGTAACGCTTCGCATCCGCCTCAAAATGCGGCAGCACCTGATCCGGAACTTGCGTGATAACCAGCTTGCTTTTCAACTGGCCTTTGAATTTCGCCATATCCTCTTCTTTCGCGATCGGCGCGTATACCACTTCCGCCGTTACCGGACCGTTCGTTCCCGGAGTCCAGGCCTTCGGATATCCAATCAGAATGAACGGCCGCGGCCCCACCATTTCCGCAAAAAACTTCTCGTTCGACCAGCCGCGCCCAAACGGCTCCCACGGTTCTGCCTTGGCGTTCGCCAGTTGCCATTCGTTCAGTTTCTTCAGCGTCCAGTCTCGCGCCTCTTTGATGTTCGGCGAATTCGTCAGCCGCGGCCCGTACACGTCGGTCAAATAACTCTCGATCTCCATCACTTGCGAACGGTTGAAGCCTTCATCCTTCAACTTGTAAATCGCATCGTAGTCGGGCTTGTCCGGAACGCCCGACGGCGTCCCGTCTGCGCTGGCTGCCTGTTTCGCCGCCCGCTTGGCGCGTCGATCCGCGGACTTGTCCGCCGACTGCGTCGAGGCGCTCGTGCCCGCCGAATTCGCCGTTCCCGTCGGTGCCGCTGGCGCCGCCGTCGAACTTTGACCAAAAACCGGCAGCCTTAGCGGCGCTGCCACTGCAACGAACAGCACAACTGCCACCCAAATTCTCATTCGTCGCACAATCCCCTCCGCCTTATTTTTCATCTTTCAGAACTTTTTTGAAATCGCCGGCAAGACACGAAAGATACTAGCCTACAGACGCCTCATTCCAATTTCCCGTTTCAAGATTTCGCCGCAGCAGTGCAGTTCCTCATATAGACTACGTCAGCTCGCCTCTCAAGGAAGACCATGCCCACCAAGCCTCAGGCACTCGCCGGATTTTTGGCTCTGTTCATCGCCGCCGCCGGATTCTTTGCGCTCCGTTCCACCGCGCAACCGCGGGAGCCGCAAGCCAAACCAGGTCCCGCCGCGTCCTTCAGCGCCAAGACCCAAGCCGCCATTTCCGCCGCGGTAAATAAAGAACTCGCTGCCTTCGGCGGCAACACGCCGGTTCCCGGCGCAGTCGTCGGCATCTGGGTGCCCGGCAAAGGAACCTTCGTCCAGGCCTTCGGTTCGTCCAATCTCGATCCCAAAACACGCCTGACCCTTGACGACAAATTTCGCATCGGCAGCAACACCAAAACCTTCGTCATCTCCGTGCTGCTCCAGCTCGTCGACGAAAAAAAACTCTCCCTCGACGATCCCGTCAGCAAATTCGACCTCGGCGTAAAAATTCCCAATGGCGAAAACATCACCGTCCGCGAACTCTGCCAGATGCGCAGCGGCCTGCTCGACGCCTACAACGCCCCACAATACGACAAAGTCACCTTCACTCCTCAGACCGCCTACACCCCGCAACAAATGATCGGCACTGCCGTTTCCAATCCGCCGCTCTTTTCGCCCGGCACCAAATGGAATTACAGCAATACCAATTACCTTATGCTCGGCCTGATTATCGAAGCGGTCACCCACCATCCGATCGAGGATGAAATAAGCACGCGGCTTTTGATTCCCTTGCGCCTGAAAAACACCACGTTCCCCACTACCAATCCCGACATGCCGCTCCCCTTCACCCACGGCTACGCCCTCGACCAAAAAAAAGATTGGACCGACGTCACCGTCAACCTTTCGCCCACCATTTCCTGGGCCGCCGGCGCCATGATTTCCGATATGGCTGACATGAAAACCTGGGTCAAAGCCTACGTCACCGGCGCAACCAACAACGCTGCCACTCAGAAAGAACGCCTCACCTGCCTGCCCACCGGCGGCTACCAACTTTCCTTCGGCCTCGGCATCGGCTGCGTCAACGGCTGGTACGGCTACACCGGCGGCATCCCCGGCTACAACACCTCCGCCAATTATTTCCCGGCCCAAGGCGCCACCATTATCGCCTTCGTAAATTCACAAATCGAAACTCCCAACCCAGGCGTTGCGAACGCCATCTTCCGCGACATCACCCAGATCCTCTTCCCCAACAACGTCGCCTTCCCCCCAGACCCCAACCCTAAACCCACCCCCACCCCCAAATAATCGAGAACCCGCGTCCGCTCCCGACGCGATTGTCACCCGAAACCAGCGAGGGATCTGCTTCAAAAGCCGTTGCCGTTCGCCGTTGCCTTTGCGCTGGCATTTGCCTTTGCCCTCGCTTTGGTTCTCGTTGTCATCCCGAAGCGCAGCGGGGGATCCGCTTCAAAAACCGTTGCAGTTGCCTCTGCGCCGTCATTCTGAGCGCAGCGAAGAATCTCGCCCCCGATCACCCACGCACCCCAGGAATCCCCGCTCCAAGTTTTTGCGTCTGTAGCGACCAGCTTCAGCCGGTCCATTTGCCGTTTCAGGTGCCGTTGCTTTCGGCTTAGATTTTCGTTGTCATCCCGAAGCGCAGCGAGGGACCTGCTTCAAAAGCCATTGCCGTTTGCCGTTGCTTGTAGCCCAGGTTTGCCTTGTCATCCCGACGAGGGACCTCTCTTCGATTGCCGCTACCCCGCGCCCCACCCAAAACGCCGTCGACAACGCTTCGCGTAGCCCAAAAATCCAGCGCCGGAAGCGCGGCATAAGTTAGCCCAGCCCGTAAGGGCCGGAAAAAAAACCAATAGGAGCATCGAGCACCGGAGGTGCGACACGCCGCTCTATCGCGTCGAATGATTGAACAAGCTATACAGCAGCAACACCAAAACAATCGCCGTCACCCCGACGTACATCCAATCCCTCTCCAGCCCAAATCCCAGCATCGAAAACAAAACCCGCGCCACCGGCGTCGCGATCAGCACCAAAATCCCCAGCTGAATCACCGCCAACGCCTGCCCCCCCGCTGCTCCATGAAAGATTCCATCTAAGCTGCTCAACCCCGCCGGCACGCCGCGAAACGTCTTGTACTCCCGCCGCGCTCCATGCGTCTCCGACAAAAACCACACGCCGCCCGCAAACACTATCAGCGCCGCGATCACCACGCCCGTCCGCAGCAACTTCCCTAAGAAAATCTCGAACTGCTGGTCCGTAGGCTTTATCGCCGGACTCATCACAACTTCCCTCGCACGCCCTCAAAAATCATCTGCACTCCCAGCGCCGCAATCACCACTCCAAAAACCATTCGCAGCGTCTTAACCTTGGCTCCCGGCAAAATCAACGCGCCCGTCAACGCCCCGGCCAAAACTCCCAACATCACCGGCAGCGCCAATCCCGGATCGATGTACCCGCGGCGCAAATAAATTCCGGCGCTCGCCGCCGCCGTCACTCCAATCATGAAATTGCTCGTAGTGGTCGAAACCTTAAAAGGAATCTTCATCGCCTGATCCATCGCCAGCACTTTCACCGCTCCCGACCCGATCCCCAGCAGTCCAGACAGCAGGCCTGCCACATACATAAACCCAAATCCCGCCGGAACATTCCGCACGTGATACGACTCGCGCGCGCCACTCGTCCCGCCCGCCGCCCCCTGTACGCGATCTGCCGGAAACGTCCCGTCCAATCTCAAAAATGTCGCCAGCCCGTCCGGTGCCAATCCCTTCTCCGGTTCTTTCGGCCCGCCAAACGACGTGTACGCCGAATACAGCAGCACCACACCAAAAATTATCGCGATCCACGACGTCGACACGTATCCCGCCACAAACGCTCCGCTCAGCGCGCCAATCGTCGTCGCCACTTCCAGAAACATTCCCACCCGCATATTCGAATAGCCTTCCCGCAAATACGCAGCCGCCGCCCCCGACGAAGTCGCAATCACCGACACCAGCGACGCCCCAATCGCGTACCGAATATCCACGCCAAACGCCAGCGTCAGCAGCGGCACGATCACCACCCCGCCGCCGAGCCCAGTCAGCGACCCCAGCATCCCGGCCAGGAACGACCCCACCGCCACCACCAACGTAAACTCGACAGTATTCAAAGGCCTGCACACCTCTAAATTGGTTTGGGCTAAGGTTTCGGCGGATTGTCGAGACGGAGTTTTGCCACCGTCATTACATCACCCCGCGAAGCATCAACCTCAATTTCATGTTGCCCAGGTGACTCGACCAAACGCCGGATCTGATCAAATGTGTAGATGGATGTGCTCTTTCCGTCCACGGCACCAATCGAATCACCTTCGTGAAGGCCCGCCACGTCCGCTGGAGACCTTTTGACCACATGGACTACCAGCACTTTCTTGAATCCGTCGTCAGTCACCAGCGTTAAGCCCGACGTATTCCAATCGAATGGTTTGGACAAATCCCCGTTCGGCTCCAGCATCATCTGACCCCGCGAATAATCCAGAGTCACCGTGAACCGCCGTAAGATATCTCCGCCGATCGTCCCGTCGTAATTCGAGGTAGCCGTAACGCCCTTGGTGTCGGTAGAAAAATCCGCAACCGGATTCGAAAGTTTCACACCGCCGATTTCCACGCTCTCCACCCGCCCCGTAACTTGCCGAAATTCTCCGCCAGCTCCAAATCCAACCGAAGCAACCTGATTCCTGCCGTCGCCGATTAACCCGTGCTTTTCTACGAACGGCCGAAACAAACGCAACGCAGAATAAGTCCCGGAATCTACTGCAAGGCGAGCGTCGATCGCTGACTGGCTGGCGACCGCGACGATCTTCGCGTCAAACTCCGCCAGCGTTCCCCCATTTAAAATTCGCAGCGGGATCGCGATCCCATTGCCCGCGTAAGTAAACGAAGCCGGATCGTAAATGCTCAGCTGTTTCGCGGCGTAGTCGATCTCCACCACGTACCTGTGGAAGAAATCTACTCCCAGCGTTCCATCCACATTCCTGCCCTCATGCTTCTCAAAGTCGCTGTAATCGTAAATAACGGCCGTCTTCTCCCTCAGGCTCGCACCGCCGACCGCCACCGTCACATCCTTCGTGATCGGAAAATGCTCGACGCCCTCTCCGTTTCCGCGTACCGTGACGTTCCCTTTTCGCGTCAACTCAGTTCGCCCGCCACCGCCCCAGCTATGAACGTTTCCGCCGCACCCGTATCCAGAATCATGGTGTAAGGTCGCGATCCATTTACGCTCACCGGCACGTAAACGCGATTGTGATAAAGCTCGAAAGGAATTACTTCGATGGGTTTCGTCGCTGTTGCCCACGGAGCCGATTGTGCTGGCGACTCAACGGGGCCATTTTGCGGCTGCGCCATCAGTGGAAGGCACAGCCAAATCGCGCCAAAAAAATATCGAAAGTCGCGCCAACGCACGTATTCCCTCCGCGCCGCCGCACGATGGTCGCACGTTCGTCATCGCTGGTCGATTCAAAATTACTATGTTGAAATTGTTGCGGAATGAATGCCTAGTTTTCTGGCGACGAGGAAGAAGACGACGAGGACGAACTGGACGACGATGAAGACGAGCTCGAGGAAGATGAAGAGGATGACGAAGACGAGGGTGCTTTCGGCGCCGGATCAGTCGGCGTCAGTGCCGGCGCCGAAGTGGACCGCAGCGGCGCATTCCCCGGCACCTTGTCGTACACATACCGAATATTCAGCGCGTCGTGCGACCGGGTCCTTTCCAGATGCACCGTCTCGACCAGCTTTTGTCCTCCAGCATCCGGCTCAAATGACCGCGTGGCCCGCGCGTCGTGCGCGCCTTCCACGTCTCCGACCAGCCTGAAATCTTCCCAGTGCGAATTGTATTCCTGATATTTTTCTTCTTTCGATTTGGTGATGGTGTGACCGTCGGTGTAAAAAACGCGCTGCCGGTTCAGATCGTCTACCAGACTCACCGCGCCATCTTTGCCGTCTTTCGTGTCCTTCGAGCTCAACGTAATCGTGTCGGCCGGAGTGGTCAGCTCCTGCATCTGCGCCCGCGTAAAATCGTCGTCGCTTGCGCCGGTGTTGCGAGGAGCCCGCCCGCTGCTGCTCCCCGGAAATGGCGAAGTCGGCCCGCCCATATGAATCCCAGTATTATTTCCTGTCGGCGACCCGTTGCCGGTGCCCCCGCCGCTCCGCGGCCCGCCCCCGGAACCCCCAGTCGTCTTCGCATCCTTAATCTGCTGCATGGCGTCATCGCTCTGCGCCACGTCGAGTTTCCAGGTGCCCCAAAGTTGCTGGCGGTCGGGCGGCTTGGGCTCGTCCGCCGCCACCCGCGGCGCTCCCGATGAATCCCCCTGCGTTCCGGGCGCATGACGAATCGGCCCCGGGCCCGCCTGCGCTCGTACCACTCCCGGCAACGCCAGCAGCGCGAACGCCCACAGCCCGCAAAACGCCACACTTCTTGCTATCTGATTTCCGCCGGGATTCTTCACAATCTTAATTCTCTCCGAAGCTCGCCGTGGTTCCAAAAAATCGCAGCAGGCCGCTACCAAATCTCAGCCCCTGCAACTCCGCTCATACTCTAGAGATGCCTGAAATTCCCAAAAAGATGTCGCCGGGCTCGATCCATCCTTATGCCGGGATCGCCTCCACAATCGAATCCGGCGCGCGCGTCGGAATGATCCGGCTCAATCGCCATCCAGCCTCCGCAAACAAGTCCCGGAACTGCTTTTCCGTCCGCTCGCATCCGCCCGGAAAAATCAGCATCTGTAGGTCCAGGAATTTCCCCGGCGCAAAATCATTTCCCGGCTGAATAACCTGATCCACGACCAGCAATTTCCCACCAGGATTCACTCCTTTGCGGCAGGCCTTCAGAATTCGTACGCATCCTTCGTCCGGCCAATCGTGAATAATGTGCTTCATGATGTAAGCATCCGCTCCGCCAGGCAGCGACGTAAAAATATCGCAGGCCGCCATCGCGGTGCGCTCCATCATCGGTTTCAGCGGACCGTTTTTTGCCCCCTCCACAACATACGCCAGATCGCACAGCGTGCCTTTCATCTGCGGATTCCGTGCCATGATCGTCGCCAGCAAATGCCCATGGCCGCCGCCCACGTCCGCCATCGACTTGATCCCGCTGAAATCGTAAGCGTCGGCTACGGCCGGCCCATCGATTTCCGACAACTCGGTCATCGCCTCATTGAAAATCCGGGCTTCATCCGGATGCTGCTCCAGGTATTTGAATACCGGCTCGCCATAGATTTTCTCCGGTGCCTGTTTCCCGGTCCGCACACAGTATTCCAGCTCGCTCCATCCGCGCCCATGCCACTCCCTTCCGGTCATGGTCGCGAACGCCCGTAAGCTCGGCTTTGCATTCGTACGCAACACGGCCGACATCGGCGTCTGCGAAAATTTCCCATCAGGCCCCTCGCTCAGCACTCCCACACTGGCCGTCGCCCGCATCAAACGGTACAGCGCTCTAGGCTGAGCTCCAATGTGTCCCGCCAGTTCCTCCGCTGATTTCGGCCCCTGTTCCAGCAGATCGGGAATGCCCATCTGCGCCAGACACGCTACCGCGCCCGCGATGTGCGCCCCGCCCAAAATTTGAAAAACGCCCACGTGCGGCGGCGCCGCCGGGGTCGCTGCCGACGTCTTGCCGCTGTCTGCGTTCATCGTCGATCCACCTTGAATTGAGATTTTCTTAGCGAGCGTCCGCCATTGTACACTCACCCTGGAACAGTCACCGTGCTCGAGTCCACCAGCGAAATTATCCTCTCACTCTTTCCGACCTCCGATCGGGACAATGGCCCACTGCGTGAACTGGCCTTTCGGGCCGACCGTTTCACCTCCGCCGCGGTCCTCCCCCTTCGTCTCGATGCCCTCGTTGCCCTCTTCAAATTCCTGCGCAAATTCGATCGCGTGATCCCCGAACCGCTGGCTCACGTCGACGACGCCACCGCGCCCACAGCCATCGCGCGGTTTACCGACCCGCATTTGAAACGCGAACTCGTCTGGGTCTCCATTCTCGAAGCTTCCCCGGTGATTCGCGACCGCTACCGTGCCGGCATCGCCGCCATCCTCAAAGAAACCAACGCGATCTCCCTATTCGCCCAATCCGGCCTGCCCACCGACCGCGGTCTCGTCACCGAAATGTCCGACCGCTTTTTCGGCCACGTGCTCCCCGCTCCGCGCGAAGACATCGACCTGTCCAAACTTTTCTTGCGCCTGTTCCCCTCCGAAAAGGAAGTCGACCGTTTTTTCAGCCTTCCCGCTTCGCTGCTCGACCACATCGCCCGCCTCACCGCGCCACCCCCAGATTCCGACGCCTGGCATCCACTCGTCGAATGTATGCTCGGCGCGTTCTGCCTGATCGGCGCGCGCGTCCAGGGCTTGGGCCTTTCCGAAAATTTGCGGGCCCGCAGTGAGCAAGCCCCCATCCAGCATCTTCCGTTCTACCGTTTGCCCCGCGCCGCCGATTCTCTGGTGCTGGCCCTTCGCACCCGCGACGGAATTCCTGAAGCCGTCAAGACCTGGCACTCCACTCTCGGTGATTGCCACCGCGAACTTCGCACTATCGTCTCCCATCTCGATTCCAGCGGCGTGAATCTGGACGTGGTCTACGCCCTCGACGTGATCCATCGCAGCCTGATCCGCATGGAAGCGATCGTCGCGGTGTTGATTGCTCCGGTCGGCCCGCAGCGTTACGCCGCCGGAAAAAGCTTACTCCGCGAAGTGGTCCGCGGCCGCATCGCCGACCGCAGCCTGCGTAGCTTGGCCAGCAACAGTTTCCGTCTACTGGCGCGAAAAATTGTCGAATGGGCGGGCAAAACCGGCGAGCACTATATCACCAACAATCGCGCGGAATATTTGCAGATGTGGCGTTCGGCTCTCGGTGGCGGCCTGCTCACCGTCGGCACTGCCGCCATCAAACTGATTGCCACTCACGGGCACTTGCCTCTCTTCTTCGAAGGATTTTTGGTCGGCCTCGACTACGCCGTCAGCTTCGTCTTGATGCAGAACTATCATCTCGCACTCGCCACCAAGCAGCCCTCCATGACCGGAGCCGCTCTCGCCCGCATCATTCAGGATTGCCGCGGCGCCGCGCGCAATGACGAACTTTTCAAATATGTCTCCCGGATTTTCCGCTCCCAACTCGCTGCCGCTCTCGGCAATATCGTCGCGGTCTGTGCCGGCTCTTTGGTTTTGATGATGCTCTGGCACCGTTTCATCGGCCACTCCTTCCTTTCCGATGAAACGTCCTGGTACACCATCACTTCTCTGAACCCGCTTCACAGCGGAACCGTTTTCTACGCGACTCTTACCGGCATAATTTTGTGGCTTTCCAGCATCGCTGGCGGCTGGATCGAAAACTGGGCGGTCTATCACCGCCTGCCGGAAGCAATCGCCCAACATCGCCTCGGCGAAAAACTCGAACCCGAAACTCTCGCGCGCATCTCCAATTCCTTCTCGCGCAATATCGCGGGATGGGGCGGCTCCGTCGTCCTCGGTTTCATGCTGGGCATGACTCCGGTTCTCGGGAAATTTTTCGGCCTGCCGCTCGACGTCCGCCACGTCACGCTTTCTACCGGCATGTTCGCGCTCGGCGCCGCTTCTCTGGGGCTCGCCGCTGTTGGCTCGGGTGCGCTGCTCATGGCCACCTTCGGGATCGCTTGCACCTTCGTGCTGAATCTCACCACCAGTTTCTATCTCGCGCTGCGCCTCGCCCTGCGCGCGCAGGACGTCAGCGGCCGCGACCACCGCCACCTCGTCCGCGCCCTCTGGCTCCACTTCCTCCAATCCCCCCGCGATTTCTTCATCCCTCCCCCAGAAGACGCTGCCCCTACAGCTCCCACGAACCCTACAAGCCCAAGCAGCCCCACCACCCCAGAACCCGCCGTCTAGGAACCCCACCCTGTTTTTTGCCACACCAAACGCCCAGTGCCGGAGGCGCGGCATAGGTTAGCCCGGCCCGTAAGGGCCGGGACAACAACAAACACAAATCCCGAGCACCGGAGGTGTGGCACGCCATAAAGCACATCTCTTCGCCG
>Ga0307474_10004466_pt1 | contig 10075 bp, 8 predicted proteins | sample atmos_gasesECM1C_2_FD_203312 | JGI IMG/M metagenome (GOLD analysis project Ga0307474, IMG submission 203312) | Hardwood forest soil microbial communities from Morgan-Monroe State Forest, Indiana, United States - atmos_gasesECM1C_05 | ecosystem: Environmental > Terrestrial > Soil > Temperate...
TGACGGATCAAAGCGTTTTTGGGTTCCGTCAGGATGCGTACCAGGGCCGATTTGTCGAGGTCGCTCAAAACGCCCATGACCGGCAAGCGGCCCACGAATTCCGGAATCAGCCCGTAACGAATCAAATCCGTCGGCTGGGCCTGCTCCAGCATTTCGATATTGCGCTTCGATACGGTGGTTACGGCCGCGTCCGCCTGGAAACCCAGCGATTTGTGACCGACGCGCCGTTCGACGATTTTTTCGAGCCCCACGAAAGCGCCACCGCAAATGAACAAAATGTTAGTGGTATCGACCGGCGTAAATTCCTGGTGCGGATGCTTGCGACCGCCCTGGGGCGGAACGTTGGCAACCGTGCCTTCCAGAATCTTGAGCAGCGCCTGCTGCACGCCTTCACCGGAAACGTCGCGGGTGATCGAAGGATTTTCGTCCTTCTTCGAAATCTTGTCGATTTCGTCGATATATATGATGCCTTGCTGGGCCTTTTGGACGTCTCCATCGGCGGCTTGCAGCAACTTTAATATGATGTTTTCGACGTCTTCGCCGACGTAGCCCGCTTCGGTCAAGGTGGTGGCGTCCACGATCGCAAACGGCACGTCCAGCATGCGCGACAGCGTCTGGGCCATCAGCGTCTTGCCGGTGCCGGTAGGGCCCACCAACAAAATATTCGATTTCGCAAGTTCCACGTCGCCCGGCTGCTTGTTCAGGAAGATGCGCTTATAGTGGTTGTAAACCGCTACGGAAAGTTTCTTCTTGGTCTTGTCCTGGCCGATGACGTAACCATCGAGAAAGGCCTTAATCTCGGGCGGACGGGGCAGGCGGCGATTGGCTGGGCTGGCCTGTTCGCGCTTTTCATCTTCAAGAATCTGCTGGCAGACGCTGACGCACTCATTGCAAACGTACGAGCGCGGATATTCCGAGGGAGAGCTGATCAGCTTCTCCACTTGCTCCTGCGTTTTATGGCAGAAGGAACAGCGTAACGGCTCTTCTGGAGTGAACCGCTTCACTGGTTACGCCCCCTTAGGTAAAAATCATCAAACACGACGACCATTTTTCCCATTGTAAAACGGAAATCGCAGCGACGGCAGGGAATCATCGGTTTCGATACTAACCCTTAGGAACTCAAGAACCGGCTTCTGATCCACTACCGGTGCTTGCTGATGATTTCATCCACGATGCCGTAGGCCTTGGCCTGTTCGGCGGTCATGATGAAGTCGCGCTCGACGTCCCGTTCGATTTTTTCGAGCGTCTGGCCGGTGTGGCCGGCGAGCAACTTGTTGAGCGCTTCCCGCGTGCGAATGATCTCTTTAGCGTGGATATCAATGTCAGTCGCCTGGCCCGAAAGCCCGGACATCCACGGCTGGTGAATCAAAACCCGCGAATTCGGCAGCGCGTAACGCTTTTTGGGCGTGCCCGAGGCGAGCAACACGGCCGCGATCGATGCAGACTGGCCGACGCAATAGGTAACGACATCCGGCTTGACGAATTGCATGGTGTCGTAAATCGCCATTCCCGCGGAAATGGACCCGCCGGGCGAGTTGATGTACATCGAAATGTCCTTTTCCGGGTCTTCCGACGCCAAAAACAGCAACTGCGCGGTCACCAGGTTGGCCACATGATCGTCGATCGGCGTGCCCAGGAAAATAATATGGTCCTTAAGCAGCCGCGAATAAATATCATAGGCCCGTTCGCCTCGGTTGGTCTGTTCCACGACCATAGGAACGAGAGTAGTTGCCTGCGGAGTCACGTCGTTATTTTGTCTCATTGGAATTTTTTTGTGCGCTGAGGAACCCGAAGCAGGTATTACTTTTCACTTTTGGCTGTCGTCTCGATTCGGGCGTTGCGGTAGAGCCAATCGATTGTTTTGTCGCTTCGCAACTTCGATTTTATCCTATCGAGCGCTCCCTGCTTTGTCAAGCGAGCCCGCAGTGTGGTTGCCGATTCGCCACTATTTTCCGCCAGCAAAGTGAGCTCTTTATCGACATCTTCATCCGTCGCGTCGATTTTTTCAGCGGTGGAGATGCGATCCAGGATCAACTCCGCCTTCACGTCGTTGATGGCGCGATCCTGCTGGCCCTTGCGCATGGCCATCCAGTCCACATTCACGGTACGGGGATCGACTCCCTGAGCGGCCAGCGAGCGCGCCGCACGTTCTAGCCGGACATCCATTTGATGCTCGACCAGGGCCTGGGGAACTGGGAAATCATGCTTCTTCACCAGCTCTTCCAAGATTTTGTCCTTGGCTTGCCCGGACTGCTGCTGTTCCTTGGAAGCTTGCAGGTTTTCCAGGATTTTCTTACGCATTTCCTCGAGATTCGTGACGCCCGCTGCTTCGCCCGCGACTTCCTTCGCGAAGTCATCATTCACTTCGGGAAGCTTCTTTTCTTTTACACCCTGAACTTCGACGACGTAATCGTAGGTCTTACCTTTCAGTTTTTCGTCAGGATAATCCGCGGGATACTCAGTCCGGAATTTCTTGGTTTCGCCGGCTTTCGCGCCGCGCAGGTTTTCGGTGAAGCTTTCGAGGGTCTCCTCGGCGCCGACGTGGCACATGATGTTGTCGGCTTCGACCGGCTCGCCTTCGCCCACCGGAGTGCCGTTCAATTTCATCAGCACAAAATCCCCATCTTTGGCTGGCCGGTCCTCGATCGGAACGAAAGTCGCCGAGCGTTCACGCATTTCTTCGATCGCTTTGTCTACCTGCGCTTCGCCGGCCTCGACCGGATCGATCTGCACTTCCAGGTTCTTGTACTCGCCCAGCTCAAATTCGGGAAGAACCTCAAAAACCGCCCGGAATTTCAAAGGCTCGCCCTCTTTGAATTCGACCTTATCGACCTCGGGACGCGTGATCGGCGTCAGCTTCTGTTCGTCGAGAGCCTTCTCCAGATATTCGGGAACCAGCGATTGCAGGACTTCGCCTTGAATGTCCGCAGCGAATTGGCGGCGGATGATCGTCACCGGCGCCTTGCCGGGGCGGAATCCGGGAATGCGCGCCACGCGGGCGATATCGCGCGCCGCTTTTTCGCTGGCCTTGGTGACGTTGGCCGCGGGAATTTCCAGTTCGATTTCGCGCTTGCAAGTCGCTTCAGTCATAGGAATCTTTCAGAGTCTGCATCGGCGGGAAAAGCCGAGCTCCAATTAGGGTTGGTCTGCCTTTCACTTGTTCACGTTACGAGAAGGAAGCGGCAGGAAAGCGCGGCTGGCATACACCGCGTGAACATCAAGTATAAGCAATGTGTGTTCTGGCGTCAACGCGGATGCGACGGCGCTGCGAAGTACGCGCGTTTTAAGAAAAGAACATGGTGCGGTCGAAGGGACTCGAACCCCTACGGGCTTTCACCCACCAGCTCCTAAGGCTGGCGCGTCTGCCAATTCCGCCACGACCGCAGGCGATCATTTTAGCAGCAGCGCAGTGCACTTCCGAGATGTTTGTGAGTGCTGCGTCCGGCGCAGCAGATTCCTCGCGTCGCGACGGGCGGTCGTTTGACCAAAAAAAAGACCGGCCCGACGAATGCGGACCGGTCATTGAAGTTTCATCGAGGATTCATCGCAGCTTCGTTCGTTTGAAAGCCGGGCTTAATGGTCGTTGTCGCGCAGGCTCGACGATTTTTGCCCGCCGCTGTCTGGATTTGCGGGATTCATCGCCACTACTTCATAGCTTCGCGTTTTGCGGTCACCACCTTCGGGCATAGTCAGAATCATTTCATTCTTCTTGATCCTGAATTCGCCTTCCTGCCCGATTGGCAGAATAGTGGCGTGTTTCAGATCCATCGGCCGGATTTCGTAATCCATATCGTCGGTTCGCAGCAGGTACTGCGGACACAGCTTCTCATTGGAGTTTACGTGCGTAATGCCCGCTGACGCCCACAGAGTTCCCAGCCCTGCAAGCCCGCGCTGTTTCGCGCCGCAGGGCACGGCCTCCATTTTTTCCAGGATACCTTTCCCGACTTCCTTCTTGTTTTTGTTGTCGTTCGCAGTTAACGGAATCGCGCAAATGAGAATAATAAAAAGGATGAGTGAACTTCTGGCGTTCATGATTGCCTCCTATATTCGAGTTCTGGCCGAACAGATCAGACGAATCGGAGAATTGGAACCCGCGAATGGAGAGGCCCTTCGGCTGACCTCCCCACTCCGCGAGCGACACATTCATTATTGTTTTGGCTTCGGGTTTTGTGGCTGCGCCGGGCTTGTCGCAGTTCCGGTCGACGAACCCGTTGTGCCGGTGCCGCTGCCGTTTCCAGCAGTGCCCGAAGTCGTGCCGTTGCTGTTGTAGTGCTGCGTTGCACCCTTCACGAAACTTTGCGGATTGGCCATCAGGTCGTCCCGCACGTCAGGATGAGCATTCAAGTACGCATTCAATTCAGCGTGGTTTTGGACGTAGTCGTGGTCCTTCACGACGGATGGATCCTTCGACAGGTCCTGGCGGATATCGGAATGGTCGCCGAGAAATCCTCCGAAGTCGGCCATGCGATTGTGCATGTCGCGATCGCCACCGTTCCCAGCGCGGTCAAACTGGTCTTCCTGCCGCATGAACGCGTCCGGATTTTGCCTTAGCTGATCGCGAACCCCGGGGTTGTCCTGGAGAAAGTTCTGGAGCTCAGGGTGGTTCTGCACAAACTGACGGTTATCGAGCAAAGCGGGGTCCTTACGGGCCTGCTCGGCAATTTCACGATGTCGATCCAGAAATCGGTCGAAATCGGCCAGATCTTTGCGATGGTCGTCGCGATTTCGGTTGTCCGCATCACGGTCTCGTGCGTCCGCGTTCGCGTCACGATCTCGCCCGTTCACATCACGGTCGCGATCCGCTCGATCCGAATTGGGGTTGTAACGATCGTCACGCCGGTCGTAAACATCCTCGTGCCGCACGAACCCATTCGAGTCCCGCTGTATCTGTTCGCGAACTCCCGGGTTGTCCCGGAGAAAATCGCGCAGCGCCGGATGGCTGTCCACAAATTCCCGTTTGTCGAGTAACGAAGGATCCTTGCGGACCTGTTCGGAAATTTCGCGGTGCTTGTCGAGGAACTGGTCGAAATCCGCCAGGTCCTTGCGATACGCGGCACGTTCTCCGGTACCCCGGTCACGATCTCGTGCGCCGGCGTCACGGTCTACTCCGCCCGCGTCACGGTCACGCGCGGCGCCGTCATGATCGTAGCGATCCTCAAGCCTCATGAAATCATCCGGGCGTTGACTGATCTCTTGTTTCACACTTGGATGTTCCTGGAGATACGCGTTGAGCTCAGGATGTTTCTGCAAGTATTCCGGATCATCGATTAGCGACGGCGTCTGGCGCAATTCACCAGCCACTTCTCGATGACTGTCCAAAAACTGATCGAATCGTGCCAGATCCCGGCGGGTGATGTCGTCGCTTTGAGCCGGCCGACTATCCTGAGTGGCCGTAGATTGTGCCTGTGCGGGGCCAGGGAGCCACAACAACGTCGCTACACCTAAAAATAAAGTTGGCGCTGTCTGCAATATCCTGTTGCCCTTCATCTTGACGGTCCTCCTGTGTTGGTTGGCGGGTGCTTTCTGTAAATGCAATGGCGGTGCCAGCGGCGCGAAAAATCTAAGTTGCTGTGATGTCAAGGTCTTGTAAGAACAGCGCGGGCTAGAAGCCAAGCGTGCAGGTGCAAATTCTATTATTCGCAAGAAAAATCGCTATACGGGATCATAGCTACAGGAAATTATGTAAGAGCTTGATCCTGGTTGGGTGAAGCAGGATGCGTGGGCCGCGCGCAGCTTGCCTCCAAGGATTTCCTCGTTGCACTTGATACTTGGGTTTTGCTAGGCTTCGCGTCCAAAGAAGGTGCCATCGCTCCACTCGGAGGATCAATGCCCCATTGCACAAAGTGCGGAACGATGGTGGGAGATGGTGTTGCGTTCTGTCCCAACTGCGGGGCTCCGCAGACGGCTGCAGCTTCAGGAGGCGCCATGGCTACGTCAGCAGGATCTGGAACGAGTGGAATGTCGGAAAATGTGGCGGGACTGCTCTGTTACGTCCTGGGATGGGTTACGGGTCTGATTTTCTATTTTATCGACAAGCGCCCCTTCGTACGATTTCATGCGGCGCAGTCGATGGTTGTGTTCGGTGGACTGATGATCATCCGGATCGTGTGTGGGATGTTGTTCATAACCGGGACCGGGTTCCACCTGGGTTTGGGCCTGCTCTGGCTGGTATCGCTGGTTGGTTTCGTTTTGTGGATATTGTTAATGATCAAGGCCTACCAGGGCGAGAAGTTTCGGGTACCGATCGCGGCGGACCTGGCCGATCAGATCTTCGGCAAATCATAAATCAAGGAAGATGCGGTTCACAGCTTGGAGCGTCTCCGCAGGAGCAGGGCGCTCCGACGTTTCTTTAATTCTTCGCCTACCGGGCATTCTCAGTCTTGCTTACCTATTGACAACCTCGCGGTGAACGTCCATGTTTATTGGCTTTCCTATTTGCGAATTCGGGGTTTTAAGCCTGGGCAGGAGCGGAATTGAAAGTTCGAATTTGTTTCCACGACAAATGTTTCGACGGGGCGTCCTCTGCCGCCATCTTTACGCGTTTCTACCGCGAATGCATCGACCCGAATGCGGATTTCCAGTATACCGGGATGACCCACAAGGCTTCCCACCCGTTCGAAGACAACACGTTCGACGGCGACGAAAACGCCATCGTGGACTTCAAATACTCCAGCTCGCCGAAGCTGACCTGGTGGTTCGATCATCACCAGAGCGCGTTCCTGACGCCCGCGGATGCCGAGAACTTTCGAAACGATCGTTCTGGGAAGAAGTTTTACGATCCCACCTACAAATCCTGCACTAAATTTTTAGCCACAATTACTTCGGAAAAATTCGGATTCAATTCGAAACCCATCGCGGAACTGATTCACTGGGGCGACATTATCGATGGGGCGCAATTCGAATCGTCCGAAGCGGCGGTGCGGATGACCGATCCGGCGACACAACTCGCGCTGGTGATCGAAGCCGCACCCGACCCTGATTTGGTGCCCAAACTCATTCCGGATCTGGCCTACAAATCGCTGGGCGAAATGATCCAGCTGCCGATCGTGCAGAAGTATTTGGGGCCACTTCTGGAACGTCACCGCAAATCGATGGACGTATTCCGCGAACGCGCCGATTCCCGCGACGGAGTGATCTATTTCGACGTCAGCGACCTCGACCTCGAGGGCTACAACAAATTCGTACCTTATTATTTATTTCCGGACGCGATGTATTCGGTGGGCGTCAGCGCTTCGGCCGCGCGCGCGAAAATTTCGGTGGGCACCAGCCCGTGGAAAGAGCCGCCCAAGGACGTGAATCTCGCGTCGCTTTGCGAGAAATACGGTGGCGGTGGTCACGCCCGCGTGGCGGCAATTTCGCTGGGTCCCGGAGACTTGGTTCGTGCGCGCCAGGTCGCCAAGGAAATCGCGGCCACGCTGCGGCAACGTTCTTAAGCCCGGGCCGCCCTTCCGCGTTGGGTGCGCGAATGTCCCATGTTACAATCTCAAGGTTTCCGTGGGCCGGTAGCTCAATGGTAGAGCAGCTGCCTCTTAAGCAGCGGGTTGTAGGTTCGAGTCCTACCCGGCTCACCACTTTCCTCAGCGTTCTGTAGTCGACCTCCATTAAGGCTGGGCCACCTTCAAACCGTGCTATATTCCCGACCTCATTGAATGCTGCTGCGGAGGCATCGCTCCTGTCTCTAACGTCTCGAACCTGTCGTTCGTTTCTCGACGCCATTCGCGGGTCCATCTTCATTGTAATTTTGGCGGCACCGCTCAGCGCGCAAACGACTCTGCCTGACGCGCAGAAACAGCTCGCTCACGACATCTATAAAGAATTCGTCGAGATTCAGTCTGGATATACGACAGGTTCGACCACTCCCGTCGCCGAAGCGGCGGCCGCGCGCCTGAAGGCCGCGGGATTTTCGGATGCGGACATTTTTATCGGCGGCGCCAGCCCGAAAAAAGCGAATCTGGTGGTTCGCTATCACGGCACCGGCGCGCGCAAACCGCTGCTGCTCATCGCGCATACCGACGTCGTCGAAGCCAAGCGCGAAGACTGGTCCATGGATCCGTTTGTGCTCACAGAAAAGGACGCGTACTTCTATGGCCGCGGTACCGGCGACGACAAAGCGCAGGCCGCGGTGTGGATCGCCAACCTCATCCAATACAAAAAGGAAGGTTTCAAGCCTGATCGCGACATTATCGTTGCGCTCACCGCCGACGAAGAAGGCGGCGGTCCCTACAACGGCATCGAATGGCTGCTCAAAAATCATCGCGAGCTGATCGACGCGGATTTTGCGTTGAACGAGGGAGGGAAGGGCGAATCCGTCGACGGCAAGAGAGTTTCAAACGAGCTGCAGGTCAGCGAAAAGTACGTGGTCAATTATCGCTTCGAAGTGCACAACAAGGGCGGCCACAGTTCCATGCCCGTCGCCGACAACGCCATCTACCATCTGGCCTTTGCGTTGGCGCATCTTTCCGAATTTAGTTTTCCGTTGAAGACCAACGAAGTGACCGCCGCGTATTTTCTACAGATGTCAAAAATCGAAACCGGCCCGGTGAAAGACGACCTCGCAAAGGTTGCTGCGGGCTCGCAGGAAGCCATGCAGAAAGTTGCCGCCGCTTCACCCGAGTGGAACGCCACACTGCGCACCACCTGCGTCGCGACGCAACTCGAGGGTGGCCACGCCATGAACGCGCTGCCGCAACTTGCCGCCGCGACGGTGAATTGCCGCGTGCTGCCGGAGGATTCGCAGGATTACGTTCTGGCGTCGCTCAACAAGGTCGTCAACGACGATCAAGTCGCCATCAATCCGATCCTTCCGGTGAGTAGCGGGCCGGCTTCGCCGATGCGCCCGGACATTCTCGCCGCCGTCACCGAAACCACCCAGAAGACTTGGCCTGGCGTGCAAACTGTTCCAATCATGGTGGCGGGCGCCACGGACGGCCGCTTTCTGCGGGTAGCCGGCATACCCGCCTATGGAGTTCAGGGATTTTTCTACGATCGCAACGACATCCGTTTCCATGGCCGCGATGAACGCCTAGGCGTCCAGTCTTTTTACGAAGGCCAGTTGTTCCTCTACGATTTGGTCAAAACTCTTTCGGAGCCGGCAAAATAGGTTCGTCTCAGTAATCGCCCGCGTTTCTGGCAGGGAAAACGCCTGCAGATTTCGCGGCGGACGATTTCGCGGCGGGTTTCAAAGGCCGCGGAATGGAGGCGGGCTCACGCCGTTGGGATGATCGCAGAGTCGGAAAGTATGAAGCCGTCCGAAGCTGAATTCATCAGTTCTGGAAGAACGACCTGAACTTACCTACAAACGGCCAAGTAGGTAGAGGACCAGAAGAATCACAAGTATCAAACCAACGGCACCGCTAGGGAAATATCCCCAGCTTCTGCTGTGGGGCCACTTCGGGATGGAGCCAATCAGAGCAACGATCAGCACTATCGTAAGGATCAATAGAAGCATGGTCTCCCTCTACGGTAGGACAAATCTTGTGGCCAAGCTCAGAACCTTCTATTTAAATCGCAGTCTGGGCCACAAACGCGTCGATCGGTATACATTTCTAGCGGTATAGCCTCAAGCTATTTCCTGTAGTGAGATTCCAGTCGTCGTGTATTGCCAATACGTCACAGACCTAGCAAAATCCTACGGTTAACTTCAACTGGGAACTTGGCGCATTGTGGGTGAGTGTCGCGACAATCGCCGCTAAAGGTTTGCATGAGCACCACGCCGGCCCCGACCATCATAACCACCGCTTTGGAAGAGCCGATTCGCGCTGAACTTTTCAGCGTCGAGCGCTTGGAGCAGCATGCCGAAAGCCTGGCCGCGGCGCAGGAAGTGGTGGACGCCGACTCGAGTTCCGGTCGTGCGCTCCTTCCGCGGGTGCTGGAAAATGGCCGGCGATTACTCGAATATTACCGCGCGACGGCCCGCGCGGTGGAACTCGAACAAAGCATCACGCCTGCGGCCGAATGGCTGCTCGATAATTTCTACATCGTAGAAGAACAACTCCGCGAAATTCGCGACGATCTGCCCGTCGGATTTTATCGCAAGCTTCCCAAACTAGTTTCTGGGCACTTGGAAGGATATCCC